>JAESFK010000432.1_pt1 | contig 22438 bp, 21 predicted proteins | sample 9269391 | NCBI WGS metagenome assembly JAESFK01 (sample SAMN14506231, study PRJNA617097) | algae metagenome | isolation source: Drouetiella hepatica UHER 2000/2452 and co-occurring heterotrophs from... | place: Slovakia: Slovak Paradise National Park, Hrabusice, Kosice Region | collected 2000-01-01
AACCGCGCGATCTCGTTCCACAACAAGATCGGCTACGGTCTCTATCGGGTGACCGCTGCGCCCGAGCAGAACTGGGCGAAAGTCGGCGCGACCTACATACTCGCCAAGAACCTCGCCGAAGGCGTCTTCAAGGCGGCCAAGGTCGAAGCCTTCGAACTCGTTGCCGACGTTACCGCCGATCAGCTTGCCGGCCTGACGGCCGCCCACCCGCTGCGCGGGCACGGCTACGACTTCGACATCCCCCTCCTCGACGGCGACCATGTCACCGACGATGCCGGCACCGGCTTCGTCCACACGGCGCCCGGCCATGGCCGCGAGGACTTCGACATCTGGATGGCGAACGGCCGCAAGCTGGCCGAGCGCGGCATCGACACGCATATCCCCTACACGGTCGACGCTGACGGCCGCTTCACGAAGGATGCGCCGGGCTTCGAGGGCGCGCAGGTCATCACCGAAAAGGGCGAGAAGGGTAACGCCAACGACGTGGTCATCAAGGCGCTCGCCGCCAGCGGCAATATCATCGCGCGCGGCCGCCTCAAGCACCAGTATCCGCATAGCTGGCGCTCGAAGAAGCCTGTTATCTTCCGCAACACGCCGCAATGGTTCATCGCCATGGACAAGCCGATCGGCGGCGAGGGCGGCGCGCCGAATGCGGCCGACCCGAAGCCGACCGCCGGTGGCAACAGCGACACGCTGCGCAACCGCGCGCTGCGGGCGATCAAGGAGACCGAATGGGTCCCCGCCGCAGGCGAGAACCGCATCAACGGCATGATCGCCAACCGGCCGGACTGGGTCGTCTCGCGCCAGCGCGCCTGGGGCGTGCCGATCACCGTCTTCGTCGAGAAGGAGACCGGCAAGCTCCTGGTCGATGCCAAGGTCAATGCCGCCATCGCGGAGGCATTCGAGGCTGAAGGTGCCGATGCCTGGTTCACCGACACCGACGGAGCGCGCTTCCTGAAGCCCTTCGGTTACGATCCGGCCCTGTATGAGCGCGTCACCGACGTGCTCGACGTCTGGTTCGATTCCGGCTCGACCCATGCCTTCACGCTGGAGAAGCGCGCCGATCTGCGCGCCCGCCGGCGCGGTGACGGCGGCAATGACCGGGTGATGTACCTTGAGGGCTCGGACCAGCATCGTGGCTGGTTCCATTCCTCGCTGCTGGAGAGCTGCGGCACGCGCGGCCGCGCGCCCTACGACATCGTCCTCACCCATGGCTTCTGCCTGGACGAGAAGGGCGAGAAGATGTCGAAGTCGAAGGGCAACGTCACTGCCCCGCAGGACATCATCAAGGACAGCGGCGCCGACATCCTGCGCCTCTGGGTCGCGGCGGCCGACTATTCGGACGATCTGCGCATCGGCAAGGAGATCCTCAAGACCTTCGTCGAGACCTATCGCAAGCTGCGCAACACGATGCGCTGGATGCTGGGCACGCTCGCCCATTTCAGCGAGGACACCCGCGTCGTCAGTCCCCAGACCATGCCGGAGCTGGAGCGGCTGATGCTGCACCGGCTGGCCGAGCTCGGCCCGCAGGTCGAGGAGGCCTATCGCACCTATGACTACAAGAAGGTCGTGACGCTGCTCTCGCAGTTCATGAACACCGAGCTGTCGGCCTTCTACTTCGACGTCCGCAAGGATGCGCTCTATTGCGATCCGCTCTCCAGCCATGTCCGCAAGAGCGCGCTCACCGTCGTCGACCATCTCTTCCGCTGCCTGACGACCTGGCTCGCGCCGATCCTGGTCTTCACCGCGGAGGAAGCCTGGCTCGAACGCTATCCTGAAGCGAAGACGCTCGACGGCTCGGTGCATCTCGAACTCTTCGCGAAGGCGCCCGCCGACTGGCTCGATCCCGAGCTGGCCGAGCGCTGGAGCAAGATCCGCAAGGTTCGACGTGTCGTCACCGGCGCGCTCGAGCTGGAGCGCGCCGCCAAGCGGCTGGGCTCCTCGCTGGAAGCCGCGCCGCAGGTCTTCATCACCGACGCCGATCTCTTCGCCGCGCTCTCGGGGGTCGATCTCGCCGAGATCAGCATCACCTCCGGCATCCGGATCGAGAGCGCGGAGGGACCGGCCGAGGCCTTCCGCCTCGCCGAGGTGCCGGGCGTCGCGATCGTGCCGCATCGCGCCCTGGGCGTGAAATGCGCCCGGTCCTGGAGGTATTTCGATCCGGCTACGGCCGACCCGGCCTATCCGACGGTGACGCCGCGTGACGCCAGGGCGCTGCGCGAACTGGGCCGGGGGGCGCAGTGAGCCCCGCCCGCCGTCTCGGGGTTGCAGTCGTTCTGGTCGTCTTCCTGGCCGACCAGGCGCTCAAGCTCTGGCTGCTCTTCGGTCTGCGCCTGGCCGAGAGCGGTCCCTTCGCAGTCACGCCGTTCATGAACATCGTGCTCGCCTGGAACCGCGGCATCTCCTACGGGCTGTTCCAGCAGGGCACCGATATCGGGCGTTGGGCGCTTGTGGTCATTTCCTTCGTCGCGGCGGTCTGGCTCTGGCGCTGGATGTGGCGCGAGCAGCGCCCGCTGAGCGTGGTCAGTCTGGCGCTGCTCGTCGGCGGGGCACTCGGCAACGGGCTCGACCGTGCGGTCTATGGCGCCGTCGTCGACTTCGTTCACCTGCATTATGGCAACTTCAGTTGGTATATCTTCAACATTGCCGACGCGGCCATCGTTGTCGGGGTGGTCGGGCTGCTATATGAGTCCTTCCGCCCGGATGCGGAAAAGACGGCTTGAGCCTGTCTTCGCCATCGTTTTGCCGTTCGTCTGGGGTTTGAGACGGGGAAGCGATATCCCCGAGGGAGGTTTGACATGGCTCACCGCATCCGCGTGACGCATCTGCTGTTGGCCGGCGGCCTTCTTCTGGCAGTCCAGCCCGCGCTGGCTCAGGAGGGCGTGCTCTTCAAGAACCTGATGGAAGGCGTCATCGGCGGTAAGTCGGGCGAGGACATCGAGTACCGCCAGCGCCCGCCGCTCGTGGTTCCGCCGAGCTCTGCGCTGCCGCGCCCGCAGGATCCGGCGAGCGCCCGCAATGCGGCCTGGCCGAACGATCCCGACGTGGCCAAGCGCCGCGAGGAGGCTGCCGGCGCCCGCGCGCCGACCTTCAATCCGAACTGGCGCAACAATCCGTTGCTGAGCCAGGAGGAGCTGCGCCGCGGCCGCACGACGCGTGATGCTGGCCGCCCGGTCGTTGCCGAGGAACTGAACAACTACAACAACCAGATCGAGCCGATCAAAATCGGTAAGGAGATTGCGGCGCGCCGCAACCAGGCTGCGAACGACACCCAGTTGAGCGGCGAAGAGCCGCCGCGTCGCCTGCTCTCCGAGCCCCCGGTCGGCTATCGCCGTCCGGCCGGTACCGCGGCGCTCGGCCCCGGCCGTCGCGGCCCGGTCGAGGACCAGCAGTCCACTGGCCAGCGCGAGTTCCTCCTGGGCACTGTCCCCATGCAGTAGGCGCGATGTCGGAGTCGTGACCGCATGGCGGAACGGCTCCGGGCGCGCCAAGGCGGGTGGCTCTGGCGTTTGACGCCACGCCGCCCTATCTCCAGAGATCGGACATTCCGGCGCGCGGCCAGGCTGGCGCGCCCATAAGCCCCTGCGCACGGCGCATCCGCGCGAGCCCATGGTCCGCGCGAGACAATGGAGACGGCCTCAGGTGAACATGCATCCGCAGCCGAACCAGGCCGCCCAGCCGGTGGAATCCTTCCGCCTCGCCAATGGCATGGACGTCGTCGTCGTGCCGGATCGGCGCGCACCGGTCGTGACCCACATGGTCTGGTATCGCAACGGATCCGCCGATGATCCGGCCGGCAAGTCCGGCATCGCGCATTTCCTCGAGCACCTGATGTTCAAGGGCACGGCCCGCTGGCCGGCGGGCGAGTTCTCCAAGATCGTCGCCGGCTTCGGCGGCCAGGAGAACGCCTTCACCTCCTTCGACTACACCGCCTATTTCCAGCGCGTGCCGAAGGAGCATCTGCGCGCGATGATGGACTATGAGGCTGACCGCATGACCGGGCTGGCCTTCGACGAGAGCGTCGTCGGTCCCGAGCGCGACGTCGTCCTGGAAGAGCGCAAGATGCGCGTGGATTCCGACCCGGCCGCCCAGCTCGGCGAGGAGTTTTCCTCGGCGCTCTTCGTGCACCACCCCTATGGCACGCCGATCATCGGCTGGGAGCACGAGATCGAGGAGCTCAACCGCGACGACGCCTTCGCCTATTACCAGCGCTTCTACACGCCCGAGAACGCGATCCTCGTGGTCGCCGGCGACACCGACGCCGCAACCGTGCGGCTCCTCGCCGAGGAGACCTATGGCGCGATCCCGGCTCGCGGCGAGATGCCCGTCCGCAAGCGCCCGGCCGAGCCCGATCCGCGCGCCGCGCGCCGCATCACGCTGAGCGACCCGCGCGTCCGCCAGCCCTCGCTGCGGCGCGGCTGGCTGACCCCGACCTATCGCAGCGGCGAGGCCGGCGAGGTCTTCGCGCTCGAGATCGCGGCCGAGATCCTTGGTGGCGGCACGACCTCGCGGCTCTACCGCAAGCTCTGCGTCGAGGATGAACTCGCCTCGGGCGCCAGCGCCTATTTCATGGGCTCGATGGTCGATCGCGCCGCCTTCCAGGTCTCCGTCAGCCCGCGCCCCGGCGTCGAGATGGCGGCGCTTGAGGCCGGCCTCGACGCCGCGCTCGCGACCTTCCTCGAGGACGGGCCGAGCGAACTCGAAATCGCCCGTGCCCGCACGCGCCTTGTCGCCGAGACGATCTTCGCACGCGACAGCCAGTCTTCGCTGGCGCGCATCTTCGGCGCCTCGCTCGCCGTCGGCGAAAGCGTCGAGGACGTGCTGGCCTGGCCGTCCCGGATCGAGGCCGTGCCGCGCGAAGCCGTGGTCGAGGCGGCCCGCCGCTATCTGCGGCCCGACCGCTGCGTCACCGGTCTGCTGCTGCCTTCGGCCTGAATCGGCCGCTCCCTACCGGACAGGGCAGGGCCGAGATCTGCCGTCAGAACATGACCCGCCGTCAGGACATGACATGAACGCACCCATCCCCGCCGCCGCTTCCAGCCTCGCCGGACCCTCCGTCGCCGTTCAGAAGGTCCGCTCGCCGGCGGGCGTCGAGGCTTGGCTGGTCGAGGAGCACAGCCTGCCGCTGATCGCCGTCGATTTCGCCTTCGACGGCGGCGCGACGCGCGATCCCGACAACGCCGCCGGCAGCGCCTACCTCGTCTCCGGCCTGCTCGACGAGGGCGCCGGCGATCTCGATGCCGAGGCCTTTCACGGCAAACTTGCCGACCACGCCATCAGCCTCGGCTTCGACGCGCGTCGCGACGATTTCCATGGCCATATCCAGACGCTGTCGGGCCATCGCGATACGGCGTTCGAGCTGCTCGCTCTCGCCGTAAACGCGCCGCGCTTCGATGAGGATGCCGTGGCACGCGTCAAGGGGCAGGTCATTTCCGGCCTGCAGCGCCAGGCGCAGAATCCCGAGACGCTCTGCCGCAACGCGCTCTATGCGGCCGCCTTCGCCGGACACCCCTATGCCCGCCCCGAGAAGGGCGATGTCGACAGCGTCTCGCGGCTCGAGGCCGCCGGCCTGAAGGCGCTCTCGCGCGGCCTGCTCGCCCGCGCCGGGCTGAAGGTGGTCGTCGTCGGCGATATCACGGCCGACGAACTCTCCCGCCGCCTCGACCAGGTCTTCGGCACGCTGCCGGAAGGCCTGCCGCGCGCGTTGCCGGGCGAGCCTCTGCCGATCCAGGGCCTGGGCCAGACCCATGTCATCGATCTCGACGTGCCGCAGACCGTGCTGCGCTTCGTCGGGCCCGGCCTGATGCGGCATGATCCCGATTTCATCACGGGGAGCGTGCTGAACCACATCCTCGGCGGCTCCGCCTTCACCTCGCGCCTGTTCATGGAGGTCCGCGAGAAGCGCGGCCTCGCCTATGGCGTCTCGTCCAGCCTGATGCCGCTGCGCGAAAGCGCCATGCTGGTCGGCGGCACCGCGACCAAGAACGAACGCGCCGCCGAATCGATGAAGGTGATCCGCGACGAGATGGCCAAGCTCGCCAATGAGGGGCCGAGCGAGCACGAGGTCGAGGAGGCCAAGCGCTACATCATCGGCTCCTATCCGCTGCGCTTCGATACTTCGCCGAAGATCGCCGCCGAACTGCTCGGCCTCGCGGTCAACGGTTTCGAGCCGGAGTTCCTGGCCGAGCGCAACCGGCTCTTCGCGGCGGTGACTTTGGCCGACGTCAAGCGCGTGGCCGGACGCCTGTTCGGCGATCCGCGTCTGCTGGTGCAGGCCGTCGGCCGGCCGGTCGATCTGGTTTGAGTTGGCCGGAACTTCAGGCTCGGCAATCTCTGAAAAGCGTGGGTCATCCCGGGCGACCGTAGGGAGACCCGGGATCCATTCCGGAGCCTGACCGGAAAGCGCTCCGGAATGGATCCCGGATCGGCGTCGCTGGCGCGGCTTGTCCGGGATGACGGCGCGGACAGGAGCGTTGACCGCCCCCAACCGCTATTCTCCCACTTGGCATCGGCACGATTCGCCGCCGCCTACCTCATCCTCCGGGATATCTGCATGTCCGTCCGCCGTCTCGATCCCGTCCTGGTCGACCGCATCGCCGCCGGCGAGGTGATCGAGCGTCCGGCTGCCGCCGTGAAGGAACTGGTCGAGAACGCGATCGATGCCGGCGCGCGCGCCATCTCGGTGACCATTGCGGCCGGCGGGCGCGAATTGATCCGCGTCGTCGATGACGGCGCCGGCATGACGCCCGACGATCTGGCGCTCGCCGTCGAGCGCCATGCGACCTCGAAGCTGCCGGACGGCGATCTCTTCGCGATCAACTCGCTCGGCTTCCGTGGCGAGGCGCTGCCCTCGATCGGCTCGGTCGCGCGTCTCTCGATCACCACCCGGCGCCATGACGCAGCCCAGGGCGTGGGCCTCGTCGTCGAGGCCGGCGAGAAGGGCGTGGTACGTCCCGCCGCGGCGGCGCCCGGCACGCGCATCGAGGTCAGCGACCTCTTCGCCTTCACGCCGGCGCGCCTGAAGTTCCTGAAAAGCGACCGGGCCGAGGCGCAGGCCGTCTCGGAGATGCTGCGCCGCCTCGCCATCGCCCATCCCGCGATCCGCTTCGCGCTCGACGGCGAGCATGTCTCGCCCTTCGACTGGCCGGCCGAGGCGCTGGGCGATGACGGCCAGCTGCGCCGGCTCGGCCGCGCGCTCGGCCGCGACTTTCCGGAAAACGCGCTCCGGCTCGATGCGGCGCGCGAAGGCTTCCGCGTCACCGGTTTCGCCGGTCTGCCGACCTTCCATCGCGGCACCTCGGCCGGCGTGCATCTGGCGGTGAATGGCCGCCCGGTGCGCGACAAGCTGCTGCTCTCGGCCGTGCGCGGCGCCTATGCCGATGTCGTGCCGTCCGACCGGCATCCCGTGCTGTTCCTCGACGTTGCCTGCGATCCGCGCCTCGTCGATGTCAACGTCCACCCGGCCAAGAGCGAAGTGCGCTTCCGCGATCCCGCGCTGGTGCGTGGCCTCGTTGTCTCCGGCCTGAAGGCGGCGCTTGCCGAGGCCGGGCACCGCGCGACCACGACCGGCGGCGCTCGCACGCTTGAGGCCTTCCGGGCCGTGTTCTCGGGAGCGGGCAACGCCGGCTCGCCGCTGCGCCCCAACCTCCCGGACACGCCCGCCTGGGCGGCACCGGCAACCGGCTTCGACGCGCGCCCGCAGCAGGGCTTCGCCGGCTTCGAGGTGTCCTCGGCGGATGCCCGCGCGCATCTCGCCGAGCCCGCGACCGACGCTCTCGACCGCCCGCTCGGCGCCGCCCGCGCCCAGCTCCACGAGACCTACATCGTCGCGCAGACGAAGGCTGGCGTGGTCATCGTCGATCAGCACGCCGCCCATGAGCGCCTGGTCTATGAGCGGCTCAAGGCCGAGCGTGCCCGCAACGGCATCGCCCGCCAACCGCTGCTGTTGCCCGAGGTCGTCGAGCTCGACCCCGTCGATGCCGAGCGCCTGAACGCGGCGAGCGAGGAGCTGGAAACGCTGGGGCTGCGGCTCGAGCCCTTCGGACCCGGCGCCGTGCTGGTCCGCGAGGCGCCCCAGCAACTGGCGGGCGGCAACCTGCAGAAGCTCGTCCGCGACGTCGCCGACGCCCTGGCCGAGCATGGCTCGGCCGGCTCGCTCGAGCGCCGCCTCGACCACGTGCTGGCGACCATGGCCTGCCACAACTCCGTCCGCGCCGGCCGCCGCCTCCGCCCCGAGGAGATGGACGCATTGCTGCGCGAGATGGAGGTCACGCCCAATTCAGGCCAGTGCAACCACGGCCGGCCGACCTATGTCGAGCTGAAGCTCAGCGATATCGAGAAGTTGTTCGGGCGGAGATGACGGCGGAGGCTTCAGCTCGGGCGGTAAAATCCGTTGTCGATGTTGTAGAGCGTCATGCCGGCGTCCCCAGCTTGCGCACCCCATTGCGAGTCGACGATGGCCTGCATCTCGCGGCGGGCGGCGAGATAGTCGACCGCGAGATTGGCATGGGCCGCCGACAGCCGGACCTGCATGTTGGGATGACCAAACAGCCTCATGAGAAGGCGCCGTTGATCGCCCGGGCGTGACTTCAACTCCATCCTGAGAGCGTGGATGCGCCAGACGAGGCGGTTGACGCGCGCCTGTTCCTCGCGCTCCATCGCGTCGTACTGTTCGATGCAGAGCTGCTCAAAGCGGCGAACGATTTCGTCACTCGACAGGGAACTCGGATCTTCGCGGCGCTTCATTTGAGGACTCCGAATTGGCGCATGGCCTGGTGCCCGACGCGGACATGCTCGGACCAATCGCGGCCGCGAAGATAGGCGCGTGGCGACTGCATGCCGAAGTCTTCATGCGGCCTAGTGTACCACCCCGTAATCTCATGATGCCGGTATTTTGGCACGCCGACCACGTTGTCGATGCTGTCGATCATCGAGCGCGGAATGCTCTCCCGCCCTTGTGTGCCCTGTTCGACGATATGGTGATCTTCGTAGCCTGGCTGCCTCTTGCCAGCATTCTGCTGCAGTTCGGCGAGTGTCTTCGGCGCGTCCTGATAGGATCGGATCGAGGGCCATTCCGAGTAAAGCCAATGCCCCGCCTCGATGGCCGCGAACGCTGCACCGATAGGGCCTGCTCGCCTTAGCGTCTGGCGCGCGATCTCTTTGGCCAGCGCCTTCGCGGCCTGGGTCTTCGAGACCTTGTCACCGGGCGGATCCTTGGGTGGTTCGGGTGGATCGAGCGATGGCCCGCCATTGTCGCCTATGCCCGGCTGCCGGCCCTGCGCATAGCCCTCGACATAGGTCCATTGGCCGCTGCCGGGTCCGCTGCCGCCCGGGACGCGGGGCTGGTCCTCCCTGAAACCGGCTTTTTCGACGAGCGCCTGTAGCCGGTCGATCGCGATCCGCCAGTTGTGGTCGAACGTGCGCTACAAGGTTGCCGCCTCCGTCTTGCGCCGCGCCGGCAGCATGATCGAACCCGAGGCCGAAATCACCAGCGCGAGGCCGAGCCAGTCGCTCGGTGTCGGGCGCTCGCCGAGCAGGATGACCGAGCCGAGCACTCCGACGGCCGGCACCATCAGCGTGCCGAGGCTGGCGATGCCGGCTGGCAGCCGGGCGATCACGGTGAACCAGAGGAAATAGGCCAGTGCCTGGGCGCCGAGGATGTGGAAGGTCAGCGCCGTCATGGTGCGCGCCTCCAGCATTTTCGGCACTGGCACGCCCTCGAAGGCGAGCATGCCGACGCCGGCTGCGGCACCGCCGATCAGCAATTGCCAGGCCGCGATGGTCACGGCCGGCGCGTCGACCGGCCAGCGCTTGCTGACGATCGTGCCGAGCGCCCAGCTGACGCTGGCGATCAGCGCATAGAGCAGGCCGATCGAGAAGCTCCCGCTCGCGATCAGCGGCAGGCCGAGACAGGCGAGCCCGGCCGCTCCGAGGCCAAGGCCGATGAGCCGCCGGCTGTCGAACGGCTCGGCGAGGATAAAGCGGGCGAGGATGGTCGCCCAGATCGGCATGGTGAAGGTCAGGATCGCCGCCCGCGAAGTCGGCGCCGCGAGCTGGGCAAAGGCGAGCAGCACGTTGAAGGCCGCGATCGAGAGAAAGCCCGCGACCGCGAGCCTGAACCATTGCCGCCGCGGCACGGCGAGCGGCTGGCCGCGCGCCAGCGCGATCGCGACCAGAGCCAGCCCGGCGAAGGTCATTCCCCCGGCGCGCAGCGTCCAGGGCGCGATCTCGGTGAGCGCGATCCGCACGGCGGGCCAGTTGAAGCCCCAGAGCAGCCCGAGCAGCGGGACGAGCAGAAGTGAGCGGCCAGACGCCTGCGACATGGCCCGACTATGCGGGAGGAGAGGTCGCGTGCGTCATGTCATTTCGGTGCAGGCCAATGCATGAAAGGCGCGCGACGCGGCTGATTTGAACCATTTGCCATGCATCCGCGTTGGCTTTGGCGAGATGTGGCGTATCGCCAGCCCGGGAGGCAGCGATGACCTACGGCACGAGGACCGACCATTACCCGGCAACATCAAAATGGCTTCATTGGCTGATCGCCGCCTGTGTGTTGACCACCGCGCCGGTCGCGATCGCCATGACCCGCATGGCTGAAGGGCCGAGCCGGGACGCGCTCTACAATTTCCACAAATCGCTCGGCGTCACCATCCTGCTCCTGATGGTGCTGCGGCTGATCAATCGCCTCGTCGCGGGCGCGCCGGTCGCCGATCCAGGCATCGAGCCCTGGCAGAAGACGATCTCCTCGATCGTGCACGCGTCGCTCTACGTATTGCTGCTGGCCATGCCGATCGGGGGCTACCTCGCGAATTCCCTATTCGGGGCCCCGACGCCTGTCTTCGGCTTGTTCGATCTCCCGCCCATCGTCGCCAAGAATGAACCGCTGTCGGAGCGGATCTTTGCGCTGCATCGCTGGGCCGGGTTCCTCCTGATTGCAATCGTCGTGACGCATATCGGGGCGGCGCTCTACCACGCCGTCATCCGCCGCGATGAAGTCTTGAAAAGAATGCTGCCGCAAGCCTGGGGCGGGTTCTGATCCAGGCGTCGTCAGGCGCTGGCATCCTGGCGATCGCGCATGTGCTGCCCGGCGCCCTCCAGATGCGCCAGCCACGGCTCCCGGCGGATGGTCCAGAGTTCATAGGCCGGCACGAGCGTGCTCGGCGGGTTGTCCAACGTGCCGAGTTTGATTTCGATCTGGTCCGAACCCTCAGCCCAGCAAAACAGCGGCGAGCCGCATTGCGGGCAGAAGCGCTCGCCTCCCGCCCGGCTTTGCCAGCATCGTAGCTCGCCTGACAGGGTTGCGCTGGCCCTCGGCCAGATGCCGAAGAAGGAGAAGGCCGAGCCGGCCCCCTTCCGGCAGGTCTCGCAATGGCAGATGCCGACGCGAATTGGTTCGCCGTCGAGTTCATAGCGGACCTGTCCGCAATTGCAGCCACCGGAGAGCTTCATCGTGATCTCGCGCGTTCTGGGGTTTCGCCGCCATGGGCGGGAGACCAACGGCGCTCGGTCCGGGGAGGTTCCAGGGAACGGTGCTCGCGGGGTGGCGCCCTGCAAAGGTTTCTGCATCGACTGGTAGGCTGCGGGTAGTGCCCGCTCACGCCCCCGGTACGGACGCTTGGTCGGCCTGTGGAGATAGATGTCGGAGGAGACTTGCGTTTCGGCCAGCTGAATTCGTGGCGCCGGCAGCCAAGGCCAGCGGGACAACGGCTTGAACGGCATCTTCGGGAGGCCCGAACTTCGATCCCGTCAAGCAATAGCGATCATGCCTGCGCGTTTCCGCCCGCGATGTGGCGCGGAGCGAATGGTGCTTATGAGGACTTGGCAACAAACTCAGGAGCCAGCCTGGAACCAAATGCGACCAACGGCGTTCTGTCGGCATTTGGCGCTTTCGGCGTCAGAAAATGTCGTTCTCCAGTTTATCTTGTCGGGAGGGCTGACTTGCTGGATGTGGCGCAGTAACGTGCGCGCGCATCGGGGGCCTTCGCACCCGCAACACTGAACGGAACTAGCTGAGAGATACATCAGAATTGTCGTAAATTTCGGAGGGAATAGATGAGCATTCACAAATCCCTAGCCGTATACGCAATATCCTTTGGTATCTTAACCGCGGCGGCCGTCGCGCAGCAGCCCCAAGGCACGGCGCCAAAACCCGCCACAGAGGCCACTAAGGCTGCAAACCGTGCGCTTCAGCAGAATCTCAATTTCAGCGACAGGCAAGATTTCGAGGATGCAACCCGAGGGCTGATCGCCAAGCCCGACACCCTCACCATCAGGAACGACAAGGGCGCCGTCGTTTGGGACCTAGAGCAGTACAAGGCGTTCATCGCCGTCGATAAGCCAGCCCCGGACAGCGTCAATCCGAGCCTCTGGCGCAATGCTCAGCTCAACATGCAATACGGGCTGTTCCGCGTCACCGACAACATCTTCCAGGTCAGGGGCTACGACCTCTCCAACATTACCTTCATCAAGGGTGATACGGGCTGGATCGTATTCGACCCGCTGATCTCGGCCGAAACCGCCAAGGCGGCGTATCAGCTCGTGACCCAGAACTTGGGCAATCGACCGATCCATGCCGTCATCTACAGCCACTCGCATGTCGATCACTACGGCGGTGTCCGAGGCATCATCGACGAGGCCGACGTCAAGGCTGGCAAAGTGCAGGTTCTGGCGCCGGAACACTTCAGCGAGCACGCGATCAGCGAGAACGTCATCGCCGGCAATGCAATGAGCCGTCGCGCCGTCTACATGTACGGCGCCGTCCTGCCGCGCAACGATCGGGGCGGCGTGAACGGCGGCCTCGGGCAAACGACATCGGTGGGAACCTCGACGCTGATCGAGCCCAGCCGGGAGATCAAGAAGACCGGCGAAGAGGTCACGATCGATGGCGTGAAGATGGTGTTCCAGATGACCCCCGGGACGGAAGCCCCGGCGGAAATGAACACCTACTTCCCGCAGTTCCGGGCCATGTGGATGGCCGAGAACTCGACCAACACCCTGCACAACTTCCTGACGCTCCGTGGCGCCCAGGTCCGTGATCCGCTCAAATGGGCGAGCTACCTGAACGAGACCATCGAGCTCTATGGCGACAAGGTCGACGTCAAGTTCCAGGCTCACCACTGGCCGATCTGGGGCAATGACAGGATCATCCCCTATTGGAAGAACTACCGCGACCTCTACAAGTATCTGCACGACCAGTCGGTGCGCCTGATGAATATGGGCTACACCGGGGTCGAGATCTCCAACATGGTCAAGCCGCCGCCGGAGCTCGAGAAGCAGTGGTACAATCGCGGCTACTACGGCTCCTACAAGCACAACACCCGGGCCGTTTATCAGCGGTACATGGGCTTCTACGACGGCAACCCGACGACGCTCGATCAGTTGCCGCCGCAGGAGGCTGCCAGGAAATACGTCGAGTACATGGGCGGCGCGGCCGCCATCCTGCAAAAGGCCAAGGCGGACTATGACAAGGGCGAATATCGCTGGGTCGCCGAAGCGGTAAAGCAGGTCGTGTTCAACGACCCCAACAACAAGGACGCCAAGGAGCTGCTGGCGGATTCCTATGAGCAGATGGGCTATCAGGCCGAGTCCGGACCTTGGCGCGCCATTTATCTCCAGGGTGCCTTGGAACTGCGCAACGGCGTGCCGAACCTCCAGGTCGCGGTGACCGCGAGCCCCGACACCATCCGCGCCATGCCGCCCGAGATGCTGTTCGACTATCTCGGCGTCAGGCTCAACGGCGAGCGTGCCTCGGGGAAGAATTTCACCCTGCACCTCGACTTCACCGATCTGAAGCAACACTACGTGCTGACGGTCGGGAATGGGACCCTCAACTACTCGACCAAGGTTCCCGCGCAGACCGACTCCAAGCTGACGCTGACCAAGGCCACGCTCGACAAGATCCAGCTCAAGGAGACGACGCTTGAGCAGGCCATTGCCTCGGGTGATCTGAAGGTCGAGGGCAAGCGTGAAACGCTCGGAGAGTTCATCGGTCTGCTCGATAACTTCCCGTTCTGGTTCAACATCGTCACTCCGTAATGCGGCGGGGACGGGGCGTCAGGGTCGATTGATCCTACGCCCCGTTCGCCTTGACAGGAGGTGTCCATGACGACCCGGATCAACCCTTTGATTGCGCTCAGTCTCGCCGCCGGACTCGCCGGAGCTGGCGTCGGCACGGCGAAAGCCTGCGGCTTCGACGGGATCATGCTGAATGGCTTCGAGGCCCTGCATCCCAAATCGATCGATGTGTCGATTGCGATCCGCGCCGCATACGAGGCAGGCATGGTCGACAGGAGCGCGATCGAGCCGATCACGCCCGGCTCCCCCGGATATTGGCGCGCAGTCGGCCATCTGACCGCGCTTCAGCGGTCGCTGATCTTTGATGACGTAAACCCCGAAAGGCCAGCCATCTCGGTCCTCTTGGTCGATTCCAGCCTTTGGTCGCGGATCGCGTCCGACTCAGGACCACAGGGCCTTCAGGTTCATACCGCAGGGGCTCGGGACAACGACGTCGTCCTCCTCACGAACGAGGCCGTCCTCGTCGCGATCCTCGAGCGGCGCCTGTCGCCGGTCCTGGCGCTCGAACAAGGATTGCTTCGTGTCGAGGGTGGTGCGACTGCCGCCGAAAGCGTTCGACAAGCGATCCTCAAGACGGCGGATGCTGCAGACATGGGGGCAACGGGCGCAGGCGCTCGCATGACACCGTTCTTCAACGTGAAGAGGCAATGACACGGTTTTGACGGCAGGGGACGAACTCAAGTTGGTCCGTCCCGCCTCATACTGGTGGCACCCCGGCGTGGCCGTCGTCTCGGGAGCGGCGATCAGCTTCGTGACCGCTGCGGCGGCCAACGCCTACGTCAATTCGCATCCGCCGGTGCCGGGCTACCACTGGTTCTACACCAACGCGCAACACACCCAGGGGTTCTGGGACGTTTGCCCCTAGGCAGACGGAGTCCGATCATGAGGGCGGCGGATTTGACAGGTCGCATGGCGGCGATGGCGCTTCGTGGCGTCGACTCGGCTGGGCCAGATGACCGACGTCAACTTCAGCTCCCCACCCTCAACGGTCGTTCGCGAATTCAGCCTCCGGCCGCCCGCAGCACCAGCACTTGCGTCTCGCCATATTCCCGGCGTTCCAGCTCATCGAACCCCTCCGGGAGCGCGACCTCGGCGTCGCCGGCCTCCTCCAGCACGATCAGCGCGCCGGACTCGAGCCAGCCGCCGTCGCGGGCCGAGGCCAGTGCCTTTTCGCCCAGCCCCTTGCGATAGGGCGGATCGCAGAAGACGACGCCGAAGGGCGCCATAGGGCCGATCGGGCCGAGTTTGGTCGCATCGCGCCGGAAGACGCGGCTGTGGCCGGCGAGCCCGAGTTCCATCTGGTTCTCGCGGATCAGCCCGCGCGCCTCGGTGCCGTCATCGACCAGAAGCGCGAAGGCCGCTCCACGCGAGAGCGACTCGAAGGCCATCGCGCCGGTGCCTGCGAACAGGTCGAGCACGCGCGCCCCATCAAGCGGGTCGTCATAGGCATGGGCCAGCACGTTGAAGAGGGATTCGCGCAAGCGATCCGAGGTCGGGCGGATGCTCCCGATCCCCGGTTTCGGGCCGGCCAGAGGCCGCCCGCGCAAACGCCCGCCGACAATCCGCATCGGCTAGCCTTCAGTCCCGCTTGCCGCCGGAACGCGGACCTTTGCCGCCGCCGCCGGGACGACCGCCACCCGGACGTCCGCCACCACCGGGCCTGCCGCCGCCGCCCGGTCTGCCGCCGAAGGGCTTCCCGCCACCCGGCTTGCCTGCGAACGGTTTCCCGCCACTGCGTTCGCCGGTGCTGCTGCGACCCGCAGGCCGCTCGCTGGAGCGCGCCGCATAGCTCTTTCCGGCTCCGCCCGGCTTGTCGCCGAAGCTGCGCCCAGGCCGCCTGTCACCCCCGCGCTCCTCGCCGGGCCGCTCGCTGAAACGACGCGGAGGCCGCTCGCCACCCTCGCGCGGCGCGCGCTCGGGACGGTCGCCACCGGGCCTGTCGCCACGCGGCGCGCGCTCGGGACGTTCGCTGCGCGGCGCGGCATCCTGCCAGGGACGCTCCTGCGTACGGTCGCGCTCGCCGCCTTCGCTGCGCGGACGGCGAACTGGGCGCTCGCTGCTGCGCTCCTGCGTGCGGGGCGGGCGTCCCTCGGCTGCGCCGCGCTCGCTGCGCGGCAGGCGGTCGGGACGGCGTTTCGGGTTCACGCCCTCACGGGCCGGCCGCTCCTCGCGGGCAGATGCGCTGACGCGCTCGACCAGCACGCGGCGGCCATTGGGATCCTCGATCGCCTTGTCGCGCCGGCGCACCACCTCGCCGGTGGCCTCACGCGCCTGGCGCTCGGCCTTGGGGTCGGCGCCGCGACGCGGCGGTGCCTTGCGCTCGCGCTGCGGCTCGGCCTCGGCATCGCGCCAGACGGTGCGCTTCCACGGCTTCTCGCTCCGATCATCGAGCGAGGGGGTTCGCACGGCGTCGCTCTGCCAGCGCTCCCGCTCGGGCTTGCCGTCGCGATCGCCTGCCTCGCGCCGGCGCGGCCGGTCGTCGCCGCTCGGGGGGCGTGGTGGCGCGGCCGGCAGTTCGTCGCGGCGCGGCGCCTCGAAATCGACGCCGGCTTTCGCTATCAGCTCCTCGCCGAGCTGGTCCTTGAGCACGCGCGAGCGAATCTCGTCAGCCTCGCCCTCGGGCAGGTCGCCGAGCTGGAACGGCCCGAACGAGACCCGGATCAGCCGGTTCACGTCGAGGCCGAGATGCTCCAGGACCGTCTTGACCTCGCGGTTCTTGCCCTCGCGCAGATCGACGGTCAGCCAGGTGTTGGAGCCCTGCTGGCGCTCGAAGCGCGCCACGACCGGGCCGTAATGGACACCCTCGATGGTGACGCCGTCGCGCAGCGTGTCGAGCTTGTCCTGCGTCACCGAACCGAAGGCGCGCACGCGGTAGCGCCGCAGCCAGCCGGTCTCGGGCAATTCCAGCATGCGCGCCAGCCCGCCGTCATTGGTCAGCAGCAGCAGGCCTTCGGTGTTGATGTCGAGGCGCCCGATCGAGAGCACGCGCGGCAGGTCCTCCGGCAGCGCGTCGAAGACGGTCGGCCGCCCTTCGGGGTCGTGGTTGGTCGTCACCAGGCCGCGCGGCTTGTGGTAGAGCCACATCCGCGTGCGCTCGCGCGCCGGCAGCAGTTCGCCATCGACCAGCACGACATCGTCGGGGCCGACATCGAGCGCCGGGCTCTCCAGCACCTTGCCGTTCACGCTGACGCGGCCTTCGGCGATCATCGCCTCGCAGTCGCGGCGGGAGGCGACGCCGGCGCGCGCCATCACCTTGGCGATGCGCTCGGGTTCCTGGATCAGCGAGGGCAGCAGCTTGGCGTCTGAGACCGGAGCCTCGTCGCGCGGGCGCCGCGGCCGCTCGGCCCGGGGGCGGTCGAAGCGTTTCCCGCCGGCACCGCCGGAACGCTCGCCACGCGGCGCAAAGCCCTCGCGCGGCGGCCGGCTCGAACTGCGCTCGCCCTCGGGGCGGGAGCGGAACGGCCTGTCGCCGCCTTCGCGGACAGATCTGCCTTCGCGAGGAGGCCTGCTGGAACTGCGTTCGCCCTCGGGCCGTGCCCTGAAAGGCCGCTCCGCAGCACCCTCGCGGCTGGGGCGGTCGCTCCCGGCGCGCTCGCGGAAGGGCGCGCGGGCGCCCTCCGGCTTGCCGAAGCTGCGGGCCGGGCGTTCTGCGCTGTCGCTGCGGCTCCGGAACGGCTTGCGTTCGCCGCTGGCCGACCCGCCGGGGCGGGGGCCCTTGCCGCCAAAGCCGCCGCCATCGCGCCCGCCGCCACGGCCGCCGGTTCCGCCGCCCTTGCGCGGGCCCCGGCTTTTCTGATTGTTGTCGTCGCTCATGACTGCTCCTGAGCGTGCCGCGCCGAAAGTGACAGGCACTTTCGCGAAAAAGGACAGGCTCGAAATTCTTGGTGTAGCCGGCGCTTGTAGCAGAGCGCCCCCGCGCCTGCGAGCGACAAAACGGAGGTTTGATGCCGCACTCGCGCCCGTCACCGGCGCCCGACGCCAGAATGCCCGACGCCAAGATGCCCGATGCAATGGCGCTCGCCTTCGACGAGGCGCGGGCTGCTGCTGCGCGCGGTGAGGTGCCGGTCGGCGCTGTCGTGATGCGCGATGGCGTGGTGCTCGCACGCGCCGGCAACCGCACGCTCGAGCTGAAGGATCCGACCGCCCATGCGGAGATGCTGGCGCTGCGCCTGGCCTGCGAGGCTGTGGGCTCCGAGCGCCTGATCGGCTGCGACCTGCATGTCACGCTCGAGCCCTGCCCGATGTGCGCGGCCGCGATCTCCTTTGCCCGCATCCGCCGCCTATATTTCGGCGCGGGCGACCCCAAGGGCGGCGCCGTCGAGAACGGGGTCAGGCTCTATGCCAGCCCGACCTGCCATCATGCGCCCGAAATCTATGGCGGCCTGCGCGAGCGCGAGGCAGCGGAACTCCTGCGCAGCTTCTTTCAGGACCGCCGCTAAGACTCCTGGATGGATTGCGCGCTGCGCCTCCGCCCCGGCCGCCCTCAACCGGCCGTCGGCACTGTCACGTCGGGGCGGTGGATGTCTGCTTCGAGCGCCCCTGCAAGCCGTGCGGCCTGGCTCGGCGTCGACCCTTCCACGACGACGGCGAGGGCATCGATCGCGACCAGGGCGTCGCGTCGCGCCTGCTCGATCTCGCCGATTTGCGCCTGGGCGTAGAGCGCGCGCGCGAACAGGCCGATACGCGAGACGGCCAGGTAGGTCGCTTCCTCCATTTCATGCGAGATGGTGACGAAGCGAAGGACGTTTTCGAGATGCGCCTCGGCACAGGGACCGAGCGTCTTGGCATTCAACGCGCCGGCTCGAAAAACCGCGCTGCGAAGTGTCTCGATCTCCGATGTCAGGTAGTTCTGCACCTCGTCGGCCATCCACGCCTCCATGACGGAACGTACGAAACCACAACAGATTACCATGCGGGGGGGCGCCTGCTCGGGCCGCCCGCTACGTCGGTTAGCCGGCCGTCAATCGAATGCGAAAAATCATCGCGGTTACGGCCGCCGCGCGCCCTGCCGGACGGCGCCGTGGCCCTCCGGGCAACGCATTCCGGCCGCGACATCGTCATGGAATGACCCGATCCGGCCCAGCTTCCCGACCCATTCGCACGGCTAGATCGCCCTCATCCGCAACAGATGGAAGGAACCTTCATGCGCATGATCATGCTGGCGGCCGCAGGGGCCGCGCTCATCCTGGCTGGACCTGCGAACGCTCAGGCCCCTTCGACGGAGCGAGCGCCGGCGGCGCCTCCAGCCACGGCGCCGCAAACGCCCGCGCCTGCCATCAAGACGGTCAGCGTCGTCGCAATTGACGAGCTTCCCGAGGACACCAGGAACCAGGTCAACCAGCTCGTTGCGTCCCGCACGGCCGATCAGCTCGAACGCCTGCGCCAGGCCATCGAAGGCGTCCCGGCCGCGAAGTCGGCGCTCGAGGCCAAGGGGTTTTCCGCGCGTGATGTGGTCGTCGCCCAGATCGACGACGCGGGCGAACTGACCATCGTGACGAAGAAGGCCGGCTGATCGCACGCTGCCCGGCGCCATTCCGGCGCCGGGTTGCCAGCCAGCCCGCAATCGATCGCGGGCGGAATGAAGGCGATGTCTGCGGACTTTGAACGGCGTTTTCAGGTTCAAGCGGGCGCGCGCCGAGAACGGGACCGACGGGGCGGCCGATCGCGGTTTCAAATTCGGGTGAATAGAGAGCCGGCGTGTTCGGCGGGCATTTTGCCGAGTTTTCAGTATGATCATATCAATCGCAGATGATCCGTGGCTATAGCCGCAGATCATCTGATTGTGGTGTGCCTTTTTTTGGCCTTGTGAACAATCTATTGGCTCCGGCGAACCGCTCAGCCAGACCATGTGATGGTGGCTGTAGCCTTCCATTTCCCCATTCTTGTTAGGTTAGTAATGCGTAGTATTGTTGCGGCTGTGATCTTGACGGTCTCCATGCCTGTGCTTGCCCATGCAGACTCCTCGATCAAGCAGGTTTCCTTTCAGCCACAGGTCAGGGGGCTGGGCTGCCTCAAGCCCGAGACCATCGCGATGATCAAGGAGCTGACCGACAAGATCGGTCCGATCCAGATCACCTCGACCTGCGGCGGACGCCACGCCAAGCGCTCGCAGCACTACAGCGGCAACGCGGTCGATTTCCGCCCGCGCGCCACATCCGCTCGCAAGGCGGCGGCCGTCGCCAAGACGCTCGACAATGTCGGCGGCGTCGGCACCTATTCCAACGGTCTCGTGCATGTGGATGTCGGAGATCTCCAGATCTCCTGGTTCGGGCACAAGCGCGCCAACCGCCGCCTGGCTTACAACCGCTGAGGCGGCGCGTCGGGCGGCAGTTCAGGCCGCCGCCCGCAGCACCAGATAGGCGCCAAGCGCCAGCAGCCCCGCGAAGAAGCAGAGCTTGAACGCGGCCGCCGAGATGCGGTTGCGGATCACTGTCCCGGCTGCCATCCCCGCGAGCGCCGGGGCGAGCGCCAGCAGGGAGTTCCCCGCCACCTGCATATCCAGCGCGCCGGCCCCGACCAGCCCGATCGAGAGGGCCAACGTCGAGACGATGAAGGATACGCCGAGCGCCTGCACCAACTCGTTCTTGTCGAGGCCGAGCGCCTGGAGATACGGCACGGCCGGCAGCACGAAGACGCCGGTCGCGGCGGTGGCGACGCCGGTGGCGATCCCGATCACCGGCCCGAGCCAGTTTTCCATCCCGGACGGCACGCGCAGCTTCGCGGCCTTGAGGCCGACCAGCGCATAGAGCACCAGCGCGATGCCGAGCCAGAGCGTGGCCGAGCCGCTCTTCTGCTGCTCCAGCAGGCCGGCGCCCGCCCAGGTGCCGGCGCAGATGCCCGCCAGCATCGGCCAGAGCCGCAGCAGGATCGTCTTCAGTCCGGGGCCGGTCGCGATCTGCCAGCCATTGGTGATCAGGTTGGGCACGACCAGCAGCGCGGCCGCCTGCGCCGGGACCATCACCACGCCGAGAATGCCGACCGCGATGGTCGGCAGGCCGAGCCCGATGACGCCCTTGACGAAGCCGGCCAGCAGGAAGGTGCCGGCGATGAAGAGGATGAGGTTCAAATCGGTCATGGCGCGGTTGTGGCATTGCAGACAGCTTCTGTCGCGGCCGGATGCTACGGTCGTCACCGTAGCGTTCTCGCTTGCATGCCAGCACGACGGGCGCATCATGCCGCCATGAGCACGAACGGCCCTTACCTCGCCGAGATCGCCCATCTGATGGGCGACCCCGCCCGCTGCAACATGCTGCACGCGCTGATGGATGGCCGCGCGCTGACGGCCAAGGAACTGGCCTGGCTCGCCGGTATCGCGCCGCAGACGGCGAGCGGGCATCTCGCCAAGCTGATGCAGGGTGGCCTGCTCGCGGTCGCGGTGCAGGGCCGCCATCGCTATTACCGGCTGGCCGGTCCCGAGGTAGCACAGGCACTGGAAGGGCTGATGGTGCTCGCTGGCGCCGAGACCGCGCGCCGACGCCTGCCTTCACGTGTCGGCGCGGAACTGAGCCAGGCCCGCACCTGCTACGATCACTTCGCCGGCCGTCTCGGCATCGGCATCCATGACGCGCTGGTCGTCGGCGGCCATCTCGCCGTCGCCGATGGCGGCTACGGTCTGACCGGCTCGGGGGAGGCGATCTTCGCCGGGCTCGGCGTCGCCCGGTCGCCGACGGCTGGTCGGCGAGCCGCCTTGCGTCCCTGCCTCGACTGGAGCGAACGCAGGCCCCATCTGGCAGGCCATCTCGCCGCCGCACTGGCCTGCCGCTGCTTCGAGACGGGTTGGGTCCTGCGCCACAAGGACAGCCGTGCGGTGACGCTGACGGAGGCGGGCAGGGCGGCGCTCACTGCCGCGCTGCCGGGTTTCCGTTGCGATGCGCCCGAACCCGTCAGCCCTGCCGTTCCAGCGCCTGCGCCAGCTTTCGCTTGACCTCTTCCTTGACGGGCAGGGCGGCCTCGAGGATCGCCTTGGTCTTGAAGAAATCGAGCCCGCCGATGCCGTCCGCGCCGGCGCGGATCAGAATGTCCGGCGGTTGCCGCTCGATCATGCGCTGGACGATCGTCCGCGTCAGGATCTGGCTGACGCCGAGCATCGCTTCCAGCGGTTCGGGCACGCGCGCCTCGCTGATCGTCGCGGGCGCGCTGGTGTCGACCGCCATGACGATCCGGCCCGGCGCCATCAGCCGGTCGTAAGGAAGGGGATTGATCGCCCCGCCATCGATCAGAACGCGGCCCTCGATCACGACCGGGCGCACCAGGCCGGGAATGGCGAGCGAGGCCGCGACTGCGGGCGTCAGCGGGCCATGGCTCAGCGAGACCTCGGCATGGAGGTGATAGTCGGTTGCCGTCGCGGCGAAGGGTACCGCCAGCT
>JAESFK010000434.1_pt1 | contig 22355 bp, 15 predicted proteins | sample 9269391 | NCBI WGS metagenome assembly JAESFK01 (sample SAMN14506231, study PRJNA617097) | algae metagenome | isolation source: Drouetiella hepatica UHER 2000/2452 and co-occurring heterotrophs from... | place: Slovakia: Slovak Paradise National Park, Hrabusice, Kosice Region | collected 2000-01-01
ACCCTTTTCAAATCCTCCACCTGCCTTTGCTTCACGTCAAAAACAGGCTGCTTTAGCCGCTCGAATTGAGTTCTCGCGCGTGACAACCTTTTTCTCTTGAAACAATTTACTTTTCTGCACCACTAAGGACTCATACTTATATGTTTCCTCACATTAAATTGGTAGTAGCCAATCATGTCATGTCAGATAGGAAAATGTCACACAAATTTTGAGGGGCGAATGCAGTATGTTCAGCTAGTAATGCGAGATGTGTGTACATGTAGCCTTAAAAAAAGGGAAATGAATTCAAAGTTCCCCTTAAAAAGGGGAATTGAGGAAGATCTGAAACGTTTCGCTACCCATAGTTGGACTTTTCAAGCATCCTTTGAGCCGAGCGGGAGTTGAGTTTAACTCGACTCCGATCTCGCCTTAAAATGAACTGATCCTTATGAAAATAAATGACTTTATAAAGCGCGAGTTATGGGACTTTTCATCAAGACTATTGGATTGCGTTAGGCTGAACCAAGCAGTCATCTACCCGACTCGTCTGGAGAAATCTTACGATAGAAAAGCTTCTACAAAAGTCAGTTATGTTTAAGCAGCTTAGCAATTTCCCGCACTAATACTTCTGGCTCCACTGGCTTTGCTAAATGCTGTTGAAAACCAGCCTGCAATAATTGCTGTCGATCAAGATCTCTGGCATAAGCAGTCAAGGCGATCGCTGGAAGGTTGCTCCCTTTGTTGTGAGGACGCGATCGAATTTGCCGGATCAGCATATAGCCATCCATTTCCGCCATGCCCACGTCACTCACCAACACATGGGGGATGAATCGGTCGAGGGCTTGCAGTGCCTCAACTCCAGACGCAACGGCAGTTACTTTCGCTCCACTTTGTTCTAGCAGAAACGCCTGAAACTCGCGAGTATCCGCATCATCGTCTACTAGCAAAATTTGTAGATTGCCTAAAGGAGTTTCTGCCAGAGTGCCGTCGTGGGGTGATTCTGGCTCGATTGAACGTGCCTGTAGATTGAGGGGTAACTGTACCGTAAAAGTTGCACCTTGATTCTCTCCCTCGCTCTCTGCCCAAACGGTGCCTCCATGCATTTCCACAATTTGCCGCACGATCGCCAGTCCTAAACCCAATCCACCAAATTTACGAGTCGTTGTGGCATCTGCCTGACGGAAATACTCGAATACATGGGGTAAGAACTGTGGATCGATGCCTTTTCCAGTGTCTGTTACGCAAATTTGGGCCAATTGGTCGAGTTGCCGCAATTCAATCGTTACTTGCCCACCATTTGGCGTAAACTTGACGGCGTTAGTGAGTAAGTTCCAGACTACTTGCTGTAACCGAGCCGCATCGCCAGAGACTAGAGAAGTCGCAGTCGCGAGGTCTAGCAAGATTTGAATATTCTTGGCTTCTGCCGCCAACTGCACTGTTTCGACTGCTGCCGTAATCACAAACGTCAAACTGACAGGAGTGACCGTTAAGCTCAACTTACCCTGCATAATGCGGGAGATGTCGAGTAGATCGTCAATTAGCTGTGTTTGTAGCTTGGCATTGCGCTCGATCGTTGCCAAAGCTTCACGTTGACGAGTTTCATCCAGTTTCCCCTGCTGCAATAGCTTTGACCAACCCAAGATCGGGTTGAGAGGCGATCGTAGTTCATGGGACAGCACCGCGAGAAATTCATCTTTAATACGGTTTGCTCGTTCAGCCGTCTCGCGTGCTGCTTGTTCCCGTTCCAGCAGTTGTTCTCGTTCGGCCTCAGCCCGTTTCACATTAGTGATGTTGAGGACGGTGCCGATAAAGCGGATAGCAATCCCTGCGGGGCTGAAAAATGCTTTTCCCTTTGCTGCAATCCACCGTTCTACGCCGTCTTCAATACCAATGGTGCGGAACTCAATATCATACTCTCCACCACTTTCAGGATTGAGAGAATATTGCACAACTTGGTTAGTGCGATCGCGGTCTTCGGGATGTAAGCCTGCCAGGAAGATCTCGTAGTTGATGTCTGCTGTAGGCGATACCCCAAACATGGCTTTGCATTGTTCATCCCATTGCAATACATCTGTCATGGGGTTGAAGTCCCATGCACCTAGTTGTGCTGACTTCAGCGCCAGCCGTAAGCGGTTTTCACTCTCGCGCAGAGCGGCTTCGGCACGGGCGCGTTCGACTGCCGCCCAAGTAGATTCGGCAACTTCTTCCACCAAAGACACCTCATCCGGTGTCCAAACTCGCGATTCGGATGCGTGGACTGCCAGTCCAGCGACAAATTCGCCTTCCTTGAGCAAGGGTATGCCAACATAAGCACCAATCTGAATCGCGGCATAAGCTGACCGTTCCTCTGAAGACAAATGAGGATCGGTTGCCACATCAGGTATGGATACGGTACGACCAGCGCGGTACGCTGTGAGCAATTTGGGACCGAATGAATCCATTGAGTAGCCACCCGTAAGGGCGGCGGCACCATTGACATAATCGCGCTCAACAACATACCCAGCACCACGCACCTCGAAATAGGCCACGCGGTTTGCGCCGAGATACTCGCCCAATACCCGGCTGGCCGTAGCCTGAACCTCGACTGGATCGGCAAGGGGGCGAAGCGCATCGGCGAGAGAGAGGCGGAATGCATCCAATTTGGCAGCACGGCGCAATTGCTCTTCCGCCCATTTGCGATCGCTAATGTCGAGTGAAATCCCTAAGATCTGGTGGGGTAAAGCTTCTGTCGTTCGGTTGAAAACCACGGATTGTGAGTACAGCCAACGCCACTCGCCACTGGCATGACGCGCCTGATACTCAATTCCCAAAACCGTACCTTCTGGAGCAGAACGAAAAGACTCAAAGTATTTCAATACTTTCTCTAAATCATCCGGGTGAATCAGCGTAGGGATAGCGTCGGCTCCCATGGCCTGCACTTGCTCAGAGGTGTATCCCAAAAAATCAGCGATTTGGCGATTCGTGTAGACATTGCGCTGTTCAATGAGATCATGCACAAACAGAATACCTGGCATGGCTTCTGCAATTTGTTGGCTATAGCGTTGACTCTCCTGTAACTGGATTTCAATGCGCTTACGGGCAGTAATATTTTCAAAGGCCAAACCCAAACAGCGATTGGGCAACGGAAACGCTTTTAAGCTATAAATCCCAGCAGTGATGCCATCTTCTCCATAGGAGACCTCCCCAAAATCTAGCGCTTGTCCGCTACGAACCACTTCCATATACTGATGCACCAGTGGCGTTTGCAACAGCATTGGGAAACGCTCTGCCATTGTCCGTCCAATGAGTGGCTCGAAATTAAACCCTGTTGACTCTGAAGCCGCAGGATTGGCAATGAGCAAGCGGAAGGAACCTGGATCATTGAGGTCTTCGAGTTGCCAAACGACCATGCCCACCTGAGTATCACGAACTATATCAGCATAGAGTTGCAAGCGTTCCGCAGCCTGCTGCCGTTCCAGTTCAGCGGCAATTCGCACAGCAAAAATGGTCAGTAAAGATTGAACAAGCTGAAGATTCTCTAAAGGCTTGCCGTCCATCACGCTTAGCAATCCTAACGGTTTGCCCGCTGAATCAAAAAACGGAATGGCGGCATAGCTCTCAACGCTCAGCGAAGCCAAGACGTGATCTTTGGGAAACAAAGCCTGAATTCCCTGTGGATAGTAACACAGCTTCTGTTGCTGAATCACTTCCAGGGAAGGCGTATCTTGCAACCCATATTCCATGTTGTCTATGATTTGACCCTGAGCGCAAAAAGCAATTGTTTCTAATGCCTCTGGGTGCTCGTTCACCAACAAACTGATACAGGCGTAGCTCATGCCCAGTGCTTTGGTCAGATGTTGTACCAAAGCGGGAAAAAACGCATGACCTATGACCGTGGAGACCCCTTGCATTACCTCCAGCAGCGCTGCATCGACCTGAGCAATTTGATGAGCCGCTAATCTTAGTTCCAGCTCATCAACCACCATTGCGGCTAAGTCAACCAATGTGGCTTGCTGCTCGGTCGTTAATGAAGCACGGGGCTGACTGTCGAGCAAACACAGTGTTCCTAAATTAAAGCCGTCACGACTGAGCAGGGGCGCGCCTGCATAGAAGCGTACACCCGGTTCACTTTGCACAAAGGGATTGCAGGTAAAGCGATCGTCCAGTCGGGCATCAGGAACAATCAGCGGCTTATCGGTCAACACGGCAAAACTGCACAGGGTTTTATCGCGAGGCACTTCATTGGCTCCAAACCCAACGCAAGATTTAAACCAGGCTCTCGACGTGTCCACCAACGAGATGAGGGAAATGGGCATGTCAAACAGCCGCGCTGCCAGTTTTGTAATGCGATCGAACGCTGCTTCCGGAGGCGTGTCGAGAATCTTGTAACGATGTAGCGCTGCCAGCCGCTCAGTCTCGTTGCTAGGGATCGGTGGGGACAAAGGTTTTTGCGGTAATGGGTCAGACATACTTCAACGAGGGCGTGAATTAGAGCAGGTTTACTTTAATGCTGGTTCATAATTCTGCTAATTGGTAGATTATTTGGTAGTCCTAAAAAATCATTACCCGAACACCACCTATTATTTAATATGACGAGTATCACGTCAGCAGTTTGAATGAAACCTATCTCTGGTAGAACTTCTGAAAAGCCTTTAATGTTGAAGCAACCGTAGCCTCGTTATCTGATTTGTAAACTTCGCTATCTGATGCAAACTTAGCTGGAGAAATCTCCCCTCATGCAATATGGCGACCGCCAAGGCGGTTAGGACGGGGACATTTTTGATAGAGCGCTTAACACCCCATCAAAAATGTCCTAAACAAACTGGCGACAGCTATAAATCGTGGGTGTTAGGGATGAGATCTTGCTTTAACCAGGAATCCGGCAGCATGGATCGCGCAGGCTTGCTTTTATCTGGCTCTCGTGGAAACCAGAATGCCATGCGTTTAGAAATTTCCACTAGCATTAACGTCACTAGGACTTTAATCAGCACCCCACTCCGGTTGCTAGTGCCGCACCAGAATTAACCCCGAATAGGATCACGGTAGTGGCGATCGCCACTTCAAAGTGGTTACTAGCCCCAATCATCGCCGCCGGAGCTGCATCTCCATAGGAAAGCTTGAGTCTTTGGGGTTTAAAGTGGTCTAGGATAGCGCTGAAACACACTTACCGTTTCGGTGGGTTCAGTCGTGGGCTGCTGACTATTAGAATCTGAAGCGCTCATGGATCACTCCTGAATGATGCAATTGATTGGCTAAGCCTGGGTCAAGCTCCTTCAATCTCAGCTCGCTCGTTGTGGGCGCACTGGCGCAGCAGGGCTGCTTCGAGGTAAGCCTTGGCTACACTTTGGTCGATCACCCAAGCCCAGATTGGAGGAATAGGATTGCACAACCTGAAACTCTTAATCCCACGCCGCCAAGCTAACGGTTTGTGATCTTATTGATATTTGAGCCTCTACCCTTTCTTAAAGATAAGCTAAACAAACGTTAAACCTCTTCTTAACCTAATCCTTATAGAGTAGCTGTGTCCTGTGTCTCGGTTTTTCCGCCTGCTCTGCTATGCCGAAAAAGAAAAGCATTCAACACATCATCAAGAAGTTTGCCGCTTCTGAAGATGCTATCCACAATACCTCTACGAATGACTCATTCAGCCAAGTTTTAGACCGTGCGCGGATGGGGCGGCGGGGTTTTCTCAAGGGTAGCTCATCTCTGGCAGCCGCTTCCATGTTAGGTATGGGGTTAGCATTCCTTGCAGATGGAGTTAACCAAAAAGGGCAAGTTGCCAAAGCAGCATCGAACTTTTCTCTCAGTTTCAATCCTGTTGCTAAAACGATTGCTGACACATTAACTGTTCCTGACGGTTACACTGCCAGGGTTTTTCTGGCTACAGGTGATCCGATCAAACGCAACGTTACGCCCTACAAGAACAACGGCACCGATAACGACTTTGAGGTTCGGGTAGGCGATCATCACGATGCCATGCAGTACTTTGGATTCGGCTCCAATGGCTGGGACCCGACCAATAGCGATCGCGCTCTGCTCTCCATCAACCACGAAGTCTGCGAAGATTTGGGCTTTGTCCATCCCAATGGTCCGACAGAGTATGGCCCAGAAAGCACCGCTGCCCGCCCCCCCATTGAAATTGACAAAGAAGTCGCCGCGCATGGGGTCACGGTTGTTGAAATCGCCAAACAGGGATCAACCTATCAGATCAATCTCAACTCGCGATACAACCGTCGCGTAACCGCAGCAACTGTTTTCGAGATTTCTGGACCCGCCCGTCGCAGTTCTATGATGGCTACAGCCTTTTCTCCCAATGGCGAACAGACGCGCGGCACATTGAACAACTGCGGTAATGGCTACACCCCGTGGGGTACGTACCTTAGCGGTGAAGAAAACTGGGCAGGATACTTCCATCGTCGGGAAGAGGATACTGCTCGCTCCCAGAAAGAATTAGCATCTCTCAAACGCTACGGGGTCGGTAACGCCACGTCTGGTCGCTACAACTGGTCGCGGGCAAGCGCAACTGATAACACTGATCTTTACCGTCGCTGGGATGCTAGTAAGACTGGCAACAGTGCAGACCAGGATTTTCGTAACGTTGCGAATACCTTTGGCTGGGTCGTAGAAATTGATCCCTTTAACCCAGATGTCACCCCCAAGAAGCGCACGACCCTGGGTCGCATGGCGCATGAAGGAGCTTGGCCAGCTAAAGTTGTTGCGGGTCAACCCCTAGTTTTCTACACCGGTGATGATGCTCGTAACGAGTACGTCTATAAGTTTGTTTCCGCTGCGGCATGGGATCCCAGAGATGCAACGGGCGGACTAGCAGCCGGGGATAAATATTTGGATGCGGGCACTCTCTATGCCGCGAAATTTAACGAGGATGGCACAGGCGAATGGTTGCCCCTGACCCTGAGCAATCCGAAAGTGGCTAACTACGCTGACTATGCTTTTGCCGACGAAGCGGATGTGTTGATCAACGCTCGGATTGCAGCGGATGCTGCCGGAGCCACCAAGATGGATCGCCCAGAATGGGGCGGGGTCAACCCGGTCAATGGTGAAGTTTACTTTACGTTGACCAATAATGTGTCGAGCAGCAATGGTCGAGGTGTGAAGACACCGCTAGATGCGGCCAACCCTCGATACTATGCAGATGTCAAGAGTGACAAAACCACTCAGGGCAATGTCAACGGTCACATTATCCGCTGGCGCGAGTCTGGGAATAAGCCAACGGCAACCACCTTTGCCTGGGATGTTTACCTGTTTGGTGCTCAGGCCGATGCTGAGGCAAATGTAAACCTGTCCAGTCTAACGGATGAGAATGATTTCTCTAGCCCAGATGGTATCTGGTTTAGCGAGTCTATGCCGGGGCTGCTGTGGATTCAAACGGATGATGGATACTACACCGATAAAACAAACTGCATGATGCTGGCAGCACTGCCGGGGTCAGTGGGGGATGGCGAGTCCAAAATGGTGGCGAGCAAGGCTGTACCCAGCAATGCTGATGGTGAGCAGATGGTTAAAACTTATGTTGGGCAGACTGCTAGCCCAACCGTGTTGCGTCGCTTTCTAGTCGGCCCTCGCGACTGCGAGATTACTGGCATTACGGAAACACCTGATGGCAAAGCGATTTTTGTCAACATTCAGCATCCTGGTGAAAACAGTGAGTCGGTGACTGACCCAGCATTGTTTACCAGTCATTGGCCCGATGGCGGTAATGCGCGTCCTCGATCGGCTACGGTGATCATTACTCGCAATGATGGCGGCAAAATTGCCATTTAAGCGGCCTTAGTTCGAGGATCGTCAACTTGAGGAAAGCCTGACTTCGGTCAGGCTTTTTTGGCGGTCAATTACTTGCAAAACCGCTTAAGCACCCACCACACATACTCGATCATCCTCATCAATTTGACCCGCGATTGAAGAGCGACGATCGTCACCACCACAGATGCGGTTAGCAGCCGTTTCTAGTCTCAATAGCCGCCCAATCCAACGGGATAGATAGCCACTGATCAGCAACAATACTACGAAGATCAAGATGACATTGTGCATGGAGGTGAGCGATCGCCAAGATTAAGGCGTCAAATAGCTTTCAAAGCTAAGTTGCAGCTTTGCTCCATTTACTTCTCAATCGTCTCTTCAATCGCGGGTAGTCCTTATCTAAATACCACTATCCAATCGCGAAATGAATGGTTCATAGCGTTCTAGATCGGGTTTATAAAATAGTTTGTGTCAAGAGAGAAATCCTACAGTGGAAACCTGCCTTCAAATTCAATAGCAAATCGATTCAAAGCTACTTTCCAATCTCGAATGGGCACTGTCCACTTTTTGGAGATATGAGCGATCGCCCAGTTGATGACCTGCATCGCTGATTCATCGCTCAATACCTCTCGGCTAAGGATTTCCCAAGGTTTTTTGCCTACAGAATCTCAAGGGCTGCAGTATCCTTATAAACCTGTAAATCGCCCTATCCGAGAAGTATTGGGTTAGGACGGAGACATTTAGGGTGGGGCGCTTCGCGCCCCACCCTAAATGTTCTAGGCAAACTGGCGACAGCCCTATTTTCTGACTCAGGATTTCTTCAGAAACTCCTTAGCCTTTTCTCAGAAAGCCCTCATGGCTTTCTCAGCAGAGTAGCCGATTCTAAAGAGGTCAGAGAAAACGTTCTTTATTTGCAGGTTGACGTATGAAACACTTCATCATTCTTTCGATCGCCGCCCTCGCCCTTGCAGGTTTCAGCAGCGAAGCCATGGCTGAAAATGGTGGATTCTGTAGAAAAGTACCCTCAGCTTCAGTCTGTCAAGTCCGATAGCTAGATTCCTGCACTCACCGTTCAGCCGTTAGAGTTGATCTCATATGGGTTAATCTCTTGGAGGTTCATTTAAGGACTTCACCATCCAAAAAGAATGGGGCTGATAGCCTAATTTCTGGTAGAGGCTGAGGGCGGGTTGGTTGTCATGAAAAACCTGTAGTCCCATTTGTCGATCGCCCCGTTTTTTCGCCCAGGTTTCAGCCCACTGCATCAAAGCTGAGCCAATGCCTCGGTGACGATGCTCTGGGCTGACATAGAGCAAAAAAATGTAGGCATGGCGATCGCCCGTGATTTGATCGGTGGCATTGCCTATCCACAGGCAGGCAACTGGCGAAGGCTGCCCTGTATCTACCCACCAGAGGAGCGTATCTGCGCCAAGGTGCTGCTCTACCGTTTGCGCCAGATGAGCAAAGCTTTGCTTAGGGTACAGCTCCTCGTAGGTACGCTGCATAAATTTGACGAGCAACGCCCGATCTAGCCGAGAACCCGATCGCAAGTTGTAGCCCGGAACAGGAAAGCTCACAGTTAGCTTCACAAGCGGTTAAAGCTGCATCCCAGCTGTGTCTACAGGAGAGAGACCTCGCACTAATGCGTCAAGTGAGGCAGGCAATCCAGCCACATCTACGGCTCGCTCAAAAGCTTTTCCAGAGGCTTGATCCACGTCCTCAATGGGCGCGGGTGCCGCCATATCCTGCGGTAGAAAAATTCGGGCGCTCACGGCAACTAAGGAGAGCAAAAAAATAAAGACTACGATCAGAGGCGCAATGTATTGACGGAAAATAGCCATGGGTGGGGACTGGGGTAGGATATTAGAGCTTCTGTTCTCAAACCATTTCAAGATTTGTGAAGCCCTTCTCATATCCTACAACTTACGCTTCACCCTGCGTTTTCTGGCATTGCTTAATCTGGGCGCGATTTTTTTGGAAAGGGGCGCTCTGCGCCCCTTTCCAAAAAATCATACCTAAAATCAGCAACGCCCGTCTTATTCAGAGTCTTCTAGTCCAGGACGAGACAAAGCAGGGACTGGCGACTTCCAGGGCGCACAAATCGGCAGCAGCAGCAGTCCCGGCAATGCCGCCACCAGAGACAGCAGAAAGAAAGGTGCCCACCCTGTGACTTTGGCAATTTGCCCAGCGGGCGCAACCAAAATATCTCGGCTCACCGCCATCAGGCTAGACAGCAGCGCAAACTGAGTCGCTGAAAAGCTAGGATTGCAGCAACTCATCAGAAAAGCAACAAATGCCGCCGTGACCAGCCCTGCACAAAAGTTTTCAATGTTAATGGTCAGCACCATCAGTGAGTAGTTTTGCCCTACCTGCGCCAGCGCTAGATAAGCGAGATTGCTTAGCGCCTGTAAAGCTCCAAAGATCCACAGCGATCGGTTAATGCCAATGCGGCTAAGCACCGCGCCTCCCGTCAGCGCCCCTACGATCGTTGCCAGCAAGCCCATGCCGCCTTGAATCTGACCAATATCGGTTTGACTAAAGCCTGTCTGGAGCAGGAAAGGAGTTGCCATGTTGTTGACCAACCCATCCCCAAATTTGTATAGCACGACAAAGACCAGAATTACCGAGCCTCGCAGCACGCCCGATCGCTGGAAAAATTCTAAAAACGGCAGCTTTACCGCCTCTGCCAAGCTCTCAGGGGGGCGAACGCGCCGCTCTGGTTCTGGTGCCCACAGCGTAAAGCCGATGCTCAGCGCCATTAGTCCTGCCAGATAGAGATAGACGATCGTCCAAGGCATCCGATCGGCTAGAATCAGCGCTAGAGCGCCAGTCACCAACAGAGCAATTCGGTAGCCCAGCACCGTAATGGCAGCTCCTGCTCCCGCTTCTCGTTCTTCCAGCACATCCACTCGATAAGCATCAAAGGCAATATCCTGACTGGCGCTAAAAAAAGCGATCGCCAGGGCATTGATCGCCAGCAGTTCCAAATTTTTGCTCGGATCTTGCAGCGACATTGCCCCGATCGCCAGCACCAGAGCCACTTGAGCTATTATCAGCCAGCCTCTTCTGCGTCCCAAAAACGGCGGCACAAAGCGATCGAGCAAAGGCGACCAGAGAAACTTGAGTGAGTAGGGCAGCGCCACCAGGCTAAACAAGCCAATGTCTCTTAAATCAACGTTTGCTACCGTCATCCAGGCTTGCAGCGTTTTGCTCGTCAACAGCAGCGGCAGCCCTGAAGAAAATCCCAGCAGCAGCAGAGCCAGAATTTTGCGGCTTTGAAAGACCTGAAGCAGCGAAGACATAGACAGAAGGGCGATCGGATAATGGGGGCGATCGGGCTTTGCCATTTTCTCATATGCAGACCCTACGCAGAGGCGCATGAACTATCGTCATAGATTTGACATGGCGATGTCACCCAGATCAGCGACGATTGGCTAGACTAAATTGGCTAAATTTAGAGAGATAGCGATAAAAATAGTCAAAATAGCTTTGTAAGCGGTCTTCTAGAGCAAACACGAGCGGTTTAGGCAGAGAAGTTAGATAGAGAAAGTTAGATAGAGAAAAAATTAGGGATGCGCCAGCAAGCGAGAGGAATTAAACAGGGGCGGTCGGTGAGTTTCCCATGGGATGCTGTGATAGGGGTGTCGCTAGTTATGGTGGGATGTGCAGGAAGCGATCGCCCAGACGCTAATACCGCATCTTCCTCTAGCCCTGACCCGTCGGTCAAAACCATGATACTCACCAGCACGGCTTTCACGTCTGAGGGCTTGATTCCAGCTAAATTTACCTGTGATGGAGAAAATATCTCACCTGCTTTGGAGTGGAACTCACCTCCTGCGGGAACAAAGAGCCTAGCCTTGATCATGGAAGATCCTGACGCGCCGGGTCAGACTTTCATCCATTGGGTGCTTTACGATTTACCTCCCGATACCCGTCAACTGCCCGAAAAAGTTGTCTCTCAGCCTTTTCTGAAGCAGGGCGGAATGCAAGGCAAGAGCAGCTTTGGCAAATATGGCTACGGAGGACCTTGCCCGCCCAGCGGGACGCATCGGTATATTTTTAAGCTGTATGCGCTAGATCAGGCTATGGATTTGCCTCCTGGCACTACGCAAACTGATTTAGTCAACGCGATGCAAAATCACACCTTGGCCGAAGCATCCTTAACTGGAAAATATACGCGACGGCAATAACATTCATCAGAAGGTATGTCTAGAGTCATGGGAAAGTGGTCAGGAGAGAGGCGGATTGAAACGACAAAAATGGGACTGCGATCGCGTCTGTTCCTATCCCACATTATCGTCATGGTGGTGGGACTAATGACGCTGTTCACCATCGGCAAAATTTCCTCTCCTCGCTTCTTTGCCCTATATCTTGACCAATTTGAAGTCGGCAACTTAACCGTTAGTCAAGTCAAAGGTAGATTGGTCAGAACCTTTGAAGATGCTTGGAACCAAGGGGCATTTTGGTCGATCGCCGTTGGGGCATCCACCGCTGGAGCGCTGAGCTATTTGGTGACTAAACGGATTGTCCAGCCCCTGATTCAAATGGAAGAAATCACCAAAAAATTTGCTGCCGGACACCTAGAAGAAAGAGTTCCCGCCCACGACATTCCAGAAGTTGACCAGCTTGCCACTAGCTTCAACCGCATGGCGGCTACCTTGGAAGGCGTAGAGCAGCGTCGTCGAGAGCTGGTAGGCGACCTGACTCATGAGCTACGCACACCGCTGACGGTGCTAAAAGGCTACCTGGAAGGGCTGGCAGATGGCACGATCGAACCCTCTGAGGAAGTCTATCATCGCCTTTCCAGGGAAACAGCTCGAATGCAGCGCTTGGTCAACGACGTGCAGGAACTTTCCAAAATGGAGGCAGGGTATTTGCCGATTAAGGCGCGATCGTTGGATCTTCAGCCCTTGCTAGGATCGATTGTCCGACGGTTCTCTGACCAACTAGCCGAAGACAGTCCTCAGCTTGTACTGGAGTATCCACCCGCCATACCCTCAGCTTTCGCAGACCCTGAACGCATAGAGCAAATCTTAGTAAATCTGATTGGTAACGCCCTCCGCTATACGCTTTCTGGCTCGATCACAGTACGAGTTGAGCCAAATCTTGACAAAATCTGGATCTCCGTAACCGATACGGGTCAGGGAATTGCGGTTGAAGATTTACCCCATGTGTTTGAGCGGTTTTGGCGTGCCGATCGGTCGCGCGATCGCAATTCGGGTGGCACAGGCATTGGCTTAGCCATCTGCCGTCGATTAGTAGAACTGCAAGGGGGCAAGATTGCTGTAGAAAGCCAGGTCGGGGTGGGAAGCACGTTCAAGTTTTCTCTGCCGATCGCTCCAAGGAGTCTTGCAAAAATCACCTAAATAGTCCCTTAAAAAGTTTTGGAGCGATTTTTATCTCATCATTCCTCATAAGACTTGCCAAGGTTTCACAAAGTTTGCTAACTTGATTAAGCGCTTAAAAAGCTCGCCGGGATAGCTCAGTTGGTAGAGCAGAGGACTGAAAATCCTCGTGTCACCAGTTCAAGTCTGGTTCCTGGCATCCAATTAAATCAAGTAAAAAGCCCTAGACGCAAGCGTTCGGGGCTTTTTTATTTTAAGGTTTGCCGTACATCTGTTCTATATTTAGGCATTTTTGGGTCAGTTTATAGAGCGAATTGGGGGAAAATTGGGGGAAAATTTGAGGAGTGTGGATATACTGTGAGTAGTACGGATATATCTTCATCCGGAGCTATTAATGTATCCTAAAGGCAACCAGGGTAAGGGCAGCAAAGGCTCAGTTCAGTTCAAGAGCACAAAAGGTCGTCTGCAAATTGTCTTCTCGTACCTTGTTGAAGAGGATAGCGAGATTAGGCGAAAGCGTTTCTATATCTCCACTGGCTACGAGGATACGCCTCTCAATCGGCAGTTGGTTGGAGATACAGTGAGAACGATTCAACGAGACATTGACTATGGTGAAGTAGATCTGAGCTTGAGAAAGTACAAGCCTGCTGCTTCACTTACTACAGACTCGTCAATTCCCCCAATTTCCCCCAATGCCTCTACCCAAAGTCAACTGACTTTGTCTGAATTATGGGAGAAGTATTCGCAGTTTAAGAGGCATCAGGTTAGCCCAAGCACCTACTATAAAGACTTCACCAAACATAAAAATCATATCAGCAGACTCCCCAGCGATAAACTGGAGGACGCTGGTCTAATCCGGGACTACTTGCTGGAGAACCTCACTCTTGACGCTGCGAGACGGTGTCTAACGCAAGTAAAGGCTTGTTGCAAGTGGGCAGTAGACGAAAAGCTTATTGAGGTCAACCCATTCTTGGCTATGACCATTAAAAAGCCCAAAGGCTCGGATGAGGATAACGATATCAATCCTTTTAGCAAAGCAGAGCGGGATTTGATCATCGAAACTTTTCTCAAGAATAAGTATTACAAACACTACACAAATTATGTAAAGTTTCTTTTCTCCACTGGTGCTCGTCCTTCTGAAGTAGCTGCATTGCAGTGGAAGCACGTTGACGGCACTGTAGTTAAGTTCAGGCAATCAATTGTTGTGTCAGAAGATGGCTTAGTCTTAAAGCAAGGTCTAAAAACTCAGAAAAAGCGTGATTTCCCAATCAATTCTCATGTTCGAGCAATTCTGGACGACTTAAAGCCTGAAATTAGAGATCCTGAAGCCTTTCTATTCAGCAGTCCCAAAGGAGGTTTTCTAGATCAACACAATTTCTCCACCCGTGCTTGGAAATCGGTTCTAGGAGCGTGCAATGTTCCTCATCGCAAAAGCTATCAGTGTAGGCACACATTTATCAGTCTGTGCGCCGAAGAAAACATCAGCAGTATCCTAATTGGTAGATGGGTTGGAACTAGCGCAGAAATGATTGATAAACATTATGGAGCGACTAATTTCCCAAATTCAAAGCCTCCTGACCTCACCTAAGACTGATGGCAGCACTAAAAGATAGCTATGAAGGATATGAACTGTAGAGTTGAAATCATATCCTTCATGGCTGCCGCGCTTAATTGATTGAGAGTTCGTGCTGGCACCATCGGTGACTCAAGACTCAATATCTTTATATGCATGGATGTCAAGTGCAAGTAGAGGCTTGCTTAAACAGGTAGCAGCACTTGACTCCTAAATTTGAACAAAAATACACAAGATGACTTGACGAATCATGTTTTATGAGCTTTGATGAAAGAGAAGGGGAAGTCATAAGACACTACGTAACTTCTTCTCCAAAAATTACTCAGAATATCGGTTAACCATCGAAGGAGACCGCCAATGCGAAAACAATCGCGTTGGCGGTCTTTGTATTTTAAAGGATTTTCTACGCATGAGACACACAGCTTCGGCTTCCAGTACAGACCAAATTCGGTTTGCAGACAAACGAGAAATGTCTCGTTTAACTAACCTATCTCCAGAAACTCTTAAAAGGTATCGACTGAGTGGGTTTCTTGTTGAGAACGTCCACTGGATACGCTTAAACCTGAGAACTGTCAGATATTGTGTTCCATTGGTTCTTGACCGGATTCAGAATAAGCACTTGCCTGGCTTACATGAGAAGGCGATCGAGAATTACCAGTCCTTGTTGCTGTCTTATCAAGGAAAGACAAAACGCAAGTAGATTCATTCAACCTATGCAACAGAGGGGCTCTCTTAAAATGGCTAAAAAAGGTTTGAAAAGCACTAGAGGCAGACCGGAGATGTACTCAGAGGTGAAAACATCTGTCTGTCTCGCATTAACTCGTACAGCGATCGCCAAACTTGACGAATTGGCAAAGTCCATGCAGCTTTCCAGATCAGAATTCATTGAGCAAGCTGCTCGCGGCTTAATCAACTTCAATCTAAGGAATAAGTAGTGTCTGCTTTTTTGGTAAAAAATAGCTTAATTGAGACAGTAATTCCATTTTTATTCAGTATAGAAGTACTCTATAAAAAGCTGTTTTTATTCAATAAGAGCTAAAGCTTCTCTCCTCCATGATTTAGCTCTTATTCAATTAAATATGTAATAAGGCTTTATTTCAATCTTTATTACATTGACTGGGAAGCAGCAATCAGTACGATCCTTTGGCAGAGCCTACTTCACTTATTTTCTTCACGGAGTTTCAAAACTGAAAGTACCACGAACTTGCCTTGGCAATTGTTGACTTCTATTGTAATAAAGTATTTAAAAAATCTTTAAATTATTCCTTAAGTGTGATAAAAATTAGAAAAAGGAAATGCAAAAGTGAAGATCCTGGATTTTAGAAAAGTAGTCAGTCTGGCTGATTTTTATCATCTTTATGAAGTCTACTTGAAAAAAGAATTTGATGAGAAAAAAGCTTATTCAATTATTGCCAAAACAAAAACCAGCCTCATCCGCTTCGTGTTGCCCGAATGGGGATTTCCCTTCAAATTAGATGGTAATTTGTTACCCTCTGAAACCATTGAAGGCTTGAAATTTATGGAGAAAATCTCTATTTATCAGGCTATATATGCTTTAGAAGCACAAGATAAAGTGTTTGATCAATTTGGCGATCACGTCTCCTATGCCAGTCGAAGAGTTTACCGCTCCGCACTGAAAAAAATGATTGTTTGGGGGCGATCGCAAGACTGGTGGACGCAATCTGTTGAGCCTGTTCTTGATGGCAGAACTCCAACTATGGTAGTTCCCCAGAAACGAGTTGAGCATTGGCATAAGTTGAAGCCTAAAGAACTGCCGTCCAGTTTGAGTCAACAACTCGATGTGCTCTCCATCTACATGAGGACTATACGCCAGCCTAATCTTGCAGAGAGTTCATGGATACGTTACAGCAGAGAGCTTTTAGGGGTCTTCGGTTGGCTATGCCGAGTTAAGGGTATTTCTCTAGCTGAACTTAGCCTTGCCCATCTTGTGCCAGTTGAAGCAATCTACGATACGAGTGCTGCTGAACAAGTCGTTGGTTTGGTTCGGGAATATCTCGAATGGATGCGGGTCAATATTGGAGACAAAAAGTCAACATTACGATTTGCTTTGCAAGCTTTTTCCTACGTTGCGGAATACATTCACTATGAAAATACAAAATCCTTCCAATGATAATAAACCAGTCATTCTGGTCATTGAAAGCCTCAATAAGTTGCGAACTGAATTGAAGCTAGTTCAGTATCCCAAGACAACGAACCGGGTTCGTCAAGACAATTATGCCTTAGAGGCAAACCAATTCTCTTCTGATCTGTGCATGGATTTTGACAATTTACTTGATGCCAGGGTTAATCTTGATTCTGAGATTGACTGCTTCAAAAAAAAAGTTGGCTTGGAGACGGCAATACCTCAAATAGGCTGGGCTCACCGCTTGTTGGGTTGGTTGCATCGGACGAAGAAAATTCCCGCGGAAGAATTGAGGTTAACTGATCTCGTCCGCTTTGCTCCAAAAAAGATGGCACTACGCCAAGCAAAAAGCTTTGATGACACTCGACTCATTGAGCAAGCGACAGTTCAAGCAGCAGAGGATACTCAAAAAATTCTCAAAGCAGCGTTGAAATGGTTACGCAAAGAACGCCTGATTCATCCGTCTACAGAGAAAGGAATCGTAGAAGTTTTCCTGGTAATTGCTAAGTTTCTGTACTGTGAGGAAACTGATTCCTTAACAGCGGAAAATTATGGCGATATCCCCGTCATCATCATGCTGCGCCAGGAATTGAAGGAGGCTAAGCAGCGTGCAGAAAATGCACCCCCTGCCGCAGATGAGTCCCTCAAGTGGTTGAATTGGCCCGAATTTCTGGCTTGTGTTCATCACCTGGAAGCAGAATGTCAGCCTGTCTACAGCTATGGAGTGATGCGATCGCCAACAGCGATCGCTCGTAGCATTCAGCGTTATCTGTTGTTCGCTTTTTTAGCGTACATACCTCCAAATCGCCAGCGGATACTGCGGGAACTAGAGTCTGGCAAAACACTTGTTAGAGGCACCCTCAGCCCTGATGAGATCTTTGAAGCTGAGGAAGATGGGAAGTGGTATATCCATTTAATGAAAGGCGACTATAAGACAGGAAAGACCTATGGTGAACAATGGCTGATGGTTCCTGACGTTCTCTATCCCTACCTTGAGGCTTGGTTAAACCAGTGGCGAGCCGAATTCTCCCCTAAGCATAACTACGTCTTCACTAAGGAGAATGGCAAGCCTTACGACAAACCATCTGACTTGTCCAGCATCATTCGACGGACAACTCACCGTCTTACTGGAAAACTTACGACTTCTCATCTGATCCGACACATGCTAATTACTTACATGAAGCGTAATGGTGCTTCAGACGAGGTGATGCAAAGTCTAGCAGAAGCAATGCACCATAGCACAAAGACACAGTCACAGATTTATGATCGCCGCCACAAATTTGAAAAAGTTGCCGTTGCTCAAGAAGTGGTCATGAAGCTAGCAATGGGTGAGTCTGTCTCTCAACTTTCAGGTGGTCGATCGCTCACTGTTGAGGAAATTGCTCACCAGATTTTGCAATTGCCATCTGGCGATCGTCAACGCCTTCTTTCAATCTTCAATCAATCTTAGTTGGAGTCCTAAAATCCGCTGTAAAACCGGCAGAGGAAATGAATGATGAATGTAATCGACACAAAAAAAACTGCTGTTGTGATCGGCGATTGCCTTAAAAAAGAATTTTCTTGTGATCATCCTAACAGCAATCATGAGACTACGCCTCAGCAACTTCTTGAAGTGGTGAAAACACTACCTGAAGAATGGGCACTTGTTGCTGTTGGAGACAAAAAAGCACCTTTGGGAACAGACTGGCAAAATAAGCCATTGGCTCTGGAGGACTTTCGGAAAGCAACTCAAGCTGGAATGTTTGAATCGCTTTCAATCACCTCTAAGGAAGGTCAAACCTTTCACCCTTCCGTTAACTGGTGGTATGCAATTGGCGTTCTTTGTGGTAAGCCATCAGGTGGTCTCTTGTTTGTTGATCACGATGGAGCAAGTTGTGATGGACTCGTTGAGCAGCTTTCAAATCAACCAATTGCTCAGGCACTACCCAAGACTCTAGTTGTAACATCAGGACGGGAAGGACGCTATCAGGCTATTTATAGAGTACCTGAGCAGTTTTGGGATGCAATCGCTACCCGAAAGATCAGAACAGGAACTCAAGATAAGGATGGAAAGCCTGAGCAACTCGAGCTTCGATGGGATGGTTGTCAGTCCGTTGTTGGTGGATATCATCCGCTCACACACTCTTATCAGTGGTTGCCAGGTCAATCTCCTCAGGAATGTGAGGTCGCAGAAACTCCAAAATGGTTGATTGAGAGAATGTTGAAGGATATTCCTTTACATCAACCTGCTCAAGTGAAATCTAATCATCACCCAGCTTCACTGCTCTGCACTACTCGGGATTGGGCACGTTCCTACCTTGCCGCGGTTCCTTCTGCTGAAGATTACGACACTTGGATTCAGGTTGGAATGGCACTACATTCAGCAGATGAAAATCTCTTGGTTGACTGGGATGACTGGAGCAGAGGAGCTACTAACTATAAGCCAGGCGAGTGCGAAAGGCATTGGAAATCTTTCCAGCCTAGTAGAGGCATTGGGTTGGGAACGCTAGGGCAGTTGGCAAAACAGAATAATTGGCAATCACCGTTTAGAGAAAGTAAAAGCGATCGCTCTGCACCAACTGTTACTCACAGCAGTAACATCCTGGTAATACCGTTGCCTTTGCAGGAGTTAGAAGAAGATTTTGAGGAACTGGCTCAAGAAGTTCAAAGCTTTGTCCATCTAACCGAGGAACATGTACCAGTTCAGGATTTGCTCTCCCTTCGCTTAACAGTTCCATTAATGCATCGAGCAAAACAATTCAACGTTCCCTTAGAATCGTTTGTTGGGATTCTGTTGCCAGTTGCCGCTTCCCTGCTGAAGATTGGCACTCAATTAGAAATTAGTGCATCTTCGGAATACCGTTGCCCCCCCATTCTATGGACGGGGCTTGTGGGTGAGTCTGGAGCTAACAAATCGCCAATCTTTGACAGCCTACTCAAACCTCTAGAAGGGTTGCAAGCCCAAGCAGATGAGATTTACAAAATTGAGTTCACTCAATATGAAAATGAATTGGAGGATTGGCAGAAGTGTCCAAAGGAGAGTCGGGGTAATCAACCTCTTTTTCCAGTCCAACGAGAGTACTATCTGCAAGATGCAACCCTTGAGGCGATCGCGGCTTGCTTAAGCACTCAACCCGATCGGGGTGTGGTAATTCCGATTGATGAGTTTGCCAGCTTTTTCAACGGATTCAATCAGTACCGTTCTGGAGGGCGCGGTAACGATCGCCAAAAGCTTTTGTCTGCTTATGACGGTAAAGCAGTTAAGGTTAACCGTAAGGCAGGAAGCAGAATTTCCTTGACACAAACCGCAATTAGCCTCACAGGAACGATTCAACCTTGTGTGCTGCGGAAGCAGATGGGTGATTTAAATGAAGTCGATGGCTTCTGGGCTAGGTTTCTTTGGATTCAGCTACCACTAACTAGAATGCCCGCGCCAGGTGAAGGAGTCAGCTACGACCTTTCTGGACTGCTGCGAAGTCTTTATCAAGGACTGGAGTCGCTAACCCCTGAAACCTATCAATTTGACCAACGTGGACGAGCAATTTGGGTCGATTGGCACAACTATTGTGAGGATCAAAAGCTTGACGAAGCGAATCCTGCTCGCAGAGCAATTTATCCGAAAAGCAAAGAAAGAGCCGCCAGAATTGCGCTCGTTGTTCACTGCATTAATGCCGTAGTCGAAGACCGAATCCCAGAGCGGATTATTCCGAGCAATTTGCTAGAGTCTGCGATCGCCTTCACTAAATGGTCAATTGGGCAGACCCAACTCATTTATGCTGATGCTGGAGCCGTTTCGCATGAGGAAACATCTAAGATTGTTCGCTTCATTGAACGGTTTAGAAACAGTAGCTGGATTACTGCTAGAAATGTCACTCATTGGTGGTCTGCAAAACCGAAACTCAAAGCTGAGGCAGCAAGAGCTTTTATGAAGCAAGTTGTCGATTTGGGTTACGCGATCGATAATGGCAAAACTGGCAAAGATTATGCAATCCGCATAAAAGGGAATGCTGATAACAGTGGTAACAATCCTCCTGAAAGCTTTGACTCATTGGACACTGCGCTAGGTAACAAAAATGGTAACAGCCCAGTAACAACTAATGGCACCAATCCTGAACTACCCACTGAGCAGAATTTTAAGATTGAAAACAGCCTTGCTAGCTCCCTCGATAGTCTGAGTACTGGTGCTACCACAGAGCATTGCTCACGCAACAGCAGCAATGGCAAGGATGAATCTCCAGTGGATTTGTTACCTGATGTTATCAGAATTGTTACCACCCCAACTTCCCCTCCTGACCAGGGATCTACAGGGATTTGTTACCCAGTTACTGATACTGTGATTCAAGCTGGCGATCGCGTTGTCTTGACAGGCGAAGGTAGTAATCGCCCACCTGACGAACTGAAGGCCGTCTGGACTGTACAAGCAATTCAGGAGCAAAAGGCTATTGTGGAGTCTGAAACGTTTGAGCGTCGCGTTTTTCCACTAATGTGGTTAACACTTTATGAGTGAGCCACAGAGTAGGGGTAAGGAAGTCCAACCTTCTCAATTAATTGGGCAGTACCTTACTCTGGAAGAGTTTTGCACTTGCACTCAGACCTACCAGAAGTATGCTGACACCATTGATCCATACCCCAGGAATCTAGCGGAAACAATTCCAGCATTGCAGACACTTTGCCTGCATATCCTTGACCCTATCATTAACCACTTTAGTAGAAGCCGATTTCAACTCACCTATGGCTTCTGCTCAAAAGACTTGAAACGATACCTGAATCAGAAAGACCCACAGACAGGAAAAAAGAATGGTCGTGTTGATCCAAGTCGAGACCAGCATATGGCACATGAGGTGAACCAAAACGGCAGCTATTATTGCGATCGCCTCGGTGCTGCCTGTGATTTTCAGATTTTGGGGTTGGAGAGCGATCGCCTTGTAGAGTGGATTCTAGAAAAACAATTGCCGGTTGATTCGCTGTATTTTTATGGAAGCGATCGCCCCATACACATCAGCTATAGCCCGAAGCCTAGGCAAAATATTTGGGCATTCACTACGACTGGGATGCCTACGAGGAAAGGCATCGAAAATTGGATAGAAGCTGCGAAGCAATCGGACTGACTTATTATTGTAATCAGATAGGAATACCGAGCAGAAGTGTTGACTCCGTGTCCGATTCTCGATCGCTCCTAAGCATTCAACACATCTTTAAGGACAACAGTTGATAATCCTGGAACCTTACGTAAATCGGCATCGTTGGTTAGAAATACTGTGCAGCCTTTGTTCAGCGCCGTTGCAGCGTGGATAGCATCAGGCGTTTTGAGATTTATTTGAGCGCGGAGGGTCGCTGCACTTCTGAGAATAGTTTGGTTAACGGCAACCAGAGTAATTTCTGGAGAGAGTAGTAAAGCTTCGTAACGTCGAATCAGGTCAGTGTTTGACTGGCGAATAGGCAGGATTAGCGTTTCTAGCAGGGTAATTTCGCTGGTGATATAGCGCTACGCACATACGTTAGGACACTCTTTAAAGGCAGCATCAACGCAATCTCGAAAGGTATCAAACTCATCCCATCGCTGTCGCATCCAATTCTTTAGCACGCTCCACCAGTGTTCAAT
>JAESFK010000435.1_pt1 | contig 22206 bp, 29 predicted proteins | sample 9269391 | NCBI WGS metagenome assembly JAESFK01 (sample SAMN14506231, study PRJNA617097) | algae metagenome | isolation source: Drouetiella hepatica UHER 2000/2452 and co-occurring heterotrophs from... | place: Slovakia: Slovak Paradise National Park, Hrabusice, Kosice Region | collected 2000-01-01
CGACCATTGCGACGAATCTCTTGTGCCCCACAACTTGGACAGGTCTGCATTGTCATCGTCAGTGACTCCCGCTCAAAACTTTATTAGTGCCATTCCCTATTCTATCCTGCCCTTCAGGGCACTACCGGAATTTGGTCATGGAGCAGACCTATTGACTTGAGATCTACAGACAGGCTTTGATAAGTTCTACTCATTGGCTTCGGCAGCGTACTACAGGCACCTGGACTACAACTGGACTCAAGTAGTACAAAAAACTCCATACTACAGGCGTAATCCTGACCGTTTTACCCGTCTACACTGCTGATTCTGTTGTTGAGTAGTTGCGATGCACAGCAACTGTAGAGCGGTAGACAAGGCATCAGCAAAAGCTATCAATGATGCCTAATTTTGGCAAATGGCCCTTTTTTACACGAATCGTTGCCATACCCCAGTTAGTCCAAGCTTTCGGGCATTCTGAGAAGACGGCGATCGTATTTGTCATCGGAGTTGATGCACCCTGAAAACTTGATCGCCTTTCCTAACCTTATGGACGCACCGCTAGATAGATTTGATGCGATGTGGCTTGACAGCATGGCTCAGCTCACATCCCTACAATAGGCTGCAACGGTGGGGAGGGCTTTGTTTATGGGTGCTGCTCCTATCCCTTCACACAGCCATAGGGGAGTGATAAATTAAGGATGTGACACACAGGATGGTCGAAAAAAAGGATAGAGCTGATCGCTGATCATCCTTCCATGCTTCTTGGCTAAATAGAGAGCCTTCCCGGCTGCACGTCGTACAAAGGTTTCCTAATTAAAGCTTTGTTCCTGGAGGTTCGTATGTCTAGAATTCTGGTTGTTGATGATTTTGTAGATAACCTCTTATTTATAAAAGCACTTTTTGAGAGCGAAGAATATACCGTAGATACTGCCACTAGCGGTTTTGCAGCGATCGACCTAGTTGAGGAGTTACGTCCTGATGTTGTCCTATTAGACATCTTCCTGTCTGACATGATTGGCTATACCGTCGTTGAACGCATTCGCCAAAATCCGAAACTAACTGAAACCCGCATTGTGCTGTCAACTGCTTCATCTGTTTTAGATGAGTCCGAGGCAATGGCATCGGGCGCTGATGTTTTTTTGCGGAAACCATTTGACTCAGATCATCTCTTAGTGATCGTCAAAAAGCTCTGCGCTCGGAACAATGACAGACAGAAAATAACGTAAGACCTATTCATTTCAGTTTTGCGATCTATCTCAATATAGGGACTCAATAAGATATTCTCACCATCACAATGTAGGGACGAATATTTACCTAACATAAATGTGTACTTTTGTTATGGAAAAATCACAAGACTGCTACATCCTGGTTGTAGATGATCTACCCGATAATTTGGTTTTATTACAAACAATTTTAGAGGGGGAGGGGCACAGAGTAGATGTTGCAGATAGTGGCGCTCTGGCTCTGGCAAAAGTTGAAGCTTCGCCCCCAGATCTGATTTTGCTTGATCTAATGATGCCAGATATAGATGGCTTTGAAGTGACTCAGCGGCTTCGACAAAATGATCAGTACGCTGCTGTAGCGATCCTGATCATTACAGCAGCTCAGAATGTGGATGAAGATGAAGGGTTGCAAATTGGAGCTAATGGCTTTATTCGCAAGCCTGTCAATTTTGAGGAGTTACTAGAGAAGGTTGAAGCGTTTTGTTAGGCAAGGCTTCTCATAAAGAAAAGCCCTTAGAACTCGATGTTCTAGGGGCTTTGATGTGTCGTGATCAGGCTGCTGTGCCTGGTACTCTTTCAGATTACTCGCATCTATGTGATTGCTAGTCAATACTGACCATTCGATCGCCGCATCTTGCCATCTGGGGACGACTGCGCCCTTGCAGTGAAGCAGTAGAGCGATCGATCACTGTTGGCACTGGCTGAGTTTTGGGAGCGTAGAGGGCGATGTGCCGCTCGATGCGATCGTTTACGGTCGGGGATTTTTGCAGCAGTTGCCATGCCAGTTCCTCAACACAACTATGGGATACTTTCACTTCCCACACGGTTGTTAGTCGTTGGGACTGTCTAACCTGCATCCGGCAGGCAGGGAAGCGACGGCGGATGTCAGCAGCAAAGGACTGAGCTTCATCGTAGGAATTGAAGCCAAAGTAAGCCGCTTTTACTCTCGCCAGCCTGCCGTTCTTGCCTGGTCTGAGTAAGGTCTGAGTGACGATCGCAATCTTGCCGGACAGGTGAATGATGAAGTGGCGATCGCCTAGTTGCTTTGCGGTGACTCTGAATCGTGGCATGATTTAAGAACCTCGTTTGTAGGTAGGGCGCTGTGTTTCTTGTCAGGGAGTGCAGCGCCTTTTGATGTCTCTATATTACCAATCGATTAGTAATAGTGTCAAGCGTCTTGTAATATCAATCGATTATGAATTACCATAGGAGTGATAATCTATGAGATATGGTGATGAGAAATAGAGTCAAGCAATTTGTAGATGCTCAAGGCATCACGGTTTACCAGTTCTGGAAAGATACGGGCATTAGCAGGACAACTGCCTACGCTCTGTACAATCAGCCTGAACAGTATCCAGGTCGAGACGTGATGGACGCTATATGCACCCGTTACAGAGTCCAGCCATCTGAACTGCTGGAGTGGATCAACGATGAAGTGACGATCACCCAATCCCCAGACGGCGATCGCCCTACCCGTAGTCGCAGATCTGCTGAGACGAAACCTAACAGCAAGGCAGAGTTCCAGCCAGGGCAAATGGTAAAGAACCCTGCTGGGTGGCGCGGCTGGATAACTAAGTTGCTGGATGATGGCAAAGCCGTAGTGGACTGGGAAGGGCAGATCAATGGTGATGTGATTCCGTTGCATTTGCTGAGAGCTTGCGAGTGATTCGATCGCCTCACTAAAAAAGCCGCTCCGAATATGGGGTGGCTTTCGTTTTAATAAGATTGATTAGAAATAGCATTGGCTAGCGACTAGCCGCGATCGACTTTTTTAATGTCCTCAATTGATCCGATTGCGTAGGGATCACCGGGGCTTCGTTCAGCGCTCGTCTAAAGTTGATGAAGCGGTCTAATAATCCTCCTCTACTCTCGGCAAACACTGTGATCACGATCAAACCAAACAATACAGTAAATTGGACTGCTAGGTATGCGAAAGCCAAAGATACGCTTCTTCTGACAAACTCGCATTTCAGAAATGTTTATATCCTCACTTATGCTTGCAGGTAGCTGTGGGTGATTCTCGATGATTTTGAACCCACAGCCAACACTCTCACCTCTATTTTTTGAACCTTGAGATTTTATCTGCGCCCAGGTGTGCTTTTCTATCTTTTTGAGAGCACCAATCAAATCGTCAATTTCTGCTGGTTTCCAAGCTGACAATTTGTATCGATTGCCATCGGCGTTTGTAAACCTAAAGCTTGGGTGCTGATCATCAGTACTACCATCTTGCCTGCCTTGAGTTGCAGATGCAGGAATTCTGCCTTTGTTCTGCGTTTCAGGTAAATGTGGAAGCTTCTTCTTTGTTGCCATCTTCAACCATTAAAGAAGAATAGTAAAATCTCATATCTTCCTGAGTGATGATATTCTGAGATCTTTCACCAGGGTCCAATCCCTGGCGGGCATTAATCCAAGGCATCTCAGAATGTGTAAGCTGTTCAAGACGTTTTGCACTCAATTCACCATAGGTATTCCAAACCTCGTCTAAAATTTCTACCTGATCCTCTGCAAATTCAGGCAACCCCCCGTCAGGCTCAGGGATGGTCCCATACTTATACTTCTTGTATGCGTCCCAAACCTCATACACTACAGGACCGTGCACCCATGCTTGAATCTGCTCAGGGAATAAAGGCTGGCTTCTGAGAGCTAAGCTCCAAGCTTGAGCATAGTAAACAAGTTTTTGCAATTTCAAAGGAGATATTGTGTCGCCAGCATCTCTATCAACACAGTGCAGAAAATAAAGAGCTATATCTAAAGCATTAATTCCTTCATGATTTTTTGCTTCTTTATTTAAGCCAACAGACTTCCTTTCGGAAACTACTGAGAAAAATGTTTTATTCCTTACTTGCCCTTGAACGCTAATGAGTTGTTCATCACACACGTCACTCTGATTGACAGCAACACTTAATTTATTATGAATTTCCTCAGGGGTACTGCTAGTAGATGTATTAGAAATAAAATTTTCAATGTGCGTATTATTCATTGATCGATTTCTCCGCTGAATCTAGAGCATTCTGTATTTGCGTAATTAGCTGCCTAGCCAACTGATGCCCTAGAATCACGCGTCCTGCACTCTGAACAGTTGCGGCTTCCGGCTCTTTGCCAGTATCCAAGCTGTCTTGCATCTCTTTAATAAGAAAAGGATCGAAAAAACCAAAATCAACAATTACTCCCTCAGCTACCAGATTTACTATGACTGCATTAACATACGTTGGAATCTGACCCTCAACATACTTAAATTGCAATGGTATCTGTTTTAACGGAGCCTCAGACATATTTTCTGTCCAACTGAGAATTTTGCCCTAAGTAGCATAATATCTCTAGACTAACCTTGCTTCGCGCTACTTCATCAAAAATTTTGAAAATCTTTCCAATTAAAATCAAGTAGTCATTTCTACTTAGGTCAGTTCGAGTTAAGTAAAAGCCGCTCCGAATATGGAGCGGCTTTGCTTTCAGAGATACCGATCGCACTGGGCTGCATGGATAGCCGTCGAGCGACTTCCGCCAGTACGTTCCCAGACCAGAAAACACATTGCTATTGATCTCTTCCTACTGATCCCAACGCCATTCATTGCGAGGATCGCGCCCCTCCACAACCTTGCGTCTTCGCACTCTCTGTCCGTTGACAGAAGCGGTCAAGATTAGCTCTCCATCTTCGAGTGTTATGCTTCCATTCCCACTAGAAACAAGAGCTTTTTTGCCCCACGCCAAATCGATCTCAATTTTTGCCCCACCACCAAACTTTACCAAAGCACCGTTTAAGTCCTTCTGATCCAAGATTCCTCCTGTAAAAGCCATTGCCATTTTATGCGATCGCTATTCCTCGACTGACTCAGGCTTTATCGCGGCTCCGAGCTTGATTGTTCCTTTTGCCCAGGTCATTTTGCCCCTCCATACCCAGCACAAACCGATTCTGTATAAGCCCTAATGCTCGGATAGCCATCTTGGGGCGCGTCTGAATCCTTCAGGCTTGGATCACCGCTGTACCATGCCGCCGCCACGCTCCGGCATCCATCAAAATCGCTTTCACCTTTGGCTTTTGCCTCTCCTAGATACTCCTGCAATTTGCAATCTACAGTCTTTTTCTGGGCATCTGCATCGGCAGCAAACTGATCAGGAGTCATCTCTTTGCCAAGACATTGCTGAGTCCAGCTCGGCACATTTTCAGGCATGACCTGACCCAGTCCGATCGCCCCACTGTCAGGATTGATTTGGGTATGATCGCCGCCCGATTCCTGTTCTACGATGCGGCTATATAGGTCAGTGGCAGAACTTAAGCCAGTCTGAGCGATCGCCCCATAAGGCTTGGGCGGCTTGCCCTGAATAACCCACCAAACATATCCCTCGCCAGGGCTGACAGCATTCTCACCCTCGAACTGACCCCAATGCAGATGAGCGCCTGTGCTGTTGCCAGTATTGCCAGTTAGAGCGAATACCTGCCCCGCTTCAAACTCGCCGCTCTCGCACTTGCTTAAGTGCATTGCTTTGAAGGTAAAGGGAATGCCAGCCGGAGTAATTACGGCGTATGTCCCTGCGCCTTCAGGTTGCTCTAGACATTCAACCTGACCTTTGCCAACGCCAATCATTGAAAGCTGGGTGCCTTCTGGAGTAAGTAAGTCAACGCCTTTGTGATCAGTGCTTGCTCCCTCTAGGGGCGCTTCTCTCAGCCCGAAAGGTGAACTTACTTCGTAACCTGCGATCGTCACTCCAGCGGCAATCTCTTTGCTGTAAATCTCATCAGCCGGAGCGCCTAGCAGTGTCGATGCTTCACCAGCCGGATTTTGAACCCACTTCGCCACGGTTGGGTAGGCTAACGCGACAACAAAAATTACCCAAGCCATGACCAGCCGGATACGAGCTAGATCACTACTGTTCTGAGTCCTAGTTTTCTCCTGACCCTTGATTAATTTCTCTTGCCCCTTAATCAGCTTTTCTAGAGCTGCCAGCAATAGCTTGGTATCAGCACTATCAGCAGTAGGTTGATACTTTGGTGCGGCTGGAGCTGACGGCGAGGGCATTGCATCGGGATTGACGAATTTGCCATTACTGCCCTGGTAGCGTTGGGCTTTGTCGTTCCATACTGCGGTCATGGGGCGATCGCTCCTGTAGCTTCAGGGGATGGGCTAACTGAAGGTGTGGGAGATGGGGCGATCGCCGCTGATGTTGCAGGACTGGCTAACTCTGAAGGTGACGAGACTTGCTCAACCTTAGGCAGGTCAATACCGTTGTCCTTTAGCACTCCAGCCACATCGACAATCTTCATTTGCTGTAGGCAGAACGCTGCTAGTGTGACCCAGGCGATCGATTCAAATGCGTTCATAGTTTCCTCCAAAAAAGGTACAAAAAAGGAGCCGTAGCAATAGCCCTCGACTCCGATCGAAAATCTAGCGAGGAGTGCTGACTCGTGGGGGTGAGTTGAGAGGCGTGTCACCCTCGGAGCTGATACCAGAATTACCTACTCTGCCAGTCGAGGGATTATAGGGAACACGAAGTCCCGATCGCTGTTCGTTGCCCTCTGAATTGCCCGTCAGTGTGTAGCCGCCCACATCTCGCAGAACGTCTGCGCCTCGCTGAACATCAATCGTGAAGATGCCATCTGAGAGGAAGCGGATAACGATCGTGACGGCTGCGATTAGTCCTAAAACTCGAATCATGATTTGAATCCTTTGGTGAAAATTTGTGGAAACCTGCTCCGAAAAGCTGCTCTAATCAGGCTGCTCTGCTCCCGTTTTTCAGGAGCTTGCTCCGAGTACCGAGGGCTGAAACCTCCAGTCCTGCGTTAAAAGCTGCTCCCTGCTCCCGAATTCTGGGGAATTAGGGTAGTAGGAGGGACAAGAGATTTAAGAAGTTGGTAGCGAGTGTTTTTGTTTTCCCGCTTGATGCCCAGAGAGTCAGCAATCTTGCTCAACGACAGTCCGTTGTCTCTCATCTCCTCAATGGTTGGGCGGTTCTCTTCAAGCCACAAGTCATCCTCTGAAAGCTCATCGCCCAGCACTCCAAAAGTGATGCAAGCCGATCGCTCTGGCAGGTCATCTGGCACAACTTTTATCTCTGGTTCGCCGTCCATCGGACGATAAACACAGGCGTATCTGCATCCAGGTAGAGCTGCAACTGCCTGACGTTTTGCGGTCAATTCCTTAGCGTTGATGTCATAGGGGACGACGTTGTTAGGGTCAGCGATCGCATTCCCCAGCGCCATGAAGTCCATCTGATCAATTACGCTGCTGTCCTGCCCGGTCATGCCCTTTTTACGGCTCTTACTGGTGAGAGTGACGTTAACTTTGTACTTCCGCAGTTCGTCCTGGCTGAACTGAATCGCCTCGTCAATCTGGGACTTCTCTTCATTACTGGCTCGGTTTCTAAATGCCTGAAACTCATCAACAATCAGCTTGTATTCCGGGTGGTCAGTGGATTTGGATGCAATGCGATCGCGCCCCACCTGAAGCAGTTCCCGAATGAAGCCCATGCCCTCAGCTACGGTCGCAGCTAAATAGGAATCGGGGTCTAGTCCTGGTAGCCACTGTTCGTCATCGCCGTCGAGCGCGTGTAAGTCAACGATGCGAACTGTTCCCGTAGGATTTTCAGCCTTAAAGCGTCGTGCTTCGTAGCGAATCCAGACACTCTTGCCAGTGCCTTTGCCACCCAGAACAAACTTGGAAGCCCGGATCATCTTCTGAGTGAGCCAAGAGTCATCCTTTTCAGCCGATGCCGCATCTAGCAAAGCTGCTGCCACTGGAGGAATTTTGGGGACAACATACTTTTGATAGAGCGGCTGAGCGCGCTTTCCAATCCAGTCAAAGGCAGGATCGATAAACTCTTCGCCCTCGTCACAGAACCCCTCAAAACCTTGCCAGTAGTCCACTAGCGTAAGTTCATATTTTTTGTGGCGCTGTGCAACCCCAAACCCCAAAAAGCTGGAGATTGAGGCGATCGGGATTCCAACGTACCAGGGCTGATAGGCGATCGTCAGCATCCCTGCCACACTCAAAGTGCCAGCCATCAGATTGCCCAGAGCAATCTCAGTCTTGCTCTGGGTGGCAGAATTATTGGCTTGCATTGGCTTGTGCCTCCTTGGTTGGATCAATTACTTTGTTCGCTTCCTGTGCGAGGTTGGAGCGGTATTGTTGCGCCCTGATCAAGTAGTTATTGACGTTCTCACCAGCTTGATACGGTTCACTGATACAGCTTTTAGCCTCACCCGCATACATACCCTGCAAAGCTTTGAGAATTGCTAATCCATCTAGAGTGAGCGATCGCCCTTTGCCTTGCAGGTCAGCAGTACCATTGAATCCACCTGTCTGGGTCGCGGTAGTTAAAATCTGCTGATTCTGTTGAGCCAGCAAGTCCAGCAGGTATTGTTCAGGGTTCTGCCCTAGTTCTGTTTGTTTCTGCTGCGCCACCCCCTGGTAATAGGCTGCTCTGGCGCAAATCAGGTTGTCTGATTCAGTGCTGTAGGCAGCGATCGCCGCATCCAAATAGGCGTTTCGCTGAACCACAATCTGTTCAGGTCTGCCCTTCTTTTCTGGCTCAGAGTCTTGCTGTACCTGCTGCACGGTCACTCCGGTGGCAGGTTCGATCGTGATAGCTTGCAATGTACGCTGTGCTTGTTGCTCTGCTCTGAGGCTGCCTGGGACAGCAGCTTGACCAACAAAATAGATCAGTCCTCCTGCCGCCGCTAAACCTGCGATCACTGGAAATGCTTTGCTCATGACTTATCTCCCTGCTCCATTCTTCGGAGCGCTTCTAGTAAAACTGCCTGCTGGTCAAGGGTTAAACCTTGTAGCACCGCTTCGTTAGTAACGGCAGAGTTCAAGCGCTGCTTAGCTTTGCGGGACTCTCCAGACATTAAAAGAAGAGTTAGAGCCTCGCCAATCAGAACACCAGACACAGCGCCCGTAGCAGCATAGGGGATGCCCTGGCTGATGTAGAAACCGCCTTCTTTTTGAATGAGCCAGGGCGATTGCCACACAAAGACTTGCAGCCCGATCGCGGCTCCAAAGCCGGATAGTAATGTTGTGAAAAATAACCGTTTCATTTCACCGCCTCAATTTGCTGAATGTGTTGCTCTATCTGGGCTTGGGCTACTCGTTCAATCTGATAAGCGGCATAGGTATAGCCCACGATCGCGCTGCCTAGGACGATCAGAATTGCTCTCACTGGTCATCCGAGGCTTCTGCCTGGGGTTCTATCTCGGATCGGTACTCTCGCAGCGCCTCACGAAACTCTTCAGTTGCAGCCTCAAAACGGGCATCTGAAGCAGCCATGGATTCTCGAATCTCTTGTATCCCTGCGGTGATTTCTGCGCGATCGTTATCGTTTAACATTGGGGAATCCTCTGATTTGATAGTTGGTGGATAGATAGCCGCTCTGGATTGGTCGTCGGGGGCGGCTATTGTTTTGGGGATAACCTTCGGAGCTTTGCAGCGGCTGCATCCTTTGATCCGTGTTGCAGCTCCCACAGCGCATCATTAGCAGCGCGATCGAGTTGCTGGTAGCGGCAGAATGCACCCGCCAAGGCACAGATTAAGAAGATGGCTCCAATTCCCCATCCGGCTTTTTTGTGAAGGCTTGCAGCGCTTCTAGTGCGGTCGTTAGCTGAGTAGTAGCCTGAGTCTGCGCCTGGTCGATCGCATTGGCGTTTTGCTGATAAAGTCTGCTCTCAAGCTTCAGTTCTTGGGCTTTTTGAGCAATCGCATCTTTAGCAGTAGCAGTCTGCTGTAGTTCCTGCTGACGACGCTGCAAATCCCCATTCATTGCGGCGATTAGTGCATCTGCGTTTTGCAAAAAAGATGCTGCAACATTCAGCGGATCAGCAATCGATGTAACGGAGCCGCTACGAAGGTTCTCAAGGGTTAGAGTCGCTGGCAAACTTGGGGCAGAGAGAACGATCTGATGATTGCCAGATTCGATGTGTGGGCGAGTAGCCGATTCAGGGATTGCCTGTTTTTGAACTGGCTTAACGTTGAACTCGCGGCAAAGATGATCGCAATCATCAGAGGATAGACCGTCGCTGGTGTTGATTTCCAACTGCTTGCAGCGCTCGTAAACAGTTGATTTTGCCAGGTTGTTATCGCGGCAAAAAGCATGAAGGCTTAAACGATTCACAGATTCCATAGATTCCTTATTTCTGAACGGGCTTGAACGTTGATAGAACTGGCGGCGAACGCTTCCGAACGCCTAGATCGATCGTTTTCCGTGCGGATGGTGTTCTGATGCCGTCTGGAGGCGTTCGCCTTGCCCCATGTCGATTAATGTAGCATATAATTGCAGATGTGCAGCAAATAATTTATCTAAGTTGCAAAATAGCGATTAGTATAGATCCTGTAGCTGTACCGCTATTATTGGGAGAAATTAAGCAACTATGAGTATGGCTAAAAGAGTGTTTGCCACTGTGTCCGATCAGTTGGACAAACGGCTAAAAGAAAGAGCAGAAAAGGAAGGGCGATCGATGTCTGATCTGATTTCCTATCTACTGGAGCGTGAGATGGAAAGCTGGAGTATACAGTCAGTAGAAAAATAAGGAGTGATCGGGTAAAGCAAGCCCGATTCCAAGCCGTACTGGTTTGGGAAGAGGGCGATCGCTTGTAGTGATGCCAGGGGGGTAGGGTTTACGCCGCGCTCGGAGCTGCCCGTTATCGCAGCAGCAAATATAAGAGGACGGATAAGGGATGACTTTTGTAGACAAAAGTATATTAAATAATGATCAATAAAAAGACTTGCAATAACCACTACTGATATATATAATGAACAATATCGCACAGGAGATCGCGGCATGACTAGGAAACTAATATCAGCATTGGTAGACGAAAAGGTTTACGTCAAGCTAAAAGAGATCAGCCCAAAGGGGACGATCGCGGCGGCTATCAATGAAGGGCTTTTGCTGAATCTAGAGCGACAGTTACAGGTGAAGCAGTTGCAGGCTACAGACAAAAATTAAGCATGAAAAACGGCTTGTAGTTGGGGAACTACAAGCCGCCTCTAAAATTGTTCACTTCTGAAAGCTAAGTTTTCGACGCTCTGGCTTTCAGAAATTCAACCAAATATGTCTACATCATGTCACAAAATCTTTCAGTCATCAACCCTAACCCGGTTGTTTCTTGTAATACGAGTGTAACACAAGCGACAACACGGCAGCAAGATTTTCAAAGCTTTCTCACGGCGCTAGGATACGGCTTTGAAGATGACATTTACATCCGACTGCTGCCCCCCAAAGGTTTTGACACAGAGCATTACAGACTATTCCCGGCGCTGACCTATAGCAAAGGTGAGACCGTTCTACCGAAGCGGATGAAGTTTCGGATGAGGGGCGATCGCCTATTCTGGATCACATCAAAAGGCGAGAGGCTTCAGAATCAAAATGCTTTTGATTGGCTCACCAAAGCTAATCAAGACGGCATGGCTCCCTATATTGTCGTCAATCCTGGAGGGCACACAGAGAGCCAGATTCAAGGCTCCAGAGTGCTTTTCTGGGAAGATGATAAACGTTCTAAGGCTGAGCAGCTTGAACGCTTTGATGAATATCAGGAGAACTGGGGCGGGGGGTTTGCGATCGAAACCCGATCATCAATCCATTGCTACTTTCGCCATGGTGAATTTCACGACCCGCTGGACTTCAGCATCAATCAGCTTAGAATAATCCGCCAACTGGATTCAGATGCTTCGATCTGGGATGCGCCGCGATTGATGCGGATTCCTGGCTTTGATCACACCTCGATTGTGGATGGGGCGATCGCTCGGACTCCTGTAAAAATTGTGCGTCCTTGGGATGGCGAGACTGCCCGGTGGTTTGCGATCGATGACTCACTACCACAGCCGACCGATGAGGATATCGCCAAAGCAACAGGAACTCATCAGCGATCGCATGATTCAATCCCTGTAGGTGATGAGCCATGCGACCCGCGCAACTTTATTAAACTGCTGCCCTGCTATTGTTCTGGCTCTGAGTGGGATTCGGCACAGATACCAGCTTTAGGTGTGACATCGCAAAGTGGGTTCAAGGTCAACCTGAGCAGCGGTCGCTACAAGGTCTGGAGCGGTACGGTTTCAAGCTGGGAGGCACTAAAGGCGATCGCGGCTTACTTAGAGCCAATCGACAGCCGGATCACCTTGCAGGGCATTATCGACTGGCTAAGGGGTGATGATCCATCCCAGGATGCAGAGCCAGTATTTGATCTCTCTCTGCTGGAAGGGATCGAAGATCATGAAGAAACCCCCGGTGAGACTGTTTTGGGGTCTTTCGCGCGCCGCTTAGAGCAGTTCCTACGCCCCAATAAACGTAAGCAACGGCAACGGGTAGAGCCGATCGCTACTGAATCAATCAGAGTCCCTTACATTGTGGGGCAACTGCTTGAGTATAGATACGGATTAGAGTTGCCGATTTTTGAGATTGAACGACCTAGCCAGCAACGAACCTTCTACAGTGAGGCCTATGCTAAGGGTTGGGGACATATCTTGAATGGATCGCAACCAGGTACGGGTAAAAGTCATGAAGCTGGGAATCTTCGCGCTAAAGATTTTGAACACGTCGCAGAATCGTTTGCGAGTGAGCAGGGCGACAAGCCCGATTCTGATCTCTACCCCACTGATCTCTACCCTGCTGATTCCGACGAGAGCAAAACCCCGACTTTGCTATATTTCTCAAATCAGTCGCGCCTTCCTTCGACTACAACCGTTGAGCAGAATTTCTCTGAGGTAACGATCCGACACAACGGCATGGTAGTTGATGGCGATCGCAAAACCCCCCTGGGTAAAGATTATCTGCGAATCCCTAAAGAGGGCGAGGTTGCCGCTACACGCAGCAATTGCCACCGATCCGCTATGTTCGTCGCAGCGGCATCGAAAGGGCTTGACTGGGCTTCTGAGGGCGCGAAAACAAATCCTATATGTCAAGGTTGTCCCTTTGATAAACAGCGCGATAGTTCAGGTCGCGCTCTATGTGCTACCAGTTCGGGAGATGGCTATGGATATCGCTTTGAACGTCGACAAAGTTTCCAGGCTAAAGAGCTTCGTCTGCACCCCAATTCTGCACCAGACCTAAACTCTATTGAAGCGATCGCAACCTGGGAAGAAGCTTCGCAGCTGCTCACTCCTGAGCTTCGTACAGGCTGGAAAAACGATTTAGAGGCGCAGTTCGGCGCTCTAGAAGACTCGGCGCTGACGGACATTTACGAGGCTCTAGCACCATTCCGTAAGGCATTCCGGGCGATGCTGAATGAGCCTAAGCGATACGGGTATAGCAAGGGTGAGATTGTAGAGCGCCTGGGCGCGGCTCCAGACTGCCTTGACCTTGACACACTTGAACAAATTAAAGAGGCTATCACTCCCACGGCTGAAGCGACGCTAATAAACGATGACGGCATTGCAACCGATCATCTGACAACTGAGATCCAATCTCTACGCGGCAAGCTTGATCGTCGTGAGGAGAAGCGATCGCCCAAAGCGTTTAGGCTTTGTGAGCTTGAGGCAGATCTAAAGATTGCTGCTGCTCGATATGGCGCTGAAGCTGAAGCTAATGGACTACGAGCGGAAATCGCTGATCTGCGCGCGGAAGTATCCAAGCTTGATTATGAAGTCGCTGAGATGGGCGATCGCCTTAAAACATTGGAAGATGAGCGCGCTGAGCTTAAGAAGATTGGGGCGCGGGTGAACTGGCAGGGTCGGATTGATGGCGAAAAAGAGCTAAAAAATACTCCTACTCAATTGCTTGTAGAGATTTTGGGGATATGGGCTGGACTGCAAGATGGGGCTATGCGTATCAACGGGTCTCAAATCATCCTGACTCTACCAAATCGGCGGCTAGAACAGCTTACGAAAGGCGCAAGAATGAACATCTATCTTGATGCCACAATTACCCCTCAAGTTCTGGCTGCGAAGATTAATGTCGATGTGTCCGACATACTACATTTTGTAGTGAAGCAAGAACCCGTTAATAATGTGCAGCGCTTCCAAATCGGCGGCTTCGGGAAGTGTGGGCGCGATCGTGCTGCATCAACTGACAAGCGACTGAAGCACCTACACCAAGGTATCTTGCAGGATGCAGCGGCAAAACTAGGCAAGCCTGTTGATGATATCCAGCTTGCGATCGCAGACTACAAAGGTGAAAAATCAGAGGCGCACGGCGCTCAAATTCGCCATATGAGTAACAGTCGGGGCACTAACGAGATCGAAGGTTGCCAGGTGCTGATCGTTCATGGTTTGCCTAAGCCCAATATGGGGGCAATCGCTGATGAGTATGAATGCCTCATCAATAAAGAGTTTAGCTTTGAGCAGTTCTACCAAGACAAAGCAGATGCCGAAATCATCCAGCTTGACCAAAGACCTCGTGCGCGACGCTATCCCGATCGCCAGTTTTTGATTTACTACATCACTGATGAGCCGCTGCCTTTTGAAGCTGTCCAGGTGAAAGCAGGAGATCTGAGCTGGGATGCTGCACCCAAAGGTGAGAAGACAAGCCAATCCCTACTTTCAGCGTTAGCCGATTTTGTTGGGCGAGGTACTAAGTTAACTCAGCAAGTTCTAGCAGCAGCAGCAGGTGTAACTCAAGGATATTTGAGTCGCTGGTTTGCTGATCATGGGGGTTGGGATTGGTGGAAAAAAATTATTACCAATCCCTATATAGCCTCTATAGGAGTTGGTAATAATCCACTAGAGAAATTTGAGAAGCTAGTGCAGGATGAAGCTTGGTTAGCTGGAACCTATATTTCACAAGCGATCGCAGGCTTTGAAGATAGCCAAGAAGGGGCGATCGGCGTACTCGATACGGTCAGTGAGATCATCAAAACCTGGGGCAGTAGAGTCTGGGAACGGATCTGGGTATTCATTCCAATAGACGCTAGACAGAAAATAATCGCCGCGCTGCTCTTAGGGGCGATCGACCAGCCTAACTGGGGGCATATAAGAGTCAAAAATCCCCAAAACTAACGGCGAAACCTGTCAAAGTATCAACAGAATCGACCCCTGGTAACAGCGGCGCAGATTCCTTGGAAGATTGAAATTTAATTAGGAGAGAACATGAACCGTAAACACAGCACAAAAATCAAGATTGAGCCAACGCCAAACATGGGTAAAAACGAGAAGTACAAAGGGATGCAATTAGTTCCCGGCAACATTAACAGGATATACCTCCACACCGACAAAAAGCGGTACTTATTTGCATCCTGCCTAAGCCTTGAGCCATTAGCAAAACTATTAGAAAAGGGTTTCAAAGGTAAAAGAGTAACGTCTAACTATGACGGATCAATGAGCTTAGAACATGAGCTAGGCTTTATCTCACGAACTATCAATGATCATTGATAAATGTAGACATTAATTAGGTAACACAATCAGCCTTAATTAATATACGATTAAGTTATTAATTAAGGCTTAAACTATGACAGAAGTAGGTAATGGGCAGAACCGTAAAAAAATAGCGGTATATCTTTCGCCTAATTTATTTCAGTTCGCTGAGCAATTAGCAAGGCAACGCCTAACCTCTGTGAGTAGCATCATTCGATCGTTGCTCTATGAGGAGGTTGTTAAAGCTGCTACAACGACTGAAATCGACGCTGAAACGATGATCGCATCACTTAAGCCTAGACACTACAGCAACGGCACTCCTAGACCGTCTAAGCCGCCTAATGACTTATCCCAAGCCAATGGTGATACAGGCGGCTTCAATGGCGAGCAAATGAGCATTGAGCAATTGTTGGAAGATTTAGAAACCGGGGATGTTGCATGGACAGATCCACAGGTACAACAATGGCTATCTGAGAACGGGTACGAATTGGAACCGATATGAAAACTATTCTCTAGGCATGGGTAACACTTTCACCTATCGCCTAGTGAAAAGCAATACAGGGCAATACATTGCTGATTGGACAGTGATCCGCTGTGAGGTTCAGCCATGAGCAAATACAAACCTTTAACCCTCTTACCCTAACGCTATGCTTCATAGACCAGCAAAGCCCCTTGCAGACGATTCTGAAGGGGCTTTGCTTTAGCCGCAGATCGCAGCCGCACTTTTGCTCAAGATTTAATGTTGATTGTTTCCGCTTTCCGGTAAATGTATAGAAATAAGTGAATCAGCTTTTACAAATTACATTAAAGCCGTGAAACATTGCATTACTGCACTGCCTAGCTTTTTGATGCTAGTCAGTTTAAGCTATCTGTCCAATCCAGTCCAAGCCAATCAGTGTAATTATCCTGATGATCTAGATTCAAGAGGCTATCGATGTGGAGGCAGAGCCGCTAGTGAACGACCAGGCGGTAGAAATCCATCACCACAAACACAACCTAATACATCAAACGAAAATGCAAAACCTGCGACCGTCTTAATTGAAGGGGAAGGATTTTCAGGATACTGTCAGGTCAAACCAAGTACAAATATCAGATCTGGTGCTTCGATAGGATCGGGGGTTGTTGAAACTACTGTTGATGCGCCTCTACTCGCAAGAGTCTATACGACAGAGTTTCATGAACCTGGATTATGGGCTTGGACAACTGTAGCTTTCGGCAATCATCATATGACGAATGGCTGGATTAGAGCTGACCTACTTCAAGATTGCCATCAATAAGTATCATGCTCTGAGCTAGCCAGCCTTGCCAGAAAACCAGACATAGACAACAGATAGGTTAAAACAGAACCATTAACCCGGAAATTAGACCCCATGAATAAAACCGAAGCGATCGAAGCATCAAATAAAATCAATCACCATTTCTCTTCTCACAACGACGATCTGAACAATCCAACTATCAAGAAAGACCTGGCTAAAACTATACAAGAGCTGATAGGCTACGTAGATAACTACCAACCTCAGACAACAGAGAGTGCGTCAGTCCGTGGCGTACTTGAAGATCATCTAAAAATGGTGACAGATGCAAGCAAGGATCAGACTGTAATTGACAATTTGGCATGGCACAGGGATGTCCACAGATTCATTTCCGCCTAAGCATCACCCCATCGCTCTATAGGTCAGCCGTTGCAAAATGTTCAAAGCCTAGCAAGTCCCAACGTTCGGCTTTGCCGCTCCAAAGGAGAACGAGAGCTTCCATAGTTAAAAGCTATGAAGGAAAGGCGATCTAGTCAATTTAAGCAAGGTAGCTCATGCGATCGCCTTCCCTAATATTCCCAAGCCCTAGTTAGGGCTATCTTTTTTTAACCTGCAAAGCAGTACTCAGCATTAGATTCATAAAGTACAGAACCGAGCAGACACCAGCAAAGCTAACAAACATGATCGCAGCCGTACTACCTCCCTTTTCCATAAAAGAGACAAGTGCAGGATCTATAAAAGATGTCTGCGAAGTCTGAGCAATAGTCGAAAATTGCCCGCTAGTGCGGGCTGAATCAAGAGTATTCATGCTGTTGTGCCCTCAATTGAGGGTGCGAAGGGTTTCTATGAAGGGCACAAAAAACTTTATTCAGAAGATTTCAAATGCCTTTCACAAACACTTTAGCCCCTTGACCAATGCAGGTCAAGGGGCTGGCTTGAAATTCGACTTGAAATCTTCTGAATAATCTCAGCATAAGCATGATTTGATTATGTGTCAACAGAATTATTTGAAATTTGTACGCCCATAATTCAAACAAATACAGTAGGTCAAGGTTTTCAGCCCTCGCGATGCCTCTTGCGCCTCAGTAGAAGCACTTAATTTTTCTAGGAACTATTTATAACGAAATATACCTTAAGCTACATTTTATTTTTCTGTTTTTACAAACTGCTGGAGGGCGAAGTTACGCAATTGCGTAATTTTGCGAAAAAAAAATACCTCAAGATACTGAGCCTTAGATCGTTCACTTCTATGGGCATGGCATGGGCATGGCAACTGAGTTAAATCTTGACCAGTAGTAAAGTCAATGATTTTCCCATCACTTCACCCGATGAGCATCACCCTGATGCCCTGACACTACAGGCTCATAGACCAGCTAAGCCCTTTCAGACAGACGATTCTGAAAGGGGCTTTGCTTTGGGCTATTCCTGGTTATGCTTGATCGATGCTTTGGGCTAGAACTGAGGGTGAATTCTTGAACAGTGCTTTGAGATGATCTCTCGTATGGCTTTACCAACCTCTCTGGTTACAGAAAAGTTTGTCTCTATCTTTTCTATAAAACCGTTGCCAATAATGTAAGCATTCTTCTCACTATCAAAAGCAATCTTAAGCTCTGTAGTATCTACGAAGGTTTCAAGCTCTTTAACGAGATGAAAAAAAGTGTTGTAAGTCGAAGCAATATCAATCTGTTGCATGATGCTGCCTATATGCGACAATGCCACCGCCAATCTTAGCCCATGCTCTGAGCTAGTCAGCTTTGCCAGAAAACCAAACATAGGCAATAGATAGGGCAAAGCATAGAGTCATGCCCCAATGATCATCCGCACAAGCCGCGATTCTTGCCCTTAACCGTGTTTAGATTTGTAATTCTAGCCAGAGATTTTCAAGAAAAAATGAGCTTACTACTACCTCGGATCGGCATTACAGATTGCACTAGAGCTATAGTATTCGTCTCAAATTTCCCTCAAAACACCGTAGGAAGTTTCTGGATCGCAAATGGACATGGTTTTGGCAAGCCTACTCTGCCTGATTGGTGGATTAATTCAGTGAACAGCGAAAATCCGGCTCAAGCTATTCTGGATGCCTATCAATCCGATGATTTCAATGGACATCCCAAACTCGTAACTTGTATCCTTGTTACGGCAGACTCAAGCAACCCAGCAAACATTTCCTATCTAGTGCAGCACACACGTATGAACTCTTTTGAGGGTTTAGAGTTGCTGAAAGTGCTTGCACAACACAATATCCCAGCCTACACAGGAACGACTTTACACGATGATTTTCTTTCTAGGAGATTTAGTTCGCAAATACCTAAAGAATTGAAAGACCTACATTATTGGTCTGTTCAACTTTGGGAGGATTTCTGTAGCCATCAGCTAGCTGAGCATGGGCAAAGAATGCTGGCTCAGTTTTGGGCTAAATCTCGATAGTGGTATACTCGCCATCGCAAGTGTTTGAATGTGCTGACGCTCTGGCAATGAAGCGGCTATCAAGTGTAAGCGCGATCGCTCGTCCGTTACCAATTGAGGCAGTAACAGAGGCGGTTGATCAAGGCGAAATCACTTCGCCTTACTCACGTCCAGACAGCAGAACAGAGCACAGCGCTGGAAGAGAAGATCGCACAGGTAGCAACTGCCTATCCTTTCAAGAAATAGGATTACTGAAAAGTGATAAAGGTTTTGTCATATCGAAACTACGAAAAATTTATGACACATCGCAATTTGATATCAAAATAAGATATTACTGTATGATATCAAAGCGGTTCAGGCTCTAAAAATGATATTAAAAAAAGATATCTCGTCAAGAGCTATGTTGCTTTTAATACGTCAAAAAGCCCATAAATCTAGCTAGTTATACTTATTTTTTGCGACAATAATCTAAGCGGCGATGCACTTAAAAGCTTATGTATACTGACTTTGAAGCTTATCTATCAAGTAAATCCAGTATTAATTTAATCTCTTTACTTGACACCCTATTCAAGATACAGATAGAATTCATGTATCCCAAAAATTTGCAGCTGCCCACCCTTGCGATCAATCACAAGGGTGGGCTATGCTTTGTTTATTCGAGAAGCACTGCAAATTTTTGGGAAGAAATTTTGTGCCCTCGATGAAACTTCCTCGCACCCTTAATTGAGGGCACAGCACCATGAAACATATTGATTCAGCTCGCAGCAGCGGGCAATTTTCAGATATCGATATACAACCTCATCCTGAAATCAAGAAGACTAATCATTCTCCTGATCAGCCTGGATTTGCTCTGAAGCTTGCATTTCAAGAGCATTCGATGGAGCTGAGCGCACAAGGAACTGTGGTTGCCTTATCTCTCGTCATGCTTCTGGGGATAGGGCTTTTCGGCGTTTGGCAACACATTCAGACTGTCTCTGGGGCAGCGCAAGCAACCCAGACCTACAAATAGGAAAAGTTCTGGCTTAAAGCGTCTGCAATCGTTCCATTGGGGACGGTCTCAAATACTTAAAGCCAGCGTTACTTGTCTTTACTTTTGCCTAGCCGCTAGTGTTCCCAGAAATCCTTAATGAATCGGATGATCGCAAGTGTGGCAGTCACTTATCTGAGGATATTTTACTGGGAACTAAAAATCAGATTGCACACTAATACACAAATTGAATTGTTAACGTAAGGTAGAGCAAAAATAATAAGAGAATCGCAATGTACGATAAACATTTTGAGGATTGGTTTGAAACGAAGCACCCCGCTTCAAATTTTCCTAACAAAACGGAAAGAGACGAATTGAAAGCTAACTTGTGGGGTGCGTTTGTAGAGGGAATACGCTATAAGGAAAATGATTTGAAAACAACACATCCCCCATTGTCCCCTAGAGTTTTAGAGCCTTAAATGTTTAGTCGCTCCTTAATTTCCTCAACACTCCTAACCTGTTCCCAGTCCACATCAGCAGTCTTCAGCAAGTCGATCGCTACTTGGATTAAGTGTTGAGGATAACAACGATCAGCAGGCGGAACTGGCTCATCGTTGTTATCTCTGATCGAACGCGCAGTATTGGCTAGCCAGTCCTGCTGAGAGCGGGTGATTTTGATATTCACAGTGGTTAATTTCTCCTGTTCAGCGATCGGCTGTGGCGCGACTGCTTTCGCTTTTGGTTGTGGCTCCGGCGCTGGCTTCTCTGCTGCTGGGGGTTTGGGAGTTGTGGAAAACGCTCCTAGGCTGGACTGTCCCATTCGCTTACTCATTACTTCACCTTCCAAAGCTTGCTGACTTCTTTTGCCAAGGACTTATAAGCAGCGGAGCCGCTGGACTTTGGTGCATATTCCAGAACGGGAACCTGCTGCGCAATTGACTCTGCAACCTGGATATTTTCGGGGATAGAGCTGTAGAGCAGTCGATAATTCAGATCCTCAGCCGAACCTATCAGCAGATCGTCTGCCTCCCTGGTCAAGGCAAGGCGGCGGCGGTAGCGCACCCTCAACACGTCGATCGGCTTGTCAGGAGCATCATCCCGAATGAGTCCGATCGCCTCACTCAATCCCTTAAGTGCAGCAGGTTCGCATAGAGTCGGCATCAATACCCGATCGGCGGCTAGAATCGCTTGCACCGATGCCACGCCTAGGCTGGGTGGGCAGTCCAGCAGCACAATATTAAAGTCTAAAGGTCTAATACCTTTAAGGGATGGAGTGAATAGGTCATCACTGGCAGCGAGCCGGAACATCCCAATGTCGCCAGGGATTAGACACAGGTTCTTTGTCTTAGTGGCTATAGGTGCGATCGCCTCACCGCTAGTCAGCCAGTCGATAGCTGTGGGAGTTTGCCCATCGAATCCTAGCCCGAATGAGAGTGTTCGCTGTCCATCGAGATCGATTAACAGCACCTTGCATTTTGAAGTTGCGAGAGCAGCGCCTAAATTAATGGCGGTCGTGGATTTGCCTGTTCCGCCTTTGAGGTTAAAGCAAGCGATCGTCAGCATAGATAGCTCTGATGCAGGTAGACAATCAGCTTATCGTAGTAAGGTATTAGACCTTTAGTGACCTTAGATGCTAATAGGCTAAAGGTCTAATAGGTTAATAGACAATATGAGATCTGAAAATCTCAAATCCAACTGGCACACTACCGCCTTAAACTTTTCACCCTAATAGTTTTAAAGTCCAGGGGTTTTAGTCCAACGTTAGTCCAGTCCGAAATACCGATCGCTACAGCCTATTTTTACCAGGGGGGTTCAAAGCATTGAGTAGTTGCGATGACGGCAACTACTCAAACTCAAAAAGGCTGAAACCCTTGATATTCCGTTACTGTGCCAGTTCGCTTAGTTCAGTGAGTTACGGGTATGGCAACGATTCGTGTAAAAAAGGGCCATTTGATCTGAAACCCTGATTTTGAAAGGAATTTGGGTAGTGCCCTGAAGGGAAGGTTAGAAGAATAGCGTGGTATCAAGCAAGACCTAGCTTGCGTCGTCGTGTCGCATTGTAGTGGTGCACAAAATTCCAAATGGCTGCAATGTGGTTGTCTAACTT
>JAESFK010000436.1_pt1 | contig 22035 bp, 22 predicted proteins | sample 9269391 | NCBI WGS metagenome assembly JAESFK01 (sample SAMN14506231, study PRJNA617097) | algae metagenome | isolation source: Drouetiella hepatica UHER 2000/2452 and co-occurring heterotrophs from... | place: Slovakia: Slovak Paradise National Park, Hrabusice, Kosice Region | collected 2000-01-01
TGTCGATACCGATCCGCGCCAGTTCGCCATCATCGGTTCGCGGCTGTTTCTGTTCCGCACGCCCGAGAACCGTCGCAGCTTCGTCGAGGACGCAAGCCGGCTGAAGACGGCGGAGAGCAACTGGGGCGGCGTTTCCCAAAGCATCGCCCGCTGACCGCGGCGACGTGAGCGGCCGGCTCAGATCGTCGCGGCGGCCGCGACCGCGCGCCTTGCCAGGGCCTCGCTCGATGCCGCGATGAACGGCGGATTGCGGAAATCGCGGTCCGCTCGGCCATAGCGCGGCAGCGCCCCGTCGAGCGTCAGGATGATCCCCCCGGCGGCGCCGAGGATGGCGTCGCCGGCTGCAATGTCCCATTCCATTGTCTGGCCGCCGCGCACATGCAGATCGGCCTCGCCGGATGCGATCAGGCCGAACTTCACTGCCGACGACACCGGCAGCGTCGTGATGGAGCCCATTGCGGATGCGACGCCATCGCTCAGTCGATCGCCATGGAAGCGGCTGACCAGCGTCTGCGGGCCTTGCGCCGGCAGCGGGCGCACCGCGATCCGGTGAGCATCACCGATCGTCGCGCCATCCGGCGCCAGAGCCTGCGAGAAGGCCTCGTCACCGGCGAACCACAGCCGACCGCTCGCCGGAGCGGCGATCGCACCGGCCACCGGCCTGTCGCCGCAGATCACGGCGATGGCGACGCAATAGCTGTCCCCTCCGACCAGGAATTCGCGCGTGCCATCGAGCGGATCGAGCAGGATGAAGACCGGCGCGGGCGCGACATCCGCCGCGCTTTCCTCGCTGATCACGGGAATGCCCGGCAGAAGCCTCTCGAGCGCCCGCTTGGCGGTGTGGTCAGCGGCCATGTCGGCCGAGCAGACAGGCGAGCCGTCGGGCTTGATCTTCACGTCGCGCGCCGCGCGCATCGCGAGAAGAACGGCGCCGCTGAGCCGAGCCGCTTCCGCCAGCCGCCGTGCCAGATCGTTGCAATCGGCAAGGCGCGGGTCGCGGAAGAGCGGATCGTCCTGGCGCGCCTGCTCCTGGGCCGTTGTCACCGCTGCACGTCCTTCGTTCCGCCCTGCCGGGAAGTGGGGCTTAACCACATGAAAACCAAGATGCCACCATATCTCATGGGAACGGCGTTCAGTCCGCCGCGAGCGCCACGCAGCAATGATCCCAGGACATAACCATGACCGCCATCTCGCTCGAGCCGCTCGATCTGGCCGCGCTCCTTTGCAGCCGCGTCTGCCATGACGTGATCAGCCCGGTCGGGGCCATTGTCAACGCGCTGGAGGTGCTGGAGGAAGATGATCCCTCGATGCGCGACTTCGCGCTCGAACTCATCAAGAAGAGCGCGCGCAATGCATCGGCGCGGTTGCAGTTCGCCAGGCTCGCCTTCGGCGCGGCCGGCTCAGCCGGCGCGATGATCGATCTCGGCGACGCCGGCAACGTCGCCAACGGCTTCCTCAACGACGAAAAGCTCTCGCTCGATTGGGAGGCGCCCCGCGCCCTGCTGCCGAAGAACCAGGTCAAGCTCTTGCTCAACCTGCTGGTCCTCGCCGCCCAGGCCGTGCCGCGCGGCGGCAAGCTGGTCTCGCGCGCAATCGTCGAAGGCGAGCAGGGCAGCTTCACGATCAACGCGACGGGCTCGCATGCGCGCATCCCGGCCCATGTCGAAGACCTGATCGCCGGCCGCTCCGAAACGGGGACGATCGACGCCCACGCGGTCCAGCCGCTCTATACCGGGATGGTCGCCCGCGCCGCCGGCATGGCCATCACCTTCGCGATCGAGGGCGATACCGTCACGATCACGGCGAACAAGGCGGCTTGAGGCGACGTGCCGCCGAATAACGGCGGTCGTCGCGACAATCTCAACCGATCATAAACCCTTCTGCTGCTTAGCTCTGTGCAGTGTGTTGTCGCGTTGAGTGGTGGTCCCCTGCATGGACGACTTGCTGCAAGAGTTCCTGACCGAGACCGGCGAGAATCTCGATACGGTCGATCGGGAGCTCGTGCGCTTCGAGCAGGAGCCGAACAACCGCGACATCCTGCGCAACATTTTCCGGCTGGTCCACACCGTCAAAGGCACCTGCGGCTTCATCGGCCTGCCCCGGCTGGAGGCTTTGACCCATGCCGCGGAATCCGTGATCGGGCAGTTCCGCGATGGCGCCAGCGTCAGCGCCATCGCGGTCACCGCCATTCTCGAGACGATCGACCGCGTCAAGGACATCCTGTCCGAACTTGCCGAGAAGGGCGAGGAACCGCCCGGCAATGACGAGAACCTGATCCGCGAGCTCCACATCCTGGCCGATCATGCGAAGTCCGAGCTGGAGCGGAAGCAACCGCCGATGGGCGATGTTGCCGACCCCGTCGCAGCCTATCTCGCCCGCCACGCCGGTCCCGCATCGGCGACGCCGGCCGAGGACGGGCTCGACCTCGTCTTCCGCAACGCGCCGGGACCGCAACGCGGCCGCGACGGGCGCATCGAGCAGGTGGATTCAGCCGAGCACGGCGACGACGCCGTCATCCGCGAGAGCCGGCCGACCGGCCCCGCCACTCTGCGCGTCAATGTCGACACAATCGAGCATCTGATGACGATGGTCTCGGAACTCGTGCTGACGCGCAACCAGCTCCTCGAAATCGCGCGCAAGCAGGACGACACCGGCCTGAAGGCGCCGCTGCAGCGGCTTTCGCTGATCACGGCCGAGTTGCAGGACGGCGTCATGAAGACGCGCATGCAGCCCATCGGCAATGCCTGGTCGAAGCTGCCCCGCATCGTGCGCGATCTCGGCGCCGAACTCGGCAAGCGGATCGAACTGGTCACCGAAGGCGCCGATACCGAACTCGACCGGCAGATCCTCGACCTGATCAAGGATCCGCTGATGCACATGGTCCGCAATTGCGCCGACCATGCGATCGAAGCACCGGCCGAGCGCCTGGCCGCCGGCAAAACCGAGCATGGCACGATCCGCCTCGCCGCCTATCACGAGGGTGGCTCGGTCACCATCGCGGTGGCAGATGACGGGCGCGGCCTCGATCTCGAGCGCATCCGGCGCAAGGCTCTCCAGCAGGGCCTTGCCACCGAGGCCGAGATCGAGCGCATGACCGACGCGCAGATCAGCCGCTTCATCTTCCATCCAGGCTTCTCGACCACGGACAGCATCACCGCGATCTCGGGGCGCGGCGTCGGCATGGACGTGGTCAAGGTCAATGTCGACGCCATCGGCGGCCTCATCGACATCGTCAGCAAGCCCGGTCTCGGCACCACGATCACGATCAAGATTCCGCTCACGCTGGCCATCGTGGCGGCGCTGATCGTCGTCGCAGGCGACCAGCGTTTCGCCATCCCCCAGATCGTGGTCCGCGAACTCGTCCGGGTGAAGGCCGGCGCCGATCACCGCATCGAGGAGATCAACGGCGCACCGATCCTGCGGCTGCGCGGGCGGCTGCTCCCGATCATCGCCTTGTCGGGACTGATGGACACGGCGGAGCGCGCCCCGGAGGACGGGTTCATCGTCGTCACGCAGATCGGCGAGCGGCAATTCGGCATCCTGGTGGACGGCGTCTTCCATACCGAGGAAATCGTCGCCAAGCCGATGTCGAGCAAGCTTCGACACATCCCGATCTTCTCAGGAAACACGATCCTGGGCGATGGCGCCGTGGTGCTGATCGTCGACCCCAACGGCATCGCCGGCCTTGTCGGCGCCGCGGGTGCAGGCGATGCGTTCCACGCCGAGGCGCACGCGGCCACTGCTGCGCCCGCAATCGAGAAGACCACCGTGCTGGTGTTCAAGACCGGCTCCGATGGCGTCAAGGCCGTCCCGCTCTCCCTCGTCACGCGCCTCGAAGAGGTCGACGCCGCGCAGTTCGAGAACGGCAGCGGCCGCACGCTGCTGCACTATCGCAACCGGCTCGTCCCGGTCGTGCCCGTCGGCGGGACAAGGCTGCGCAGTGAGGGGCTGCAGCCGCTGGTCATCATCTCCGAGGGCGAGATGACGGTCGCGCTGGCCGTCGATGCGATCGTCGATATCGTCGACGAGGTCCTCGACATCGAGATGGCGACCGCACAGGACCGGGGCATCGTCGGCTCGGCGATGATACGCAGTCGTGCCACGGACATCATCGATCTCGCCCATTACCTGCCGCTGCACGAAACGGGGTGGCGCCATGCCGGTACCAACCGCGTCGATCCGTCGGCAGTGGCGCAGATCCTGCTCGTCGAGCCCTCCGCCTTCCTGCGAGACATGCTGACGCCGGTGCTGAAGGCATCGGGGCATCGCATCGCCGTCGCCACCAGCTTCGAGTCCGCGCGTCAGCAACTCGCCGACGGAGCGATCAACACGGTCCTGGTCGACATCGACGGGGACATCGACGGTGCCTTCGCCTTCGCCGCGGCGCTGCGCGCCGGTCCCGACGGCGACCGCCTCCGCCTCATCGGCATGACGGCACTGGTGACGCCCGATCTCCATATGCGCGCCGGCCAGGGTCGGATCGACGAGGTCGTCGCCAAGTTCGATCGACGTGCCCTGCTCGGCGAACTGGCAGAGCGTCGCCCCGGCGTCAGGGAGGCGGCATGACGCTCCACCATACAGCTACGCTTCACCAGGCAGACACGCGTCACCAGGCAGGTCGCCGACCGGTGATCGACACGACCGTCGGCACGTTCGAGTCGCTCGACTATGTCACCGTGATGATCGGCGACCAGATTCTCGGTCTGCCGATCGGGCGCGTCCATGACGTGTTCATCACCAATCGCATCACGCTCGTGCCACGAGCACCATCCGAGATCATCGGCCTTCTCAATCTGCGCGGCCGCATCGTCACCGCGATCTGCCTTCGCAGGCGCCTCGGCCGGCCGGTAACGCTCAGGCAAGATCGCGAAGGCAAGACGGAACTGGTTGCTGTCGGCATCGACCATGAGGGCGAGGCCTATGCTCTGATCGTCGATGCTGTCGGAGAGGTCATGCGGCTGGACCAATCCACCTTTGAACCGCCCCCCGTCCATCTGGACCGCAACTGGGCGGCGCTCGCCACCGGCGTGCATCGCCTCGAAGACCGCCTGCTCGTCGTTCTCGACGTCGACGCCATCCTCGCACTTGACCTGCATGCCGCGGCCTGACGCGTCGCCGTACCGATCTGGAGATTGATTATGAAATATTGTCTCGTCGTCGACGACTCGGCCGTGATCCGCAAGGTCGCCCGGCGCATCCTTGAGGGCCTCCAGTTCCGGATCACGGAAGCCGAGGACGGCGCGCGCGCCATCGATTCCTGCAAGGGCGAGATGCCCGACGCCGTGCTGCTCGACTGGAACATGCCGATCATGGACGGCTACGACTTCCTGCGCACGCTGCGTCAGATGCCCGGCGGCAAGCGCCCCAAGGTCGTCTTCTGCACCACGGAGAACGACATCGCCCATATCGCGCGGGCCATGCACGCGGGCGCCGACGAATACATCATGAAGCCGTTCGACAAGGAGATCGTCGCCTCCAAGTTCCATCAGGTCGGGCTGCTTTGAACACGGCTGCGGCATCACCGGATGCCGGACCGCCCCATGGCGCGACCGGCTGGGCGCTGCCGGTCGCAAGGCTGGGGTTGAGCGGGGCAGTGCAGCGGAATGTGTGACGCATGAGCAGCCCCTCACCGGCAGGCGCGCAGAGGCACAAGACGGTCGTGATCGCCGACGACTCGGTCGTCGTGCGCGGCCTTTTCGCCCGTTGGCTTGGTGAAAGCGGACAGTTTCATCTCGTCGCCGTCGCCGGCGACGGCGAGACCGCGGTTGCGCATGCAGGGCGCTTCAAGCCCGACGTGATGGTGCTCGACCTCGACATGCCGGGCGTCGATGGCGCAACCGCCCTGCCCCAGATTCTCAAGGAAAGCCCCCACACCGGTATCCTGCTGGCGACCACGCTGACCGAGCGCAATACGCGCATCGCGCTCGAATGCATGACGAAGGGTGCCATGGACGTCGTCTCCAAGCCCGACAGCCGCAGTGGCCTGACACTGTCCCTCGATTTCCGCAGCGAATTCCTGCTCAAGCTCGGAAACATCGCGCAGACCCGCGTGCGGCCAGGCACCCTGCCACCGGACATCGATGTCGATTTCACGCCAGCAGGCCCGACCAGCCTGCGCCAGCTCGTCTCGGTCGTGCCGCGCTATCTCGTCATAGGCGCCTCCACCGGCGGTCCGCGCGCCGTGGCCAGGGTGCTTTTCGACATTGGCGACGCCCTGCAGGATCTGACCACGATCATCGTCCAGCACATGCCGCCTCTTTTCACCGCCTCCTTCGCCGAGCAGATCGCCAGTTATATCGGCATTCCGGCACGCGAACCCTTCGACGGCGAGCGGCTCGCCCGCGGCACGATCTATATCGCGCCCGGCGGCCGCCATCTCGGCATCGATCGCCGGCTCGGCCATATCGCGGCGAGCATCAGTGACGCTCCGCCAGTGCGCTTCTGCCGGCCCGCAGTGGACGTGCTGTTCAACGATGCTGCACGCCATCTCGGCCCCGCCGCACTCGGCGTCGTGCTGACCGGCATGGGCGCAGACGGCACGGAGGGTGCCGGCGCGCTGCGCCGCTCCGGTGCGGCCGTGATCGCCCAGGACGAATGTAGCAGCACGATCTGGGGCATGCCCGGGTCGGTCGTCCGGGCGCAGCACGCCAGCGCCGTCGTTCCGCTGGACGACATCGGCGGCGCGATCCGCGGCCTCGTACGCGCCGGTCAGCTCTCATGACGGACGCCGATTTCAACTTCCTGCGCTCGCTGCTGCACCTGCGCTCGGGTCTCTCGCTCAGCCCCGAGAAGCGCTATTTGGCGGAGAGCAGGCTCGGCATCCTCTGCCGCCGGCGCTGCATCGCCGGGATCGAGACACTGGTCCAGCAGCTGCGCCATGGCAGCAACGCCGCGCTCGAGAATGCCGTCGTCGAGGCGATGACGACGAACGAAACACTGTTCTTTCGCGACCACACGCCGTTCGACCTGTTCCGCAATGTGATCCTGCCGGAGAAGCTGGCTTCCAACGCTTCGAGCCGGTTGCTGCGCATCTGGTGCGCGGCGGTTTCGACCGGCCAGGAAGCCTATTCGCTGGCGATGATTCTCGATGAGATGGCGCCCCGCCTGGCCGGCTGGAAAGTCCAGATCGTCGGCACCGACATTTCGGCCGAGGTGCTGGAACGGGCGCGGGCCGGCCTCTACAGCCAGTTCGAGATCCAGCGCGGCCTGCCGATCCAGATGCTGCTGAAACACTTCCACCAGAATGGCGACAAGTGGCAGGTGTCGGAGCGGCTGCGCGCAATGGTCGAGCTGAAGCAGCACAACCTGCTCGAACCCAACAGCCACCTCGGCCAGTTCGACGTGATCTTCTGCCGCAACGTGCTGATCTATTTCGACGTCCCGACCAAGGCGAAGGTGCTCGGCCTGCTCGCTCCACGCCTGGCGCCGGAGGGGGCGGTCATTCTGGGTGCGGCCGAGACTGTGATCGGGATTTCCACGACGATCGTCCCCGACGGGAAGCATCGCGGCGTCTATCGCGACCGGCACTCGGCGCAGGCGCAGGCAGCGAGTATGTCCCTGCCGCTGGAACCCCGTCTCGCCCAGGGCGGCGCACGCTTCTAGCGCCGCCACGGTGAGCAACCGGTGGCACCTGCCAAGCGCTGTTCAGACAAAAAGCTCAGCACAAACAAAAACCCCGCCTCTCGGCGGGGTCCCCGTCGACCTGTCGTGTACATCCGACGATCAGGTCGCGATCTTCATGACACCGGAACGTGACCGCCTTGTGACGGACGCTCCGCCCCGGCCTCAGGCCGGGATGCGTTCCTCGACATCGGACGGCTCGCGCAGCACATAGCCGCGGCCCCAGACCGTCTCGATGTAGTTCTTGCCGTCCGACGCATTCGCCAGCTTCTTGCGGAGCTTGCAGATGAAGACGTCGATGATCTTGAGTTCAGGCTCGTCCATGCCGCCATAGAGGTGGTTCAGGAACATTTCCTTGGTCAGGGTCGTGCCCTTGCGGAGCGAGAGCAGCTCCAGCATCTGGTATTCCTTGCCGGTGAGGTGGACGCGGGCGGCGTCGACTTCCACGGTCTTGGTGTCGAGATTGACGACGAGGTCACCCGTCGTGATGACCGACTGGGCGTGGCCCTTGGAGCGGCGCACGATGGCGTGGATGCGGGCGACGAGCTCGTCCTTGTGGAACGGCTTGGTCAGGTAGTCGTCGGCCCCGAAGCCCAGGCCCTTGACCTTGTCCTCGATGCCGGCGAGGCCCGACAGGATCAGGATCGGCGTCTTGACCTTGGCGACGCGGAGCGAACGCAGCACCTCGTAGCCGGACATGTCGGGCAGGTTCAGGTCGAGAAGGATGATGTCGTAATCGTAGAGCTTGCCGAGATCGACGCCTTCCTCACCAAGATCGGTGGTGTAGACGTTGAAGCTCTCCGATTTGAGCATGAGCTCGATGCTCTGAGCGGTTGCGCTATCGTCCTCGATCAGCAGAACCCGCATGTCCACGTCCCCAATTTCGCCCGCAGGCAAGCTGACCGTTCTTCTCGCCCGAACCCCCACGGCTCTGGACGACGACGTACTTGCCTGATGAAACGCCACGCGACACGCTACGGGGAAATGGTTAACAAACCGTGATTCCCGTGCGCAAGCGCTTCCTGCGAGAAAGGCGACGATCCTTGTCGAGGTGAGTCGAATTTGACACGGATCGTTTGGCCATCGCCCGCGAAATTGCCCTTTCGCGGAGACCGCTCCGTGGAACCGGGTCGAAATGACCCGGCGCCGCGACGCAGCCTCGAAACACAGTGTTAATCACTCGGGTAAATGAAAGGTTTACGGAAGCAGTTATGAACAGCGCCGCGCACGGCCATGATCGCCTTTCCGGCCTCGCCTCCACGATCGCCGGGCTCGACTCCGTGAAGGTTTACGGCCGCGTGATCGCGGTGCGTGGGCTCCTCGTCGAGGTTGCAGGGCCGATCGGCGCGATGAGCCTGGGCGGCCGCATCGAAATCGAGATCGCGCCGGGCAGCCGCGTTCCCTGCGAGGTCATCGGCTTCTCCGGCGAAAAGGCCCTGGTGATGCCCTATGGCGGGCTCGACGGCGTGCGCCGCGGCTGCCCGGCCTATGTCGACAAGGCTCCGCCCGGCATCAGACCGACTTCGGCCTGGCTCGGACGCGTCGTCGATGCGCTCGGACGGCCGGTCGATGGCGGCCCGCCCTTGCCGCAGGGCGAGACGCTGTTCACCTTTCGCAACGACCCGCCGCCGGCGCATTCGCGTCGGCGCGTCGGCCGGCCGCTCGATCTGGGCGTGCGGGCGCTGAATGCATTCCTGACCTGCTGCCTCGGCCAGCGCATGGGCATCTTCGCCGGTTCCGGCGTCGGCAAGTCGGTTCTGCTCTCGATGTTGGCGCGCTACGCCCGCGCCGACGTCAACGTGATCGGCCTCGTCGGCGAGCGCGGTCGCGAGGTCCAGGAGTTCCTGCAGGACGATCTCGGGCCGCAGGGTCTCGCCCGCTCCGTCGTCGTCGTCGCGACCTCCGACGAACCGGCCCTGATGCGCAAGCAGGCCGCAATGACGACGCTGACGATCGCCGAATATTTCCGCGACCAGGGCAAGCAGGTGATGTGCCTGATGGATTCGGTGACGCGCTTTGCCATGGCGATGCGCGAGATCGGGCTCGCCGCCGGCGAACCGCCGACCACCAAGGGCTACACGCCGACGGTCTTTGCCGAACTGCCGCGCCTGCTCGAGCGCGCCGGACCGGGCGTCGGAGACGGCGCCATCACCGGACTGTTCACCGTGCTCGTGGATGGCGGCGACCATGACGAGCCCGTCGCCGACGCCGTGCGCGGCATTCTCGACGGCCATATCGTGATGGAGCGCTCGATTGCCGAGCGTGGCCGATATCCCGCGATCAACGTCCTGAAATCGGTCTCGCGCACCATGCCGCGCTCCTGCGACCCGGCCTTCTATCCGGTCGTGCAGAAGGCACGCGCCACGCTCGCGACCTATGCCGACATGGAGGAACTGATCCGGCTCGGCGCCTATCGACAGGGCGCCTCGGCCGAGGTCGACGAGGCGATCCGCCTCAATCCGGCGCTCGAGGACTTCCTGAAACAGGCCAAGGACGATGCGACCAGCCTGCCCGACTGCTATGCCCGCCTCGCCGCGATCATGAACAGCTGATCGTCAGGACCTCGCCAGCAGGCGCACCAGCGCCGCCATGGCCAGCAGCGCCACGACCTGGATCGCCGCCGAGCCGACCAGCGCCAGATCCCGCCCAAACCGTTCGATCATCACGGCGAAGAGCAAGGGCGCCGCGGCGAAGGCGAGATTCTGCGGTACGGTCAGCCGACCGAGCATCGCGCCAAGGCCGCCGCGGCCGAACAGGGCCAGCGGCAGCGTGGCGCGCGCGACGGAGATCACGCCCATCGCCGCGCTGAAGCAGATCACGAAGCCCGCCGCTGCGATCGGTGAACCCGGGCCCAGCACCAGCAGGAAGCATGACAGCGGCCCCAGCACCAACCCCGCCAGCGCGGTCCGCTCGACCGGCAGCCTGTCCCCGACCGTCGCATCGACCAGCCGCGCCAGCAGCGTCGCCGGCCCGCTGAGCGCGGCGATGCCGACCGCCTCGGCCTCGCCGAGGCCGGCGTTCCGCAACAGATCGATCAGATGCAGCGGCAGCCCCCAGGACACCAGCCCGCTTGCCGAAAACGCGATGGCGACCAGCCAGAAGGCCGCGCGGCGATGCGCGGGCGGCACGCGCCCGTCATCGGTCTCGGTGGGGGACGGTGTTGCATTGGCCGCAGCGGCAGGAAACCGGCGGCGAGGGACCGCGGCGTAGATCGGCAGGACGATGAGGATCTGCATCGCACCGAAGGCGAACCAGGTCGCCCGCCAGCCGTAAGCCTCGGACAGCAGCGCGGCCAGCGGCCAGAACACAGCCGAGGAGAGCCCCGTCGCGAGCATCATCAGCCCGATGACCCTGCGGGTGCGCGGCCCCATCAGATGGGCGACGGTGACGCTGCCAACATTCGCCAGCGAGAAGGCATGCCCGATTCCGATGACGACCCAGCTCGCGAGATAGCTCACCGGCCCCTGGGCCACGCCCAGCAGCGCCAGCCCAAGCGCGCAGACCACGGCACCGATGCACATCGCCTGGCGTGTGCCCTCGCGGTCGAGATGGCGGCCGACGGCGGGCGCGAGCGCGGCCCCGGTCACTAGCAGGACGGTGATGCCGCCGAACACCACCGTGACGTCGAGCCCGAGATCCCGCTGGATATCTCGCGCCAGCACGGACAGAGCGTAGAATGTCGAGCCCCAGCCGATGATGCGCGTGACGACGAGGCCGCAGATCAGCAGTCCATGTTCCGGAAGGCGCGGAAAGGCTGGCAAGGGAACGTCCACGGGCGGCGCAGAATGACGCTGCGAATCTGTTGCAATCACAGAGCTACTAGACCGCTGCGTCCCCGCGCGTCAGCAGCACGGGCGCGGTCGCACCATGCATCAAAAGCGGCGCTCTTTGGTAAGGAACGGTCAACCTCCTTGCGCCATTGTGCTTTTTGTCTCGCGGTATGGAGTTCCGGCCGGGCGCCGAGGGGTCGGCGCCAGGCCAATGCGTAATCAGGAGTTGGAAACGACATGAAGTCGCGAGAGACCCTTCTACGTCTCAAACGCTTCCAGGTGGACGAAAAGCGCCGCCGGGTAAGCCAGATCGAGATGATGATCGCGGATTTTCACCGCATGGCGACTGATCTGGACCGCGAGATCCAGAGCGAGGAGTCGCGGGCCGGCATTTCCGACCCCGCCCATTTCGCCTACCCGACCTATGCCAAGGCCGCGCTCGGCCGCCGCGACAATCTCCGCCAGTCCGCCGACAACCTGAAGGGCCAGCTCGACGACGCCAAGGCCGAGCTTCAGGAAGCATTTGAGGACATGAAGAAGGTCGAGATTCTCGACGACCGCGAGCGAGCCACCGAGCGCGCCGCCGAAGCAGCCCGCGATCAGGCGATGATGGATTCGATCGGCCTGCGCCCGCGCGCCTGAACGGCCACGCGCTCCGCGAAACCCAATCGAAGCCCGCCGGTTCGTCCGGCGGGCTTTTCTGTTGGGCGGCAGGTACAAGGGCGCCCGACGCAACGGAGGTCTCGGCAGAGTGGAAGCCGAAATTTTATCGCGTTCTTGTCCCGCTAGCCGACGCGACGACTACTTCCACGCCCTGATCGCATATGTATCGACCAGGAGTGGGAATTTCGCGACAAAAGACTGGCAAGCTTTGTGTAGGCCGAAGACTTTCTGTGCCTCATAGGCCGGATCTTCGCCATCCGTCTTCAGGTCCGTGTCCACCATCAGAACCCGCTTCCGGCCATCGATGTTCATAACAACGACGCTCATCGCCTTGGCGTTTGGATGATCAACCATAATGCTGTCCAAGAGAGCGATAGGCTCGGAAGCGTTGCAGGTTGTGCTTCAGTCAGCAAGGGCTGAAAACGGAGTGCAAATCGGGTCTGGTTCCAGCGTTCCGATGTCGGAAGCAGACGATTTGACCAGATAGCAGGCTTCGCTCGCATCAGCGCACCGGACCGTTTCATCGTCGACCCTGCCGATCCCCTATCCGACGATCGGATGATGCGGGACGCAGTCGCGCCGCATCTTGCCCGCCAGCCGGGGATCGTCATCGACCTCGATGCCCCGCTTGAACACCACGAAGCCGGAGCGCTGGTAGAATTCCGGCGCGCCCTGATGATCGAGCGTGCAGGTATGGACCCAGAAGCGCGAGATCGGCTTGCTCCAGGCGAGCGCCAGCGCCCGGTTCATCAGCCACCGCCCCGCCCCTTTGCCGAGCACGGCTTCGTCGAGGCCGAAGAATGCGAGTTCGGCCTCGCCCGCCACCCTGAAATCCAGCTCCAGCAGCCCGACATCGGCGCCCTCATGCCGGACCACAAAGGTCTCGACGTTCGCATCAGCCAGGATCGCCTCGACCTCGCCCACCGGCTTGACCAGCCGGCTGAACCACATCCAACGCTCGCCGAGCCGGCGATACATGGCGAGGTAACGTGAGACTTCCGGCGCAGCGATGCGCTCCAGCGCAAAGCCTTCTACGCCCGGCGGGTCGGGTCGGATCGGCGGCGGCGCCACCATCTCGAGCGAGGTGACGATGGCGGCGATCTTGCCGGGCGGCAGATCCGTGGTGCCGGTGAGGCTGATGGTCAGTGTCGATGTCATCGCGTCATCTTCAGGAATCGGGCAGGTATCGGGTATCACGACGGTGGCGAAACGCCACGCCGCGATCATGACATGATCGCGGCGGAAAGATCAGGACATGACGAGGCGCAGCCATCCTTCGACGTCGCGGACCGGCCCGGCAGGCCGAATGGCGCTGCTGCGCCTCGTGGCCGCGGTGGCAGTGATGCTGCTGGCAGTCCTGCCGCATGCGACGCTCGCCGCCTCCGCCTTCCATGCCGGCAACCCGGCCCCCTCGCCGCCCATCGCGAAGTCGCACGATGCTCACGCAATGCATCGTCAGCAGGCGCCGACGCCCTACCATGAGAGCGACGACAATGCCGGTAAGGCGAGCCCGTCCATGCCCTCCTGCTGCATCCTCGGCTGTGGCCTGCTCGGCTCAGTGCCGACGCTTGATGGCAAGAGCCTGACGACGCGATGGCAACGTCTGTCTCCGGCACAGGTTCTGGCACTCGCTGAGGCCGCGCCAGAGCCAGCCGAGCGACCTCCGCGATACGGGCCGGATCCAAGCATCATTCACAACTGATCGATCTCGACGAGCGGGCTCACCCGGCCCGGACGGCCGGCCCAGCACCGCCTCGCAACCCAAGGACCATTCGATGAATCGTATTCGTTCAATCGGCCTCGCCGCCACCCTGGTCGGCGCGCTTGCCCTTGGCGGCGGCGCCATTGCCCAGCAGCATCAGGGCCATTCCGGCCATGGCGCCCCGGCAGCCGCTGCGCGCGACAGCGCCGCGACCACGGCCTACAGGGCCGCCAACACCAGGATGCACAAGGACATGGACATCGCCTTCACCGGCGATGCCGACGCCGATTTCGTACGCGGCATGATCCCCCACCATCAGGGGGCGATCGACATGGCGAAGGTCGTGCTCGCCCATGGCACGGACCCCGAACTGAAGAAGCTTGCGACCGGCATCATCGCGGACCAGGAGAAGGAAATCGCAATGATGCGCGAATGGCTAAGAAAGAACGGCAAATAGCGCTCTTACGGCAGGCAGGCGGCGGCGACGCCGCTTGCCCTCGCCCCGGCCCGCTGGCACACAGGCGAAGGTCCGCGATCCTCATCCGACGTTCGCGGACCCCGCCTTGCCCCACGCCTCCTCGCAGCCCGCGGGTCTCATGAAACGCTATCTCGACTATCTCTGGCCGATCATCGGACTCGTCGCAGTCGTCTGGTCGGTCGACCTGCTCTGGGACAAGCTCAAGGCCGAAGCGGGCACGGACGCCGCCATCGAGGCACTGCTCGAACAGGGCAGTTTCTGGGACAATCTGCGCATCGTCGCCAGCCGCATCGGCCAGAAGATCGCCGTCATTCCGACAGAAGCCTTCTTCCACGCTGGCCTGGCGACCCTCGTCGCCTATGCCGCGCTCGCCTGGTACGACCGCATCGCCCTCATTCATATCGGCAAGGAGAAGGGCATCTCCTGGTTCTACATCTCGCTTTGCTCCTTCGTGACCTATGCGCTGTCGCACAACATCGGCGCCTCCGTTTTCTCTGGTGGGATGGTGCGCTACCGCGCCTATACGGCGAAGGGGCTGACGGCCGGCGAGGTCGCTGTGCTGGTGGCGCTGTGCTCCTTCACATTCGCCTTCGGCACGATCCTGCTGATGGGGCTGGTGCTGATCTACGAGCCCGAGATCCTGCGACCGCTCGGACGCCTCTCGAAATGGTTCACGATCGGCGACAGCACCGCGCGGCTGATCGGAGCCGGCATGCTCGGCTTCGTCGCGCTCTACACCATCGGCTCCTGGCTCAAGTTCAAGCCCTTCCGGATCGGCAAGTTCGAGGTCATCTATCCGCGGCTGCCGATCGTGGCCCGGCAATATCTCGCGGCTCCCCTGGAGCTCGCGGGAGCCGCCGGCATCATCTATTTCGCCCTGCCCGAACAGGGCAATCCAGGCTTCCTGATCGTGCTCGGCGCCTTCCTGCTCTCCTTCTCGGCCGGGCTTCTCAGCCAAGTGCCCGGTGGCGTCGGTGTGATGGAGGCTGTCTTCCTGGCGGTGATGCCGGGCATGCCGGCGCCGGCCGTCTTCGCCGCGCTGCTGGTCTGGCGGATGTTCTATCTCATCCTGCCGCTGGTGATCTCGCTGCCGGTGGTGCTCGCCTTCGAGCGTGACCAACTCAAGCGCCACACCCGCATCGCGCCGCCGCCGTGAGCATCCGAAGCATTGCCCGGACTTCTAACGCCTGAGCGCAATCGCAGCGGCGGCGAACATCAGGACCGCGCCGAGCGCCTCCAACGATCCGAACGGCTCGCCCAGCAGCACGACGCCGGCAGCGACCGCAATGACGGGGCTGACGAAGGCGTAGAGTCCGGCCCGGAACGCGCCCCAGTCGCGCAGCAATCTCAGATAGATGGTGAAGCCGATCAGCGAGCCGGCGACGACGAGGAAGGCAAGCGCCGGCGCGACCGGCCACATGAACAAGGCGGCGAGATCATCCCTCCCCACCGGCTCCAGCCAGAGCGAGGCGCAAACGAGGCCGACGGTTCCGATGACACTCTGCCAACCCGCCAGGGCGAGCGTCGGGATCGTCCCGGCGATCGGTCGGGTCAGGACGGCACCGACGCAGTAGGAGAACGTCCCGAGCGCAACCGCCGCCAGCCCCAGGCTCTCCATCCGGTCGGACGCGGCGTTCAATCCGCCGGCCGCGCGCCCTGCGAAGAGCAATGCCAGCCCGGCCGTGCCGAGAGCGATGGCCAGCAGCCGCCGGCCGGTGATGGCCTGACCTTCGATCACCCGGCTGGCGAGGAGGGTCCAGATCGGGATCGTCGCCATGTTCACGATGGCCGACAATCCCGATGGCGCATGAGCAAGCCCCCAGAACAGCAGGGCGTAGCTGCCAGTATTCACCAACAGGGACGTGCCGACGAGGCGCGGCCATGCCTCCCGCGGCACGCGGAAGGCATCGCGTCCAGCCCAGGCGAGCAGAAGGCTGCCGGCAAACACGAAACGCGCCGCCGCGAGGAAGATCGGCGGCACATATCCTGTCGCGACCCTGACCGGCAGGAAGGTCAGGCCCCAGACCAGACACAGAACAGCGAAAAGCAGAGCTTCCTGCGAGAGGAACCGGTTGCCTCCCGGCCGGGCGGTCATGGACGTCTCCATCACAAGAACCGCTGCAGGATGACAAGATCGAGCCAGCGATCGAATTTGCGTCCGACCTCGCGGAAGCGGCCCGTTTCCGCGAAGCCGAGCCTTTCGTGCATCCGCAGCGAGGCTAGGTTGGCCGCGTCGATACCGGCGATCATGACGTGCTTGCCGAGTTCGGCGGCAAGAGGAAAGAGGGCCGAGACGAGCGCGCTGCCGATCCCCTTGCCGCGCTGGTCGCCCCGGATGTGCACGCTATGCTCGACCGTATGGCGGTATCCCGGCCAGGGCCTGAAGTCGCTGAAGCTGGCATATCCGATCACCTCGCCATCCTGCTCGGCGACGAGGACCGGATAGCCTTGCTCGCTGCGGGCACGCAGCCAGTCGCGCCGGTCGGCGAGCGTCGCCGGCGTTTCGGTATAGACCGCGGTCGAACTCGCGATCACCGTGTTGTAGATCGCGAGGATCGCCGCCAGATCGGCTTCGCGGGCCGGGCGTATCGTATCGGCTTGCATTCGATGTCATCCACTATAGAAGATGTATCGCTATGATAATGGATGATCTCACGTCAAGGCTTGCCGAGCGCATACGGATCGAGCGCGAGGTGCGGGACTGGAGCCTCAGCGACCTCGCCGAACGCTCCGGAGTCTCGCGAGCGATGATCAGCAAGATCGAGCGTGGCGAGGCCAGCCCCACGGCGAGCCTGCTCGGCCGACTATCCGGTGCCTTCGGGCTGACGCTATCGAGCCTGCTGGCGAGAGCCGAGACGGAGGAGACCGGGCGCCTGCGCCGACGCGAGGATCAACCCGCCTGGCGCGATCCCGAAACCGGCTTCACGCGCCGCGCGATCTCTCCTGCAGGCACAGCGGGCATCGAATTGGTCGAAGCCGAGCTGCCGCCGGGCGCGCGCATCGGCTATCCCGCCAGCGCCTATGCCTTCATTCGCCAGCAGATCTGGATCATGGCCGGCACGCTCGATTTCATCGAGGGAGGAGCCAGCATGCGGCTCGAGCCCGGCGACTGCCTCGAACTCGGCCCGCCGAGCGAGTGCTCCTTCGTCAATGCGAGCACCGAGCCGGTCCGCTATCTCGTGGTGCTCGTCAGGCGCTGAGGCTCGTCACACTGTTCCGACGGTCTTCAGTCGCACCCGCGGATGGATCTCCGCCTGCGACAGCACCGGCGTCTCGCGCCGGAAGCGCTCGACGATCTGGCGCACGAAGGGACGTGCCATGCCGGAGGTGACGAGGGCCGGCATCTCGCCGATGCGGGCCGCGTCCTCGAACTTCTCGCGGACCTGATGCACGAACTCCTGCAGTCGCGACGGCTGCATGGCGAGATGGCGCTCCTCGCCCTGGCCGATGATCGATTCGGCGAAGACGCTTTCCCAGGCCGGCGAGAGCGTGATGATCGGCAGGTTGCCCTGCATGTTCGAGAACTGTGCGCAGATCTGGCGGGCGAGCCGCATGCGGACGTGCTCGGCGATGTCGCGCGGATTCTTGAGGCCGCCGGCGGCCTCGGCGATGCCCTCGACGATGGTGGCGAGATCGCGGATCGAGATGCGCTCGGACAGCAGGAGCTGCAGCACACGCTGGATGCCGGTGGTCGAGATCTGGCTCGGCACGATCTCCTTGACGAGATCGGCATGGTCCTTGGGCAGCTCGCGCAGCAGCTTCTGGACCTCGCCATGCGAGAGCAGTTCCGGCATGTGCGACTTGAGCACCTCGGTCAGATGCGTCGAGATCACGGTTGCCGCATCGACCACCGTGAAGCCGCGCAGCTGTGCCTCATCCTGCAGGGCGCCGTCGATCCAGGTCGCGGGCAGGCCGAAGGTCGGCTCCAGCACATTATGGCCCGGCAGGTTCACGCTGCCGCCCATCGGGTCCATTGCCATGTACTGGCCGGCATAGACGATGCCGTGGCCCGCATCGATCTCCTTGATCTTGATGTAGTAGTGGTTCGCCTCGAGCTGAACGTTGTCGACGATGCGCACCGCCGGCATGACGAAGCCGAGTTCGGCGGCAAGCTGCCGGCGCAGCGCGCGCACCTGGTCGGTCAGGCGGTCCTGCCCGCCGGCCGAATTGACCAGAGGCAGCAAGCCGTAGCCGATCTCGATCTTGAGTTCGTCGAGCTTGAGCAGGTCGTTGAGTGTCTCCTCCTTCGGGGTTCCGTCGGCTTGCAGCGGCGAGGCGGCCTGCGCGGCATCAGCGACCTCGACCTCCTTGGCCTTGGCGAGACGGCCGAAATGCCACGCAAGCCACCCCGAGCCGCCGGCGAGCAGAAGAAAGGGGAACATCGGGATGCCGGGCAGCACCGCGATCAGCAGCATCACCGCCGCCGACATGCCGAGCGCCTTCGGATAGCCGGAGAGCTGCTTGCCGAGCGCCTTGTCGGCGGCGCCGCGCACGCCGGATTTCGAGACCAGCAGGCCCGCCGCCGTCGAGACGATCAGCGCCGGAATCTGGCTGACCAGCCCGTCGCCGACGGTCAGCATCGTGTAGTTGTGTGCCGCCGCGCCGAAGCTCATGCCCTGCTGCGCGACGCCGATGATGATGCCGCCGAGCACGTTGATGAAGGTGATCAGCAGCGCCGCGATGGCATCGCCACGCACGAATTTCGAGGCGCCGTCCATCGAGCCGAAGAAGTTCGCCTCATCCTCCAGCGCCTTGCGACGAACCTTGGCGACCTCCTGGTCGATCAGGCCGGCGCCCAGATCGGCGTCAATCGCCATCTGCTTGCCGGGCATGGCGTCGAGCGCAAAGCGCGCCGCGACCTCGGCGATACGGCCCGAACCCTTTGTGATCACGACGAAATTCACGATGATCAGGATGGTGAAGACGATCACCCCGATCACGAAATTGCCGCTCATCACGAAATTGGCGAAGGCTTCGATGACATGGCCGGCGGCCGCGCCGCCCTCGTGCCCATGCGCCAGAATCAGGCGCGTCGAGGCGAGGTTCAGCGCCAGCCGGAACATGGTGACGATCAGCAGCACCGTCGGGAAGGCGGAAAACTCCAGCGGCTCTTCGATGAAAAGCGCCGTCATCAGCACGAGCACCGAAAGGATGATCGACAGTGCGAGCAGCAGGTCGAGCAACAGCGCCGGCAGCGGGAAGATGAGCACCACGAGGATGCCCATGACGCCGATCGCCAGGAACAGGTCGGGGCGGTTGAGGAGTTTCCCCATCGCGCCGCGACTCATGTCCAAGCCGCCGCCCGTTCCTGCCGTCACATCGGTCATCGACCAGCCCGCTCCCTGCGCCGGATAGCGCACAACCCGGCAATTCTTGCCGGGCTTATGGTGAACGAGTGGTTAAGACGGGCGAAATAAGCCGCCCTGGAACCCTTTCCTGAACGGACCGTTATTGAACTGCCGCGCTACGGCCCCATTCGGCCGCCTCACTCGGGACGGGGCGATTGAGACCATTTGAAAACCCGAGAGACCCGGAGACAGATTTTGGATAGACGTTCATTTGTGATGAGCCTTTTCGGCGGCCTGGCCGCTGCGAGCCTTGGCGGCATGGCCGCCGCGCAAGCTGCCTCCCCCAAGCCGGATGTCGCCCCGGCAACGTCAGCTCCTGAAGGGATCGACGCCCAGACCAAGGCCCGCCTCGACGAGGCCGAGGCTGAATTCACCCAGTATCACCGGCACCATCGCGGCCCGCGGCATCACTATCGCCACCATCGGCGCCGCCCGCCTGTGCACAGGCACGTTCACCGCCGCCCACGTCGCGTCGTCCGTAACGGACGGGTCTACTACGTTCGCTGAGGCGGATCCGATCACGAGGCGGCGCCGGCCAGGCGCCGCCTTTTCCTTACTGAGGCCAGCGGCCTGAGGCCACGGCCCGCGGAACGGGAGGACGCCGGCATGCCAGCGCCGGGAATGGACACGCCCCGTACGATCGCCACCGATGTCCCGGCACGGCTGGATCGGCTGCCCTGGTCGCGCTTCCACACGCTCGTCGTCGTCGCCCTCGGCGTCACCTGGATCCTCGACGGGCTCGAGGTCACACTCGCGGGCTCGGTGTCCGGCGCTCTGAAGGAAAGCCCTGCTCTTCGCTTCACCAACACCGAGATCGGCATGGCGGGAGCGGCCTACATCGCCGGCGCCGTCCTCGGCGCGCTGTTCTTCGGCTGGCTCACCGACCGGCTCGGCCGCAAGAAGCTCTTCACCATCACCGTTCTGGTCTATCTCGCGGCGACCGCCGCGACGGCCTTCTCATGGAGCTTCTGGAGCTTCATCATCTTCCGGTTCTTCACCGGCATGGGCATTGGCGGCGAATACACCGCGATCAATTCGACGATCCAGGAACTCGTTCCGGCGCGCGTGCGCGGTTGGGTCGACCTTGTCATCAACGGCTCGTTCTGGGTCGGCGCGGCGCTCGGCGCCGTCGGCGCCATCGTGTTGCTGAATCCGGCCGTGATCGATCCCGAAATTGGCTGGCGACTGGCCTTCTTCATCGGCTCGGCGCTCGGGCTCTTCATCCTGATACTCAGGCAGTATATTCCCGAGAGCCCGCGCTGGCTGATCAGCCATGGCCGCGCCGATGAGGCAGCCGCCATCGTGGCCGCGATCGAAGCGCGCGCCGGGGTGACCTGCAGTCCAGGCGAGAAGCTGCCCATGACGTATTTGCGGCCCCGAGCGGTGACGCCGCTGGGCGAGGTCTTCCGTGCCCTCTTCGTGGTCCACCGGCAGCGTGCGCTGGTCGGGCTGGCCCTGATGGTGTCGCAGGCCTTCTTCTACAACGCGATCTTCTTCACTTATGCCCTGATCCTGACCGACTTCTATCAAGTCCCGTCACAGGCCATCGGCTGGTTCATCCTGCCCTTCGCCGCCGGCAATTTCCTCGGACCGCTTGTCCTGGGCCGCCTCTTCGATACGGTCGGACGCCGCACCATGATCGCCGTGACCTACGCGCTGTCGGGCCTGCTGCTGACAGGGACGGGCTATCTGTTCTGGCGCGACGTGCTGAGCGCACAGCAACTCACCCTGTGCTGGAGCGTCGTCTTCTTCTTCGCCTCGGCGGCGGCAAGCTCGGCCTATCTCACGGTGAGCGAGACCTTCCCGGTTGAAATGCGGGCCCTGGCGATCGCGGTCTTCTACGCCATCGGCACGGGTGCGGGCGGCGTCGCCGGCCCCTGGCTCTTCGGCATCCTGATCGACACCGGCTCGCGCGGCAGCGTTTTTGCCGGTTACCTGCTCGGCGCCGTCCTGATGCTGGCCGCAGCACTGATCGCCGCCTGTTACGCCGTCAGGGCCGAGCGCAAGCCGTTGGAAAGCGTCGCTCGTCCCCTCAACGCGGTCGACGAGCCTGCAGGTTAGGAGGAGGCCAGATGTCGTGTTTCGCTCGTCGCGATGAGAAAATTCGTTCCTTGGCCGTATTAGCGGAATTCGGGCGCAGGGAACAAAGCATCATCTAAACGCATTACTCATCAGCCGCGCCTTCGCCCTATGACGGCAATGGAAAGATGCGGAGACTAACAGCCTCGGAGGATGTCGTGGACAGACGCTCATTCATCATGACACTGATAGGCGGCATGGCTGCCGCCAGCATTGGCGGTGTCGCCGCTGTGGAAGCGGCGCAGCCCAAGCCCGTTCCAGTGCCCGATCCGGCGCTCGCCCGCGATGACGAGGCCGTCACCGCAGAGGTCAAGGACGCCCTCGACAAGACGGACGCCGAGTTCAGCCAGTACTATTATTATCGCAGGCCGCGCT
>JAESFK010000347.1_pt1 | contig 22006 bp, 15 predicted proteins | sample 9269391 | NCBI WGS metagenome assembly JAESFK01 (sample SAMN14506231, study PRJNA617097) | algae metagenome | isolation source: Drouetiella hepatica UHER 2000/2452 and co-occurring heterotrophs from... | place: Slovakia: Slovak Paradise National Park, Hrabusice, Kosice Region | collected 2000-01-01
TACATTACGGCGACGCGGTCAGCGGCTTCGGCAATCACTCCCATGTCGTGGGTCACCAGCATGACCGCAGTCTGCTTCTCCTTGCAGAGCCGGCGAAGCAGCGAAATGATCTGCGCCTGGATCGACACGTCAAGCGCTGTGGTTGGCTCGTCCGCAATGATGAGTTTTGGGGAAGCAGAGAGTGCGAGCGCAATGACCACGCGCTGGCGCATGCCGCCCGAAAATTGGTGCGGATAATGATCGATCCGTTCATCAGGAGCCGGAATGCCCACGTCACGCAGAAGCTGCACGGCGCGCGCCCGAGCCTCGGCCTTGCCGAGTTGCAGATGCAGCCGGATCGTTTCCGTCAACTGCGAGCCGACGGTAAACAGCGGGTTGAGCGAGGTCAGCGGATCCTGGAAGATCGCCCCGATCTCCCGGCCTCTGATTTGCTCCATCGCGCGGTCGTCGAGCCCGTCGATCCGGCGGTTACCAAGCCAGATTTCACCATCCGTAATGCGGCCGGGCCGCTCCAGCAGGCCCTGGATCGCGAGGCCGGTCATCGATTTCCCGGCCCCGGATTCACCGACGACACCGAGGATTTCGCCGGCTCGGATCGAGAGACTGATATCCGACAGTGGTGTGACGGTGCCGCGGCGGCCCGGAAACTCGACCTTGAGATTGCGGACGTCGATGACCGCTTTTTCTGCTTCACCCATGGGCGTCCACCTCGATCGGATAGCTTGGCGGGAAGATTTCCGAAACCGGCGGATTGCTCCAGCTGCGTTCCGGGTATTTGGCGATCAGCCTGTCATACTGTGCCTGGGCCTGTACGCGGGCTTTCTGCATGTCGATGCCTGCGAGCGTGCGGTTCAGCATGGAGACGCGGCCATCGACGAAGACGGCGCGAGTGACCTTGCCGGAACCGCCGGTCACCAGTGTGGTGATGGGATCGATCGACGGCACCATGATGGTATCGTCGAGATCGAAGACGGCAATATCGGCGCGGGCACCCGGCGAGAGGTGACCGAGATCGGGGCGCCCCAGCGCCCGTGCACCGCCGAGCGTCGCGGCCTCGTAGAGGTCTGCCGATCGCACCTGATCCGGTGCATGATCATTGATGCGGCAGGTGATAAGCCCGATGAGCAGGTTCATCAGCATATCGGCTGGCGCCGTGTCCGTGCCCATGGCGATAGTGATGCCGCGCTTGCGGCAGGCCGAAAAGGAATTCAGGGTGCTGCCGCCCCGGCTGGAAACCAGCGGACAATGCACGATCGAAACACCGTTGTCCGCATAGAGCGCCAGATCCTCTTCGGTCGCATTAGTGGCATGCGGCGCGATCAGACGGTCGCTGAGAAGACCGGCCTTGGCCAGCCGGACCGGCGCGGTCGAGCCGTGCAGCATGCGCACCGTATCGACCTCCATGGCGCCCTGCGCCATATGCAGCCGAAACTTGATACCGAGATCGCGTGCAGCGTCGTCCGTGCGCTGCAGAAGCTGGAGCGTCGATGTTTCGACGCGATCCGGCGCCAGCATGCCGCGCACGAGATCGCCATGACGGCCGGTCTGACGCTCGATGTAGGCGATGGCGTCGTTCAGCCCCTGGATACCCCTCTCCTCGTCAAAGACCGGAACGGTCTGACCGGGCTTTTCCAGAACCATGCCGCCGGAGCGATAGGCGGGGCTGAGATAAACCCGCAAGCCCATTTCGCCAGCGGCATCGGCTGCAGCGTCGAATTCGGCGGCCGTTTCACCCCATTCGCGATAGAACAGCGAGGCGATGGGCGCCGCTGTCGTGATGCCGTTCAAGAGCAACTGGCCGAAAGCGAAGCGCTTCTGGAAGGCCAGTTCCTCCTGGCTATACATTTCATAGGGACCGGCCTCGACATAGGAGCGCGGCCAGACGCGGCCCTTGGCCCAGCCGGGGTGGTTGTCGATGCCCAAAATGGTCGTATCGAGATCGGACAACGCATCGAGATCGATCAGGCCGGGGCTGATCAGGGCATTGCCGAAATCGATGCGACGGGCTACCTCCCCGGAAAACCGGTGGCCGACAAAAAGGATTTCGCCGTTTTCGAAGACAACCTCGCCGTTCTGCAGAAGCCTGTGGCTGCCATCCTTGTGGCCAACCACCCAGCTTGCGGTGACGAGCGTGCGGCCTTCCGGACGGCGGCCAAGCGCAAGGGATGCTATAGCTTCGCTCATCATGGCATCTCCACAATGGCTTTGCCCTGGCGGGCAGTGACCTGGCCTGCCTTCAGGACCAGCGGGCGCGGTGCGATGTCGACCACGGCGTGGGCAAGCGTTTCGCCGGCAAGCAGCGTCAGGTCGGCATTGCAGCCAACCTGCAAGCCGTAGCCTTCGAGACGCATGACATCGGCGCCTCCTTGAGAAACCACATGGAGGACGTGGGCGAGTTCGATATCCGACCGCAGCCCGTTTTTCATGCCGATCACCTTGGCGCGATCCAGCATGTCCGGCTGGCCCCATGGACCCCAGGTATCGCGGATACCGTCACAGCCGCCTGCGACGCGCACGCCGGCGTCCTTCAGCCGCATGATCGAGGGCACGTTGGCCGACGGTGCTCCGGTCGTCAGGATCGCCACATCGAGGCGCGCAATCTCATCGATCAGCTTGCCGACCCGCAGATAGTCGTTCATGCCGAGCGCGAAGGCGTGGCTGATCGCAACCTTGCCTTCCATGCCATTGGCGCGGATGCGCTCGAAAATCAGTTCCATGGTGAAGGCGCCGAGGTCGGCGGCCTCATGCAGGTGAATATCGATCGGAACGCCATGCTTGACGGCTAGGGCAAAGAGGATGTCGAGCTGACCCTTGGGGTCGCGGTCTATGCCGCAGGGATCGATACCGCCGAGCACCTCGCAGCCCTGGCGCAGGGCTTCGTCCAAAAGCTCCTCCGTACCGGGCATGACCATCACGCCGGACTGGGGGAAGGCGACGATCTCGATATCGATGATGCCCTTCAGCTTTTCGCGGGTTTCCCAGACGCCTTCGACAAGCGACAGGCCATGGGTCGGGTCGATATCGACATGGCTGCGGATATGGGTGCCGCCGTTGGCGGCGAGCCCGATCGCATGACGCATGGACTGGCGGTGCGGATCGATGCCGATCTCAAGCCGGTTTTCACGCTCGAAATCGATCCGCTCGCGCAGGATTGCGGCGCGGTTGTTGACATGCCAGGGCATGCCCCAGGTCGTCTTGTCAAGATGCGTATGGGCATCGATCAAACCGGGAACCACGATGGCGCCGCCACCGTCTTCGACCGCCATGCCAGGCTCGGCCTCGAACGTTCCGAAGCCGGCAATCTTCCCATCCTTGATCAGGACATCGCAGCTTTCACCGGCCATTGGCCTGACATTGCGGAGCAAGAGATCGTGCATGGACCTTACCTCAGTTTCGGATTGAGCGCATCGCGCAGCCAGTCGCCGAGCACATTGACGGTGACGACCAGCAGGCAGAGTTGAACGACGGGAAACAGGACGATCCACCAGGAGCCGGAAAACAGGAACTGGTTGCCGATACGGATCAGCGTTCCAAGGGAGGGCTGGCTTGGCGGCATGCCGATCCCGAGGAAGGACAGTGTCGCCTCCGTCAGGATCGCCATGCCGAAATTGAGCGTAGCGGCGACCATGACCGGCGTCAGCGTGTTGGGCAGGATATGGTGGGCCATGATGCGCCGGGAAGGCACGCCGATGAGTTTGGCCGCCTGCACATAATCCTTGCCGCTCTCGACGATCGCCTGTGCGCGCACCGTTCGGGCATATTGCACCCATGCGGAAAGAGCGATGGCAAGCACGAGCACCGCCGACGCCCCGATTTCGCGGAGACTTTCCGGCAGCATCTGCCGCACCACCGTTGACACGAGGATGGCAACGAGGATCGTTGGAATGGAAAGCGTGATATCGCCGATCCGCATCAGCAGATTGTCGATGAAGCCACCGAAATAACCGGCCACAAGACCGGCGGTCATGCCGATGACGAGTGATAAGGCGACGGAAGCGATGCCGATGACGATGGAAATGCGCGTGCCGTAAAGGATGGCCGACAGCATGTCGCGGCCCTGTGTGTCTGTGCCCAGCAGGTAGGGCCACTCGCCCCCGTCCTGCCAGATCGGCGGCAGTTCGGCTTTCCACATATCCAGTTGCGCACCGTCATACGGGTTCTGCGGCGCGATCAACGGCGCAAAGATCGCGGTCAGGATGAGGATCGCCAGCAGAATGGCGCTGATCTGCGCGGATCTGCTCTGGCTGAACGACCAACAGAGGTCGCTGTTGCGGATGCGTTTGAGCAGCGAGGGACGAGCGGCCTTGGCCGTTTGCGAAACTTCAATGGTCATCGAACCGGCCCCGTTTCTTAGTGTGCGTTGCGCAAGCGGGGATCGATCACCGCGTAGGCGATGTCCACCAGCATGTTGAGGACAACGAAGATGAAGGAAATGATGCAGAGATACGCCGCCATGACAGGGATATCGAGAAAGGTCACCGCCTGGATGAACAGCATGCCCATGCCGGGCCACTGGAAGACCGTCTCGGTAATCAGTGCGAAAGCAATCAGCGACCCGATATTCATGGCTGTCAGGGTGACGACCGGCATGAGACAGTTACGCAGTGCATGGCGAAAATAGATGCGCCAGCGCGGAATGCCGCGCGCCCGGGCGAATTTCACATAGTCGGAGCGCAGAACTTCCAGCATTTCGGCCCGCACCAGCCGCATCACCAGCGTGATCTGATAGAGCGACAATGCGACCGCAGGCAGGATCAGCGCCGCCAGTCCGGAAGAGGTCAGCAGGCCGGTGGACCACCATCCGATCTGAACCACCTCGCCGCGCCCGAAGGCGGGCGCCCAGCCAAAGATCACTGAAAAGACGAGGATCAGCAGAATGCCGACCACGAAGCTCGGCAGCGACACGCCGACAATGGACAGGAACTGCAGGCTTTCGCTATACCATTTTCCGCGCTTGATCGCCGTCAAAATACCGAGTGGAAGGCCGAGCAACAAAGAGATGACGGTGGCGACCAGAACCAGTTCCAGGGTCGCCGGGAACCGCTCGGCAATCAGCGGCAGCACTTTTTGGCCATTGCGGTAGGAAACGCCGAAATCGCCCTGCACCGCATTGGTGACGAAGCGGACATATTGCGTCGGCAGGCTGTCGTTCAGGCCGAGCCGTTCGCGCAGAGCGGCGCGATCGGCCTGAGACGTCTGCTCACCCACCATCAACTCGACGGGGTCGCCCGCGAGCCGGAAGATCAGAAAGGCGAGCAAGGCGACGCAGAGCATCACCAGGACTGCATTCCCGAGGCGCTTGATGATGAAGACTAACATGACGGCCTCTCCACTTCGCTCCGGCCATCGGCAGACCTTGCCCGGACGGTTCGATCAATGACGTTCAGATCAGGGACGGCCGTTTGGCGGCAAATGCAGAGGCGCCGTTGAGCGGCCCGCCCTTCAGGGCAAAGCCGCAATCTCAGCACCACCACGAGACGTACGCTCCTCACGTACAGCCTCCCCTGTTCTCGTCGTATCGCCATTAAGACAGGGTTTCAAAAGTTGTCAACGTAATTGTAGACAATCTGGCGCGATTGAAATGCCATTTCCTCAACATTTTTGTCGCCGCCCTCTGCGGCATGCCGCAAAGGAACGGAGCATGCGGCCGAAATGCGTATCCCGCGGCCGTTGGCCGGCCGCAAGAGTGCGCAAGCGAGCGGATACCATCGCACTGTCCAGGATCGGGTGAGAAGCCCCGAATTCTAACGAAAAGAGCGCCTCATGGACCATGAGGCGCTCTTTTCCTGTCAAATTGCCAAGGTGGTGATTACTGGCCCATCTGGGTCAGCCAATGACGCGGCTTGTTGTCAGCGCGGAAATCGACGCTCTTGACCGTGCTCAGCATCGCCCAGGCAATCGGCTGCTGATGCAGAGGAATGAGCATTGTCTCATCCTTGGCAATCTTCAGGGCCGCTTCTTCCAGCGCCAATCGCTTCGTATTGTCCGGTTCATGGGCTGCCTGTTCGACCAGCTTGTCGATTTCGGGATTTGACCAGTTGCCATAGTTGGAAACGCCCGTGGAGCCCTTGCGGGTTGAAAGAACCTGCGACAGCAGCGAATAGGCGTCGAGCGTCGGCTCGTTGGCCCAGCTCAAATTGAACACGTCGGCCTTGCCATTGGTGCGCTTCGGCGTCTGGACGGCGCGCGGAGCGATATCCATGGTCGGCTGGAAGCCGCCCCGCTTCAGCATGTTGACGATACCCGAGCAGATATCCTCTTCGTTGATGCTTTCGTCGTTCATGCACATATAGGTGAAGGCGAGATCCTTCATGCCGGCATCAGTCAGCAACTGCTGGGCGCGCGCCGGATCGGCGGGTGTGTAGGTATCGAGCGACTGGGCATAACCGGAAATTTCCGGAGCGATGAGCGAGCCTGACGGGCGCGCCAGGCCACGCATAACCTTTTTATTGATCAGATCACGGTCAACGGACGCTTCGAAGGCCTGCCGCACGCGCAGGTCGTTGAACGGGTTGGGACGGCCGTCCTCCAGCTTTTCCTTGCGGTTGAACGCGACGAAGACGGTCCGCAGTTCCGTGCGTTTCTTGACGGTGATCCCCGGCGAGGATTCGAGGCGCGGCAGATCCTGGATCGGCGCGGAATCGATCACGTCGATTTCACCGGAAAGAACGGCCGCGACGCGGGTTGCTGCCGATGAGATCGGCATGAACTCGATGCGGTCGAGATTGTGCTTCTTGTCGTCCCACCAGCCATCATTGGCGACGAGCACGGTCTTGCTGTCCGGGACGCGGCTTTCCAGCTTGAACGGGCCGGTGCCGTTGGTGTGCTGGGTGGTGTAGCCCTCGACCTTGGATGCAAAATCGGTCGGCTTTTCGCTGTTGTTGTCCTTCAGCCACGTCGCATCGAAGATGAAGATGTTGGTGATGTCGTTGAGGAACAGCGAGGTCGGCGCAGTCACCTCGATGTCGACGGTGTAGTCATCGACCTTGGTGACCCCGGCAAACAGCGGGATATTGCCACGCAGGGGCGAAGTCTCGTCGGAGGCGCGCTTGAAGGAAGCCACAACGTCGTCGGCGGTGAACTCGGCGCCGTCGTGGAATTTCACACCCTTGCGCAGGGTAAAGCGCCAGTGCTTGTCATCGACCAGCCTCCACTCCGTGGCGAGCGCCGGCTCAACCTTGAAGTCCGCATCGTAGCGCACCAGCCCCTCATAGATGTGGTTGAGGAAGGCAAGGTTCGATGTGGACGGAACGGAATACGGATCAAGCGAAAAAATATCGGCCCGTCCGCCCCAGCGGAGAGTTTCTGCGCTTGCAGGCGCAGCAATGGCAGCCGCTGTCAGAGCGGCGAGAATGAAGCTTTTCACACGGGACATTTTTCCCCCCTTATTGATCTTTGACGAGCCTGCATGGCCAGGCCATCAGGCAGAAGCAAGTATTGTTTCGCCTATTTCCATTGTCAATGATATTGTTGACAATTATCGTTGCCAAAATTCGGCGCTTATATCGCCAATGATGGCGACTGGAAAAACGGGAGGAAACGGGATGGGAAATTATCTGCTGCTTCACGGCACGATTGTCACCGTCGATCAGGAGCGGCGCATCATCGAGGACGGAGCGCTGGCCATTGCCGGCGACAGGATCGTCGATATCGGCACCGCGGAAGACCTTGAGCCCCGCCACCCCGGCAAAACAATCATAGACTGCCGCGGCAAGCTGATCATCCCGGGACTGATCGACGCCCATGGCCACGCGGGCCATGCTCTCATCCGCAGCGTTGCCGCCGACACCAATGCGATGTGGATGCGCGTCGTCACCCCGGCCTATTATCACTACGTCACCCGCGACTACTGGTATGCCGACGGCCTTGTTTCCGGTCTCGAACGGCTTCGCGCCGGCGTGACCACCGGTGCCAGCATCATCACCTCGATGCCCCGCGCCGATGACCCGGTGTTCGCCATCAACCATGCCCGCGCGTATAGCGAGGTCGGCCTGCGCGAAATCATCTGCGTCGGCCCTTCAGGTCTGCCTTGGCCGCATCCGGTAACGCGATGGGAAAGCGGCAAGCCTGAACGCCGCCACATCTCTTTCGAAGAGATGATCGAGGGCAGCGAGGCCGTCATCGAGGCGCTGAACGGCGGCTCCGAGGGCCGCATCAAGGTGTTCCTGACGCCTTTCACGATCGTCCCATCGGTTGAACCGTCGAACGCCTCGTCACCGGTCCACGCGGTAAAACTGACGGAAAACGACCGGTATCAGGCGCGCCGCGTCCGCGAAACTGCTCGCAAATGGGGCGTGCGCCTGCATTCCGATGCCTTTGCCGGCCAGATTCGCATGGCCTTTCAGGACAAGGAAAATGCTCTGCTGGGGCCTGATATCCATCTGCAGCATTGCTGGGGCATTTCGCACGAGGAGATCGACATTCTTGCCGAAACCGGCACCCATGTCACTCACGCGCCTCCCGGGCGCTCGACGCCGATCATGGACATGATGTCCAGGGGAATCCGGGTGGCGATCACCACGGATGGCGCGGCACCGAGCCGGCATTTCGACATGCTGCAGACCGCGCGGCTGGCGCAGTTCACGCAGCATCTTCTCCACAACCACGACCGCTATCTGCTGCCGCCGGGCAAAATCTTCGAGATGATCACTATCGACGCCGCCCGCGCCATCGGCATGGAGCATGAGATCGGATCCCTGGAAGCCGGCAAGAAGGCAGACATCGCCATTATCGACATGCGCAAGCCGCACCTGATGCCGATGTGGATGCCGGTTCACCGGCTCATCCATCAGGTTTTGGGAAGCGATGTCGATACCGTCATCGTCGATGGCAGAATCCTCATGGAAGGCGGCAAGGTGCTGACCACCGATGTCGAGGCTGCAATCGCTTTCGGACAGGAGGAGGCGCTGGCGCTCGCCGCGCGCGCCGGACTGCAGGCCCACATGCACGAACCCGGCTGGGGCAAGCTGCTGCGGACCTTCGACGAACCCGTCATTCCGCCCCAACCGCCAATATGCTGACGGGCTGAAACGGCACTCTGATGGTCCGCATTCCAATCCCGCCGAGACCGTCCTGAAAAGACCGGGCTGCCGAACCGCTCCTTAGCAGAGCGTTTTGACCGCTCATTCCAACTGCCGCCGGCATAATCGCCCCGGCAGACCTCTCCCTGCGCCCGGCAAAACATCTATTCGACGGCGACAATGGCGCCTATGCCTTTGCTGTCATACTGCGAATGGGTTATGGCGCTCCTGCACCGGTACCTGGCATGTCTGTGATGGAAGATCACGGCTCGCCTGTGCCGCCCAAACACCGGCAATGATATTGCCGGTCACAGAAGACAACACCTCTTCGCTCGGAGTAAAAATTTACTGAAAAGCGTTTCGGAAATTTTGCGAATATGTCACAATGCGACGCTTGAAAAGAACGGAATGACGTGAATGGTAACGATCAAGGAAATTGCCAAGGCGGTTGGCGTCTCTTCGGCCACCGTTTCGCGGGTGCTGAATTACGATCCCGCGCTGTCGATCTCAGCCGCGAAGCGCCAGGCCATCATCGAAACCGCCGAAGCGTTGAACTATGAGACGCCGCGAAACCGCAACAAGGCGAATGGGGCGACTGCGCCCAGCCCGCTGACCAAACTCGTCATCGTGCATTTCCTCGAACCGTCCGACGAGATCGCCGATCCCTATTATGTCGGCGTCCGGCTCGGCATTGAAACCCGCTGCCGCGACCTCAAAACGGAGATCGTCAAAGTCTTCCACTCCAACGCGCTGCCGGAGGCTGGATTGCTCGACAGCGCTTCCGGCGTCATCGTCATCGGCAAACATTCCGACCACGAGATCACCTGGCTGACCGAGCATGCGCGGCATGTCGTCTTTGCCGATTTCGATCCCGGGAGTGATTGGATCGACAGCGTCTTTTCCGACATGGCCCTTGCCACGCTGAAGATCCTCGAATCCCTGAAATCCGGCGGTTATGGCCGTATTGGATTCATCGGCAGCCACGAAAGCATGAACGGCAGCATCCAGCACTTCGCCGAACGGCGCTGCGCCGCCTATATCGACTGGCAGAAGAAAAACAATACATTCGATCCCGCCCTGCTGGCGCTTGCCGACTGCTCGGGTGGACAAAGCCTGCGGCTCGAAACCGGTTACCGTCTGGCGCGTGAGCTGCTGGCACTGGCCGAACGGCCCGACATTATCGTAACCTCGAACGACAATATGGCGATCGGCGCCTACCGTGCGATTCAGGAGGCCGGTCTGTCGATCCCGGGCGATATCGCCGTCATCTCGTTCAATGACATCCCCGTCGCACAATTCCTCACGCCGCCGCTCACCACCGTGCGCATCCACGGCGAAAACATCGGCGAAACGGCGGTCGATCTGCTGCTGGAACGCCTGTCCGGCCGCAGCTACGGCAAACAGGTCCGCATTGCGACGGAGCTGATCTGGCGGGGCAGCTGCCGCAAGCCGCTGGAATCCTGACACTTTCCGGCACCCTTCGCAGACGCAATAAATATTTACTAAATTTTTCTTGCGTGTTTTCTAAAAATCGGTAAATCTTGCTGGGACGGCAGGAGAGGAGACCCCTGCCCGTTCACTAAGGTTTCTTGGGAGGAAACGATGTATCACAGGACGATTCTGTCACGCTTTGCGGCCGGTGCCCTTGCCGGCGCAAGCCTCTTTGCATCCACTGCCGCTTTTGCCGGTGAAGTCACCATCTGGTGCTGGGACCCGAACTTCAACGTCGCCATCATGAAGGAAGCCGCCACGCGCTACACGGCGAAGCATCCGGAGACGACGTTCAACATCGTCGATTTCGCCAAGGCGGACGTTGAGCAGAAGCTCCAGACCGCTCTCTCGGCCGGCACGACCGACGCGCTGCCGGACATCGTCCTGATCGAGGACTACGGCGCGCAGAAGTACCTCCAGTCTTTCCCCGGCGCCTTTGCCGAGCTTTCCAGCAAGATAGACTTCTCCGGTTTCGCGCCCTACAAGGTGCAACTGATGACTGTCGATGGTGCCGTCTACGGCATGCCGTTCGATTCCGGCGTCACCGGCCTCTATTACCGCAAGGATTATCTCGAGCAGGCCGGCTTCAAGCCGGAGGACATGCAGGACCTCACCTGGGACCGCTTCATCGAGATCGGAAAGGAAGTTGAGGCCAAGACCGGCAAGAAAATGCTCGGCCTCGACGTCAACGATGCAGGCTTCATCCGCATCCTGATGCAGTCCGCCGGCGGCTGGTATTTCGACAAGGACGGCAACCTGTCCATCAATGGAAATCCGGCGCTGAAAGCGGCACTCGAAACCGAACAGAAGATCCTGCAGGCGGGCATCTACAAGCCGGCCGCCGGCTGGACCGAATGGGTCGGAACCTTCACCTCGGGCGATGTCGCGACCGTAACAACGGGCGTCTGGATCACCGGCACCGTCAAGGCTCAGGCCGACCAGTCCGGCAAGTGGGGCGTTGCGCCCATTCCCAAGCTCAATGTCGAGGGTGCTTCGAACGCCTCGAATCTGGGCGGTTCAAGCTGGTACGTCACCGCGAACTCCGCTGAAAAGGACGAGGCGATCGACTTCCTGAACGAAGTCTACGCCAAGGACATCGACTTCTACCAGAAGATCCTGGCCGAGCGGGGCGCCGTGGGTTCGCTGCTCGCCGCACGCGAGGGTGCCGCCTATTCTGAAGCCGACCCATTCTTCGGCGGCGAAAAGGTCTGGCAGAATTTTTCCGACTGGCTGGCGAAGGTCCCCTCGGTCAACTACGGCGTCTTTACCAATGAGGTTGACACCGCCGTGACGGCACATCTGCCCTCTCTCGGCCAGGGCACGCCGGTTGACGACGTGCTCAAGGCGGTCGATAGCCAGGCGCAGGGCCAGATTCAGTAAAAGAATCCTCCCAGGCGGGCGGCAACCGCCCGCCCCTCTCCCGGAATGTCGCATGACCCTTGGCGCGCGGCATTCCGGTCCTTCCCCTTGGCAACGAAGGTCGTCCCATGGCTGCCGGCAAAACAGGCGGATTGAAACGCTATTATGATCTGAACGGTTGGCTGTTCATCGCCCCTTCGCTGCTTCTGATCGCAATATTTCTCGTTTATCCGATTATCCGCTCGCTTTATCTGTCGTTCTTCGCCGGCAAAGGCATGATGATGAAGTTTGCCGGTTTCGGTAACGTCGTCCGGCTTTGGAACGACCCGGTCTTCATCAAGGCGCTGACCAACACCGTCACCTTCTTTGTGGTGCAGGTGCCGATCATGATCCTCTTGGCCCTGATGCTGGCTGCGGTGCTCAACAATGACAAGCTGAGGTTCATCAGCTTCTTCCGCACCGCGATCTTCCTGCCCTGCGTCGCCTCGCTGGTTGCCTATTCGGTGCTGTTCAAGAGCATGTTTTCCGTCGATGGCGTGGTGAACCAAGCTCTGTTCGCCATCGGTATCATCGACTCGCCGATCGGGTGGCTGACGGAGCCTTTCTGGGCCAAGGTGCTGGTGATCCTCGCGATTACCTGGCGCTGGACCGGCTACAACATGATCTTCTATCTGGCGGCGCTGCAGAACATCGACAAGTCGATCTATGAGGCGGCGCGGATTGACGGGGTGCCGGCCTGGGCGCGGTTTCTCTATATCACAGTGCCCATGCTGAAGCCGGTGATCCTCTTCACGACGATCATTTCCACCATCGGCACGATCCAGCTGTTCGATGAGGTCTATAACCTCACCGAGGGACGCGGCGGCCCGGCAAATGCGACCATCACGTTGTCGCTTTACATCTACAACCTGACCTTCCGCTTCATGCCGAGCTTCGGCTATGCCGCCACGATCTCCTATGTCATCGTGATCATGGTGGCTCTCCTCTCCTTCCTGCAATTCTATGCCGCGAGGGATCGCTCATGAACGGCTCGCGCCTTCTGACAACCGCGTCGCAATACACGTTCCTCGGCGTTGCGGCGTTCCTGTCGCTGTTTCCGTTCATCTGGATGTTGATCAGCTCGACCAACACCTCGATCGACATCATCACCGGCCGGACACGCTTCGGCGACGCTTTCCGCACCAATGTCACGAATTTCTTCACATTGGTCGATGTCCCGCTGGTTTTCTGGAACTCCGCGAAGGTCGCAGTGCTGGCCACACTGCTGACGATCCTCGTATCGTCGCTTGCGGGTTATGGTTTCGAGATGTTCAAATCCAAAGCGCGCGACCGGATCTATTCGCTCGTGCTGCTGACGCTGATGGTGCCCTTTGCCGCGCTGATGATCCCGCTTTTCATGATGATGGCGAGGACAGGCCTCATCGACACCCATGTTGCGATCATGCTGCCGACGATCGCCTCGGCCTTCATCATCTTCTACTTCCGTCAGTCGACCAAGGCGTTTCCGACGGAATTGCGGGACGCGGCCAAGGTCGATGGACTGAAGGAATGGCAGATCTTTCTCTATATCTACGTTCCGGTGATGCGCTCAACCTATGCGGCCGCCTTCGTCATCGTCTTCATGACCAACTGGAACAATTATCTCTGGCCGCTCATCGTGCTGCAATCGAACGATACCAAGACGATTACGCTCGTCGTCTCGTCGCTCGCCTCGGCCTACTACCCTGATTATGGCGTGGTCATGATCGGCACGATCCTCGCCACACTCCCTACCCTCCTCGTCTTCTTCGTCATGCAGCGCCAGTTCGTCCAAGGCATGCTGGGCTCAGTGAAATAGGAAATTCCGTCAATGCGCATTACAGAAAGTTTCAACGGAAACTGGATTTTCAGCCATGGCTTCGATCAGGCCAGCGTCAACAGTCTGCAGCCGGGCGAGACGGTACGCCTGCCCCACAGCGCCGTGGAGTTGCCCTATAACTATTTCGACGAGACGGAATACCAGAAGCCCTTCACCTACCAGAAGCGTTTCGACTGGCGGCCAGAATTCGAGGAGCGTGAAGTCTCGCTCGTCTTCGATGCGGCAATGGCCGATAGCGTCGTCTATCTCAACGGCGAGGAGATCATTGCCCACAAGGACGGCTACACCCCCTTCGAGGCGCGGCTGACGCCGCACCTGAAGCGCGGTGAAAACCTTGTTACCGTGAAGATCGATGGCTCGGAAAATCCCGAAATCCCGCCCTTCGGCGGTCAGATCGACTACCTCTGCTATGCTGGCATCTACCGCGATGTCTGGCTGAAGGTCGCAAGCCCGGTTTCGATTGGCAACGTCAAGATCGAAACGCCGGATGCTCTTGCCGAACGCAAGACTGTCACGGCTCGCGTCTTCCTTTCCAATCCCCAAGGTCTTGCCGTCTCGGGTACGCTCGCCGCCAAGATCCGCAAACAAGGCGGCGGCGAGGTCGGTTCGGCAACGGTTTCGGTCGACGGCAACGAAGCCTTCCTGACCTTCTCCGATCTTTCCGGCATCGAACTCTGGGACCTTGATAATCCTGCCCTCTACGCTCTGTCGCTGAAGCTCGAAACCACGCATGGCGAAGACGTGCTGACCCGCCGCTTAGGCTTCCGTACTGCAGAATTCACCCCGGACGGCTTCCTGCTCAACGGCAAGCCGCTGAAACTGCGCGGCCTCAACCGCCACCAGGCCTGGCCGCACACGGGCTATGCCATGGGCCGCCGCGCGCAGGAAAAGGATGCCGACATCCTGAAACACGACCTCGCCTGCAACATCGTGCGGACCTCGCACTATCCGCAATCGAAATGGTTCCTCGACCGCTGCGACGAGATCGGCCTGCTCTGCTTCGAGGAAATCCCCGGCTGGCAGCATATCGGCGGCGAAGCATGGCAGCAGGAATCGATCGAAAACGTCCGCCGCATGATCGAGCGCGACTGGAACCATCCCTCGATCATCATCTGGGGCGTGCGCATCAACGAAAGCCAGGATAGCCACGCTTTTTACGCCGAGACGAACCGGCTGGCCCGCGAGCTTGACACCACACGCCAGACCGGCGGCGTGCGCTTCATCACCAATTCGGAGATGCTGGAAGACGTCTACACGATGAACGACTTCATCCTCGGCAATGAGGAGCTACCCGGCAACAACCGCGGCCGCGTCGTGCTGCGCGACCGGGTGGAGACGACCGGTATCACCAAGCCGATCCCCTATATGATCACCGAGTATAACGGCCATATGTATCCGACGAAACGCTTCGACCAGGAGCAGCGCCAGGCCGAGCATGTGACCCGCCACCTGCTGATCCTCGATGCCGTGGCCGGCGACAGGAATATCTCCGGCTCCACCGGCTGGTGCATGTTCGACTACAACACCCACAAGGACTTCGGCTCCGGCGATCGCATCTGCTATCACGGCGTGCTCGACATGTACCGCATCCCGAAACTCGCTGCTTACGCTTACGCCTCGCAGGGCGATCCGAAGGACAATGTCGTGCTGCAGCCGGTGACCTTCTGGGCGCGCGGCGAGCGTAATATCGGCGGCGTGCTGCCGCTGATCATCCTGACCAATTGCGACTATATCGACGTGACGTTCGGCGAATGGCCAGCGAAGCGGATCTACCCCGATAAGGAGAACTATCCGCACCTGCAGCATCCGCCCGTGGTGCTCGACCTGCGCAGCGTGACGCCCGAAGAATTTGGCACGTGGGGCCGCGTCTGGCGGGAAGGCACGCTGACCGGGTTTGTTGACGGCAAGCCGGTCAAGACGATCACCATGCCAGCCGATCCGGTGCCCACAACGCTGGACGTGGTGGCGGATGACACGATCTTGCGCAGCGGCGAGAAGGATGCCGTCCGCGTCGTCGTGCGGGCGCTTGACCAGTGCGGAAACCTGCTCCCGTTCTTTGAAGAGCCGGTATCGCTTCTGATTGAAGGTCCCGGACGCATCATCGGCCCAGCCGACCACACGCTGAAAGGCGGCGCCACCGGGTTCTGGGTCGAGGCCGGCGACGAGGCGGGCACACTCAACCTCACGGTCAAAAGCCGCCGCTTCGACACCCAGACCATCACCTTCACGATCAACTGAGAAACAGCCATGGCCGATGTTCGCCTGACCGACATACGCAAAAGCTTCGGCGCCCTGGATATCATCAAGGGCGTGGACCTCTCGATCAAGACCGGCGAATTCGTTGTCTTCGTCGGACCGTCCGGTTGCGGGAAATCGACGCTCCTGCGGATGATCGCCGGCCTCGAAGACATTACATCCGGCGAACTCACGATCGGCGGCACGCTGATGAACGATGTCGATCCGTCCAAGCGCGGCATCGCCATGGTCTTCCAATCCTATGCGCTCTACCCTCACATGACGGTCCGCGAGAATATGGGGTTTGCGCTGAAATTCGCCGGCATGGCCCGAGAGGAAATCGACCGCCGCGTCGACGATGCCGCCCATATCCTCGAACTCGGACCACTGATGGAGCGCAAGCCGAAGGCGTTGTCGGGCGGCCAGCGCCAGCGTGTCGCGATCGGCCGCGCGATCGTGCGCAACCCCGATGTCTTCCTCTTCGACGAACCGCTCTCCAACCTCGACGCGGAACTGCGTGTGCATATGCGCGTCGAAATCGCCAAGCTGCACAAGGCGCTGAAATCCACGATCATCTACGTGACGCACGATCAGGTGGAGGCGATGACGCTGGCCGACAAGATCGTCGTGCTGCGGGCCGGCGTGGTCGAGCAGGTCGGTGCGCCGCTCGACCTCTACGACGACCCAGCCAATACCTTCGTCGCCGGCTTCATCGGCTCGCCGCGTATGAATTTCCTCAAAGCCCGCGTCATCGCCGCCGCCGCCGGATACGTCACCGTGGCACTCACCAATCAGCCGGACGTCAAACTGAGCCTCGCTGCCGGCACTGCGACGATAAAAGCGGGCGACGACGTAAGCCTCGGTGTCCGGCCGGAGCATTTCCTGGACGCAGGCACGGGTGATGCCGACCTGACACTTGAGGTCGATGTTGCCGAACATCTCGGCAATACGAGCTATGTCTACGCCCATGTTTCCGCCGACGAGAGGATCATCGTTGAACACGAAGGTTTCCGCGGGGCAACCTCCCGGGACAAGCTGACCGTCGGTCTTTCGGCGGCAAGATCCTTCCTCTTCGACAACACCGGAATTCGCATCCGATAAAGACATCCGGGGAGAGCGCCATGAACGATACGCAACGCATCCGCTGGGGGATCATCGGACCGGGTACGATCGCGAAAACCTTCGCCGGCGGCATCGCCCATTCCCGGACCGGCGTTCTGACGGCGATTGCCACGCGCAACCCCTCGAAGCCCAATCTTTCGGACGACTTCCCGAACGCCCGCATTCTGCACGGCTATGACGCCTTGTTCGCCGATCCCGAGGTTGACGCGGTTTACATTGCGACGCCCCATACCGGCCATGCGGAGTGGGCGATCAAGGCCATCCGCGCCGGCAAACATGTGCTGGCCGAAAAGCCGATCGCTTTATCGGCCTATGAAGCGGAGACGATCTACCACGAGGCCAGCAAGGCGGGCGTATTTGCCGGCGAGGCCTATATGTACCGCCTGCATCCGCAAACCGAGAAGATCGTCGATCTGGTCCGCGACGGCACGATCGGCGCCGTTCGTATGATCAAATCCAGTTTCGGCTTCGACATGGGCGCAGTGAAACCCGAGCACCGGCTGTTTTCCAACGAACTCGCCGGCGGCGGCATCCTTGACGTTGGCGGCTATCCGGTTTCCATGGCGCGGCTGATTGCCGGTGCGGCGGATGGCAGGCCATTCCTTGAGCCGCAGCAGGTCCTCGGCACCGGTCAACTTGGCGAAACAGGCGTCGATGAATGGGCGTCCGCCCTGCTCAAGTTTCCAAACGGCATCGTCGCCGAAGTTTCGTGTTCCATTCGCGCCAAGCAGGACAACGTTTTGCGCATCATCGGCGCAAAGGGCCGCATCGACGTTGCCGACTTCTGGTTCGCATCGGGTCACACCGGCGGCATCGGAAAGATCGACATCATCCGCAACGACGGCAACCGCGAGAGCGTGGAAATCGATGAAAAAGGCTGGCTCTATTCTTTTGAGGTGGACGCCGCCGGAGAGGCTATCCGCAGTGGGCGGCAGCAATTTGCAGCGCCTGGCATGACCTGGGCCGATTCCATCGGCAATCTGCGGGTCATGGACCAGTGGCGCGGCGCCATCGGCCTGGAATATCGGATCGAGAAGGCGGCAGAGCGCCCACTGAACATTCGCGGCGAGATTGTTCGTGCCGGCAATACGCTGCCGCACAGGACAATTCCCGGAATCGCAAAACCGATGTCGCCGGTGGCGCTCGGTTTCGAATTCTTCCCCAATTTCGCCGCTGCCTCGCTGACGCTCGATGCCTTCTACGAGGCCGGCGGCAACGTCTTCGATACGGCCTGGATCTACAATCGCGGCCTCACCGAAGCGATCTTTGGCGACTGGTGGACGAGCAGAGCCGTGCCGCGCGAAGAAGTCGTGCTGATCGGCAAGGGCGCCCATTCCCCCCTCGTCTATCCGGACCAGATCGGCAAGCAGCTCTCGCAATCGCTTGACCGGCTCAAGACCGGTTATGTCGACGTCTATTTCATGCACCGCGACGACGAACAGGTGCCGGTCGGCGAGTTCGTCGATGCGATGGACGCCGAGGTTCGCGCCGGGCGCATCCGTGGCGTCTTTGGCGGGTCGAACTGGACCCGCGCCCGGCTGAACGAGGCAATCGCCTATGCGCAGACAAACGGCAAGGCTGTGCCCGGCGCGCTTTCCAACAACTTTTCGCTGGCGGAGATGCAGGACCCGATCTGGGGAGGCTGCGTTGCCGCCTCCGATGACGATTGGAAGCGCTGGCTCACCGAAACGCAGATGCCGAATTTCGCCTGGTCGAGCCAAGGCCGCGGCTTCTTCACCGACCGCGCCGGCCGCGATCGTTTCGACGATGAGGAACTGGTCCGTTGCTGGTACAGCGAACGCAATTTCATCCGCCGCGACCGCGCCATGGAACTGGCGGAGCGAATGAACCGTAAGCCCATCCATATCGCGCTCGCCTATGTGCTGGCCCAGCCCTTCCCGGTCGTGCCGCTCATCGGGCCGAGAACCGTGGCTGAGCTGGACGACAGCCTTTCGGCACTCGACATTCGTCTATCCGCAGACGAGGTTGCGTGGCTGGAAGGCCGCTAGATAAACTCAGGCCCAGAATTCCGATTGGTAGCCCAGGGCACTCCATCCCGATCACAGGGGCCGCCTGAGCGGCTTGGGAAGCGAATGCCATTCTGGACTGATCTTGGGCAACCGGACGCGAAATTATGATACTGCCGGGCCAATCCAGCGTACTCAGACAGCCCCAGTTGTTGTACACGTACAACTCGCCTTCCATCGGCACCGCCCCCCCCCTTTCAGGTCCCGCACTCTGGTTTGAAAGCAGTGCCTGCAAGCGCTGCCCACGACGGCAACAGCACTGCTGTCTCCGCAATCTCTCACAAGCCGCATGCCGCGTTTTTTTGGCCCTCAGACCCCGGTTAAAGGCAAACGACCGGCGCGGAGCGAACGTCCGGAAAACCTGAAGGCGCGTTGATCTTCTGAGAGATTGCCGCGAACCCCGGCAGCCAGCGCGGTGCGCTTGACCAGCCGGGCGACCTCCTGGCCGTTCAGCCGGTCCGCACCAACCGATTTGCCTTTGCCCGTGACCCGGCGAAACAGGGGGCCATGGGCGATCTTTGCAAACGTCAGCCAGACCTCAAGCGCTTTGACCGGGCAGCTGGTATCGGACGCTCCGCGCGCGATCTCGACGTCGTGCCAGCCTCCTTTTCCCCGCACGGTTATCAAAAGCCCCGTGTCGAGGATCTGAACCCAACCGCACCCATCCTCCGTCTGGCCCTTCTGTACGTCCAGCCCGACGATCTGCGAGCGGCGAAGCCCTCCATGGAAACCGATAAGCAGCATGGCACGATCCCGGATACCGCGCAGTGCTCCTCTCTCAAGCGTACTCAGCATGGCGAGGATATCTTCCGGCGTCACCACTTCCTTCTGCACCGGTCGCCGGGCATGCGTGGCGCGGAAACTGCTCATAACCGCGACGAGATCAGGATCACCTCGATCCAGTGCCTGTCCGCGCTGCGAGAAATTCCATGCGAGCGATGACAACCGCCGCTCGATCGTCGAAACGGCGTTCGGTTTTCTGTCGTCCTTATCCATAGCCGTGAGCGTGCCGGACGCACATGCGGTTATGTAGAGCCCCACGATCTTCCCATCCGGCAGCAGGGGGGAGAGGTTCTGCCGCCGGCACCATGCGGAGAAATGCTTCCAATCGGCCGCATAGGCGCGGCGGGTGTTAACGGATTTAGCGGCTCGCGCCGGATCGCCTTGAGATAGGGCGTCGATTTCCGCAGGCGCCAGCTTTTTCTCGGACTCTACCATTAGCGACGGTCCCGGAGATTGATGACGGCAACGCTCCCCAAAAAAGAATCGCCGTCCGTCTTCGAGACGGAAACAGTCAATTCTCCCTGCAAAGTAATGATCTGTGGTCCTTCGAGCCCGGCTTTCTGAACGGCCTCTGAGAACTGGTTCCTTGCATGCTGTAACTGCCATTCCATGTTCTGCTCCAATTTGGTCTGTCTGGCTATCTGCTCTGTCATTGTTGCCTCAACAGGCAGGCCTCGACCGGCGTATCCGGGGCCGGCCTAAAACTCAGCGACGATGGCCAAAACACCCGCGGAGAAATCTCCAAATGGCAGAAGCGGTTTATGGCGTTTTTTTTCGCAGAAAGCGCACCAGCTGTTGTCTGGACATAATGAACGATAATTGCTGGTCCAGCAAAGGATTATGTTGTGGACCGAAGGATGACCGTGAACATCATCCTGCTTTTTGACGCGCAGTGTTATTTGAGCGCAAAAGAGACATCAGCATCGGGCCAATGGCGAATTCTCCCCTCTGCGTTCTTTGGGTCAGATGACGCAGATAGCCGCCGGCCGAGCTGATATGCCCCCCCTTCTCGAGAATGCACGCGATAACGACGGCGGCGTTCTCGGGACCCATCACAGCTGCCGCCTCCTCGTAAGCTGACGGACTGACGTCCAGCATGGACCGCACGACAATTGCCGCTGACATCATGTCCCGCCAATTGCCGATTTTCCCGCCAGGGGCATAGTCCGAGATATCCGGGCAGGCTTGTAGCACCAGCCCGAGCGGGAAGGTCTTCAGACTGCCGCCAGGAGAATTCGCACCGATTTGCGTGTCGGGGGTGCTCTGTGGACCCCCGGAGTTGATGGGGGATCGTTCGATGAGCGGCGATGTTCTTGTTTTCAGTTCCTCGCTGCAATTCTTCTCGTGTTCTTTTTCGGCGATTGCTTCAGATTCAGAGATAGATTCAGGTTCTGAATTCTGTATGTGCCGCTCATTTTGAATGGGATTGCCGCTTTCTTTCTGGGATTTAAGCTGTTTTTCCAGTTGGTTGACGACGTTCTCCCGAATGGCGGTGATCTCTTCAAGCACGATTTCGAGTTCATTTATCGAAGGCTTGCGTGAAACGCTGTCGATCAGGCAGCGGAAACTGGCGTGGATGGTTTGCCAGTTTCCGCTGACTTGGGCGCAGACCGCGGCTTCGATAAGTTTTGTGATATCGCGGCGGCAAATGCTGATGCGTTCCCGTAAGCGCTGAATGTAAAGCCGCTCGGCAACGACGGTCGCTGCAAGCTGCTCGATTTCCTTGGCACGGGTAAGCAGGGGGAGCAGGGAGAAGCCGAAAGCTTCACTGACCTCACCTTGCCGTCCGCGGTGGGCGTAACGCTTGCCGTTTGGGCTATCCTTGCGGACCAGAAGTCCGGCCTCCACGAGCGCGGCGAGATGACGGCGGATCGTTTGTTCGGCCATCCCGTGTGAGCGCAGGGAAAGCTGAGCGTTGGAGGGGAATACCACCAGGTTGCTTTCGTCCGTGAGCTCATTTTTGGGATAGAAGCTGAGCAAGGCGTTCATGACCGCGAGGGCGCGATCGGTGATGCCCAGTAGAGGCCTTGCCTCACAGAGCGCACGGTAGATTTTCCACTTATCGACCGACTTGGCAGGGTCAATCTCGCGGCTCAGAATCTGAGTTGCGA
>JAESFK010000437.1_pt1 | contig 21929 bp, 14 predicted proteins | sample 9269391 | NCBI WGS metagenome assembly JAESFK01 (sample SAMN14506231, study PRJNA617097) | algae metagenome | isolation source: Drouetiella hepatica UHER 2000/2452 and co-occurring heterotrophs from... | place: Slovakia: Slovak Paradise National Park, Hrabusice, Kosice Region | collected 2000-01-01
ATTGAACACTGGTGGAGCGTGCTAAAGAATTGGATGCGACAGCGATGGGATGAGTTTGATACCTTTCGAGATTGCGTTGATGCTGCCTTTAAAGAGTGTCCTAACGTATGTGCGTAGCGCTATATCATTCGCGCCAATAAAAAAGGAGCGCCCAGCGCCCCCTTTTACGACTCGAAATGTTTTGGCTTAGCGCGCCTTAGCAGACCGCAACTCAGCCGTGCGCACCGACAGCTGCTGAGTTCCATCACCACGTTTGACTGTCACCCGGATAGATTGACCGACCTGAGTGCGATCGACCCATCCCTGCAACTGATCGGCGGTGCTGACTCCCTGCCCATCAATTTGTGTAATCACATCGCCTCGACGGATGCCGCCGTTGGCTGCGGGTGAGTCAGGCACTACACCCACCACCAGGGCACCATTCAGTTCTGGCAGCATGACGGTCGCATTGGGATCGCTATTATTTTGCTTTGCCAGATCGGGAGTCAGCGTAGCAATTTGCACACCCAGATAGGGATGCGACACCTGCTGACCTTGAATCAGCTTCGGCATAATCTCTTTAGCTTTGTTAATCGGAATCGCAAAGCCGATCCCCATGGCATTAGCGCGAATTGCAGTATTGATGCCAATGACTTCGCCCTGCTCATCCAGCAAAGGACCGCCAGAATTGCCTGGGTTAATGGCAGCATCAGTCTGGATAAAGTCTAACCGCTTGTCTGGAATACCCACTAAAGCGCTAGAGCGATTGAGCGTGCTGATGATTCCCAGCGTTACGGTGTTATCCAAGCCGAGCGGATTGCCCACGGCGATCGCCCAGTCTCCCACCCGCACCTGCTCGGAATCGCCTAGGCTCGCGATCGGCAAATCTTCGCCAGAGACATCAATCTTGACGACAGCCAGATCGGTGACTTCATCTACGCCCAGCACCTTGCCTTCCATGCGCCGTCCGTCCTTGAGGTTGACCGTGACGCGATCGGCTTGATCTACGACATGGGCGTTGGTCAAAATTGTGCCGTTTTTGTCCACAATGAAACCGGAGCCTTGCCCTTGCAGCCGCTCCTCATAGGGATTCATAGACATACCCCCCTCACCAAAGAAGCGGCGAAAGAAAGGGTCGCTGGAAAATGGGTCAGCGCTGCGGGTAATGGTGCGCTCAGTATCAATTCTGACGACTGCTGGACCCACACTATCGACGACGGCAGCAACGAAGCTAGTGCTGCTGCGAGGAATCGCTTGAGCCGTCTTGATAGACGGGGGTGAAGGGGGAACTGCTGACTGGGATACCGACTGGGGTTGAGGAGGGGCGATCGAAACTGCCCAAACAGGAGGCTGGAGTGGACTTAGAGCCAGCACCACTCCCAAAAGCATTGCCAAGATGCGAGTGATCATGCGTCGTAAACCCAAAAAGACTAAAGCTGCTTAAACTTTCAACGCGAGCTTGGCTTAGGTAAGCTAAGCTGCTGAGTTTTATTCTAGGTTGGCAGAGGAATAGATTAACAGGGGTAAGTGAGTTCGGTTAGCCACCCCCAGTAGATCGCAAGTTAGGGTTTTGTGGCGCGGAGCGCGCCACAAAACCCTAAGAACTGGATTTCAAAGGCGCTCCGCGCCTTTGAAATCCAGTTCTTAGGAAAATAGGAAGACCTTGCGATCTACTGACCCCTAGCTATTTAGGTGTAGATGCCCATACCCTGAAAGCGGCGATCGCTCTCTAGCTCAGTCGGGCAGTGCATTCTAGAATCAGCCGTTGGTTTTCCAGCGCATAGGGCTGAATGGTCAGCGCACGGCGAAAGGTTTGGATGGCGCTGCGATAGTCTGCGAGGGCAGCCAGACACAGCCCCATGCCGTGCAATGCCCCAAAGTGAGACGGGTTGAGCCTTATAACCTGCTGACAATCTGCCAGAGCCTTGTAGTATTCGCCCTGCAAATAGTAAAGCACGGCGCGCCGATTCCATGCCTCAGAAAAATCTGGCTGATCTTGAACCAGATCACTCAAGATAGATTCTGCCGCCTCAAGCTGACCTGACTCTAGGAGAATTTGGCTCTGTTTGAGCAAATCTAAGCCGTAAGCCCCTTTCTGCTGAAACCAGAGGCGCCAAAGCTCTTGGGTAGCCTGCTCTCGCACAGATTCGTCTGAGTTTTTGAGGTCGTTGAGAAGCGGCTCGATCGCAGGATTATCCATAGCTAGCAATAGGACTGGATATCTTCTCCACATTCATCAACGAGATAGCAAAGCGCCCGGAAGCGTAATCCTACAAGCTGCTCGTACAGAGGATTGAGCTTGCAGAGGGGTGGAATGTGGGCTAGAGTTCGCCCTCGGAATTTTATGTCTCGCTCGAAGGGACATTGAGCCGGAACCAGTTTGGCAATGCGGTGAGCAAGCTGGCGATCCTGAACCTCAAAGCGATCGAGCCATTGCCGAAGGGGTCTAAAGATGTCGCATTGAGGTGCGCTATTGGGAAGCATAGAAGCTGGTCGAAGTGTAGAAGAAGAACCCATAAAGTGTTGTGCCTTTCTAGTTTGCCTTCTGATGTGTAGGCTATCTCATGTGTTAGCGGTTGACGGGTTAACAGTTGACGGGTTAGCGATCGATGCGTTGATGGTCAGTGGATGGTCAGTAGAGGGATGGTCAATAGAGCTGATAATCAGCTAATCAGCGAGATTGAGCGAATGCTGCGTGGTCTAGATGTTGCGTGTACTAGGTGAAAAATCGCTCCCTATCCAGGATAGCCACAGATTCATAACATTAGGTTAAAGGAATTAAAAATCCTTCTGAATGTTCTCTGAAGCTCTGATAGATTATTCAGCCTCTCAGCCCAGTTTTATGTCGTCAAGATAACTTTACAAAATCATCTTGTCAATTTTTCTGAGTGCTAGGGACAGGCAGATAGGGATATTGCCATTGCCGACACTAAGGCGTGAAGGTGCCGAGCAGCGTGGTTTGGATATCGCCGTATATCTTGCCAAAAGGCGACATATTTTGAGAGGAAACGACAGAAACTTGCCGACTCGCCTGAGCATGATGGAATCGATCGCGTGAAAAATGAACGGCTTGAGATTGATTGACTTTCAGCACTCTGGCCAAAATATCGATTAACTGTGAGCGATCGGGGATCGCCTCAGCCTGGGCGAACTGAACCACAGAATTTTGTGGACTCTGATAGGGACTCTGAAACTGGGTAATTGCCGCCCATCCAGACAACAATAGCGTTATGGAAAGGGCACCTAAAAATCTCTCCATGCTTGCACTCCTTCAACCACACCATTGGTTCTACATATTGGTTTTACACAGAGCTTAAGAAGCGAACGAGCGTCTAATTTGCTTCGGGCATCTGCATCCTATTCACTCCTCACCTTCGGTTATGCCCTGCAATTCTCCAAAGACATGATTCTGATGTGCCAGTCTTTCTGCTGTACCGCACCTACGAGCCGGAGATATTCCCAGCATTTTTGAATTCCAAATTACTCTTCTCGCTTTCTAAGCAATGCGCTACCCTTTATGCGTCAGTTATTTGCGGGCTGATGCTATTTAGGTTGTGTTTCAAATATGTTGTTGATTTTTTTGAAAGGGGCGCTGAGCGCCCCTTTCAAAAAAATCAACAACATGTATAGACCGTCACTCTACCTGTATGACTCTACGTGCTGTGTGCAGCAGTTTTTTGGGAAATCTGCTTTCGGGGATCATCTTGGGGATCATTTGGGGATCGCTTTAAGAATGGATAATGTGACTTGCATCAAGGATTGGGCATGACTTACTCGACTTACTCAAGTACCTATTCGGATACTAGCTCCACAGATGCGCTCTATCACCCTTCTGTCATTGAGCTAGCACAGGCGGGCAACTGCCAAGCGATCGCCTACTGGATGAATAGCTTGCTCTCGGCGCAGGGGGTTGCCGTGCAGGTGCGACCTGCGGATGTCAGGTACTATCTCAAGATTTTTGTCGATTTTCAGCAGCCTGCCCGCAAAGAGGTTTGCATGAACTTGCGCGATCGCCTAGTGCGCTTTATTTGCTATCGACTATGGACGCTAAACTCACGAGAAATTTTTGGCGTACGGATTGTGGCTCGGATGAGCGGTAATTCCAAAGTGCTGTGGCAGCAGTCTGTCCGCATTAATACGCCTGCCAATAGCCAACGACTTCGCCAGATGCGCACGGCGCGACTCAACCAGCGGCAGGATAGCTTTCGCTTTCAGTTTTTGCGATCGGTGCTTTTGAGCAGCGTCACGTTAGCAGGATTCTACATTGGCTATCGCTTGCTCTATGTAGAGTTGAGTAAGGCATTGAGCAAGTTTTTTGCCGCGCAGCCCCTAGCAACCTTGGCTCATCTGCCGGAAAGATCGCAGCTTTCGCTGATGCAGGCTCAGATCAGCAGTTCTTCCCAGCACGATGTGATTACGGTACCCGAACAAGTACCCGAACAGTTTCAGGGCAAAACGGTGTTGCAGGTGGCTCCTGTCAATCAGGAGAAGGTGATGGCGCTAACGTTTGATGACGGGCCGTGGCCGGAGACGACTGAGCAAGTTTTGGATATTTTGAAGCAAAATAATATTAAAGCGACCTTCTTTATGGTGGGGCTGCATATCAAGCGTCATCCAGAACTGGCGAAGCGCGTAGCTCAGGAAGGTCATACGATCGGTAACCACACCTGGAGCCACCCGCTAGAGGATGTCAACCTTGCGGATGCCGCCTATGAAATCGATGGCATGGAAAAGCTGATTCATGAAACCACTGGCGTGAGGGCAGCACTCTTTCGTCCACCAAGTGGACAGCTTAACGGCAGACTGGCGACCTACGCCCGTGAGCGCAAGTATGCGACCACCCTCTGGTCGATCGATTCAGAAGATCACTATGTGTCGTCGCCGATCCTCATCGATAATGTGTTAAAGAATGCTCAGCCCGGTCGAATTGTATTGATGCATGATGGAGGGGGCGATCGCTCGGCAACGATTGAAGCTCTGCCACAAATCATCTCAGCTTTGCGGCACCAAGGCTATCGTTTTGTCACAGTGCCAGAACTCATGGCAATTCAAGCCAAAGATCAGGAATCTGAAGCGGATCAGGGAGATAGGCATCAGCTGAGTTGACGGGGGTATCGATACCGCAACGGCTAACCGCACTGAGCTTCAGATAGGCAAGGCACCAGGCAACTATGGTTTCTTAACTCTCTGTAAGTTCACGCTGACTCAATCGGCGTTGCTGTCGCCAGTTTGCCATATCTGACAAATCAAGACAGTGGCGGCAAATTGGATTGCTCGCTCCTCGTTCCAGCAGTTAGACGATTGCCACCACTGCCAGAGTGGACGGCTTCCTTTGCTGAGGTTGCAGCGTTGGCAAACGGCAGCTAAGTTTGACCTCACGTCTGCCCCGCCTTTCGATCGCGCCACGATGTGATCTAAGGTCAGAGAACGAGGAGTGCATCCACAGTAAGCACAGGCTCCGCCAAACCTCTGTTTTATTGATGCTTTCAGCTTGTGCTTGCCCGATCGCCGACCGAGCAATTGAAAGTCCATTGGCGCGCTCATAGGATTCCCAAATACTATCGTACTCTTCGGTGTTCTGTAATCTCGCGTACAATTGCTAACACTTCGTTCTTTCCAATAACGGTAATTCGCGCTTCTCCCATACGATCGCTATTGGGTATTCTAAATTCCACCTGTATTTCACCTGTCTTTAGCGCCCGATCAACATAGATCATGCACTGTTCGCTTAAAGGGTGAGGGAGGAACTCATTCAGATGATGCCCAACTTTATCTTGAGAGAGATAGGGAAAAGGGGCGATCGCGTCCAACTTATGATCTGAGTAGCGATCGGAATAAATGCTCAAAATTTCTCCGGCACTCGATAAGCGCATGACCAAATCAGGTGTAGACTCCATCATAGATTGCATCATCGCATGATTCATTGCTTTGCTCTGCTGAAGCTGGGCTTCTGCTCGTTTGCGATCGCTAATGTCTAGCAAAATGCCGTCAAACCAAAGCAAGTTACCGTTATGAAATACGCCTTGACGGTGCTCTGACATCCAGCGAATACTGCCGTCAGCATGAACAATTCGGTATTCCAAGATATTGGCATGGTTATCCTGCATTGCAGCTTCGATGGAGGATTCAATCAACTCAACATCTTCTGGGTGCACAATGCTGAGAAATGAGCGAGTGCGATCGTTAATAAAATCGCTAGATAGGTAGCCGCTTACATCCTGAATGCCCTCGCTAATATAGCCCATTGTATAGGAGCCATCGCACCGAAAAGCTGCTCCGGGCATATTTAGAACCAGCGATCGAAACTTTTGTTCGCTAGCCTGTAGCTCTGCTTCTAAGAGCTTGCGATCGGTAATATTGTATGCCGTTAGCATCATACGAGGTTTGCCTGAGTCAACATTGACCCGCAGCCGCTGAACGTAGAGATAAACCCAGTCATTGGCGGCTGTTTTCCATCGACATTCAATCCCGCGTTTGGCAGGTTCGATACCGTTGAGCCAGAGGCGATAGATCAGGTCAAAATCGTTGATATCCTGCGGATGAATTAAATCGAGCAGATAGTAGCCTAGCGCCTGATTCACGTCATAGCCTAAAACTTGCTCGATCGCAGGAGTAGAGTAGATGATTTTTCCAGTCTCATCTGCTTCTAGAAATAAATTTAGGCTATGGCGCGCAAAGGCTGCCCATTTTGCTTCAATGCCTGTCCGCTCGCGCTGGTTGCGAGCAATCCCTTCAGCTTCAGGAAGTTTAGCCAGCACAAACATAAGCTTCCGTTGAGGAAAAAATTGTAGGGAACACTGCACTTTTTCCTCATACAAAAGAAATGAGGCAGAATGACCTGCGATCGATCGCTGCCATAGTTCTGCCAGATTGATTGAAGTTTTGTCCGCAAAGTCGGCAAAAAAGTTGCTGCCTAGAAGCTGCACATGATCCAGAAAGGCTGAACTCAGGTAAAGAGCCTCACCCGTCTCGCTGTAGACGGCGATCGGGTCAAGGAGCTGGGTCGTGATGAAATCAAGCACAGCATCAGGTGTTCCGCCAATCGCGGAAAAGAGATCGCCCATCATTGCAAGGGTTGAGATAAGTAGCTAGGCGTTTATTAAACTAGAAGATCATTGGGTTTGGGGTGAAGGGGCAACCCCCTTACCCCTATTATTCCCGCTCATTCTTTCGATAACGCACTCTGAAGAAAAGCTGAAAAGACCTGCTGCTTCTAGTGAGACTCCCAACTACTTGAATTACGAGATGTGTAGGCCGCTTTCAGATGAGGAAGAGAATTTTGCATAATGTGCTCTTCATTCAAGTTAATAGACTCAGATGCGCGGTTGGGGAGGGATTGCATGATGTTTTTTGACGTGCTGCCCTGTAGACTCCCGTGCTGATTATTGGGCTGGCGATCGCTATCCCAAATAATCCCATCCATCCAGAGCAGATTGCCATTGCGGTCAAACGTGCGCTGACCCCGTTCACACACCTGTCGTAGCGATCCATTTGCCCGAACAATCCGATACTCTACTGAGTATGAGCCAGCTCTCATCCTGATCTTAGAAAGCAGCTTTTGGCGATCGGGCGGGTAGACGATGCTGAGATAAGAGCGGACGCGATCGTTGATAAAATCTGTGGCTGGATATCCAGTAATCTCCTCAATTTTATGGCTCAGATATCCCATGCAGTAATCGGCACTGCACCGAAACGTTGCGCCCGGAATATTCAGCGCCAATACCTTAAACCGAGTCAATTCTTCTTCTAAAATGCGGCGATCGGTGACATTGTAAGCCTGAATCAGCAGCGTACTGCTCTCCACCGATGGAGCAAACCGTTTGCCCTGTAAATAGAGATAAATCCATTCGCCTGTTTTGTGCTGCCATCGACATTCAATGCCAGGTCTACCTGTTTCCAAGCGGTTTGTCCAGGATCTAAGAGCCTGATCAAAATGATTTAAATCTTCTGGATGGATAAAGTCGGATAAGTAGCTGTCCAATACCTCATCGGCACTGTAGCCCAAAATTGGATTAATCATGGAGCTGGCATAGACAATTTGTCCGGCTAGACCGCATTCCAAATAGAGGTTTGAGCTAGTTGAAACAAATTCATGCCATTTCCCTTCAGACCAGGCAAGCGCGTGGTAGACCTTTTTGGTTTCGGTGATGTCTTCTAGCAGCACCGTTAAGTATTGGCTATCGCTTGATTGGCTATCGCTTGATTGGCTATCACTTGTAAGATTGCTGCCTATCCGACTAGAGGGAGCAGGGGTGAGTAGCACCGTCTTGTTCATCCAAATTACATCTTGATTGGCGGCAATAAATCGCTGCTCGATCGTGTAGTGAGGCAATTCGCCCGCTATGAGTCGCTGCCGTAGATCTGTGTCCAAGTCTTGGTCTTCTGGATGCACTAAATTGTCTAACGAGAGAGGCGACACATCATCAGAGCTATCATTAGAGCTACAAAACGTTTGACGAAAGCGATCGTTAAAGCGGAATCCTTGACCTTTGCAGTTCATTAAGGCGATCGCTAAGCTGGGCGTATTGAACAGTTGTGCAAAGTTTGGTTCAAGGTTTAGCTCAAAGTTTGGCTCAAGGTTTGCGGCTAGAGAATTTTGGGCGATCTGAGGGGTTTTGTACTCGGTATCAACCTTCAGCATAACGACTCCCCCTGGAATGGGCGAGTGCAGAGAGCAGCTAACAGGGTGCGGCATGAGAGGAGTCTGGAGGACAAATGTTGCCGGATCTCCCCGCAGGGCAGCACCCCAAAGAGCTTCCAGAGTTTTACCCGGTATCCAGGCTGAGAAATAGGCAAGGAAGGTTAAATCAGAGCGCGATCGCTGTACCAAAACCACAAACTTTTCGTTGGCATGGAGGACGTTTCCTTGGGCATCATACAGGCACGTGGCTGGCAAAACGTGATCGATCACAAAGCGCAAGTAAGTTAAGGCTTGCTCTTCGGGGATTCCTTTTAGCTTTAAATCCATGTGATGCTTCCTGGCGTTCTGCGGAGGTTCACGGTGATGCTGACCCTGATGACTGAGGGGTGAAACGGGTTTCGACCGTATATTCAGATCTACAGGGCTATGACAGGAGATCCGTACTTTATTGAGCCGATCTCGCGAAGCATTTATGAACTGTGCCCTTTAGAAAAGAATTGTCAAAAGAAGCTAATTAGAACGCTCTCAGCGCCAAATATTCTAATTAATCTTGTTCAGTGGGTGCAATCTGAGGCTAAACCAGGTTCTGTAAGCTGGCGCTGCTGATCCTAGGCGTGAATTTTTCTGAAAGGTCTACGGAGCATCCCTTTCAGAAAAATTTGCACTCAGGTTGAGTCATGCTCCGTAAGCTAAATCGAGTGTGCCAGTCTTATAAAGAGGAACACTCAAGGTTGAAAGGCTATCAACTCTGCTTTAATCTAATCTCAAGGCGAAGTTTTACTTCTGCGATCGCCTCTAAAGTTTAAGTATTTAAAGCTAGAGATAAGGTTTTTGCCAGGGTAGTGTCTGACGTTTTTACATTCTGATTTTTAGTGTATTTACTTAAAGTAATGGCTAGGCTTAGGGTAATAGCTAGGTTTTGATGCAAGCATAGAGCAATCTTCTGCAATCTTCTCTCAGCTCTCAGCAATTTTTCGATAGCCTATTCCTTGCCATAGATGCCCCCTCTTCGCTTCCTTTCAATAGTCTAAGGATGACAGTCTAGACTCTGCCTTTGTTTTAAACAGCGCTACCCCACGCATGTCATATGATTGACCCTCCCCCTTTTGATCGAGTCAGCGGTAACACATCTGTTACCAACTTATCTAACCAAGAAGCTGCAACTGCCCCACTGTTGCACTCACAGCTATCGGCTTTAGAAGGGCGGATGTCTCGCCATACTGAGCTGTTTGACCGAGTAACGCGGCTAGACTTTCAAACGAAGCAAACGCTCTGTCAACTGTTGCTGACTCAGCTTAGTGCAGAGCAAGCCCAGGAAGTCATTGACTTTGGCAAGTCGGAACTGGCGGCGCGAGAAGGCAAAGCTTCAAGCACGAGGAAGCCACCAGAACGCTGCACCCGGCTAGTTCTAAAAAAAGACTATTCGTTTCAGAAGCTAAACCTGGCGCATCCTACCCAATATTTTGTGTACCTGGTGCGGCGCAAGCCTAAGCTCGATCGCTATATTGGTGCACTTTTCTACGTTCCGGAAGGGGTTCCTCTCAGCTACTTCCCAGATGCGGATGGACGGATTGCTTTTACGCCGCCCAACAACATTTTTAAGCTGGTGGATTCAGAGTCTTCTCAGGTGCAGGTGGTGCGTCTAGTCGCGATCGAGCCTCCGCCTTCAGGTTACACCTTTGAGCGTGGGCAGGAAGATAGCCCTGAAATTTACCTCTCTCTCGACTATCTTGATCCGGTGAGCTATGACTTGCTCCGCTCAGAGCGATACCATTATCCGACCTGCATGTATGAAGGAGGCGAACTCGATCGCTATCGCTGGAAAGTAGAGCTGCTTGTGCTACCTCTCGATCTCCAGACTCGCTTGTTCTCTTCAGGTGCAGCTCAGCTTCCTGCTGCTCCGATAGGAACCGAGCTGCTGGCGGACGTACAGCACCATGAATCGCTGTCTGTTTCTGCACAAACGGCTCAGACTATTACTCAATTAACGGCACTGGCAGACAATGGGGCGATCGTGTCTTCGACCCCTACACCGCCCGTACCCGCAATGTCTAATATGCCTCGCCCCAAGAAATTTATCTTGACTGAGTTGCCCAAGGCAAACACCGCTACTTATTATCTGACAGAGCCTCAGCAACGTGATGAGGTGCTAGAAAGACTGCGGCTATTTGCTGCAATTAGTGAATTGGCGATGCCCCATGCCAAGTGGGTGATTGAAGGGCGATCGGATAGCGGGATTTATCGATTGACTAACAGCAAAACGAAGCGGCTCATTGTGCAGTTTGCAGCCCATGAAACGGCTGTGACGCTGCAAAACTCCTTTCCGGTGATTATGACTGCGTTCCGCGATTTAGCTCGCTCTGCGTCTCAGGCTAGTCAACGGATGACGCGAGAGCAGCAGTCTGTCATGCACAAGCTGCATGTGGAAATGGGTTTACCTCATAAGAATCCGCTGGAAATCTTGGAAAAGCTGTTTGGGGTTACATTTCGGGATACGCCATTGACATAGCTTTGGCACATTGGGGCAGAAAAGAGGCTCGAAGCAGACGACCATGTTTTTGGTGGAGCCGATGAGTCGTCCTAGTCCCTGACGGTAATGTTCTGCTTCGTTACGCTTAATTGAAGCGATCGATAAATTTGCGCCCTCCGCTGGACATGTATGGCATTACGTAATTGAGTTAGGACGAGTTATTTTTTGAGAGCCGCGCTCCGCGCGGCTCTCAAAAATAACTCATTGGATCTAAGCGCGTAGCGCTATGGAACCGAGCTGACCACATGGGCACTGTTCTGATTGAAGCAGCACCATAGCAACCGCCTTGGCGGTTAGGACGGGGACATTTAGGGTGGGGCGCGAAGCGCCCCACCCTAAATGTCTTAAGCAAACTGGAGACAGCTCTAAAAGCGGCTATCTGAAGGCAGAGCTTCAGGATGCAACTCAGCAGGGGGCAAATGAGGGTGAAGATTAGGAATGCTACATGGCCTCTCTACGCTCAGCATTAGTATTACCGTGCCTACGATCTTATTTTTACAGGGCTGGCGGTTTCACTTCTACTTCAATGAAGACAATGAAACCATTCATATCCGGTAGTTCTTAAGAGGTAAGGATTTTTAGTGGCGTAGGCAAAGCCTACGCCACTAAAAATCCTTACCCAAATACCACTACCCATATCCATGCTTAAAAAGGGAATAGAGACTGTAAATACTGGCTAGATGTGGATGCCTATGAAATCCGTGATGCTTATGCCTACAGACTATCAGCATACGATACTAGAGAAGTTCGCAAGTCATTTTGCAAAACTTTGATGACATTCCAGAAGCTTAGAAAATAGCTTTTGGAGGAATAGGTGAGTCGTCTTTGAGAGTCTTAATTGGTGCGATCGCTAAGCTCTTCGATTCTAATCTGCTGCCGACTCAATTCGCAACCTTCTTCTGTTAAAGCAAAATATTAATTTTCAATATCTAGAAGTTAAATGCTTAAGTGCAGCAATCAAGAACTCCGCTGCGAGCAGACAGAATGTGAACAGCTAACTCTTCTTGTTAATTACTTACACCCAAGGAGTGGAGAATCCACTTTATAAGATTGAAGTGATTGTCTAGTTAAGTTAATCTGCTTAATCAAAATAGTTAAACAACTATCTTATTGCTTAAATCGAGTTACTTAGAATAGCCAAAAGGGTTGAAGGAAAGAGGTTTCAATAAAATCTTGCGATCTTTAAGTAATATTAATTTTATACGTTTTTTCACTTCATTCAAGCTGAATTTATTCTTAACTCTTGTTTTATCTGCCAAATGATTTCTATCAACAAAAATCGGTGTTATCACTGTAACCATCTCTAATACACATTGTTATAAAAGATTCATACATCCCAAACAGTTATTATTGCATTCCGCTACGCATCTTGTCTTCAAACGTTTTCGATCGTAGTGAAAGAAACATTGAAGAGCGACTCACAGAAATTATTGCGATCGCAATTAATCGAGTTGATTCTACTGCTAGTAATGCTTTATATCGATTATCTTTGGATGTATTGCTCTACACATCTAAAAGGCATATTTCGATCGCTTCTCTTATTCTGTAATCACCAGAATAAGAACAGTAATAAACAGTTAACGTCTACCAATCTTCAAAGGAAAATCACAATGGCTATCAGTACCGAAAAGCTTAGCAGCATTCTACAAAACTTTGTCACTTCTACTAACGATGTTGAAGGAGCCGCACTGGTAACTCCAGATGGTCTGCCTCTGGCTGCCAGCATCCCAGGAGGCATGGATGAAGAGCGGGTATCTGCTATGTCTGCAGCAATGCTTTCACTGGGAGAACGGATTGGCAGTGAACTTGCCAGAGGGAGTGTTGATCGAATCTTTGTTGAGGGCGAGAAAGGCTACGGTGTTCTGACAAGCTGTGGTGAAGATGCTGTATTTCTCGTGCTTGCAAACCAGTCTGCCAAGCAAGGGCTATTAATGCTGGAGATAAAACGTACTTTGTCAGAACTTAAGCTTCTCTTGGCATAGGAACTAACCCTTTTACTCCTACCCTGAAAGCTTTTCAATCATTGTTTTAGCCTTGTGAAAGAGTATTTTGCGTAGAATTCTCATTCCTGCTTCAGTCAATGTTTATAGAAACATCAACGCTTTTCTATTGATTTTTGAGCGCTGAACTACATTCATACCCATCCCTAATTTGAGGTTAATACTGTGACAACATCTACCCTAATCAACACAGCTCCAGTTCGTCCTGAACTTGGCGACTTTAGCAGCATCATTTGCTTCAGAGCCGTTGTGATTGGTATTGAGGACGCCTTAGGAGAAAAAGCTGCTGCCATTGCTCTAATCTCAGCGGGTCGAGCGCGGGGCAGGCAGATTGCTGAACAGCTGGGTCTAAAGAGTAGCGTAGCCGATCTCACTGCGATCGCCGCCAGCCTCAACTTGATATTGGGAAAAGAGGGAACTCGCCTCTGCATCATAGATGAGATTACTGTAGATTCCACAATCCGTGTCTCCTGCCGAGAAACGATTTGCTCATCTGCAGAGCTACAAGGATCGAGTCGCAAGTTGACCTACACTCTGGGTGCTATCCAAGGTGCGCTGGAGCAGATGACAGGTTGTCGGCTACGCGGTAAGCAAATTGAATCAGTTCTACGCGGCAGCACCCATGATGTTGTGGAGTTTGAAATCCTTACCTAGGATTAGACCATTCAGACAATCAACAAGCCGATACACATCACATCAAGGTTGCTGAGAAGAGATGAATTTTGTAGAGGCATAGCAATGCTGTGTCTCTACAAGCGACACCCCAATATCGCTTATGGTTGAGTAAATTTTAATGGAAATTATGCGTTTGGTCGTTACTGGACCTGTAGGAGCCGGAAAGTCTACCTTCATTCGTTCAGTCAGTGAAATTGAAGTGGTAGACACCGATCGCCAAGCTACTGATGAAACGCTCCTACTGAAGAAAAGAACAACTGTTGCCTTCGATTTTGGACGACTTCAGTTCGGTCCCGATATGGCACTACATCTTTATGGAACGCCGGGACAATCTCGCTTTGACTTTATGTGGGATATTTTGATTCACAAGGCTCATGCCTACATTCTATTAGTTGCAGCTCATCGTCCTGGTGAATTTCGCTATGCTCGTCGGATTCTAACATTTATGAACCAACGTTCATCTGTGCCGATGATTATCGGCTTGACTCATGTAGATCATCCCAATGCTTGGGAGCCTGCTAACGTCGGTGTTGCCCTAGGTTATCCTAATCCCTTTGAATGTCCTCCCATTATTAATGTTAATGCAACCGAAGCAGCTTCAGTTGCACAAGCCATCATCAAGCTCATCGAGCACTCTACCTGCGAATGCCTAGTGTAGAAAGAAATTTAAGATTTAGCCTAACTCTATCTATTTCATTAGTTATGCCGCATTTGTAGAGAGCAAGGAGAAATATGGCAGTCACTGGGTATTTGGCAGAGTTCTCTTTGGCAGAACTCTTTAAGTTTTTAGAACAGGGCAACAAGGTTGGGCTATTAACCATTTGCGTCTTAGCAGACGCAGATTCCAAAGATCAAAAAAATTACTATGTTTGGTTTAACCAGGGACGCATAGTAGCAGCGGGCAATACTCTTGATCAACAAGGCCTCCTGAGATTAATCAGCCAACGGGGATGGTTAGGCGATCGCGCCGCTTCTCGTCTGGCGCAGTCCTGTATTATTAGTACTCCAATGGGTCTGTGCCTCAAATCTCAAAATGTGTTGAATGCAGAGCAGTTGAAATTACTGTTCTATGCTCAAGTGATGCAGCAGGTCTGTGCGTTATTTACCCTCAAAGATGGATGGTTTCAGTTTGATGCAAAAGTGCCCTTACCCACGGCTGAAATGACGGGTTTAAACGCCCCAGCGACTGAAGTAACGCTGGCAGGATTGCGCGCATTGAAAGACTGGTCTGCCTTAGCAGATAAGTTGCCAGAACCCACTTCTGCTTTGGTCAGCTCCATTAGTGGCAAACCTCAACAGCGTCTAAATCAATCCGAGTGGCAGATCTGGGAGTTTGTGAATGGAGCAGTGTCTCTCAATGCCATCGCCAAGCAGCTTCAATTAACGACTGAAAAAGTGCAGCAAATTGCTTTTCGATTAATTGTTTCAGGAGTTGTCGAAGAAATGCCCCTGGTGGCAGATGTTCCACAGACCACGATTAGCGCTGCATCAATGGAACCGATCGCATCTCAAAGTGGTGCAATGGGTCAAGGTGGAGCAACAAACGTCAGTCACTCCTTTTTACAGAATCTAGTTGGTTTTCTGAGAGGCAAAGCTTAGGCAGCTTGAGCTATTGTTAAATGTAGACGGGCGACAAAAAGCTTCAGGTTATGGAATCCATTGGCTAACGCTGGACGAAGACCTCTCCATCAATGGGTTGTTGAAGCTGGCAGCGATCGCTTTTGCAAAGAAACCGTTATTGACCTGACACCAATCGTTGTTACCTGATTAAAAGTTGAGATAATGACTGCTCTGTTGGTAGTAGCGATCGCCACTCTCGCAGTTATCACTACAGCTGTCATGATGGTGATCGCGCCCATCGTTGCCACAAATTCACTTGCAGTCAGGACGATCGCCCTTATTTTCATCACAAATTTATGAGGAGTGGTGAGAACAGGCGTTGCAGATATTGCTTCTCTAAAGTTTTGCTCTGAAAATTGAACGATTGTAGAAGAATCGGCTACTTTGTTTGCAGAAATTGTGCCTGAATTGCAGTAGAAAAAACGTACGGCATCAAGGGGTCAGGATCTGCAAGTGTTTGCTAGGCATGGAGCACTTCAGCAGATTGTTTCAGCCAACGGGGGGACAGCGAATACACCTGCTGTCGAGCATTTTGCCACATCCAAATGATTTCTATTCATGCTCTATGACGACTGGATCTAATCGCGATAGTGCTGCTTCGTTTCCCCCCACGGCTGCGGCTGTCATAACGATGCTGGGTTCTCCAGATCTTGCTGCCTGGTTGCAGCAAGCGCAGATTGGCTTAGCCTTCACCACTTACCAAACCAATCGACTGTTTCTGGTGGGCAGCAAGGCAGAGGGGCTGACCGTGAATGAGCGCCTGTTTGACAAGCCCATGGGTCTGTATGCCCAAGCTGATACAGGTTCCGCACAGCCAAGCCAACGCCTTTACATGAGTACCCGCTATCAGATCTGGCAATTTGAGAATCGCCTGATGCCAGAGGAGCGTCATCAGGGGGGCGATCGCCTTTATGTCCCCAGCCAGTCTTATACGACGGGTGACCTGAATGTCCATGATGTTGTGCTAGATAATCAGCAGAATCTGCTGTTTGTCAACACAGACTTTAGCTGTTTGGCGAGGCTGCAACCGGGCTATAGTTTTGCGCCAGTCTGGCAGCCGCCGTTTATCTCGAAGCTGGCTGCCGAAGATCGCTGTCATCTGAATGGGCTGGCAATGGTGGAGGGTAAAGCCACCTACGTCACGGCTTGCAGCGCTACGGACAGTGCTGCGGGCTGGCGCGACCATCGGGTAGGCGGCGGTATTGTCATGCATGTGCCCAGCAGCGAGATCATTGCCACAGGGTTGTCGATGCCCCACTCGCCTCGCTGGTACAACGGCAAATTATGGCTGCTCAACTCTGGTACAGGAGAGCTGGGCTATCTAGACGGAACGAAATTTGTGCCGATCGCCTTTTGTCCCGGCTTTGTGCGGGGTCTTGCCTTCTGGAACAACGTTGCCATCGTGGGGCTTTCCAAGCTGCGATCGCGTAGTTTGGGTGGGTTGCCCTTAGAAGAGCGGCTGGCGGCACAGGGAGCAGAGCCGCAGTGTGGACTGATGATGATTGACCTCAACACAGGGGAGACTTTGCACTGGCTGCATCTAGATGGCGTGGTCGAAGAACTATTTGATGTGGTGGTGCTGCCGGGAGTCAGCCAGCCTAGGGCGATCGGCTTGCAAAATGAAGACATTGAGCGGCTGGTGACGTTCCCTGGCTCCAATGGCTTGGTCATCACCAAGCCTACGGTCAAGCGTCCGGGTCGAGAGGCGGTGCCGCGATCGGGATTGCCGCAATCGGCTGCCGCATTAGCGCCTCAGAGTCAGGAATTCGATCCGGCGGCAATCAAGTATCAGCGGGTCTATCACCTCAATGCGGATAATCTGCTGCCCTATGAGGCGTTCACCTATCCCAGCCTGCAAACACGCTGGCAAACCCAGCCGCAGCGGGGGGAATTGCTAGGAGTCTCAGCGGCGGTGAATGGCGAGATGGTGGGGTTGGCGATCGCCGAACTGTTGCCCGACCAGACGGCAGAGCTGCTGTCGCTGTATGTGTTGCCGAGCTGCCGTCAGCAAGGTATTGAGGCACAGCTAGTGAAGCATCTGGAGCGCAGCCTTGCCGAACAAACCGAGGGTAAAGGACAGATGAAGCCGTTGGCAAATCTTGAAAACCTTCAGTAAATCGGCTTGCCTGCCTCTGGCGGCTCATGGCACAGTGAGACCGATGATGCATTTACCTTGAGACCTTGAATATGCCCACTAGAGGCAGGTCTTCACGTTTGCACCAAAAGCTTTTATCTCAAATCGATCGCGAGGTCAGCTGACCTTGAATTGCAAAGCGATCGTCTCTGAGGGTTGATTGGCTCACTATGCTCATCCGCTCTCAATGAGGGCGGGTGATGTTGGCTGAACAGGTGCAGTAGAACAGGGTGCAGTCGGGGGCGATCATCTTGCCCCATTGACCTAACGTATTTTCCTCGATCTTGATCATTACCTAAGCGAGAGAACCCCTTATGGCCACCCCCAGTTTTAATGCCCCCCTCACCAACCCCTTTGGGCTAAGCAATGCCGGGGAATTCATCACGCCCACCTTTGCCGATATCGATGGCGATGGCGACCTCGATGCCTTCATCGGCAACAATTATGGCAACACTTTGTTTTATCGCAACAGTGGCACCGCTTCTTTCCCCAGTTTTAATGCCCCCATCACCAACCCCTTCGGACTTACCGTCGTGAGTTTCAGCAAGCCCACCTTTGCCGATATCGATGACGATGGCGACCTTGATGCCTTCGTCGGCAACAATCCGGGCGACACGTTGTTTTATCGCAACAATGGCAATGCCGCTACCCCCAGCTTTGCCGCCCCCATCACCAACCCCTTCGGGCTGAGCAATGTCGGGGCTTCTAGCAGCCCCACCTTTGCCGATATTGATGGCGATGGCGACCTCGATGCCTTTGTCGGCAACCTTGACGGCAACACCTTGTTTTATCGCAACACTGGCATAGCTTCTGTCCCCAGCTTTACCACCCCCATCACCAACCCCTTCGGGCTAAGTGAGGACGATCTCAGCGCGCCCACCTTTGCCGATATCGATGGCGATGGCGACCTCGATGCCTTCGTCGGCAACTTTGACGGCACCACGCTGTTTTATCGCAACAATGGCACAGCATCTGTCCCCAGCTTTGCCACCCCCATCACCAACCCCTTCGGGCTGAGCGAGGTTGGGCTTTTCAGCAAGCCCAACTTTGTCGATATTGATGGCGATGGCGACCTCGATGCTTTGGTGGGCAACGCTGATGGCAACACGCTGTTTTTTAAGAATGCCACTCCCCGCGTCAGCATTGCCCCTGGCACCACTCCCAGCGAGGCAGGCACTACTACCCCCATCACCGGCAGATTCCTCCTCACCCTCAGCGACCCCGCTCCCGCAGGCGGCATCACCGTCACCTACAGCGTCGGCGGCAGCGCTACGGCGGGCAGCGACTACACCGCCCTCACCGGCAGCATCACTGTAGCCGCCGGTGCCACCAGTGCCGCAATTAACGTCGCGCCCCTGCTCGACAATGTCGTAGACCCCAGCGAAACGGTGGTCGTCACCCTCACCGCCACCCCCACCTCGTCCTACACCCTGGGTACCACCCGCACCGCCGTATTGCGGATCGCCGACCAAGTGCCGCTCAACTTTGCTGCCCCCCGCACCAACCCCTTCGGGTTGAGCAATGTCGGGTCTTTCAGCAGCCCCACCTTTGCCGATATTGATGGCGATGGCGACCTCGATGCCTTTGTCGGCAACCTTGACGGCAACACCTTGTTTTATCGCAACAATGGCAATGCCGCTACTCCCAGCTTTGCCGCCCCCAACCCCTTCGGGCTGAGCGATGTCGGGCTTGCTAGCAGTCCCACCTTTGCCGATATTGATGGCGATGGCGACCTCGATGCCTTTGTCGGCAACCTTGACGGCAACACCTTGTTTTATCGCAACAATGGCAATGCCGCTACCCCCAGCTTTATCGTCCCCAGCCCCGACCCCTTTGGGCTGAGCGATGTCGGGAATTTGAGCAGTCCCACCTTTGCCGATATCGATGGCGATGGCGACCTCGATGCCTTTGTCGGCAACCTTGACGGCAACACCTTGTTTTATCGCAACAATGGCACAGCATCTGTCCCCAGCTTTGCCGCACCCAGCCCCAACCCCTTCGGGCTAAGCGATGTCGGGAATTTGAGCAGTCCCACCTTGGTCGATATTGATGGCGATGGCGACCTCGATGCCTTTGTCGGCAACCTTGACGGCAACACCTTGTTTTATCGCAACAATGGCACAGCATCTGTCCCCAACTTTGCCGCACCCAGCCCCAACCCCTTCGGGCTGAGCGATGTCGGGAATTACAGCAGTCCCACCTTTGTCGATATCGATAGCGATGGCGACCTCGATGCCTTCATCGGCAACGTTGACGGCAACACACTGTTCTTCGAAAATGCCCCTACCGTCAGCGTCACCGCAGGCAGCAACGCCGCCGAACCAAATACTCCCGGCAGCTTCACCCTCACCCTCAGCCAAGCCGCGCCCGATGGCGGCATCACCGTTAGCTACAGCCTCAGCGGCACCGCCACCAACGGCAGCGACTACACCGTACCGGCAACCACCACCATCGCCGCAGGACAAACCACCGCCACCGTCACCGTTACCCCAATCGACGATGCCTTGGTCGAGGGCACCGAAACCGTTACCCTGACCCTCACCGATGCCGCCCGCTACAACCTGGGAGCAACCACTGCCGCCACCATCAACCTGACCGACAACGACATCATTCCTGTAGTAACGATCGCTGCCACCGATGCCAGTGCGGCTGAGGCAGGCAATAACCCTGGCACCTTCCGCTTCTCGCGTACCGGGTCTACCGCCAGTGCCTTGACGGTAAACTATGCGATCGCTACAGGAGTGGGTCAAGCTATCGGTGTTGACTACACTCCCGTCTTAACCGGCAGTGTGGTGATTCCTGTCGGGCAGACCTTCTTCGATGCCACCCTTACCCCGGTCAATGATGCTCTGATTGAGGGCAATGAAACCGTCACTCTGACCCTGATTGATGCTCCAGCCTATGACCTGGGTGCTGCTGCCACCCAAACCGCTACAGTGACGATCGCCGATAACGACACCGCAGGCTTCACTCTCTCGAAAACCACCGCTACCGTCTCTGAATCGGGCACCACCGATAGCTTCAGCGTGGTTCTTAACGCTCAGCCCACTAGCAACGTAGTGTTCTCCATAACTGCCAGCGATGCGACTGAAGCCAGTGCTGCTCCTGCGACACTTACCTTCACTAATGCCAACTGGAACGTTGCTCAGAATGTCACGATTACCGGAATTGATGATGCCCTGATCGATGGCACTCAAACCTCAAGCGTCACCGTCAGCGTGGTCGATGCCAGCAGTAATAATGCCTTTGATGGGGTGGCTGACCAAGCGGTGAATGTCACCACTCTAGACAATGACCTGCCTAGCCTCAGCATCAACAGCGTCAGCGTCGCCGAGGGCAACAGCGGCACAACAGCAGCCACCTTCACCGTGACGCTATCCCAAGCCGTGAGTCAAGCCGTCACCGTCAGCTATGCCACGGCAAACGGCACGGCTACCGCTGGAAGCGATTACACAGCGATACCACTCACACTGCTGACCTTTAACCCAAATGACACTGAAGAGACAATCACGGTGAACATTACTGGGGACACTACCTTTGAACCTGACGAAACGTTCACGGTGACTTTGGCAAGTGCTACGGGAGCGACGATCTCTCAATCTACAGGTACAGGCACGATCCTCAATGATGATGCCGTGCCGATTAATGTCATCAACGGTACGGCAGGACGAGATACGTTAGTCGGAGGTACGGGCAGTGACTTGATCACCGGATTTGCCGGAGCCGATGTGCTGAGTGGGGGAGGCGGCAGCGACCAGTTTGTTTACACCAATATCCGGGACGCAGGGGATACGATTACCGACTTCACCGTGGGTCAAGATCAGATCGTATTGACGCAGCTTTTGCAAAGTCTGAATCTCAATCTCAGCTATGCCAGCGCCACCAGCAGCGGTTACTTAGCGTTTGCGGCTCAAGGCAGCAATACGGTGGTGCAGTTTGATGCGGATGGCACCGGGGCAGGACGGGCAAGTGCGCTGGCAATCGTCCAGAATCTCTCTCCAACCACTCTCAATAGCAGCAGTAACTTTGTGGTTTAGAGGATGTTTGAAAAGTGCCGATTGCGACTCGAACAGCCCCCTAAATCCCCCAATTCTGGGGGACTTTGAACAAGAATTGGCTTGAAAGTCCCCCAGAATTGGGGGGTTGGGGGGCGAATGCAGAACTTTTGATACTCTTCAAACATCCTCTTAGACGGCATTGAAGAGCGTTTCACTGAAATTTATATATAGCGCTACGAGAACGAGTTAGGACATTATTGTAGAGGTAGAGAAGCGTTCAAATACGACTATGCCTGCTCCTTACAGTTACGACCTGCGCCAAAAAGCAATCGAAGCCGTTAAAGGCGGTGAA
>JAESFK010000438.1_pt1 | contig 21791 bp, 6 predicted proteins | sample 9269391 | NCBI WGS metagenome assembly JAESFK01 (sample SAMN14506231, study PRJNA617097) | algae metagenome | isolation source: Drouetiella hepatica UHER 2000/2452 and co-occurring heterotrophs from... | place: Slovakia: Slovak Paradise National Park, Hrabusice, Kosice Region | collected 2000-01-01
GCTGATCAATGTCGGCATCATCGGGACCGGCTGCTCCTGCGCCGTTCCGGGCGGCCGCGCGCGGGGGACGGTGATCGGTCCCTGATTGCCCGCCGAAGCGCGATGGGCCCGGCTGCCACAACAGCAAGGTTGACGAACGGGTGCGCCTGCGCGACGCCCTTGGCCCATGAGTCTCGAAACCCCGCGCGCCTTTCTTGGCGTCACCCGTTCCGTACTGGGCCGGCCCTGGCGTGATCGGCTCGATGCCGCAGGCCTCGGCCGCGCCGAAGCCTTGGCCCAGCTCGAGGGCATGCCGGACATCCTCGCCCGCCTGCTGGCGGGGCGCGGCGTCGAACCCAACGAAGCGGCGCTCTATCTTGAGCCCAAGCTGCGCGACCTCCTGCCCGATCCCGACACGCTGATCGACATGCAGCCGGCTGCGGCCCGCCTCGCACGAGCCGTCGCGACGCGCGAGCAGGTCGCGATCTTCGGCGATTACGATGTCGACGGCGCCTGTTCGTCGGCGCTGCTCGCGGGTTTCCTCGCCGAAGCGGGCGCCCGCCCGCGCATCCACATTCCCGATCGGCTGATCGAGGGCTATGGCCCCAACAGCGAGGCGATCCGCCAGCTCGCGGCCGAGGGGGCGACGCTGCTCGTCACCGTCGATTGCGGCACGACGAGCCATGAGCCGCTGGCGGAGGCGAAGCGGCTCGGGCTCGATGTCGTCGTGCTCGACCATCACCAGGCGCCGGAGCGGCTGCCGGAGGTCGAGGCGCTGGTCAATCCGAACCGCCAGGACGACCTCTCGGGGCTGGGCCATCTCTGTGCCGCCGGCGTCGTCTTCCTGGCGTTGGTCGCGACGCGCGCCGAGCTGCGCCGTCAGGGCGTTTGGGCCAAGCGCGGTAGCGAGCCCGATCTGCTGGACTCGCTCGACCTGGTGGCGCTGGCGACGGTGGCCGATGTCGTGCCTTTGCGCGGCCTCAACCGCGCCTTCGTGCGCCAGGGGCTCGCCATGCTGCGTGGCCGGGCGCGGCCCGGGCTGGCGGCGCTGATGGATGTCGCCGGGCTCGACGGTCCGGTCCAGCCCTGGCATCTCGGCTTCCTGCTCGGCCCGCGCATCAATGCCGGCGGACGCATCGGCGATGCCGCGCTGGGCGCACGGCTCCTGCTCACAGCCGACGAGATCGAGGCACGCGGCATCGCCGCCGAACTCAACCGCTTGAACCAGGAGCGTCAGGAGATCGAGCGTCAGGCGGTGATCGAGGCGACGTCGCAGGCCGAGCATGCGCTGATGCGCGATGCCGACATGGCCGTGCTGCTCGCCGCCTCAGTGGATTGGCACCCCGGCATCGTCGGGCTCGTCGCGGCAAGGCTGAAGGAGCGCTTCCGCCGGCCGGCCTTAGCGCTGGCACTGAACGGGGAGGGCGGCGCCACCGGCTCCGGACGCTCCATCGCGGGCGTCGACCTCGGCCGCGCCGTGCGGGCTGCCGTCGATGCCGGGCTGGCGGTCAAGGGCGGCGGCCATGCCATGGCGGCCGGTGTCACGCTGGCGGCAGGGCAGGACGCGGCCTTTCATGCTTTCCTGATCGAGCGTCTCGCCGTCGAGGTTGGAGCGGCGAGCGAATCGGAGGCACTGCGGATCGATGCTGCGCTCAGCGCGGGGGGCGCCAATCCGCGCCTGTTGGCAGAGATCGAGCGCGCCGGTCCCTTCGGCGCCGGCAGCCCCGAGCCGGTCTTCGTCTTCCCGGCACATCGCCTGACGGACGCGGTCGAGATCGGCAGCGGCGGCCATGTCCGCGTCAAGCTCAGGAGCGGTGACGGCGCGACGATCGGCGGCATCGCCTTCCGTGTCGCGCAGGAGCCGCTCGGCCGGGCCCTGCTGGCGGCACGCGGCGAGAATGTCCATCTCGCCGCGACCCTGACGCTCAACCGCTGGGGCGGCAACGAGTCCGCCGAACTGCGCGTGCTCGACCTGGCGCGGCCGGTGTGACCGCCCACGGCAGGCGGGGCGGTGCCGGGATTTCGGCTTGTGCCGTGGTTTGACCACAGGAACCGGAAACTCACGCTTGCGGAGCCGGGAAGCTGCCACTATACCTCGCCCCGCTTCGACACGAACCGCCAGCGGTTCGGAAGCACGCGACCTTCGTCTATCGGTTAGGACACCAGCCTTTCACGCTGGGGAGACGGGTTCGACTCCCGTAGGTCGCGCCACTCAAGTGGCTAAATTATTGAATTTCAACGAAATATCTGGCGCGAAATGGGCGAAATCGGCTCTGGTGGGGTTCTTGGTATGAATCCTGGTCGGAATCGGCGCCGAATGAGGAGCAGGCGGGACGCTCGTCTACCTCGGGGATGGTGTATTTCGTGACCTGCCCTGAGGGCGCGTCAGCTACATCCGCAGCCGCTCAAGCAGACTGTGCGTGACCCTATCCGGCGAGCTTTCGTTATCCTGGTCACAGGATCGCCGGAACGTCAGGGAAGGAAGATCCTCAAGATCGCGCTGGGAACAAGCGACCTCGCCTTTGCCGAGATGTCGATCATCGGGACGGTGCATTGAACTGAAGCTTCTCGATCAAACCGAGGAGCTGCCGCGATGCCCTCCGGCATCCGGGCTCCAGCCCATCGGCAGCATTCACCCGAAATTCAAATGAACATTTAAGCGCGATTTTCGCTTGCCGACGCGCGACGCGCCGGCTGCAGCGATCCGACCGGAAATCAGGTCAAGGCGCTAGGCCCTCGGGCCCGGATGGCGGGGTCGCGATCAACCCGCGATAGGGCGTCGACGGAGCTGATCCGGCTCAGTATTTCATTGGAATTTGAGGATAATTGCCGATTGGTCAACGGTATGGCGCCAATCTCGCAGGTCTGCCTTTTCGCGCAATGAACGCCGAATGCTCGCTCTCGGATCAACTTCCAGGGCCGGCATTCAGGTTCTCTTAACCGTCGCGCGACCGTCATGTGTCGCCGCTATAGAGAGCATATGAACACGAACGATATTCATTCGAACATCATCATTGGTGCTGACGGACGGCAGGGCGCCATCGCAGAGATGCTGCGCAACCGCGACTTCATCAGCGTCGAGGAGTTGGCTGCGCATTTCGCGGTCGCCACGCAGACGATTCGCCGCGATCTGGTCGCGCTCTGCGACCAGGGCCTTGCTCGTCGTCGGCATGGCGGCATCGAAAGCCTGGCCCGGAGCGGAAACCTCGCATTCAAGGACCGCCGCGTGCTGCATCGCGAAGCCAAGGAGAGCATCGCTGCGGCCGTCGCGGGGCATGTGAGTGATGGCGAGTCGCTTTCGCTCGGCATCGGCACTACGCCGCAATTCGTCGCCGAGGCACTGCTCTCGCACCGCAGGCTGAAGATCGTGACCAACAACCTGCCGCTCGCCCTGATGGTGGGGCAGAACTCGGATTTCACGCTGGCGATTGCCGGCGGCACGGTGCGCGGCGGCGATCTGGACGTCTGTGGCCCCGCTGTCGACAGCTTCTTCGCGTCCTACAAGGTCGACATCGCGATCTTCGGGGTTGCCGGGGTCGATGAGGACGGTTCGCTGCTCGATTTCTCGGAGGAGGAGGTGCGCGCGCGAGAGGCGATGCTGCGCAACTGCCGCCGCTCCTATCTCGTGCTCGATTCTTCGAAATTCACGCGCCCGGCCCATGTCCATGGCGGGCGCATCGACCAGGTGACGGCGGTGTTCTGCGAAGCGGAACCGCCGGCGACAATACGGCGGATGCTGGACCGGTCAGGCGTCCAGTTCGTCAAGAGTCCAGGGGCGGCGTAGCGCCGTCGCCCACCGACAAGAGGTCTCGCCAGCCCAGGCGCGGCTCGCCATCGAAATCCATTCTTCACGCATGCCCGCAGCAAACCCGCTGCCGGGAACGACCGACTGCTGCCATTTTTGGAGATGAGTCATGGCTGACAAGCCCATTCTTTACGCCCATCGCGGCACCAATCCCTATACGGACAACGAGATGGACGCCTACAAATGGGCGTTCAATTATGGAGCGGACTTTGTCGAGACCGACTTCCGCCTGACCAAGGACGGGCACCTGGTCAGCTATCACGACGATTTCGGAATCGGCATCGCGAACATGACCCTGGCGGAAGTGCGCTCGGCCGTGCCGGGTATCGTCACCCTCGAACAGCTGATCGTGCTGACGAAGGAGATGGAGGTCGAAACCGGCAGGAAGCTCGGAATCCTGATCGAGACCAAGAGTTCCGGCTATGCGACCTACGATGCCCTGCTCTCGAAACTCGTCGCGAACGACTTCGCCGATCCCGAGCGGATCGTCTTCCAGACCTTTGCGACGGACCACAACGTCCTCCGCGACCTGATGGAGACGAAGTACCACGTCGATTTCCCGCTGGTCTGGCTGACGGACAATATTACCGACGCAAAGATCGCCAACGTGACGAGCGAACAGGGCTCGATGGGCGTGTTGGACGCCCTCGCGCCCCAGATGGCGCTGATCACGGCGGCTTCGGTGGCGGCGGCGCAGGCGGCTGGCCTCGCGGTGAACGGCTGGACCGTCGCCGGAACGGCCGCCGACGTACAGAACGCCCTCAACCTTGGGGTGGACGGCATCATCAACGACAATACGCAATTGGCCCGTCCGGCGCTCGAAAAGCTCCTGAACAACGCCGATGTCGCCTATGGCACCGAACGATGGGATGTGATGAACGGCACAGTCGGCGCAGACGTCCTCTACGCCATGAAGGGTGACGACATCCTGCGCGCCGGGGGCGGCGACGATGTACTTTATGGTGACGCCGGCAACGACCTGCTCTTCGGCGGCGCTGGCGATGACCAGCTAGTCGGCGGCGGCGGCAATGACTTCCTCGCCGGCGGCGAGGGTGCCGATGTGCTCGACGGCGGCGCGGGCAACGACGTCGTCGTCGCCACGGGCGACGAGGTGGTCTTCCGGGCCGGCAATGGCATCGATCTGGTCTCGCTCGACAGCACCAGCACGATCCGTTTCGACGGCGTTGCTCCTGCCAGCGTCATCGTCCTGCGCGACGGCAACAACCTGATCATCCGCTCCGGCAGCGACGCGCTCATCCTGCTCGACGGCGTCGATCCCGCTCATCAGCCCGCCTCGATCACGACCGCAGACGGCTTCACGCTGACCGGCACGCAGCTCGCGGCGCTCGCCGTGGAGGGGACGGATGCCGAGGTCGCCGCTCTCCTGCCGGCCCTTGAGGCCGTGCTGGCCAATGCGCCTGCCTTCGCCGCTCCCTCGACGGTTGCGGTCGGCAGCGATCTCGTCGCCGAAGGAGATTTCGGCAACGGAAGCCTCGCTCAGCAGATCGATGGCGCCGAGACCGGCGCTGTCTACCGCCTCAGCTTCTCGCTGGCCGACCTCCCGACGGGCGAGGATGGCGTGCGCGTGCTGTGGGGAGGGCAGGTGATCTATGAGGGCGTTCCGGCCGCGGCTGGAAACAACCTCCATTTCATCGTCGCCGGCGGCTCCGGTGACGGCGCGAACGCGCTCGTCTTCGAGGGAGCAGGCGCGAGCTTCGGCGCGACGCTCGACGACGTTCATCTCGTGAAGCTCTCCGATCCGGTTCTACCGGCGGCGGGGAACGTCGCGCCGGTGGGCGCGGAGATCGATGTCGTCGTCAGCCAGAATCTTCCCGTCACCGGCAGGGTCTCGGCCACCGATGCCAATGGCGACGTGCTGACCTACAGCCTCGGCGAGGGCCCGGCCCATGGCACGCTCATCTTCGACGCAAAAGGTGGCTATCGCTACACCCCGGCCGCCGGCTTTACCGGTGTCGATGGTTTCACCTTCCTTGCGAATGACGGCCATGGCGGCTTCACCGAGACGGCCGTGAACCTGACCGTCTTTCCGGGCATCGCGGTTGGCACCGATCTTATCGTCAACGGCAGCTTCGAGGATGTCAGCGAATCCTCCAACAGCAACGGTCCCAGCGACTGGGGCTATCGGAACCTCGACGGCGCTATCGTCGGCTGGACCAATCTCAACAACAAGCGCATCGAGCAGCACTGGGACAATTACGGTGGCGTCACCGCCAAGGACGGTCGGTTCTGGCTCGACCTGGACAGTTCCAATCTGGCGGCCAGGCACAGGATCGGCCAGACGGTCGAACATGTCGAAACCGGCGCGACCTATCGGTTCTCGTTCTCGCTCTCGGACTCCGACAATGTCAGAAACGATGACGGCGTGCGCGTGCTCTGGAATGGCGAGGTCATCTTCGATGGCCGACCCCCGCAGACCAGCGCGAGCTGGACGACCTACAGCTTCGATGTGGTAGGCGGTTCTGGCAACGGCTCGAACAGGCTGGAGTTCATCGACACCGGGGTCGCAGATTCCTGGGGTGCCGGCGTGGCGCTGGACGACGTGCATTTCGTCAAGACCGCCGATGTGCCGCCGGTCAATACGGCCCCCGTCGCGGGCGACGATACCGGTCTCGGCACCGAGTTCGGCGCGGCGCTGACCATCGAGTTGGCGGCGCTTCTGGCGAACGACAGCGATACCGATGCCGACACGCTGACCATTCAGTCCGTGACGGCCGGTGTCGGCGGCACGGTGACGCTGGACAATGACGGCAACGTCGTCTTCACGCCGACCGAGGGCTTCTCGGGCGACGCCTCGTTCAGCTACACCGTCTCCGACGGCAAGGGCGGCACGGCGACGGCAAACGTCGCGGTGGCGGTTGCACCGCAGCCGGAACTGCCCGACGCGCCGACCGAATTCGACGATGTGCTGCTGGGCACTTCGGGCGACGACGCGATCGCTGCGCTGGCCGGTGACGACGAGGTCTCCGGTGGTGCCGGCAACGATACCATCGATGGCGGCGAAGGGGATGACCTCATCGACGGCGACGAGGGTGACGACATCCTGAAGGGCGGCGCGGGCGATGACGAGCTGATCGGCGGAGCCGGCAATGATGTGCTTTCCGGCGGCTCGGGCGACGATCTGCTCGATGGCGGCGAGGGCATCGACACGGCCGACTACTCCGGCGACACGGCCGGCGTCACGGTCGATCTGGCGGCCGGCCAGGTCTTCGGCGACGACGCCGGTTCCGACGAACTCCTCGGCATCGAAAACGTCATTGGCGGCGCCGGCGACGACATCTTGATCGGCAATGACGAGGCCAACCGGCTCGTCGGCGGTCTCGGCGACGACGTTCTCAAGGGCGGCGCCGGCAACGACGTGATCGTCGCAGGAGCAGGCCATGACGTCATCGACGGCGGGGCGGGCTTCGACACGCTCGATCTCTCGGCCGCGACCGGGCCGATCAGCGTCGACTTCGCGGCAGGCAAGGCCTCGGGCCAGGGCATCGGCACGAACAGCTTCACCGGCATCGAGAAGCTGCTCTTCGGCAGCGGCAACGACATCGTCGCTGGCGGCAATGGCAATGATGCCTTCGATGGCGGCGCGGGCAACGACACGCTCAAGGGTGGTGCCGGCGACGACACTCTCTGGGGCGGCACCGGCGACGATGCGCTCGACGGCGGCTCGGGCAATGACGACGTCTTCGGCGGCATCGGCAACGACACGATCAAATCCGGCTCGGGCGACGATCTGGTCGAGGCGGGCGCAGGCGACGACGTGGTCGATGCCGGCTCTGGCGACGACATTGCTCTCGGCGGCGCGGGTCATGACGTCATCGATGGCGGCTCGGGCGACGACCGCATCGAGGGCGGCGCGGGCGACGACATCCTGACCGGCGGCTCCGGTCACGACGCCTTCGTCTTCGCCGCCGGCTTCGGCAAGGATACGATCACCGACTTCCGCTCGAGCGGCTCCAGCTCGGACGTGCTGGAGTTCGACGGCAATGTCTTCGCCGATTTCGACGCCGCGATCACTGCGGCCGAGCAGGTCGGCGCCGACACCGTCTTCACGGTCGACGCCGACACCTCGCTGACACTGAAGGGCATCCAGCTCGCCAGCCTCGGCCAGGACGACTTCCGCTTCGTCTGAGCGAAGCCGGACAAACCTGCTGAAACAGGATCGGGCGACGAAACTGCCCTCTGCTACTGTTACGAACCCCGCCGGACTTCGGCGGGGTTTTGATTTGGTTTGGGTTTTCCAATTTAGATATCAGGGTAGATCAATATATTCTGTATCCCTGATTTGTATGGTTACGTGAGTTGACATCTAGTACATGCTTACAATAATTGAATCAATATTCTAAAGGTATTGGAGATTGATCTTATTCAATATTATTCGGCTAAACGAATGCGCCGCCAACGTCAAATATCGTTCATCGATATGTCATTCATGCCTCCTAGTGATCCTTTCCCAATGGTTAATGCCTCGCCTTGTGCGGTGCGGTCATTCCGGCCTTTCCCGAGGCCGTTTGGCTCCCGTCGCCTGGTGAGGCCGCCGATCTCGAGGAGGAGACTTCAGCCATGGCGCTTGGTGCAGGTTCGATCGCATTCGTCGGCTTCAATGCGGACGGCAATGACAACATCGCCTTCGTGGCGTTGACCGACATTCCAGTCGGCGAAACCATTATCTTCGAGGACAACGAATGGAACGGGTCGGCCTTCGCCGACACCAATGAAGGTGCCTTCAGCTGGGCGGCTACGGCGGCGATCGCCGCCGGAACGGTCGTCACGATCGACAATATCGGCTCCGGCACGGTCTCGGCGAGCAGCGGCTCGGTAACGCTGCCGATCGCGGGACGTGGCTCGAACCGCGGCCTCGCCGCAGGCGACGAGACGCTCTACGCCTATCAGGGCTCGGCATCGGCCCCCAGCTTCATCACGGCTGTCGCCAATGGCGGTTTCAACGCCGCGAACGGGGTCTTGACCAACACGGGCCTGACCGCCGGTGTGAACGCGCTCGACCTGGGCACGCTCGATGACGACGCCGACATCGCCGCCTTCAACGGAGCGCGCAGCGGTGCTTCCTCCTTCGACGTCTATCGCGCGGCGATCAACACCGCCTCGAACTGGGTCAGCCAGGATGGTGGCGGCGACCAGAGCAGTGACGGCACGGCTCCGGACGCGCCGTTCCAGGCCGCAGGTTTCACGGTGTCCGGCGCGGGCGCCATCTCGATTGCTTCGCTGACCGTCGACGCGGCTGCCAAGCCCGAGGGCCAGACCTTCACCTTCACGGTGACGCTGACCCAGCCCGCGGCTGTCGATACCGCGGTGAATCTTGCCGCTGCTGGCGCGACCGGCGACATTGCCAGCGTTCCAGCGACGATCACGATCCCTGTTGGCCAGAGCGCGGCGAGCTTCACCGTGACGACGCTCGACGACGCTGTGGCCGAGGCCGACGAGAGCTTCACGGTAACCGCGAGCCTCGGCAATTCCACACAGGCCGCGACCGCCACCATCGTCAATAATGACGGAGAGGCCATCACGCTGATCAGCGCTGTGCAGGGCACCGGCACGGCGAGCACGATGGTCGGCCGGGCCGTGACGGTCGAGGCGATCGTCGTCGGCGACTTCCAGAATGGCGACGCCGATGGCGGGCGCAACCTCGGCGGCTTCTGGCTTCAGGAGGAAGCCGCGGATTCCGACGGCAACGCACTGACCTCGGAAGGCATCTTCGTTTCCTACGCCAGCCTCGGCGTGGACGTGCAGGTCGGCGATCGCGTGCGCGTCACCGGCACGGTGGCCGAGAACTTCGGCAACACCGAACTCAATGCCTCGGCCGTGACGGTGGTCGCGGCCGGAGCCGTCGCCGACGTGAACACGATGGCCGCCGAGATCGATCTGCCGAGCGTTGGCGTGCAGACCGCCTCGAACGGGACCTATGTTGCCGATCTCGAGCGCTACGAAGGCATGTTGGTCCGTTTCACCGAGACCCTCACCATCACCGAGCAGTTCAACCTCGACCAGTTCGGCGAGATCCGGTTGACGCAAGGGCCGCGCCCGAACTCCTACACCGTCGACAACGAGGCGAGCGTCTCGGGCTATGACGCGCATCTGCGCGACATCGCCTCGCGCTCGATCACCTTCGACGACGGCCGCAGCGTCTCCAACCCCAATCTCGACAACACCATCGTCGATGGCGACTACAACGCCACCACCGCCCCGCGCATGGGCGACACGATCACCGGCCTGACCGGCCTGCTCGACTACGACTTCAACCAGTTCCGGGTCCATGCCGTCGAGAACGGTGCGGGCATCAACGACGTCGTCTCGGCCAATCCACGCCCGACGAGTTTCCCGGATGTCGGCGGCACGCTGAAGATCGCCAGCTTCAACGTGCTGAACTACTTCACCACGCTCGACAACGGCCAGCTGACCACCAACGGCTTCGAGCCTCGTGGGGCTGAGACGCAGGCCGAATTCGATCGGCAGACAGCCAAGCTCGTCAACACCATCATCGAACTCGACGCCGACGTGCTCGGCCTGATGGAGCTCGAGAACAACTTCACGGAAGGCGCCCGCGGCAACGCGATCGCCCATCTCGTCGAGCAGCTCAACACCGTGTCGGGCTCATTCAAGTTCGACTGGGTGCGCCCCGGCCAGGCCTTCGTCGGTGGCGACGCGATCGCGGTCGGCTTCATCTACGACGTCACCTCCGTGCGCGTCTCCTTCGGCACGGAGGTGGCGATCCTCGACGACAGCGACGTCTCGGCCGACCTTCTGGCACAGAGCACGCTCGGCCGCATCTTCAACGGCGAGAACACCAGCCGCGCCGCGGTCGCCGTGACCTTCGAGGAGATCGCGACGGGCGGCGAGTTCACCGCCGTCGTCAACCATTTCAAGTCGAAGGGCGGCTCCGGCACTGGTGAGGATGCCGACGTCAAGGACGGCAATGGCAGTTGGAACAACCAGCGCGAACTCGCGGCCGAGGCTCTCGTCGATTGGCTCGCGACCGACCCGACGGGCTCCGACGACCAGGATGTCCTCGTGCTCGGCGATCTCAACGCCTATGCCAAGGAGGATCCGATCGATGTGCTGGTGAATGCCGGCTACACCGACCAGGGCGCCGGCAATTACGGCTACGTCTTCGACGGTCAGACCGGCTCGCTCGACCATGTCATGACCAATGCCAGTCTCTCGGCTCAGGTGACCGGTGTCGCCGACGTCCACATCAACGCCGACGAGGCGGATGCGCTCGATTACCAGCTCAACTTCAATTCCGACCTTTCGACCAATGAACGCGATCCCTCGATCTTCGATCCGGAGGTGATTGCCCGCGTATCCGACCATGACCCGATCGTGATCGGTCTCGACCTGACGGAGGAACCCGTGTCCACACCTGCCTTCACACTCCAGCTCCTGCACCTCTCCGACGGCGAGGCCGGGCTGCTCGCCGGCTCGACCGCCAAGAATCTCGCCGCGATGGTCGATGCCTTCGACGACGATTACGCCAATACGCTGATCCTCTCGGGCGGTGACACCTTCTTGCCGGGCCCGTTCCTGGCCGCCGGCACTGACCCCTCCGTCATCGCCACGCTGAACGCGGTCACCGGCTCGACCCTGGCCGCCAACGCGACGGTTCCGATCGGCGCGGTGGACACGGCGATCCACAACGTCGTTGGCGTCGAAGTCTCGGCCATCGGCAATCATGAGTGGGATCTCGGCTCCAACGCCTTCGCCGCGAGCTTCACGCCCGGCAGCGGCTGGGTCGGCGCCAACTACGCCATGGTCAGCGCCAATCTCGACTTCTCCGGCGACAGCGCGATCAACCCGCGCTTCACCAACACCGTCGGCAACGGCGCCACGCCGACCGCGCTCGCCAGCACGCTGAAGGGCCGCATCGCGCCGGCTGTCGTGGTCGAGAAGGGCGGCGAGAAGATCGGCATCGTTGGCGCGACGACACAGATCCTCGAGGCGATCTCCTCGCCGACGGGGACCGAGGTGAAGGGCTTTCCGACCGGCCTCGGCGCCAATGGTGAGGTCGACAACATGCTGCTGCTGGCTTCCCAGCTGCAGCCCGTCATCGACGAGCTCCGCGCCGAGGGCATCAACAAGATCATCCTCCAGGCGCATCTGCAGAACATCGCCAACGAGAAGATCCTCGCCACGTTGCTGAAGGGCGTCGACATCATCCTGGCGGCCGGCTCCAACACCCGCCTCGGCGACGCCGATGACGAAGCGGTCGACTTCCCGGGCCACGGCGCCAACTTCGCCGACACCTACCCGCTGGTGATCGAGGACGCCGACGGCAACAACACGCTGATCGTCAACACCGACAACGAATACACCTATCTCGGCCGCCTCAAGGTCGATTTCGACGCCGACGGCAACATCCTCGTCGATAATCTCGAGGCCGATGCCGACATCAACGGTGCCTATGCCTCGACGAAAGAGAACGTCGCCGAAGCCTGGAACACGACGGTCGACAATCTCGAGAACACCGCCTTCGCCGAAGGCACCAAGGGCGACAAGGTTCGCGATCTCACCGATGCGGTGAGCGCGGTCATCGGGTCGAAGGACGGCAACGTCTACGGCTACACGGACGTCTATCTCGAGGGCGAGCGCGCCTTCGTCCGCAGCGAGGAGACCAATCTCGGCTCGCTCTCGGCCGATGCCAACGCCCACGCCCTGCGCCAGGCGCTCGGTCTCGACCAGGACTCGATCGTCGTCTCCTTCAAGAACGGCGGCGGCATCCGTGCCCAGATCGGCACGCTCTCGGCGCCCGATCCGGTCGACGGCTCGGTCGACAAGTTGCCGCCTCCGGCCAATGCCGAGGCCGGCAAGGAAGAGGGCGGCGTCTCGCAGCTCGACATCGAGAACTCGCTGCGCTTCAACAACCGCCTGATGGCCTTCGACACCACCGCCCAGGGCATCAAGGCGATCCTGGAGCACGGCGTCGCGGCCGGCACGCTGCAGGGCCGCTTCCCGCAGATCGCCGGCGTCTCCTTCTCCTGGGATCCGGACCTGCCGGCCGGCAGCCGCGTTTCCGACATCGCGCTGGTCGACGGCAATGGCCGCTCCTACGCGCTGTACAATAACGGAGTTCTCCAGGCCGGCGTGCCGGCGACGATCACCGTCGTGACGCTGAACTTCCTCGCCAATGGCGGCGACGGCTACCCAGCCAAGGCGAACGGTTCCAACTTCCGCTATCTGCTGGATGACGGCACGCTGTCCGGCCCGGTCGACGAGAGCCTGGATTACACCGCTCCGACCGTCATCTCCGCCAACACCCCGGCCGGCACGGCGCTGCTCGGCGAGCAGCAGGCCTTCGCCGAGTACATGCAGACCTTCCACGGCACGCAGGAAACCGCGTTCGACGTCGCCGACACCTCGGTGGCACTCGACGAGCGCATCCAGAACCTGAACCATCGTAACGACACGGTGCTGGACGACGTTTCGGAACTGCCGGTCGGCACCGATGGCGACGACGTGCTCGTGGGCCGGCCTTGGGGCGAGGTCATCCTCGCGGGCCTCGGCGACGATGAGGTCTCGGGCGGCGCCGGTAATGATGTGATCGACGGCGGTGACGGTGACGATACGCTGTCCGGCAACGAGGGCGACGATGTCCTCAAAGGCGGTGCGGGCGACGACGCGCTGGTCGGTGACATCGGCAATGACGTCTTCCTCGGTGGCGCTGGTGACGATGCTCTCGACGGTGGCGTCGGCACCGACACGGCCGACTACTCCGACGACATCGCCGGCATTGTGGTCGACCTCGCGGCCGGTACGGCCGAGGGCGACGATATCGGGTCCGATGAACTGGTCTCGATCGAAAACGTCATTGGCGGCGCGGGCAATGACCTGCTCACCGGCGACGACGGCGACAATGTCTTCGTGGGCGGCGGCGGCGACGACGTCATCGACGGCGGCGAGGGGACCGACACGCTCGACGTCTCGGCTGCTACCGGGCCGGTCACGGTCGATTTCGCGGCGGGTACGGTCTCCGGTCAGGGCATCGGCTCGGACCGCTTCATGAATATCGAGAAACTGCTCTTCGGTACGGGCGACGACATCGTCGTCGGCAACAACGGCAACGATGCCTTCGATGGTGGCGCGGGCAACGACACGCTCAAGGGCGGGGCTGGTAACGACACGCTCCGGGGCGATGAAGGTGACGATCTCGTCGACGGCGGCTCGGGCGACGACAATGTGTTCGGCGGCGTCGGAAACGACATGCTGAAGGGCGGGTCTGGGGCGGATCGCCTTGAGGGTGGCTCCGGCAATGACGTGGTCGATGCCGGCTCGGGCAACGACATCGTCCTCGGCGGCGCCGGCAACGACACGCTCGAAGCTGGCTCGGGCGACGACCGCATCGAGGGTGGCGCCGGTAACGACATCCTGAGTGGTGGCTCGGGCCACGATGCCTTCGTCTTCGCGGCCGGCTTCGGCAAGGATACGATCACCGACTTTCGCAGCACGGGCGCGAGCTCGGACGTGCTGGAGTTCTCGATCGGCCTGTTCGCGGATTTCGACGACGCCATGGCAGCCGCCGCGCAGATCGGCGCCGACACGGTGTTCAGCCTCGATGCCGAGACGACGCTCACCCTCAAGGGCGTCGATCTCGCCAACCTCGCCGCAGACGACTTCCGCTTCGTCTGAACGCAAGCATCCAGCACACCGCCAACGACAAAGGGCGCCCGAAAGGGCGCCCTTTTTTCGCGGAGCTCTCCTGGCTTGCTTGAGGCGCCAGCATGGTCGGTGGCAGGAGTTCAATACGCCGCGCTCTTGCGTGGCCAGGCGAAATTCGCGGGCACAGCCGACCCCGGGGCAGGGGCGAAGACCCGAGCGGTAGGGCCGCCTGGGCGATCGGCGTAAGCGCGCTACCGCGCCGCCATGCTGCCGGGTGCCATTCGGCTCGACGGCACACCCAAAGGCAGGATCGATGCCGCCGTCATCACCATAAAAAATGGGCATGGCGGCCAGGTGCCGCCATGCCCATTGATGTCTAAGCGCTCAGGCTTGAGCGCGATTCCGACTATGCGAAGCGGAAGTCATCCACGTTCAGCGAGAGCAGATTCGTTTCGCGGAGCGTCAGCGAGGTCTGGTCGTCGATCGTGATGACGATGTCACCACCGACCTGCGTGGACGCCGCGATCATCGTATCGAAATCAGCGAAGAGGCTGTCGCCGAAGCTGATGATGTCGGAATCGGACGCTCCGAAATCGGTCACCGCGTCGCGACCGAAGCCGATCGCGAAATGGAACGTGTCGGTTCCGGAGCCGCCGGTCAGCAGATCGTCGCCGGCACCGCCCTCGATCCAGTCGTCGCCAGAGCCACCTTTCAGCACGTCGTTCCCGCCTCCGCCCAGGAGGATGTCGTCTCCCGAGCCGCCGGACAGCGCATCGTTGCCGGCGCCCCCGTTCAGTTCGTCGTCGCCCGAGCCGCCATTGAGCATGTCGTCGCCGAGGGCACCGGCAAGCACGTCGTCGCCGGCGCCGCCATTGAGCGTGTCATTGCCGGCGCCGCCATCGAAGCTGTCGTCGCCGTTGCCGCCGGTGACGATGTTGTTGCCGTCGCCAAAGAGCACGTTCTCGATGCTGGTGAAGGCCTGGGCGCCGATGCCCGCACCGGAGACGCGGCCGGCGCCCATGTCGACGAAGATCGTTCCGGTGGCCGCCGACAGATCGAGCGTGTCGTACCCCGCGCCACCGTCGATCACATCATTGCCGAGGCCGGCCTTGATGATGTCGTCGCCTGCGCCAGCATCGATGGTGTCGTTGCCCGCGCCGCCGCTGATGACGTCATTGCCCGCACCGCCATGGATCGTGTCGTCGCCGTCCTCGCCGTTGAGGTTGTCGTTCCCGTCGCCGCCATCGATGACGTCGTTGCCGGCGCCGGCGTAGATGACGTCGTTGCCGCTGCCGCCGAGGACGTGGTCGGCGCCTGCACCGATATAGATCTGGTCATCACCCTCGCCGCCGTCGATCTCGAAATCGCCCGAGGAGGTTGCGGTGACGAGGTCGTTGCCCGCGCCGAGCAGGATCTTGCCCACCACGGTGGCGCCGACATAGAGATTCACATGGTCGTCGCCTGCGCCCATATCGACGGCCGCGCCGCCGGTCGCCGTGATCAGGCCGGAATTTCCCAGCTTGTCATTGCCGCCGCCCATCGACACGCCGCCGACGATCCGGCCGCCGCTGGTGTTGATGACCTCATCGGCATAGTTCCCGACGAGGTTGATCGCTTCGTTGCCGCGCAGGTCGAAGCGAGCCGCATCCGCGGGGGCGACGCCCTCGGGCCCGTGACCGTCGCCCTGGATCAGGCCGTCGTTGACGACCAGGGTCGCGCCCAGGGCGTTCTGGTTGCTCGAATTGTCGACCTGGATGGCGCGCCCGTAACCGTAGATCTTGCCGGCGCTGTTGTTGACGATCGTGCCGCCGCCGATGGCGATGCCTTCGGACACATTGGGCTCGCCATCGTGATAGCCGTTCGCGCCCAGTCCCTCGCCGTCGCTGTCGTCGAGCCCGGCCGAGCGGCCCTGCATGATGCCGCGATTGGTGATGTTGACGCGGTCGGCTTCCGAACCGTCATTGTCGATGTTCACGGCCGAGCCGTTGCGACCGATCATGGTGCCGTCGTTCACGACGGTGACGGCATGGTCGCCTGTCACGACATGACGGGCGCCCTCGAGCAGGCCGCCGGTGTGGTTGTTGACCTTGCCGCCGGTCTCGCTCTGGAAGTCGATCAGATCGCCGCCGCCGACTGCACCGGCCTCCGCCGTGATCGTGCCCCAGTTGTTGACGGTGCCGTTCTGGCCCGGGCGGATCACGTCGGTATTGGTGCCGTACTGGCGGATGACACCGCCGGCCAGGTTGTTGATCGTGGCGCTCGCGCCGTTGTTGTCGAAGCTGCGGAAGTCGATCACGCGCCCGTCGGCCTCGATGAGACCGGCGTTGTTGATGGTGATGGACGCCGTCGCTGCGCCGGCCTGGCCTGGATTGATCGCGCCGCGCAGCACGCCGCCGGCAACGTTGTCGACGGTGAGCGAGCCGGTTGCGTTCGCAGCCACCTGGAGGACGCGGCCGCCGGCATCGACCGAGACAAGCCCGGCATTGGTGAAGACGGCATTGCCGCCGCCGGCCCAGGTCACGGCGTTGTTCGCAGTCGCCAGCTTGCCGCCGGCATCGATCGCGACGCGGTCGTTGTTGTCGATGACGATGCCCGACGTCACGGTCGCGCCGTTGCGGATGGCGATCTCGTCATAGCCGGCGCTGCCCGCGACCGACCAGCTGCCGCCTTCGACGACGAGGCGCTCGACCCCGGCGGGGGCCGCGAGCGAGCCGGTTCCCGTCCCGGTCAGCTTGACCGTATCACGGCCGGTGCCGCCATCGATGCTGGCCGCGGCGCCTGCGCCGGCGCGAACCTCGACGGTGTCGTCGCCCGTGCCGCCGCGGACCGTGTCGCCGGCTCCGGCGACGATGGTGTCGTTGCCCGCGCCGCCGTCCAGGACATTGGCCAGCCCGTTGCCGATCAGCACATCGTTGCCGGCCCCGCCGATGACGTTCTCGATGCTGGTCAGAGTATCCCGCGCGATGCCGTCGCCCGTCGCCTTGCCGGTGCCGAGATCGACGGTGACGCCCGCGGTTTCGGCCGAGTAATCGATCGTGTCGATGCCGTCGCCGCCATCGAGCAGATCGTTGCCCGCGCCACCGATCAGGGTGTCGTTGCCCGCGCCGCCGAACAGGAAGTCGTCACCGAGCCCGCCGACGAGGCGATCATTGCCGTTGCCGCCCTGCAGGGCGTCGTCACCGTCGCCGCCATCGAGCAGATCGTCGCCATCGCCGCCCCGGATGAGGTCGTCGCCGGCGCCGGCCAGAACGATATCGTTGCCCTCTCCGGCATCGACAGCAAGATCCTGCTCGACGTCGGTCGCCGTCAGCTTGTCGTCGCCTGTGCCGAGGCGGATCTCGCCATAAAGCTGGGAGCCTTCGAGCAGCGTGACCTGGTCGTTGCCGGCCGCCATGTCGATGGCGACACCGTCGAGACCGATGATGGTTCCGGCGTTGACGAGCGTGTCGTTGCCGCCGAGCATCGCGACGCCGCTGAGCAGCACGTCCTCGTTGGTCAGGGTGTCGTCACCATCGCTGAAACCAGGCACGCTGGCCGGCGCTGGCTGTGCGTCGACGCTTGACCGGGCGGCGTCCGCCTGTGGCGCGTCCTGTTCCGTGACCGTGGTGGGATTTGAGTCCGTCGCGAGGCTGCGCGCCGACCTGCCGCCGCTTGAGACGCTGATGTCGGCCAAGCCGGACACGCGGGCGGTGGGGACGGCACTTGCGGCCGATGGCGTGCTGGCGATCGACGGCTCGACGAAGTCGCTGCTCGCCGACGGGGTGAGCAGGCTCGGATTCGTCGAGCTGCCCGCAGCGGCGCGGGAACCGCCGACGCTGCCGGTCGTCTCGACGTCCTGCTGATCCGACGGAGCCTCTCCGGCAGCGAGCCCCTCGACGGTGATGGTCGTGCCCGCCGGGACATCGCGATCGGCGGTCCAGGTCCAGCTCGCGGCCTTTCCGGCCTCCAGGCCGTCGGGGCCGTCATGCGCGATGCTGATCACATCACCTGCGAGCACGGGTTCCAGGACCTGGATGATGATGCCGTTGGCAGCATCGGGGCTGTAGCCGACGAAACTGACCGAACCGACGGGGCGCGCCATGATGTGAATCCTTGTAGCCAGATACGCAAAGAGAATGGTTCGGCGTTAGCCGAGCGCGGCCCGCACGCTGCGGACCCCGGGGCGCGTTAATGACTTGTTAAGGATGACGGTCGCTTGACGGTTTCTTGACTGAGCGAAAAATATCCGCGGCGATCGGGTCTCGCTCAGCGGATATGGCGTGAGGGGGTGTCGCACGCCGTCCGGGGCATTTGCGTTCGCGTCTGGAGATCGGAGCCGGCCGCATTCAGGTAGCCAGACCGCTTGTGCCGAAGCGGGCGAATGCTGCGCGGCATTTGGTCGAACGTTCCGAGGACGTCTCGCTTCGTCCCGCCAGGGTTGCCACCTTGCAGATGGCGGGCATCCGCATTTTCGATGGTGTCCCCGGCAGCGATTTCACCGGGCTGTCATGTCGCCTGCCTATTGGCTGCGGCCATTCATCGAGCGCGACCGCTTCGCCGGCAGGCTGGCGGGGTGCGTTTAGATGGCTGGTTTAGGGTCCTGTCGGAAGCACGCCCGCAGGCTCCCGTTCTTGTCAGTATGCGTCCGGGAAATCGTTCCTTGCTTCCGAAGTCTTCCAAGAACGCCGCGAGCGAGGCCCTGGCCTCGTGCCGTTCGGCCTTCCTCGCGGTGGCGCTGTTCTCCGCCCTCGTCAACGTGCTGATGCTGACCGGCTCGATCTACATGCTGCAGGTGTACGATCGGGTCCTGCCTTCGCGCAGCGTACCGACGCTTGTGGCACTTTCGCTCATCGTCGCCGCGCTCTTCATCCTGCTCGGCGTGTTCGATTGGCTGCGCCAGCGCATCCTGAGCCGCATCGGCGTCGAACTCGACCGCAAGCTTGGCGGGCCCGTGCTCGGCGCGATCCTCAACGGGCAGTTGCGCGGAACGCCGGGCGGCAGCCAGCTGTCGCGCGATCTCGACAGCGTCCGCAGCTTTCTCTCTGGCATCGGCCCGACGACGCTGTTCGACCTGCCCTGGATTCCGCTCTATGTCGGGCTCTGCTTCATCCTGCACCCCTATCTTGGCTGGACGCTGGTCGGCGGCGCCGCGATCCTGATCGTGCTGGCTCTGCTGACGGAGGTCCTGTCGCGCCGGCCCAGCGCGGAGGTCGCGCGGTCGGGCGGCGAGCGGGCTGCCCTCATCGAGGCTGTCCGGCGCAATGCCGAAGCCGTGGCGGCGCTCGGCATGGGGCAGCGCGTCACGCGCCTGTTCGAGCATACCAATGACCGTCACGTCGCGTCCAACCTGGGTGCATCCGACATCACAAGCGGGCTGGGAGGCATTTCGAAGGTCATCCGCTTCATGCTGCAGTCGGCCATGCTCGGGGTCGGTGCGTGGCTGGTGATGCATGACCAGGCGTCGTCCGGCGTGATGATCGCCTCGTCGGTGCTGAGCAGCCGTGCGCTGGCGCCCATCGAACTGGCGATCAGCAGCTGGCGTCCGTTCATCGGCGCCCGCCAGTCCTGGAGCCGGCTGAAGCAGGCGCTCGTCGTCGTCGAGCAGGCACCAATGGTGGCGCCGGAACGGCCGACGCGCTGCCTGACGCTCGACCATGTCTTCGTCGCGCCTCCCGGCAGCCAGACGCCGACGGTCAAGGATGTCGGCTTCACGCTCGAGTCAGGGCAGGGCCTTGCCGTCATCGGTCCCTCCGCTTCGGGCAAGTCTACGCTGGCGCGCACGCTCGTCGGGGTCTGGCCCGCGCAGCGTGGCAGCCTGCGCCTCGACGGCGCGACGCTCGACCAGTGGCCAGAGGAAACGCGGGGCGCGATCATCGGCTACATGCCGCAGGATGTGCAGCTCTTTGCCGGTACGATCGCCGAGAACATCGCCCGCTTCGATCCCGCGATGAGCGAGGAGGCCGTGCGCGGCGCTGCCAAGGCCGCGGGTGCCTATGAACTGATCGTCGGCCTGCCGAAGGGCTTCGAGACGCCGATAGGCGAGGCCGGCGGGGTGCTGTCCGGTGGCCAGCGCCAGCGCATTGCCCTGGCGCGGGCGCTCTATCGCGATCCCTTCCTCGTCGTTCTGGACGAGCCCAATGCCAGCCTCGACGCTGACGGCGACGCCGCGCTGACGGCCGCGATCGCCGGTGTGCGTGCGCGCGGCGGAATCGTCGTGGTGGTTGCCCACCGCCCTTCGGCGCTGGCGAGCATCAACCAGGTGCTCATCCTCGCGGACGGCCAGGTCCAGGCCTTCGGTCCGAAGGAAGAGGTTCTCCGCAAGAGCCTCGCGGCGAGGCCGGGAATAGCCGATCTCGCCCCGTCCACCCCCAAGATTGTGATGGCTGCCGATGCTCGCGGTTAATGAGAACAGCGCCGACGGCAAGGCGGCGCGTCTGGCCGCCGGCGGGCGCACCGAAGCCGGTCGGTCCGATCCGCGTCGCGACATCCGCCGCGCGACGTTGTTCGGCGTCACGACGATTGGAATCCTCTTCGGCACCGTCGGGGTATGGGCCGTGACGGCGCCGCTTTCCGGCGCGGTGATCGCCCCAGGCAAGATCGTCGTCGAGAGCAATGTCCGGCGTGTCCAGCATCCCTCCGGCGGCGTCGTCGCCGAGATCCGGGTCAAGGATGGTGATCACGTCAAGGCCGGCGATATCCTCGTGCGGCTCGACGAGACCAACGCCAAGGCGAGCCTGGCGCTGATCGAAATCGAACTCAGGCGTTTCCAGGCTCGCAAGGCACGTCTCGAGGCGGAACGTGACGGTCTGTCCCAGATGGAAATCCCCGTGGAACTGCGTGCACGCTCCCACGACCTCATGATCGAGCAAGCGGTTGCCGGCGAGATCCGGATGTTCCAGTCCCGCCGAGCGGCTGCGGATGTGCAGCGATCCCAGCTTCGCGAGCGGATCGCGCAGTCTCATGAGGAGATCAAGGGCCTGGCAGCGCAGATCGAGGCCCGGCGCACGCAGGCCCTTCTCATCGAGCAGGAGCTGTCGGGGGTCCAGAAGCTCTACGATCAGAGCCTTGTCGCGATCTCGCGGCTGACGGCGCTCCAGCGCGAGGCCTCGCGCCTCGTCGGCGAGCGTGGAAGCCTGGTGTCCGACACGGCACGGGTGAAGGGGCGGATCGCCGAGGTCGAGCTCCAGATCGTCCAGATCGACGAAGATCTGCGCCGAGAGGTCGCAACCGAGCTGCGCGATGTCGACGGCAAGATCGCGGATCTCTCCGAACGGCGGATCGCGGCCGTGGACCAACTCGCTCGCATCGACATGAAGGCGCCGCAGGACGGCATTGTCCACCAGCAGATCGTTCACACGATCGGCGGCGTCATCGGACCGGCCGAGCAGATCATGCTGATCGTTCC
>JAESFK010000439.1_pt1 | contig 21693 bp, 17 predicted proteins | sample 9269391 | NCBI WGS metagenome assembly JAESFK01 (sample SAMN14506231, study PRJNA617097) | algae metagenome | isolation source: Drouetiella hepatica UHER 2000/2452 and co-occurring heterotrophs from... | place: Slovakia: Slovak Paradise National Park, Hrabusice, Kosice Region | collected 2000-01-01
GATGCCTGGCGCCGGAAATAGAGCGCGAGGCGGACACCGGCATTGTCCTCGCCTTTCTGCTCTTCGAGACTTTGATTGAGATAGAGGTCCTCGGTTTCCAGCAGGCCGCGCTTGGTCTGGATGCCAACCTCCGGACGCGCAAGATTGCCGTCCTTGTCGAAGCTATAGGAGGAAACCAGCTCCTTGTAGATCGCGGTGTTCGGATCTGTGTTGATCGGGCTGTCTGGATCGCTGAAATCGGATTCAAATATCTGGCGCAGATAGTCCGTCGTAACCTTTTCAGGATCGAGGCCGGAGGCGACGAGGACGAAATCGACGAGGCGCCGGTTGGACAGCAGACTGTCGAGCGTTTTGAGCTTCTCGATCTCGCTGCTGTAATATTTCGATTCTTCCGTTGCCTTCTTCTTGTCTTCTTCGGTTCCGAAACGGCTTTTCTCGATGACATAGGACTTGGCGGTATTGAGGATTTCGGATTCCGCCTGCGCCAGCATCGGCACGCCGAGCGTCCCGTCAGGCTTGAAATTAAAGGCCTTTGCCAGCTCGACGTAGCGTTTATCTTTCAGTGTATAGACATAGCTGTTCGGGTCGGTGAGATCGCTGGTCAGCACCTTCTTCAGTTTGCGTGCCGTGTCGCCTTCGCGCTCGAGACCGACGGCGGTCAGGGCCAGCGTCATGATCTTGTTGTCAGACAAAAGATCATCGACATCCGCAACCACGCCGATCAAGGTCTTGTAGGATTTGATCAGAGCCGCATCGGTTGCTTCATCGGCGTCGTCATACCGGTCCAGCCAATAGGCATCGGTGAGTTTCGTCTGCTCCGCGGTCTGTGCCTTCACACCGGCGGCCAGCGTTCCGTCTGTCTTGAAATTGAAGGCGGCGGCAAGCTGCTTGTAGATCGCACCGTATTCCTTGCCGCCCTGCGTGTTGGCGTAGCTGTTCGGATCGCTGAGATCGCTGGTGAGGATGTTTTCCATCGTCGTGGTCAGCATGCTTGCCGGCAAGCCATAGGCAATACGGATATAGGCGAACAAACGGCTGTTACCGGTGATATCGCCGACCTTCGTGACGTTTTGGATCGCAGAATCGTAGAAGGCCTTGTTGACCTGTGCGGCCGCCGGCGATAGCCGGGGCTGCATGAAGACATAGGCTTCGTTGGCCGCGGCTTTCTGGCTATCCGACATCGCCTTGTCACCCGGCGCCAGCGTCCCGTCATTTTGAAAATTGAAGGCTGCCGCGAGCGGCTTGTAGTCCGGCGCGTTGGCGATCACGGCATTGTACTGCGCAATCAGCTTGCTGGGTGCACTGTTGGGATTGGCGAGGTCCGCCGGCGTGGCGGTGCTTTTGACGGCATCGATCTTGTCCTGAAGGCCCTGCTTGTAGCTCGCGGCCGCCGTGTTCACGTAGCTGTTGGGATCGCTGACGTCACTGGTGACGACGCCTTTGAAATGTTCGTAGGACACATACCGGGGATCGAAACCGAACGCGGTGAGTACGTAATCCTTAAGCTTGCTGTTTCCCCAGAGCTGGTCGGCATTGGCAACCGTGTCGATCACTGCGTTAAAATAGCGCGAGTCTTCCTTGACGGCATCGCCCCTGTTGGTGACGCTCTGGGTATAGAGCCCGATCAGCGCGTCTTCCTGTGCATCACTTTGGACCACCTCGGTCGACTGCGAAAAGTTGAACGCCATTGCGAAGTTACGGTAGCGCTCGTCGGTCAGCAAATTGGCGTAGCTGTTGTCGTCGCTGAGATCACTCTCCATGACCTTACGCATGAAGGCCTTGGCATAAGTCATATCTTCCAGCCCGTGGGCCTTCATGGCATAGGAATAGAGCCGGTAGTCATCCAGAAAATCATCGATCGAGGTAACTTTGCCGATGTTTTCCTTATAATATTCGGTTTCGCGGGCAATCAGCGTCTGTTGTGCGGTGCGCTGAAGGCTCGTCTTCATATCCCGGGTAATGAGATTGTAATCGATGAATGTGGAAACCATTGCCGCTCTGCCGATCGCCTGAAACTGCCCGACCCATTTGCCCCATACGGGCGCAATGCCGCGCAGTGCGGCCATGATCTCCGGCACCATCGACGGTTATCCTTGTGCGTGGCTTTTCGCGCAACCGGCGGTGCGGCATCAAGGGTTCAACACAATACTGCCTATTTTATTCAGATTTGAGAAACCCTCCTGGGTTGGCCTTTGCTAACCATCAGGAAATGCAAAGTTTTTTAACTGCGATTTTTAAGCGGTCTCAAAGGGGAGCCGCATATCCTTGGCTCACAGAGGACGAAAAGTCCCGACGGAGAAGACCGGGAACCGGCTCTCAAGGAAAACAAGGGCGATATAAATGCTGAAAATACTTTCTCAACCGGCTTGGGTAGAAACCACACTGCGCCTGGATCCGAAGCGCTTCCCCCAGCAGGCAAGCTATACCTTGCACGGACAGCCCAGCAATGTCACCATAAGCCTGGATGAGCGCGGAGCGGTGCTGCGCAAGATTTTGCCATCCAGCGGCTTGCCACTGTCGATCGCTTTGCCGGCACGCGCGTTCAAAGGTGTCGCCGCTCGCGCCATCGACCATGGGGATGGAGAAGTAACCGTGACGCTCGAACTTCATCATGATGATCCGGATCTCTGCATCCCGCTTCTCGTCGCCCATGACCTTGCCGACATCGCCGCCGACTGGCGCACATGGTCGGAAGCCTACCGGATTCCGATGCTGATGGTCGAAGCCGATGGCGTCGCCCGCCCGCTGGAAGAGCATATCGGCGAAGTGCGTACCCGCGATATCAAGCCGCGCCGCCGTCATTCGCTGTTTAACGATCGCCGCCCGCGCTTCCTGATGCGCCGGGCGACCGGCAGCCTCGGCGTCAACATGAAGATCGACGGCCGCGAAATCATCGCACGCAACTGATTTTCGACACAATCTGCAAGCGTTCCTCCAGTGCAAAAGACCGGCCGTCCCTGCGGCCGGTTTTTTGTTTTTGTTTTCAGTGCGTTATCAAGTCATTGAAAGACCTTGAGAATGCCTTCTTGACGCCACAGGCGGCCTGCACATTGCCGGCACGAGAAGGAGACAGACCATGCGCACATTCATCCTCGCGGCCATTGCCGCCTTTTCCGCCCGCTTTGCCAAGACGAAGAAAAACCGCGACCAGGAACTGAGCTGGGCTTGACACCAGATTGCGAGACGGCGGACCGCTGCCCTCCGGCCATCCGGAGGGCTTTTTTATGCCTGCCGCCTTACATCAGACGCACGAGAAGAGCCGCGCAAAGCCCGGCAAAGAGGATCGCCCCAACAACATTGTTGAACTTGAACAAGGTCAGGCATTGCCGGGCATCGTGGATATCCAGTACGAGGATCTGATAGAACAGGGTGACGGCTGCGACCAGCAGGCCGACATAGGCGAGCAGGCCTGCGCCGGCCATGGCAAATGAGACGAACAGCAGAAGGACCGTCAGCCCGTAGAGGCCGAAGAGCCACGGGCGCGGGCGCTCGCCGAACCGGCGCGCCGTCGAGCGCACGCCGATCAGCTCATCATCCTCCCTGTCCTGGTAGGCGTAGATGGTGTCATAACCGACCGTCCAGGCGATGGCTGCGAGATAAAGTACGATCGATGCCAGCCCGACCGTCCCGAACTCCGCCGACCAGCCCATGATAGCCCCCCAGGAAAAGGCAAGGCCAAGAAAAAACTGCGGCCAGTCGGTAAAGCGCTTGGCGAAGGGATAGATGGCGACGAAGACCAGCGAGAAGACACCGAGAAAGATCGACAAGCCATTGAACTGGAGGAGCACGATCAGGCCGGCCAGTGCCTGCAGCACCATGAAGACCTTGGCCTGCAGCCGCGTAACACGGCCGGACGGCAGTGGCCGCGAGCGCGTGCGCTCCACTTCCATGTCGATATCGTGATCGACGATATCATTGTAGGTGCAGCCGGCGCCGCGCATGGCGACGGCGCCGATGAAGAACAGCAGAAGATGAAAGGCAAACCGGCCGGGCGAAAACGTACCAAGCGAAACCGCAGCGTTTGCTGCCAGCGCCGCCGACCAGAAGCACGGCCACATCAGCAGCTGCCAGCCGATCGGCCGGTCCCAGCGGGCAAGCTGCGCATAGGGCCACAGCGCCCTTGGCAGGACGCGGTAGACCCAGTTGTTGGACGGCGCATCCTGGACGCGCCCGGAATCGGGTGGATTGGTGCTCATTCGATCTGTTTGCAACCACCCGGAAGCGCGGTCAAGCGATCAGGCCGGGGTGAAACTCAATCCAGCGTGAAATCGAAGCGATAGGTGGCGGAAAGACCGACCAGAAACTGGTTGCGGCTGCCGCCTTCCTTGACGAGGCTCGAATCCGCCGCGGCGCCCATCAGCCGCTTGTATTCGGCAAAGGCGCTGGTTTCGAGCTTCTCGGTTGCCTGCCAGGTGATGGCAGCACCCGCGCCGACCGAATTCAGCCCACCGGATGGCTTGTATTGCGAATAGCCCGATTTTGCGGATTCGGAGGCGTTGATACCATAATAGGCGTCGAAATAATCGCTGGTGGCAGCCGACAGGCGGGGACCGGCGGATATCCGCACGCTGTCGCTGACATCGACGAAACCGTCGGCGGCAACGTCGGCCACAAGACCATGATGGCTGCGGATGCCCTGACGCAGTTCGGCGCGGATGCGCAGCCAATCGGCCGGATAGACTTCCGCGAACCCGCCGAGTTCACCACCGAAGCGGACGGGATCGATGCCATCAAGGTCGGACGACGTATCGCCGTCACGCTCAAAGATCAGCTTGCCGACGACACCGGCGCGAAACGCGCCCTTGTCTACGAAGGCAAAGGCCGGATTGTCGTTGCGCGAGGAAAACCGCACCGTGCTGCCGGCCCGGCCAAGCGAAATCAGCGGCGCGGCCTGAAACAGCCGGTCGGACGCACCGTCATATTTCGGGCCGAGGAAACCTGTGGCGCCGACTTTCAGATACCAGTCTCCGGACCAGAAATACTGACCGTCCTGCGCCTGCGCGGCGGAAGAGGCGGCGAGAAAAAGACCAACGGACAGGCAAAGGGCAGATCGGCGGGACAATGGGGAACTCCGGATACAAAGCCCGCGATGTTCGGACAACGGCGATCACATGCCGTCAGCCTGGAACGGGGCAACCTGAAACGGTTCGTTTCGGCGCGGTTATAAGCCTTAGCTCACTACCATCCCGTTAACCAGAAGCCTTCAGCCTTTCTTTTCCATATCCCCGCAGTCACATGAAAAAATCCTGTCTTTACAATTATATAGCCATACCGAAAATCGTGGATTGACATAAACGGATGTCAAATGCGCCTTTTACGCCGCCCTCGACTTGAAATAGGTACTGGGAGAACTGCCCAGCATGCGGCGAAACATCGTCGTAAAAGCAGCGATGTTTTCGTAGCCTGCGTCAAGCGCGACGGTTGTAACCGGCTGTCCTTCGGCCAGACGCGGCAATGAAGCGAAAATGCAGGCCTGCTGCCGCCAGGTCACAAAACTGACACCGGTTTCGGCACGAAACAGCCGGGTGAAAGAGCGGCGGCTCATACCGAGATCGCGGGCCCAATCGTCGATGCCGGCATTGGCATCCGGCGATTTGAGGAAATTCCGGCAGAGGCGGCCAAGCCGCGCGTCGCCCGGAAACGGCAGACCGAGCGGGCGCTCCGGCAATTGGCCGATTTCGTCCAGCAACAGCTCCGTGATCAGCCTCTTGCGGCGCGGGGTCAGCGGTTTTTCGTCGGTCAGGACCAGTTCCTCGATCAGGCTGCCGGCAAGCGCCGTGACTTCGAGCACGCGCGGCGTATCGCTGACGACAACCGACGGGTCAACATAGATGGATTGCATCCGCACTTCGCTGATCATTTCGGTGAAATGTTCGAGACCCGCCGGGATCAACAGGCCGTGGCCCGGCGGCAGCATCCAGCGTCCGCCGGCCGTGCTGACGAGAACGACACCGCGGCGGGCACACCACAGTTGCGTCTTAGTATGGCTATGGGCAGGCACACGGAAGCCGGCGGGATAGACGCGCCCGAGCGCCAGAACCTGTTCCTCGGCCCTTTCGATCCAGGAAAGGCTGGCGGAATGCTCATTATCGGCCTGACTGTTCTGTCCTGTAAGATCGATTGTCCGCATTTGGCCCACTCTCGAAAGAATGCGACCAGAGCACAAAAGCAGGCCAGACTCAAGCGAGGTAGAGACAGCACATCTTCAGATCTTACAATATCCTTCGGCAAGGAAGACAAGCATGGCGAGCATTTCATCAGACACGGGGATCAGCCCGGAAAAGACCGCAGTCTCCGTCATTGTGGCCGTCAGCTTCTGCCATATGCTCAACGATATCATGCAGTCGCTGCTCACCTCGCTCTATCCGCTGCTGAAGGAGAACTATGCGCTCGATTTCGTGCAGATCGGCCTTTTGACCTTCGCGTTCCAGGTGACCGCATCGTTGCTGCAACCGGCCGTCGGCGTCGTCACCGACCGCTGGCCGATGCCTTTCTCGTTGCCCGCAGCCATGCTGTCGACTTGCGCCGGGCTGATCACGCTTGCCAACGCCCACCATTTCTATGTCCTGGTCATCGGCGCGTGCCTGATCGGCATCGGCTCGGCGATCTTCCACCCCGAAGCATCGCGCGTCGCGCGGCTTGCGTCGGGCGGACGACATGGCCTTGCCCAATCCTTGTTCCAGGTTGGCGGCAATACCGGCACGGCGATCGGTCCGTTGCTGGCTGCATTCATCGTCATTCCGCAGGGACAAGGCAGCCTCAGCTGGTTCTCGGTCATTGCGCTCGCAGGCTTCATGGTGCTGTCCTGGGTCAGCGTCTGGTATACCCGCCATCGCCGCAGTTCTGCGGGCCGAAAAGTCGTCAGCCGCACCCTGCCACTGCCGCGCAACCAGGTCATCTGGACACTGATCGTTCTCGTCGTCCTGACGGCAACGAAGAATGCCTATCTTTCCAGCCTTTCCAGCTATTTTACCTTCTTCACCATCGAAAAGTTCGGCGTCGGCGTCCAGGAAGCGCAGATGCTGCTGTTCCTGTTCCTTGGCGCGTCGGCTGCCGGGGTGATTTTCGGCGGGCCGATCGGAGACCGTTTTGGTGCGCGCTTCGTCATCTGGTTCTCGATCCTCGGCGTCATCCCGTTCGCGCTGCTCCTGCCCTATGCCAACCTGTTCTGGACTGCGGCGCTGGTCATCCTCATCGGCTTCATCTTCTCCTCGGCATTCTCGGCCATCGTGGTCTTTGCCCAGGAACTGGTGCCGGGCCGCGTCGGCCTGATTGCCGGCATGTTCTTCGGCTTTGCCTTCGGCTTCGGCGGCATCGGCGCGGCGGTACTCGGCATCTTTGCCGATCGCAACGGTATCGAGTTCGTCTACACGATCTGCTCCTACATGCCGCTTCTCGGCCTGCTGACGATCTTCCTGCCGAAGCTTCCGAGCCACCGGTAGGATCAGAACGGGTTGAGAACGGCCAGAAACATGACCGCGAGCCTCAGAAGACGGGATTTGGCGGCGCGACGGACTGCCGTGATGCTGCAGCGCAACGCGGTACAGGCGTTGCGCGATGTGCCATCATATTTCAACTCCGGCGCAACCCAGCGCATCCCATTGTAAGTATTCATCAAGCATTGCGCGCTAAGGTTCATTCCGGGGACTATCGGGGTCATTTCTATGCGCAAGACGTTTGTTGCCGTTTCTGCTGCGCTTGCTGCGTCATTGACTGCCGCGCCAGCTTATGCGGAGACGCTAAACCTGTTGATCTGGGAATCCTACATCGACCAGAAGATCCTTGATCGCTGGACCGAGAAGACCGGCGTTTCTGTTCATCAAATCTATTACGACAGCGGCGACGCGCGCGACGAGGTGCTTTCCGATCCGAGCAGCAATATCGATCTGGCCGTCATCGGCGAGAACGGGGCCGAACTGTTCGGCAAGCGCGGTGTCCTGGAACCTTTGTCCAAAACAAATATCGCATCGTTCGACGACTACAAGCCGGAATGGACGTCGCGCTGTGGCGGCTATGCCCTGCCCTACCTTTGGGGCACCATGGGCATCGTCTACCGCTCCGATATGGTGAAGACGACGCCAACCTCCTGGAACGACCTGATGGCGCCGGCGCCGGAGCTGACGAAGCACATCGCCATGTATGACGATCACAACGAGGCCTTCGTTGCCCCGCTCGCGCTGCTTGGAAAATCGATCAACGCCAACGACAACGAGACGCTGAAAGCCGCCTTCGAGGTGATGAAGAAGCAGGCGCCCTTCGTTCTCACCTACGACTATGTGATCACATCGATCCAGAGCCCCGAACATGGCGGCAACATCTACATGGCATTGGCCTATAGCGGCGACCAGCATGTCCTCAACGACAAGGCCGGTACGCCCGGCGTCTGGCGCTATGCGGTGCCGAAGGAAGGCACGCTGTCCTGGCTTGATTGCATGGCGGTGACCGCCGCATCGCCGCGCAAGGCGCTTGCCCTGCAGCTGCTCGATTTCATCGGCTCGCCGGAAAGTGCAGCAGCCAACGCCGTTGCTTTGACAATGCCGACAGCCAGCGAAAAGGCGCTTGAACTCCTTCCGGCCGAGATGCGATCCAACCAGGAAATCTATCCTCCCGCCGAAATCCTTGCCAAGAGCCAGTATCAGGAGGAATTGTCGGTACAATCGATCCAGACCCGTAGACGCATTATCAGCTCGATGGCAAATTTCCAGTGACACTTGGCAAACGCGCGTTTTTCCTGATCTTTCCAGTCGTGCTGGCCGGCTACCTGCTGGCCGCGCTCTCGGTTTATGTCACCCAGAGCCATTCGGTTCTCGCACTGGAGAAAGCCCGCCTTTCGCAGCAGTTCGATCATCTCGCAGCTCTTTTCCGCAACGAGGTCGGGCAGAGCCGCGGCTTTCTCTATTCGATCCTCGAGGGCAACGCGGTCCGGCTGTTCGTTTCCGAAAGCGACGAGGCATATCGCAACAACGCTTTGGCGCTCCGGTTGCAGCAGAGCATCCGGTCGCTGTCCGACGACCCGAAGATGTTCATCTCATTTGCGATTTTGAACCCGGACCTGACACCCGGCTATTATTTCGAAAACAGCAATGATCCCTTCGCCGAGATCGGCAAGACGCAATTTGCCCTGGCCCGCCGGCTCGTCGGCGGCAGCCAGTTGCGGGACTGGACCTTTCTCCACGATCAGCTGACACGGCCTTTGATCGTTTACTCGGAATTCATCGATCCCGTCACGTTCAGCCGGCCACTGCCGAGCGCGAAGTCGAACGCGCTGCTTGTCCAGGTGGCGATCGAGCCGACGCAGTTCCTCGGCATGCAACGAACATTGCAGAAAGAATACGCAACCGAGATCGACTTCGGCACGGCGCCGGCATTGCAGCCCGCGAATGACCTTTCCGCATCGGTTCGTCTGGCGCCTTCGCTGTTTGCCACACTGACGGTTCCGCCGTCGCACGCCTCCGGCAATATGGGGCAGTTGAAATTGCTGCTCGGTTTTGGCGCTGTCGCCATGAGCTTTTTGACGGTCGGCCTGGTGATCGTGCTCATCCGGCGCTTCATCACCAATCCGATCTCCATTCTGGACCGGCAGGTGACGGCGGTGATGACCGGCGAAAACGATGGCATAGGCGAAACCGGCGCGGCCGGCGAAATCGGAAGGCTGACCGGCAATATCAGGCAGCTGCATGATCAATCGCAGCAAGCGCTGAAGCTGGTACAACATGCGTCCTGGACCGATACGCTGACTGGCATCAGCAACCGCGGACATTTCAACATGCTCGCGGCTGACGCCGTCAACAGGATCACGGCGGACGGCGGGCATTGCAGCCTTTTGTTCATCGACATCGATAACTTCAAGTTCGTCAACGACAAGTATGGCCATGACGTCGGCGATGAACTTTTGAAAGTTCTGGCATTCCGGATCGAGGCAACCGTCGGCCAGATCGTTTCCCGCCGTACCCTCAAACCGGTGATTTTCGCGCGGTTGTCCGGCGACGAGTTTGCCGTTCTTGTGCAGTCCGCTTCTGGAGACGGAACGATCCGGGAAATGTGCGCCGCCATCCTTGCGCTCTTTACCAACGGCTTTAATGTGCACGGCAAGGACTACCCGGTAACGGCAAGCATCGGGGTCGCCATCTGCCCGACGGATGCAACCAATCTTGCCGAGCTGATCTCGAATGCCGATGCTGCCATGTATCAGGCAAAGACCAGCGGCAAGAGCCGTTCCTCGCGCTTTTCGCGCGCCCTGCAGGACAAGCGCGACCGTGTCCGCCAAATTCAGGAGGAATTGCGGCTGGTCGACCCGGACGAGCAGTTCCATCTTGTCTACATGCCGATCGTCGATACCCGTGGCAAGGTCACCGGCTGCGAAGCATTGCTGCGCTGGGTTTCACCGGCTCTTGGCAACGTCACGCCCGACGAATTCGTGCCGATTGCCGAAAGCTCCGGCCAGTTCACCAAGATTGACTGGTGGGTGATCAACCGGGCGATGTCGGATCATCGCCGGCTGCAGCAGCTGTTTGGGCCGGATACCGTGCTCGCCATCAACATCTCCTCGGCGGAACTGCATTCGAAGTCGATCAGCGATTATTTCTGCGACTGTTTGGAGCGGCATGGGCTCGATCCGCAGTCGATCGAGATCGAGCTGACGGAAACTTATGCCGTCAAGCTGGGCGACCAGCTGCATCGCAACATCGAATCGTTGCGGGAGAAAGGTTTCCGTATCTCCATCGACGACTTTGGCGCCGGCTACACCTCGGTCCAGCAGATCATCGAATATACCGCCGATACCATCAAGCTCGACCGGATACTGGTGGAGAACCTCGCCAACAAATCATCGCTGCCGGCGCTGACCGCAATGATTGCGCTTTGCCATGCTCAAAACATGGCGGTGATCGGCGAAGGCGTCGATACGTATGAGAAGCTGGCAATGCTGACGGCAGCCGGTTGCGATCAATTCCAGGGCTACCTGATCAGCAAGCCGCTGCCGCTGCTCGACCTTTCCGTCTGGGCGCTGAGACGCACGGCCGATATCATCGACCACGACGAAGACCACCATCTGATCAGTGGCAACACGCAGCGCGCCGGCTCGCCCGACCTAAGCTGAAACACCTGCAGACCCGGCCTGTCAGCGATTTTTCCTTGACCTTCGAGGGCACGGGCCTTAACCGGCAACGCATGACTGCGGGCACTGCTGGAGTGGGCGATGAGAGTTCTGTTGATCGGGTCGGGCGGGCGTGAACATGCGCTGGCATGGAAACTGGCACAATCGCCAATTCTGACGGCGCTGTATGCGGCACCCGGCAATCCCGGCATCGCCGAAGAGGCAACGCTTGTCGATATCGATACGGCAGATAACGCTGCCGTTCTTGCATTCTGCCACAGCGAAGCGATCGATTTCGTCGTCGTCGGCCCGGAAGCCCCGCTGGTCGCGGGTCTGGCCGACACGTTGCGGGACGCCGGCATCGCGGTGTTCGGACCTTCGGCGGCGGCGGCCCAGCTTGAAGGCTCCAAGGGGTTTACCAAGGACATCTGCGCCAAATACAACATCCCGACAGGCGCCTATCAGCGCTTTGTCTCCGCCGATCCGGCCAAGGCCTATATTCGCGAACAGGGCGCGCCGATCGTTATCAAGGCCGACGGGCTTGCCGCAGGCAAGGGCGTGACAGTCGCCATGACGCTCGACGAAGCACTTGACGCGGTCGATAGCTGTTTTTCCGGCGTCTTCGGCGCCGCCGGCGCAGAGCTTGTCGTCGAGGCCTATCTCGACGGCGAAGAAGCGAGCTTCTTCTGCCTTTGCGACGGCAAGACCGCTTTGGCGCTTGCCTCGGCGCAGGATCACAAGCGTGTCGGCGACGGCGACACCGGACCGAATACCGGCGGCATGGGCGCCTATTCGCCGGCACCGGTGATGACGCCCGCAATGGTCGAGCGAACGATGCACGAGATCATCGAGCCGACGATCGCCGGCATGGCCGACAGCGGCCATGCCTTTACCGGCGTGCTGTTTGCCGGGCTAATGATCACCGCCAAGGGGCCGGAACTGATCGAATACAATGTCCGCTTCGGCGATCCCGAATGCCAGGTGCTGATGATGCGGCTGAAGAGCGACCTCTTGCCGCTCCTCCATGCCGCCGCCACCGGTACGCTCGCCTCCGTCAGCGCCGAATGGCGCGACGAGGCGGCGCTGACCGTGGTGATGGCGTCGAAGGGCTATCCTGGTCCGTACGAAAAGAACACGCCTATCGCCAGCCTTCCCGGGGAAGAGGCCGGCGCCAAGGTGTTCCATGCCGGGACAGCGCTGAGGAACGGACAACTGGTTGCGACCGGTGGCCGTGTGCTCAATGTCACGGCGATGGGTGCGACCGTCAGCGCCGCTAAGGACAGGGCCTATGCGGCGCTTGACCGCGTGGAATGGGATAACGGCTTCTGCCGCCGCGACATCGGCTGGCAGGCGGTTGCGCGCGAGAAAGCCTGACCGGCCACGGGGCGTTCCAGGTCAATTCGGAAACTCATTCAATTTTTACCAATTCTCCTGACGGGAACGTAACGGAGAACGGCTATTTTCATCTGACGACTTCAGAGGAGAAAGCCGATGCGCGCCCTTTTGTTCACACTTGCAAGCCTTGCTGCGGCTGGTACAGCCGGTGCGACATCGATCGAAAACGTGATCGCAGGCAAAACCGTCAGCAACAGCGTCTCCCAGGTTTCCTGCGGTCAGTGCCCGCCGCTGGTGGTGGTGAAGAACATCAGCTACATCGTCCCGCAGGTCGCCCCTGGAACTCACCGGATCGAGCTGAAGCAGATCGGTGGTGAGATGAAACTGGTCCGCACCGAAGCCTGGCTCGGTGGTTCGCCGGTGGTTTTCATCAACAAGGCCTCGGAGGCCGACATCAAGGAAGCCGCGGCCAAGATGCCGCGTCCAGTCAATCTGGCGAACGCTGCGGCGGCGGACCGGCTACCGATCGACACCCAGGCTACCGCCCCCCTTACGATCATCGACAAGACCGCCAAAACGGGCTCTCTCAACGTTGCATCCATGACGGGATCGGGCGCGGTAACGCCGCAAGTCAGCCATTCACAAGAAGTTGATCTTCAAAATTTCCAACTTCGGCTAAAATAAAAATTCTGAAGTTCCTGTCCCTGCCCTAACCAGCCGCACATAAAAGGCTGATCGGGCATTCGCCCTCCAGGCGAAGAATTGCGCCCCTGAGAGAAGCAGGGGCGTAATTTTTTGCGGGGTATCCCCCTCCCCGCTGCCCTTGACATTCGCCGGTGTAATCCGGTTTGCTGGGATGGCGGAATGCGTCCTGCAGAGCGTGCCAGCGGGGATATTCATGGACGTCTTCAATATCGCCAAATCCATCGAAAAGTTCATCTTCGAGCTTTTGATGTGGCTGATCTTCTATCCCTATACGCTGTTTCGCGTCATCTTCCAGCCCGGATACATGCTCGACTATGCGCGGCAGGAGACCCTGAAGGACGAGGATGTTTCCTTCGACAGCGGCATGAAGCCGTCGATCTTCCTGTTCCTTTCGATTGTTATCGCCGCTTTCTTTGCTCCGCTTGCACCGGCAGACCTTGCAACGCTGAAGGATAGCCAGGCCGGACAGTATGTTACCCAATCCTGGATCAACCTGCTGTTCTTCCGGATGGCGGTCTTTTCGATCTTTCCGATTACCTTTGCCCTGATCTACGACCTGATCACACCGGGATCGGTGACCCGCCATAGTCTGAAAATACCGTTCAACCAGCAATGCTACATCTGCGCGCCGTTCACGCTGATCACATCGCTGACCTTCATTCTCTACCCGCATACCGGAAACATTGCCTATCTGCTGGCCCTCATCGCCGCGCAGATTTGGCTGCTCGCGTCGAATTTCTTCTTTTTCAAGGGGCAGGTCGGGAAATCGAACTGGGCCTCGGCGGCCATAACGGTGATCGCGTTTGCCGTCGCCTGGACCGCTTTCCTCGGCACAACCACGCTCGCCCTCAACTTCAAGGATTGAGCAGGCCGGCATGGCACTCAGCTGCCGGCGGCGGCGACCAGTTCTTCAATCTGCCGGCCGGAAAACACCTGGATGCCGTTTGCCTTCAAAAGAGCCGCCGTCACGCCCTGCCCCTGCTGGCGGCGCCCAGAAAAGCTGCCATCATAGATGAAACCGGACCCGCAGGAGGGGCTGCCGTCGATCAGCAACGCATGGGTGCAACCGGTTTCAATTGCCAAGGCCAACGCATTTTGCGCCGCCTGGCGGAATTCTTCCGTGACATCGCGGCCATTGCTTTCCAGCACGCAGCCGTTACCAGAGAGGATGTCCGCACCCGATTTTCCCGGCTCGATCTCCGCCGGCAGACGCGGCACCGGCATGCCCGCCGACATTTCCGGACAGATCGTCACCAGCCGCCCCTCCGCGCGCCAACGGTCAAGCGCCGGATGCAAGAGCGGCTTTGCCTGCCCGTCATACCGGACGGCATGGCCCATGAGGCAGGCGCTGACGAGGATTTTGGCCCCCATCGGCTCCCTCTCAGCCCGAAATCTTCGAGAAATCGGCAACCGTTCCCGTTGCCGCGCGGATCAGGCCGAGCAAAGCGAGACGGTTGGCGCGGATGGCCGGGTCTTCGTCGTTGACGAGGACATCGGCGAAGAACTGATCGACCGGGCCGCGCAGCTTCGAAAGGGCTTCCATGGCCGAGCGAAAGTCTTCGCCAGTAATGGCGGCGCTTGCCTCGGTGGAGGCTTGCGTCACGGCGGCATAGAGCGCCTTTTCGGCGTCGAGCTGCAAGAGTGCCGGATCGACATTGGCTGCGACCTGCGTCCCCTTCTTTTCCTCGGCGGCCAGAAGCTGCGTGGCGCGTTTGGTACCGGCGAGCAGGTTTAGGCCCTCTTCCGAGGTGACAAAGGCCGTCAGCGCTTCGACGCGGCGGGCGACCATCAGCAGATCGTCGGCATCCGGTGTCAGCACGGCGTCGATCAGGTCGTGGCGGGCGCCGAGGTCGCGTAAATAGACCTTAAGGCGGTCGTGGAAGAAGGAAACGAGGTCGGCCGGACCATCAGCGGGCGTATATTCTCCGGCCCAAATTGGGTAACGCCCCGAAACCTCATTAAACAAATTAGGACTAAACCAAATAAAGTTAAAGAACGAGGGATGCCCAGCAACGCCATGAGTGACGCCCGTTGAGGCATCAAATGATCTGGTGAAGTGCACACCAATAAACTCAAGGTATTCGCGTTGCTGTGAAGGATCTCCTTCGAAAAGCTTGATATCACTGACCGAATGCATTTGCTTGATCGCAAAAGTCCTCACAGCCCGCTCAATCGCAGCTTTAAGAGGCAGGCGAACCTTCCGCTCCAGCAGAATCCGCACAACGCCTAGCGCTGCGCGTCGCAGCGCATACGGATCCTTCGAACCCGTCGGCTTCTCGTCGATGGCCCAGAAGCCGATCAGCGTGTCGAGTTTGTCGGCGAGCGCGACCGTCAGGCCAACTGCATCGGCAGGCAGGCGATCGGACGGGCCTTGCGGCTTCCAGTGGTCTTCGATCGCTGCGGCGACGGAAGCATCCTCGCCCTGCAGGACCGCGTATTTGCGGCCCATGATGCCTTGAAGCTCGGGGAATTCGCCAACAGCTTCGGTGCGCAGGTCGGCCTTCGCCAAAACGACGGCGCGATCAACCAGAGCTGCGTCTGCGCCAGTCACCTTGGCCAGTTCGGCGGCCAACGCACGGATGCGAACTACACGCTCGCCCTGCGTGCCCAATTTGGCATGGAAGGTGACGTTCAGCGCGTCGAGCTTGGCCATGCGCTGGTCGAGCGGCTTTTTCAGATCGAGATCAAACTTTATAGCAGACGCTTCGAGCGTTTCGAGGTCCGGCAGATTGCCCTGGTCGCGGGTCCAGAAATGCTTGGCATCGGAGAGGCGCGCACGCACGACCTTGCCGTTGCCGTGAATGATTTCCTTGCCGCCGTCCTTCGCCTCGATATTGGCGACGAGGATGAACTTGTTCGACAGCACACCCTCCCCTTGAGGGGGAGGGTCGGAGCGAAGCGACGGGGTGGGGTGACCCTTTGTCCGTCCCTGACCGTCACCCCCACCCGCAGCTTCGCTGCGACCTCCCCCCTCAAGGGGGAGGTGTTCGCCCGGCCTGCGGGTGACGAAACATTTCTGGTTGGTCTTGATGGTCAGCCGGATGATTTCCGACGGGATGGCCAGATAATCTTCCTCGAACGAACCCATCAGCACCTGCGGCCATTCGACGAGGCCGCAGACTTCTTCAAGCAACGCCTCGTCCTCGACCAGTTCAAGGCCGCTGGCAAAGGCGATGTTGGCGGCGTCGGCGGCGATGATCTGCTTGCGGCGCTCGGCATCGAGGATGACCTTGGCCTTTTCCAGCTTCTCGATGTAATCGGCAAAGCGGCGCACGGTGATGGCTTCCGGCGCATGGAAGCGGTGGCCGTAGGTGATGTTCGACGCGGTGATATCACCGACCGTAAACGGGATGACCTGGGTTTCCTCGTGTTCCGGGCCGAACAGGCAGACAATCGACTGCAGCGGCCGCACCCAGCGCAGGGAGCCCGGCTTGGCCGACGCAGCGCCCGAGCGCATCGGGTTGCCCCAGGGGAAATTGCGGATGATGCCGGGCATGACCTCGGCGATGATCGCTTCTGCCGGACGGCCGGGCTTGACGATGTGGGCGACATAGAAATCGCCCTTCTTCGGATCGCTATGGACATGCGCCTGATCGATCGAGGTGAGACCCGCACCGCGCAAGAAGCCTTCGATCGCCTTCTCATTGGCATCGGTACGCGGGCCCTTGCGGTCTTCGCTGATATCAGCGGAGCGCGTGTTGAGGCCGCGAATATCGAGCGTCAGCCGGCGCGGCGTCCAGTATTCTCGCGCCCCCTCATAGGTCAGCCCCGCCTCGACCAGCGCATCGGTCAAGAGCTTCTTCAGATCACCGGCAGCCTTGCGCTGCATACGGGCCGGGATTTCCTCGGAGCGGAGTTCAAGCAGAAGATCGGGCATGGAATGGATGCTTTTCTAAGGGATCGATTGACTGCGGGGGATTTACCAAGCCCGGCGGCAAAAGTCATCCATTCAATAGCGGAAAAGTCAGTGCTCAGGCGGCATCGCGCACGGGAATGCGTTCGATTTCGGCGCGTTTGCGTTCCGCCTCGATCTTCAGATCGTAACTCACCTGCAAATTCATCCAGAGTTCCGGTGTGGTATCAAAGAATCTGGCGAGACGCAGCGCGGTGTCAGAGGTTACACCGGTCTTGCCCGTCACGATACGTTCGATGCGGGTCCTTGGAACATTCAGTTTCTTGGCGAGCGTTCCGGCACTCATGTCCAGCGGATCAAGATAGAGATCCTTCAGAATTTCGCCCGGATGGATCGCCGGCAGGCCGATATCACTCATCTGATTGGTCCTTGCTCTCAATGATAATCGACAATTTCCACATCATCCGCACCGCCGTTCGACCACACAAAGCAGATGCGCCATTGCTGATTGATGCGGATCGAATACTGACCTTCGCGATCTCCCGACATTTTCTCCAGCCGATTGCCTGGAGGAGAGCGCAAATCCCTCACGTCGGACGCAGCGTTCAACAACACCAACAATTGCTGGGCACGGCGTATGAGATCGACCGGAAAACCCTTCTTCACGCTGCCATCGGCCACAGCCGGGGACATCTTGCCCTTGAAAGAACGGATCACCACTGATCTCCAGAACCGTATCATACAGTGATACATCGAACGGGAAGCGTCAAGCATCATCACGTGATACAGCGCCTTGGCGCAGATCAGCTAAAAATTACCACCCGCCCCCGCCGCCTCCACCACCGCCGCCGCCGGAAAAGCCGCCGCCGGTGGAGAAGCCGGAGGATGAGGAACTGGGTGGTGGGGGCAGCGAAGAGGACATGGTACTGGCCAGCGAGCCTGCGAAACCGCCCATGCGGTCACCGAAGGAACCGGCGGCGAAGCTGTTGCCGTTATACCAGGCCGGCTGGTAGGCGGCCGCACCGGCGGCAGCGGCCAGAAGCCAGCGGTCGAAGGTTTCCGACCACGGCTTTTCGACGCCAAGCGCCACGGCATAGGGCAAAAGCTTTTCGAAATGCTGCGGCGACATTTCCGGCGCCCCGGCCATGTTCATCCGCTCTTTTTCCGCGAGCGTCAGATGTTGCCGCAGGCCATCGATGCCATCCATCATTTTCGAGCCGATCGGCGTCGGGGCGCCCATCAGATGGAAGAACAGCATATTGACAAGCACGATACCGCCGACGCCGATCAGCAGCGGTACCTGATGCGCCGTCAGCGCCATGCTGATGACAACCGCCGAAACGCTGAGGGCGCCTGCGACGGCAAAAAAGGTTAGAAAGGCGGCAACAATCAGCGAGCCGATGCGGACAAACAGGCTGCCCCGCTTGTTGAACAACCGGCCGATGGCGAGCGCAAACAGCGAGATGATCACCGAGGCGACCACCGGCAAAAGCACCAGCGCCACCGTCGCGCCATCGACGAGGCCCGCGACGAAAATGGCCAGCAAAAACAGCACGGAGATCGCGATACCGCCGGCCACATAGGCGGTGTTGGAATGGTAGTATTTGTTGCGGTGTTCCTTTTCCATGGCATTGCGGAAATCCGCTCCCGCCTTCTGCACCGCCGGACCATTATCCTTGTCGATCGTCAGCGCGCCGCCATTGCGGAGCACTGCCGCAAGGACCGCCGCCTCGCCGGTTGGCATCGACTGCGGCTTTGGCTTGTCCGTGCGGGTGATCACCAGCGAATTCTTGAAGTCCTTCAGGACCACATATCCACTGACGGCGAGATTGAGGGCTGCGGCGGAAAGGGCCGTCCAGCCCTGGCCGGAGAAACCCTTGTTGTCGATATAGTTGACCAGCGCCGGGGAAATCCCGTCGGGCGCATCCCAGCGCGGCACGATGACGCCGCGCGCCGGATCACGGCCGACCTTCAACCACATGCGAGAGTAATAAAGTGCTGCGACCACGAAGCCGGTGATGGCCAGAATCGGCGGCAGGTGATCGTAAAACCACCAGACCCTTTCCTGAGACACGGAGGGCGGATCGATGCTGCCCTTCGGCATCTTGACGGCGATGGTCAGCCCCTCGTTCGCCTCCAGACGGCGCGTCGTGGTGAAGACCAGCCGGTCGCCATCCTCGATCGCGCGGGCGTTCTTGCCGGTCGCTCCCTGGCGGCCGGTAAAGACATCCAGCGCCTCAGCTTCCACGCCCGTAGGCAAGCCAACCGTGGCAGAGGCTTCCTCGATCGGAAATGCCCATTGGTTGCCGGTCACGTTCCAGTAGAGTTCATCGTGATCGGGAAAGAAGCGGATCTGGCGGGCGGTCTCGTAGGTGAACTGGAACGTATGCTCGCCGTCGGCCAAGAACACATCCTTGTCGCCGGTATAGATGCGGATGCCGCCGCTGATGCTTTCGGTGCGATACGGCTCTTCGGCACCGTCCCGCTCGACCGAGATCAGCTTGAAATCGACCTTGACGACGCGGCCGCTGGCATCGGTCACGGTCAGCGGAAAATCGCGGTAGATGCCGCGCTTGATGCGGTTCCCCTCGACATTGGCGGTGATCGTTTCGGTGACGGTCAGCACGCCGCTCTTGGCAACGTCGATGACGGAGCGATAGGCGGTAAACACTTCCTCGGCCCGCGCAGGCCCGGTCGTGGCAAGCAGGAAGGTGAGAAAGAGAGAGAGCCATCCCAATGCCGCAAAGACACGTTTCATGCGATCAATCCCTCCCCGGCCCTCCGCCGCATTTCCGTTCGGTTAAGGCCGGTCGCCCTCAAGTCCGACACCAAGGGAAGCAAGTTCATCCCAATAGCGCGGATAGGTTTTTGCGACGCAGCCGGGGTCGAGAATGGTGATGCCGTTGATCTTCAGGCCGGCCAGCGCAAAGCTCATGGCGATGCGATGATCGGCGAACGTGTCGATGTCGGCTGGCAGCGTCTGGCCGGCCAGAGCCGGATCGGAGGCGACCAGCAGGTCGTCGCCCTCCTCGATGGCGAGACCGGGGCGGATGTTCGACAGGCCGGTGGAGAGAGCGCGAGTGCGGTCACATTCCTTGACGCGCAGGTTCTCGATACCGACGAAACGCACCGGTGTCTCGTTGAAGGCGGCAAGCACGGCAAGCGTCGGAATGGCGTCCTGCATCTGCGAACCGTCGATGACAGCGGGCATATGCGGGAACGTGGCGATCACCTCATAGGCTTTCGCATCCGGCTGCGAGAAGGATGCCGCCGCGACGCCGAGGTCGATCCGGCCGCCGGTCAAAACTTCCGCCGCCCAGAGATAGGTCGCAGCGGAGGCGTCAGGCTCGATGAGATAGTCTGTCGCGTGATATCCGGTCGGGGCCACCTGCCAGATCGACGGGCTGACCTGCGTCACCTCGGCACCGAAGGCGCGCATCGCGGCCACTGTCAGATCGATGTAGCCGCGCGCGCCGATTTCCTCTCCGGCAAGCTCGATATTGACCGGGCGGGAAGCACCGGCGGCAGCCATCAGCAGGGCGGACACATACTGGCTGGAAAGACCGGCATCGATGGTGACATGGTCCATGGCAAAATCGCCGGTGCCGGAGACCGTGACCGGCGGGCAGCCGGTTTCGGCCTCCACAGTCACGCCAAGCGAACGCAGCGCGGTCACCAGCGGCGCGATCGGCCGCTTGCGCATATGCTGGTCACCATCGACCACCACCGTGCCATCGACGAGGGCCGCGGCAGCCGTCAGAAAGCGCGTCGCAGTACCGGCATTGCCGAGAAACAGAGGCGTTGCGGGGGGTAGAAGCTTGCCGGTTCCGGTGACGATGAATGTCGTGTCATCCGGCTCGGAAATCTCCACGCCCATGGCGCGCAGGGCATCGGCCATATAGCGTGTGTCGTCGCTTTTCAAAGCACCGGTCAGGCGGCTGGCGCCCTTGGCAAGACCGGCAAGCAACAGCGCCCGGTTGGTGATCGATTTCGAGCCGGGCGGACTGACGCGGCCTTCAAGCGGGTGGCCGGGCGGAAGGATGGTCAGTTTCTGGTCTGCGGCGTTCATGCTCATGTCTCTTGATGGCTCGTCTTTAATGGCTCTGGCACGGCCTTTTCATGGACCGCTCATACGTTATCGATCGTGCAAGCGTCTACGACGGAATGGCTATTGCGGCTAGGTCAAAACTTCACCACCGGCACGGCGCGGTCGGCCTCGTTGGTGATCTCGAAAAAGGCCGCCTTGGCAAATCCGAAAGGGCCGGCGACGAGATTGGAGGGAAAACTCTCGACCTTGACGTTGAGGTCGCGGGCCGCGCCATTGTAGTAGCGGCGGGCCATCTGCACTTCGCTTTCGATCTCTTCCAGCGATTGCTGCAACTCGGAAAAATTCTGGTTGGCCTTGAGGTCCGGATAGGCCTCCGCCAGCGCGAACAGCTTGCCGAGCGCCTGGCTCAGCATGCCCTCCGTCGCCGCGCGTCCGGCGACATCGCCCGCCGGCAAGGCCTGCGCCCTGTTTCGAAGGGCGACCACCTCTTCCAGCGTGCCCTTTTCATGGGCAGCATAGCCTTTGACGGTTTCGATCAGGTTGGGGATCAGATCGGCGCGGCGCTTCAATTGCACGTCGATGCCGGACCACGCCTCTTCCTTCACCTGCCGCGCCTTGACCAAACCGTTATAGACGAAAATCAGGTAGAGGATCGCG
>JAESFK010000441.1_pt1 | contig 21659 bp, 23 predicted proteins | sample 9269391 | NCBI WGS metagenome assembly JAESFK01 (sample SAMN14506231, study PRJNA617097) | algae metagenome | isolation source: Drouetiella hepatica UHER 2000/2452 and co-occurring heterotrophs from... | place: Slovakia: Slovak Paradise National Park, Hrabusice, Kosice Region | collected 2000-01-01
GCGCCGCGTGAGTATCGGATGGTCGTTGACGCCTGCGCATGTCCAACGGAGCCTCGGATCGTATCGAGATCGGCTCCTGCATCTTCGGCCTCAGTGATCGCTCCTGCGCGGGCATCGGTATTCCAGACGCTGTCCGGGATGCCAACTGCGCGCGCGATCACGCGCCAGTCGCGAGCATAGGCAAACTCGGCATAGGGGCGGCTGGCGGTCTCATCGACGATGAGTGCACCGAGTCGTTGTTCCGCGGGGATCTGGGCCAGCAGCGACATGACCAGCGGGAACTCCTTGAGATCGTGCGAGACAATCGCGCCCGTCTTCGTCGTCTCCTTCGAAATCAGGAGATCCTTGCCGATGTCAGACCACGTCAGACCATTGCTCCAGCGCCGCCATCCCTTGCCACGGCGCCCGCGCAGCACGATGCCGGTCGGCTCCTCGACCGCGGGGATCGGAAGCCACTCGCCGATCACATCCTTCTGGCGCATGCCCGATTCAAACTGCAGCGCCGTTCCAAGTGCGAGAGACCTCCGTCCTGAGGCGATCGCATGGGGTATGAAGGCTTGGACATGGGCGAGTTCGAGCTTGGAGCGCCTACGGCGAGGTCCCTTGAACTCGGTCGCGCCGAGGATTGTCAGCAAGCGGGTGCAGTGGTCCTCTGCCAGCTCCGCCGCAACGCCATAGCGGAGCATCTCTCGGATCATCTTCATGATCTTGCAGGCGCGATCGACCCGTTCCGGCCCTCCGGGTTTCTTTGGTTGCTTCGCCGCTTCATACCAGCGGCGAAAGTCCTTCAATCCGAGCGCCGCGAGCGCCCGGCTACCGAAGGCCTTCTCGATCGTTCCGACAATGTGGAGCTGTGAGCGGCGCGTGTTCCACTTCCACTCCTGGACCGGGCTCTCATCATCGATCTGAAAGCGCCGGGACAGAGCCGCGATCGTGCCGTCGAATGTCTTGTAATCCTGCTTCTGCCCGCTCGACCACGCGAGCATCTCGGCCTGGAAGCGCAGGCAGGCCGCCGAGATAAGCGGGAGGTCTGCGGACGTGTCGGCATAATGCAGCCGCACCGTTTCCGGCGTGAAGCCAGCCTTGGCGATATCGCCCCGCGCTACCCAATAAAGCGCAGGGGCGCCTGAAGCGCGCCTTCGCCGCTTCAGTCCTGGTGTGGGGAAATCATCTGAGGGCATCGAGGTTCTCCATTCCGTCCAAGGCGGACGGGGCAGAGGTTGCGATGCCGTATCGGCGATTGAAATAGGCCTCGACCGCTGGCCAGTAGCGACCGCCCATGATCGGGTCGACCTTCGGCATACCGTCGCGCTCGAGAACTTGCGCTTTGGCGCGCCAAGCCTGGGCCGTTTGGCTGAGCCGGCGGGCAATCTCGAACTCCGACGGGAACAGCCCGGCGTTCAATTGACGGGCAAGGCTCGTCGGTGTGGCGCCCTTGGTCATGCCGCGCCCGCCCATCAGTTCGGCCCCTGCCTGCCGGTGTCGAAGCCGCCGAGGCCGCGGCCGATGGAAGGCGCGTGCAGGCTGTTCAAGTTACGCTGCATCTCGCTCACCGCGGATCGGACTGCGTCCTTCATCCTGGACAGGCCAGCCTCGAGCCCGGAGGCCATCGTGCTTCCCGCCGTCGCGCCGGCCCCACCGAGCGCCTGCACCTCAGAGCCGAAATCAGCCAGCCGACCTGTAAGGCGCGGCAGGGCTTCCTCGAGAACTGCCGCCCCCGCGGCCTTGCCTGACAAGCTTTCCGGCCGGGCTGGCGGCAGGGTTGACGAGAACGGCACGCCGCCGAACTGGATCGAGGGCACCGCACCCCCGCCGCCTAGCGTCGGCGAGAAGCTGGTTGCTCCTGGGCCCACATAGGCAAAGCCGGGCCCGTCGAACGGGCGGCTAATCCGCGGCGACGACGCGGCGCGCGCCGGGCCGGCATTTTCGGCCAGCCTGAGATTGAGTTCATCGACCGAAGCAACGAGCGCATTCAGCCTTGCAAGATTGATCTGGGCGCCGTTGAGCTTCGCGTCGATCTCGTCGGTCTTGAGCTTCGTCTTGGCGTCTAGCACCCGCAGGACGGACGCGGGCAGCACCTTGCCTGCTTTCGCAGCCTCCGCGTCCGTGACAACCTTGTCGCGAGCGGCCTGCAGTGATCCGATCGTACCGCCGAGCTTATCCCGCTCGGCGTCGATCCGCTGGCGCTGCAGGAATTCCTTGCGGGCGTCGACGAGCCTGCGCGTGGTCGGATCATAATCGCGCACTGGCTCGCCGTTGAGTTCGGCATTCGCGATCGCATCGGCATTGTGGTGCTGCGCGAATTCGTTAGTGCGATTGGCGAGCTTGTTCTCACCGCGCTCCAGCTTCTTCGCAAACTCGTCGAGCGGCAGGACCAGATACTTGGCAAGCACCCCACCCGCCTGCACGGCACGGTTCTCGACCGCGCTGAACATGCGGTCGATCTGGGCGCGCGCGTCATTGGTGACGCGTGTTAGGTCGCGCGCGACCGACCCGGGCGCTATCTGCCTGATCGTCTTCGATGTCTTCTGCCACTCCCCGCGATAGGTCATCAGCGCCAGCGCGCCGCGCTTGAACTGTTGATCGTCGATGATTTCGCCCAGCTTGGATGTGTCACCCTTCAGAGCAAGCTGAAGCAGTTCCTCGAACACCTCGACGAGATTGCGCCCCTCCTTGCGACCTTTCTCGAACGCCTTTGCGGAGTCGACGCCGAGCGCCTTGAATCCCTTCGTCGTTTTGTCGCTCTCCATCTTGGAAAGGATGTTCTCCATCGAGGAGACCGCCTCCTCGGCAGTGCCAGATCCCTTCCGCATGACCTGCAACATGGCGACGAGGTCGGCGAGCCCCTTCTCGCCGCTAAAGCCAACGGCGGCCGTTGCCGGGCCGAGGCTGGGAATATAGCGCGCCATGTCCGGCAGCTCGAACTGGCCGGCCTTGCCGCCCTCCGACATGATGTCGAAGGCGGCCTGCATGTTCTTGCCGGCGATCTTGAAGTTAGTGGAAACAGAGTCCGCCGACTTCGCGATATCGTCGACCGCCGAGCCGGTCGCCTGCGCGGTACGCGCGACGGACGGCAGAAAGTCCATCGCATCCTTCAGCGTTCGGCCCTGGGAAACCAGCACGTTGAGGCCGGTCGTGACGCCGCCGGCCGATTGAGCTGTTTCGTTCGCGATGCCTTCGATCTCCTTGCGCACGCCGGCCAACTCCTGCGTGCTGGCGTTGGCCGTGAGGCCGATGCGCGTGATCTGTCGATCGACATCGGCGAATTTCTTGTAGGCGGCAGCGAGGGCGGCCGGGCCGCCGAGGGTGACCATCTGGTTCCGTCCCACTGCGGCAAAGCGGGACTGGGCAGCGGCCATGGCAGCGGAACGTTGCTGCGCAACTGCCATCATTTTCGCGGAGGTCGAAGAGAAAGCCGCGGTGGCTTTCGCCTGAATGGCACGAAAGCGCGACAGCTCGGCAGCAGCCGAGGCAAGGCCTGGCCGCAGCTTATTCTGAGCCGTGATGATGGCTTCAGCGCGAACCGTTGTGACCATCGAGATTATCTCCTTCAGGTTTCGGTGAGGCGGCCAACAGCCGCCTCGAATTTATTCAGCGTGTCGAATTCAATCTTGATCATGGTCATGCCTCAGGAAATGCGGCCAAACCGAACAGCGGTGAAGAAGAAGTAGCTGAGCCCCATGCCTGCGTTGTTGGCGAGGTTCAGCATTTGGATCACATCCCCCGCAGCTGCTGGAACGGTGGCGACCGCCGTGCACTGAATGATCGAGCTTGCCGGCGACGACCCCGCGTTGATCAGCGTACCGTTCTGCCGAAGGCGGACACCGTGGCCGGCGGCCGGCGTGTTCCCACTCGTCACGCTGTTCGCATAGGCCCGAAAGTACCAGAGCCCGCCCATGCCGGGAGGCACGGTGAACTGGCTGTTGGCGGGGTTGAACCCGGCAGCGACGTCCGGATTGCCTACCGGAGCGCCCCAGTTGGTGAAGCCGGTCTCGACGCCGGCACCGCTGCTGAAGTTCGCCGAGTTCAGGATCGAGACATAGGGGAACAGCGCATCCCGGATCGTCGATTCCGCGGTTGGGTTCTTGAGCCGCCAGACGGTGCCGTCGGAGATCACGACGGCGAGCGGCGGGATCTCGCCACCCCGCAGGGCGGCGCCGGTATTCAGATTGACGATCGCAACATTGCCGCCGACGCCGATGTCGAGCGTGGCAGGACCCGGGTTGGTCGCGCTCGTCACGATCCGCAAGACCAGGCCGGCGGTCGCCCCGAAACTCACTGGGACCGGGTCGAGGCTCACCGTGAGGGCGTTGGCCGTGCCGCCAGCGCTGCGATAATTCGCGCCCTGGCCGCGGATGGCGGCCGTCAGGAGATCATCATCGAGATTGCTGACCGGACAGCCGCTCTTGCGCGCGACCGAACGCATCTGCGCCAGAAGGGCGTTGACATTAGCGGCCCGCCACTCGGTTCCATCGCCAACAGCCGGCCCGCTGCAATCCTGGAACCAGTCGTCAGGATCTCCAGCGCCGTTGTTGGGCGAGAATGGCGGGCGAACAGCTGCCGCCCCGGCAGCACCGAACGCGCCCGGGCCCCAGAGATCAACCATGATGTTTCCTTTCCTCGCGGGTTAATGCCGCCCGGGCTTGCGTGGACTCGAACGCTGATGTCGCTTTCGTCTGCTGAGCGCGAACGCGCTCCGGCTCGCGTGCAGAGGCCGCCAGGCCGGGGCGCAGCTTGTTCTGGGCGGTGATGACCGCTTCGGCACGAACGGCTGTGACCATGTGACAGCGCCTTCCTGTTAGGGTGCGAGAGTGTCGGCGGGCCGGAACCCGCCGATCAGCGTCAGACGGTGATTCCGTTGAGCCGCACGGTTGCGACGGCGTCGCCGGAAAGCGCGGCCTCGGTCGCCGCGCCGATCAGGGTGTTGCCACTGGCGGTCGTGGTGACGACCTTGTTGGCCGCATCCCAATAGAGCTTGGCGCCGACCGTGACGGCACCGGTGGCCTTCGGCAGGGTCCAGACTTCGGTGACGCAGAAGGCGACGAGTTCGCCGGCGGTAGCGGCCTTCGCAGCGATCCCGAAGATGGAACCGATGAGGGCGCCGTCGCCGCTCGCCACGCCGCCGGAAGGGGCGGGCAAGGTGAGCGAATTGCCGGGTTGAACGTGGTTTTTCATGTCAAATGCCTTTCGAATAGGAAAAATGAACAGCGGCGATCCGCCGCCCCGAGAACGCGGCGATGCGGCCTTCAAGGTCGGCGATGGCGGAGGCCATGTCGGCGTCGGATTTGTATTCAGTGACGCGGCGGCTCTCACCGCTCACGAATTCGACCCTCGCCGCACCGGTGGCGCGGGCTGCCCGGAGGCGGACGAGCTGGTCCTGAAGTTCGGCGAGGGTCTCCATCGTCAGGCGCCCGCGTTCACGTACCAGCCGCGCCAGTCGACGAAGCCGGCGCCGAAATCGACACGCGCCTTCGTCTGAACGCCGTCGACCTCGAAGCCTGCCTTCGTCTCGATGGCGACGCCTTCCTCACCTTCGAGATAGGCGTACTCCAGCCCGTCGACCGTGGCGGGGTCGGCCGAGACGTACCATCTGGTGCCGGTGAGCCGGGCATCGACGGCGAGAGCGAGCTTGCCGGCGAAGGGGTTCGTGTCGGCCGCCGCGGCGGGGTTGAGAACCGTGAGGATCTGCTCGGCCTCGGTTTCCTTGTCGGGACCGACGAGCAGGTAACGCGGTGCGATGTCGATCGCCTCGCCGGACAGACCGACCTGCTTGCGCAGCGCGGTTCGCGCCAGCGATAGCGAAGACACCGAGATCGCCGTCCCTGAGGCTGCCTTGTTGCCGTGGTCGGCGTGGAACAGCGTCTTGCTGTCCGACATCGTCGGGCCGTTGGCGGTGTTCGAGATCAGCAGATCGACGAGGATCTGCGCCTCGGTGGCCGCTGCGGCCTGGCCCAGGCGACGGGCGAGGTCGACGAAGGCGCCAAGGTCATCGTTCACGATCGCCTGGCGGGAGATCGTGATGATCCGCCCCCAGGTGTTGAGCTTGTAGCTCTCCTTCGCTTCGGCCAGCGAGCCGGATTTGAACTCGCCGCCTTCGCCGACGGGCAGCAGCTTCGGCCCTTCCGACAGCTGCAAGCGATGCTGCAGCCGGAAGTCGCGCGCCGTCTTCTTCCGGGCGAGCAGCTTCAGGCCGGACGGCGCTGCCCGATACGATTCCCGCAGCGTTCTGCCGATGCTGTCGCCGAGGATCAGCGGAAAATCGCTGGTCGAATGCAGCGCACGCTCGACGATCGTGGCTGCGGACAGCCCCGTTGCCGCCATCCCGCGCAGGCGAAGGCTTTCCCGCGCGATGTCGAGCGTGCTGAGGCCGAAGAACGGCCGGGCCGGCTCCGAAAGCTGATGTGCCGGATTGTGCCGGGCATAGAGCGCCTCGCCGACATGGCGAACGCGCAGTTCCGGATCGGTGTGATCCGTCCCGACGCTGATCGTCGTGGTCCGAACCTGGCCGGCCGGAGCCGAGCGGGCCTGCATGGCCGCGAAGGCGGCCTGTCGGGCCTGGTCGGTGGTTGCATTGCCGTCGATCTGTCCGTCGACCCAGGCCTGATCCAGGCCGGAAAGGCGGGCGATAGAGCGGATCTCGCCGTTTACCGCGGCGCGGTCGGCGATGTCGGTGGTGGCGCCGGCGGCTCGTTCCTGAACCGGCGGCGCGGTGACAACCGGCGCGGGCGCCGGAGGGGTGACCGGCTGTTCGACCGGTGCGGGGTTGGCCGTCATGCTGTGACTCCTGGTACCAGCAGAGCGGTCGGCGGCGAGAACGACGAGCGAGGCCTCCAGCAGGTCGATCCTGGTCGCGAGCTTCTCGCGCCCCTTCGTCGACGGGTTGGCCTGCTCGCGGGAAGCGAGGGTGACGTAGCCGATCGAGGCACTGAACTGGTGCCCGTCACTCAGATCGGCCGCGATGCGCTGCGAGAGCGGGTGGTGGCGGGACAGCGTGGCGCGTCCGAGCAGCTCGCCGCCGACCACTCGGAGAGTGTCGACGCTGCCCAGGATGTTGGCCACGCTGCCCCGCGCATGGCCGTCAAGAAGCGGAATTCTCGACGGCCAATTCTGATCCTCGAGCGACAGGATCTCGGTGTATTCGCCGCGCTCGTCATAGCGCCGGACACGTGATGTCGGGCCGTTGGTCGCGATCACGACTTCGACCGTCCAGGTCTCGGCATTCCACGACGATGTTGCGACAGGCATGCGCCTGACGATGACCTCGACGGGTTCCGGCGTAGCGGGCGTGATCGGCGCGAGGGCATTCATGAGTTCGGGCTCCCGATGAGCAGGGGACGGGGTTGCGGCGCGAAAGTGAGCTTCAGACGCTCGGCGCGCGCGTTGTCGTCGGCGATCTCCTGGTCGAGCCTCTCGATGTCCTCGCCGCGGGCAGCGACGGCCTGCCGGCGGCTCATCAGTCCCGCGCCAATCGCCGCGATCTCGGCCTCGGCATCCTTCAGGGGGTCGATCCAGTCGAATCGCGGCGTGATCCAGCGTGCGGCCTCATAGGTCGCCGGGTTGGCAAAATAGCCGTCCATACCCTTCGCGCCGGAGAGGGCGCGCAGCAGGAGCCAGTTGCGCCAGACCGGCCTGCAGAACTGAAACACGATCATGCCGTGCTGGAGAGCCTCGACGCGGCGGCGCCATTCGACCAGGCCGGCCCGGAGGCTGGAATAATTGGCCTGTGTCAGATCGCCGGACAGCACATGAGCGGGAATGCCGAGGCCGGCAGCGATCTCGTCGCGAGTGATGCGGAGGAAATCGATGACCTCGTTGCCGAGGGCTGACGGCTCGCTGAATCGGACATCCTGGCCGGCGCCCAGCACGCTCATCGTTCCGGGCTCGAGGCTGACCTGGAGATTTGATCCATTAGGCGTGCCGTCGAAGTTCTCGACCGTCGCCTTTGGATCGACGATGAAGCCTGCGAAGAGCGAGGCGACGAGCTGGCGCTGAAGCTGAGCGTCCATGGCGCGATCGTAGTCCGCAAGGCGGAGCAACACGGGCGCGAACCAGGTGATGCCGCGGACCTGCCCGGGGAAGATCCGCTTGAACAGGTGCAGCACCTGCGCGGCCGGGACGCGCACCGTCTCAAAGGACGCTGGGAACGGCATGCCGGGCTGGTCGCGGCGAATGTGATAGGCGATGCGGCGCCCGCCGGAATCGAACTCGATACCCTGGATGACGCATCCGCCGTTCGTGGTGTTCTGCGTCACGTTGCGATCGACCTGCTCCGGGTCGAGCAGTCGAAGCCGGCCATCGGCCAGGATCAGCGCGAAGGCTTCGCCGCTGATGACCAGCGAGCGCACCGCCGAGGCCTGCAGCCCGTAAAAATCGGTCAGCTCGTCGGCGTCCGCGTCATCGGTCCAGGCCTCGAAATCGAGAGCCAGCGCCGAGGCGCGGCTCTGCACCTTCAGCCCCGTCCCGACCAGAGCCGAAACCCAGGCCTCGACGGCGCTGGCAGCGTGAGCGTTGTTCGCAACGAGGCCTCGCGCACGGCGTGCCAGCGTGCCGGCACTCGCTAGCATCGCCGAAACCGCGCTCGGCATATCGGCGAAGCCGGCCCAACGCCGGCCGGAGCCGCCACCGTCGAAGGAGCGGGCTGCCGGATGGGCCGATTTCTGGCTGCGCCGGAACAGGCTCGCCGGGAATTTAGGGAGCGAGAACTTCATGCGGAGACCTCCACGCGATAGGGCGCGAGCAGCGCTTGGAGGCGATCTGCATGAACCATCACCTCATCAAGGAGGCGCCGGACGGCTGCGGTTTCCTCGACAACTGCCTGCTGCGTCTCGGCCGGGACGCCGTGATACAATTGCGGCTCCACGTTCACCGCGAGCAGCGGCAGGTTCAGCACGAAGGCCGGCGTCTGGCGTTGGCCAAGATGCTCACGCGGGAAGATCACAACGCTCATCGAGCGGTTTCCTCTTTGCGGGCGATGGAGCGGTCGAGAGCTTCCAACAGGTACGGCACGGCCTTACGCAGCCGGTGCAGCTCGTCGAGCGAACAGCGCTCCAGGCGCCAGGCCGGCCAGCAGTGCTCGCTCCAGAACCGGCGCCATGCAGGCGAGATCCGGTCGAAGCGCTCGTCGTTCGTGTTATGTCGATGGTTTGAGGCCGTTTCGTTCCCACGATTATGCTGCGAGATGGCGTTCATGTGTCGCCTCCCTCTGTCTCGGGCTTCGGGCGGATAGCGTTCGCGAGCGTCCCGAAGATGATCCGCCGGGTCTCATCGGCCGTTGCCACGGTTTCCGGTTGCAGTGCGGCAAGTTCAGCCAGGACGTGTTCGACGATTGTTTGGAGATCGATGATCGTCACGATGCCCTTCGTCTTGCGCAGCAACGGGCCAACCGCGTCGCTCGCTCCTATGCTGATGAATGTGCATCGCGGCTCTTTCCAATCCGCCGGGTCGTCCTGCGTCCGCAGGCCTCCCGGAAAGAAGGCCTCGAGGTGAGTGGACGCTTCGCCTTTAAGTATCCACTCGAATTTCATTCTCTGAATATGATCTGCATGCCAGACAGCATCGTCTGCGGGGATACCATGGTCAGTCATTACGACAACTGAACGGGCAACACACATGTCGATTATTGAAAAATAGTTCCAGCCGCCACCTTCTTTAGTTTGAGGGAACAACCCATTACGGTTTCGCCACGCGCGAAAGGTGACAGCCTTGCACGCCGCCACTGCGACGAGAGTCGATGTCTGATATTTTCGATCTCGCCACACCATCAGCCTCGCCGTTTGCCTCCCACGTTGGAATGACACGCTTGTATCACTCTTTTAGGATCGATGCAAGTGTATCGTTCATAAGCTCGAGATGATCACCAAGCCCTATGGAACTGCCATCGCCCCATTGGGTGACAGAGTCCGACTAGGTTATGCGGATGCCTCGCAGGCTCTCAGTGCGGGGGAAGCCCAACGATTCACATGGGACTCAAAGAGCGCCCCAATGCCCGCAGCAGCCAAAGGCGAGAGCGTTGCCTCCGAATTGAGAAACTGAGAGGAAGATTGGATAAGTCGCTCGATCGCCCTTTCATATTCGACATCCGGATCCTTGTTGGCCACCATCCGGCCGAACAAATTGCACGCCGCCGCCATCTGTGCGGCTACGGCACCGAGTGAGGTCGCCTGCTCGGCAGCTAGGGCCATCATCAGCGCGTTGCGGCGGTCGAAGGTAGTGTCCATAGCGCGCTCGATCTTCATGCGTTCGAGCGGGGTTGCCGCGGCATCGAACGACTTCTGAAGCTCCTCTTCCTCGCGCGCCGTAGCCCCGATACGCTCACAGAGATGCATGTGGAGATTGAACTCGCCTGCTCCGGAGGGTTGAGCCTGGCGGGAATTAGGCAAGCCGCTAGCGGCTGCCGCAACGCGTGCGTTGGGCATGGTTTGCTCCTCGGTCTAAGTTGTGCTACTTTCACTTGTGACGTTAGCACAAGGATTGCGACTTGTGAAGCCTGCACAAGTAAGGATGGCGCGTGCCGCTCTGAACTGGAGCTTAGCCGATCTGGCGAGCGCCGCGGGCGTGCACAGAAACACCATTTCCAACTTCGAAACCGGCAAATACGCCGGGGACCAAGAGAAATTGGCTGTCATGCGTGCGGCCCTCGAAGCCGCCGGCGTCGTGTTCATTCCTGAGAATGGCGGCGGGCCTGGAGTGCGTCTCCGGAAGAGCAACGATGGCTGAGGCGGCGAGGTCGAACCTCGAGCGACAGTCGATTGTCGTTGCGGCGATTCTCGGGAAAATGCTGGAGGCTGGCGTCCTGCCTGAATGGTTTGCCGCCGAGGCATTCAGCGCAGCCTATGCGGAGGCAGGTTATCCTGCCTGCTTCGATTCTGAGGGCCTGATCGAAGACGTAGTCGCTTGGCTCAATCGTGAGCAGATCATCTTCATCAAAAATTCGATGCAGGGCACCGAAGGCGAAATGATCTGGGAGTGCGGCCTCACGGCCAAGGGCATCCACTTGGTTCAGACGCCCGCAGAGATTTTCGGAGGGCTTACGCCGCAGCAAGTCATCGAAGGCAAGGCGAAGGGGGATGCGCCGGCCTCCCAGTATGTGAAGGCCGGCTCGTTCTTGGGAGGCCTATTCGGCGGCGCGATCAAGTCGATGAGCGGTTAGGCCGCGTCACCGCCAAGGCGGACGACGTCATCGCTGATTGAAAACAGCAACTGCAGGTCCGCGTCGCACTCCTCGCCCTTCTCGACCAATTCGCGCCGAAGCTGAGATGCGCGGGCCTTGGCCTGAATACCGGCGATCGTCCTGGGCTGCATCGCAATAAGCTGATCGTGGAGTTCCCACATCCGGACGTACAGCCGGGTATCCTCCTCATCCGCAGCTGCCTGCCCGCATTCGATTCGAGCTTGCTCGCAATCGGCCGTCCACCGATCGTATGCCGCAACGATCTCGTCCGCGCGGGCTTGAGCCTGAGGATAAGGCACCTCGATCCGCTCGCCATCATCAGCCGTTGCTGACCTGGTTACCGGGCCGTTGCGGAAGCTATCGACGAGGTTCACGTACCACAGGATGCCGTCATGCGTACGGCATGGACGGAAGCTGAGAGGATCCCCGCGCCGAACCAGTAGCGCCGTCGGAACTTCCGGTTGCACATAACGTGCCTCAGCAGCATCGAGGATCTTCCAGCTTGCCTCGCGAGCGGCCTTCGCCTGTTCGTACTCAACAGCCAGGGAGATGATCTCGGCGTCGGAATGATTGGTCGCCAGCGCCCAGGCAACGTCGAGGTTAGCGCTGGAGACGGGCGTAGCGTTAGCGAAAAGATCGCGATTAGCGATATCGATGGTCATCTCGATGTCCTCGGCGTTGCGGTGCCGAGAACAAGCGCACAGGCATCGGCCCCCGCAATACGCTGGTCGGCCGCCTTCCTCGCAATGCACGGAAACTGCCCCCGTAATTCACATGGGGTTTGCAAGTCGCTTCGTATTGCGGCGCGTTAAAAGTTAATAACTTCTTGCTAGATTGAGAATCGGAAGGGGCCCGGGGCTAGACAACCAAGCCCGATCAGAGCCAATAGAATAGTTATGTCCGAGCTTGTGAATGTCTATTGTGATGAGTCGTGCCATCTTGAGAGAGATGGGCAGAGCGCTATGGTCTTTGGCGCTGTTTGGTGTTTGGCCGACAAACGTAAAGAGATCGCTGACCGAATCGCAGAGATTCGCGCTCGGCATGGGATGCCTGCCGATTTTGAGTTTAAATGGACGAAGGTTGGTCCAGCTAAGTTACAGATGTATATGGATCTAGTTGATTATTTCTTTGATGATGATGACTTGAAATTTCGGTGTTTGGTCATTCCAAATAAGAAAGTTATTGATCATACAAAATTCAACCAGTCTCACGATGATTGGTATTACAAAATGTATTTCAATATGCTCAAGACGATATTTAAGCCGACTGATGCCTATCATATTTATCTAGATATCAAGGACACTCGTAGTGAGAAAAAGGTCAGACATCTTCACGATGTTCTTTGTAATAATGCATATGATTTTTCGAGGAATGTAATCCGAAGAGTTCAGCAAATTCGCTCTCATGAAGTTTTGCATATGCAGATTACCGATATTCTTATCGGGGCAATTTCTTATAAAGCAAGAGGGATGAATTCTAGCAAAGCTAAAATGGAACTTATTGACCGCATTGCTAAGAGAAGTGGGTATTCACTCGAAAGAAGCACTCTTTATAGAGAGGAGAAATTCAACATATTTGTATGGCGGGGCAGCGAAGAGTGATGGAAGAGCTCGACCTGCCCGATTTGATGCTTTTACAAGAGTATGACGGCAACTGGGATGCTTATTTGGAGGCGATTTATCGTCAGTTTCAAGCCGATTTCGCCGGGGAGCGAGGGCACTTCAGGGGTAAGAGAATCGGCCTAAAGCGCCTTCCAATGAGCGGAGGTCGAGAGGCTACCTTTTGGCACTTCATTTCAGAAGGAAATGTAGAGGCCGACAGGACGCCCGATATGCGGCGCTGCGAGAGGATTGCTTGGATTCGCGTGATCCTAAGCAACCCGGAGCATCGAAGCATTAAGACATGGAGCGAAGTGGGCGACAGGAGCACCAGGATACTTCTGTGGCATGAGCGCGCGGAGTTTTTGGTGGTGCTTGATGACCGCGGGGAGTTTGTCCTTCCCTGGACGGCCTATTGCGTTGAAAGAGATCACCAAAAACGCAAGCTGCAGGCCCGCTGGGAAGCTGCGACCAGAAATGGCTAGCCCCGCCTCTCGTGAGAAAGACGGGGCCGGAACTCCTTCTACACATGGTAGATGAGCTAAGGAGCTTATAGCTCATTCAGATATGGATTTCAAGCTAACTCTTGACAAATCCATTTTTTCGTTATCCGCCGAATCAGATCAATGGCTTACGCCGTAAACGTATCGATATTCCTGACGGCATATCGGACAAAAAAGTCAACCTTGGCTATCGTCCGAACCTACTCATCCATTGCGATTTAACGGCAACAACGGCCGGCGGGTGGGGGGCTTGTATCGCGCCGCTGTCGACCCGAAGCGGCGACGTGGTAATCCTTCCGGCCGCGTCACCTAATGAGAAGCCCGCCGCCCCTAATCCGGCGAGCGCCGCTGTCGCATACACACGGCAGTCGAGGGGTTCGTTTCTAACGCCGCGATCAACGATCCACTCGATGCGTGGAACGCCTCGGGACCACTTGCGCACGGGCCTCTCGGCCATCAGTCCTGCGAACCACGTGAAATCGCGATCCGCTGGGAAATGGCAGGTACCGGGGGCTGAACCTGCCTCGAGTCGCAGTCGGGCAAACAGCTGCGATTTCAAACCATCGACCCCGACGATGTGCAGCGGCGTCGTCGTGGCCTTCTGCGGCTTTGGCGGGCGCCGGGGCCACGCGGGGACGCCGGGGCCGCCTTTGCCCTTGATGGCCCACACACGGCGCGCCAGGCGGGCAGCAGAGTAGGCCATCACCTGGCTCGTGCGGTGGCCGCCGGAATCGACCGCAGCCGCCGCGACGCGCAGATCCGTCACCTCTCGGGGATGCCGGAACGTCCGCATCAACAGGGCGTCGAGCGCGGCCCATGGCTCTGGACCGGCCGGGTCGCCATGGATGATGCGATAGTCCAGCGACCAGCTCTCCTCGTTCCGCCCCCAGCCCACGAACTCGACTTCGATCCGGTTGTCCTGGACGTCGACGCCGGCGGTGATGACGGCGACCCCATCGGGTAGGAGTTCGGCCCAGGATCTATCGACCGCCTCGGCACGCGCCTGCAGCTCGTCGATCGGCACGGTCTGCGTCGCGCGATCCTCGAAGGCCTCGCCGAGCTTCAAATTCGTCCAGGTCTTATGCCGGGTCGGATCGCCCCTTGAGGCGAGAAAATCGACGGCGATCTCGCCCCAGCTCTCAAACGGACTGTAGAGGGCAGACAGATGGAAGCCCGCGGCTTTGCCGGGCCCGGGAGCGTCGGCCCGCCACTCGCCAGCGGCCAGGAGTGCGGGCTTTTGATGCTCCTCGATCACGCCGCCGCATTCCTGGCAAGCGTAGAAGGCCCGGGCGGGCTCTTCCTCCGGCACCTTCGGCCAAGTCACGCCGCTCCAGACCAGCGCCTGATACTCGCCGCAATGAGGGCAAGGGACATAGTACCGCCTCTGGTCGCTCTCGGCATAGGCGCGTTCAATCCGGCTGACACCGGCTATGGTGGGCGTCGAGATCATGATAATCTTGCGGCGACCGCGGTATGTGACGGTGCGCTGAATGGCGAGCGAAACCGGGTCGCCTTCGTCGTCGACGTCGGCCGGGAAGCCATCGACCTCGTCGAGGGTGAGATAGCGGGCGGGATGGGATCGCAGGCCGGAGCCGCTGTTGGCGCCCGTCATCATCAGCGATCCGCCCGGGAACTCCTTCAATGCGATCGTGTTGCCCGGTTCGCGAGACCTCGGCGGCACGATCTTCGCCCGGATTGCCGGCGTGTCCTGAACAAGCGGCTCGATGCGCGTCCTGGAGTTCTTTCGCACCATGTCGATCGACGGCCAGACGGCGAGGATGGCGCCAGGCGCATGGTCTATCCAATAGCCGATGGCGTTCAGTGCGGCCTCAGTCCCGCCGGTCTGCGCTCCCTTCATCAGGACGACGCGCTCGACGGGGGATGACACCGACAGGCAATCCATGATTTCCCGCAGATAGGGCACGCGCGACGTACGCCAGGGGCCGGGCTCGGCATTGGCGCCCGGGAGAAGGCGGTGCGTGTCGGCCCATTCCGACACCGTCATAGCCGGCGGCGTGGCGAGGCCACGGCACCAAGCTTCCTCGACCAGGGCAAGCGTCTCTGCCTCGAGCAGTGTCATCGGCTGAGGCCCTCCATCGGCCTGGCCGCAAGGGTGGCCAGTTGTTCGCGGACCAGGCGATCCAGGACGGCGAGAACGACGGCGGTGTCTGCACCGGTGTCCGCAGCGATGGCGGGCGCAGCGCGGCCGGGCCACGCGATCCAGCTATCGCGCTCCATCCGGGCTCGGCCCTCGATCCAGCGGAGAGCAGACTTGGCGTTGATCAGGTTGCCGGCCAGCTTCTCGGCCTTCAGCTCGGCGATCTTCGCATCGGCGGCGTCGCGCTGCGCCCTCGAGGATACAGGGCGTTGCGACGGTTGGTCGAATTCTGCCAGCCCGGCGCGACGACGGTTGCTGTCGACGTTCGCATCGACCCAAGCGAGGCCATCGGCGATCCTGATGCGGCCGTTGAGCTCTACCGGCAGGCCGGCGGTGATCATCTGAGACACGCGGGCAGGCGTCACGCCGAGCCGCTCCGCGAAGCCCTTCTTCGACAGGGTTTCGACAGGCGGCATCGCGAGGCCGTCGAGCAATCCGTTCTGCGTCGGGTGCATGGCTTTAGCGGCCCCCTCCCGGAACTTTAGGAGCTAAATCTTCGCTCGCTAACGAAGCCGAGCGCCGTACCCGTCCCGCAGGGTAGACCGGCAGAGGGACCCGCTCCGCGGCTCCCCGCAGGGCCGCGGCGATCTCTGACCGCTCGATGAAGAATGCCTCGGGGTCTCGATGGGAGACGGTGAGCCGATCGATGCGAGCCGCCAGGTTCGCCAGCATCTCGCCTGCCTCGAGTGCCACACCCACCGACCGCTCCTGCCCCACCCTTACGCCCCCCCTAAAGGGGGGGCTATAGGGGGGTGAGGCAAGCTCGGTTTGCCCCGCTGCCGAACCCCGCCGCGCCAAACCCTTCAAGGTGTGGCAGTTCACCGTCTTCATGGCTGCTCTCCCACCTCGACGAACTCCCGAACCATCCGTTTCGCGTCATTGCGCTTGACGACCCGGAGCCATCCGTTGGCGATCCACCTAATGATCAGCAGTTTGATCGAGCTCTTCGCACCGCGATCGCTGTCGTCGAGGTCGAGCACCTCGGCGACGAGCAAGCCGACCCATGATTTCGACTGAGGGTCCAGCCGCCAGTCACCGCCTGCAATGCGCTTCTGGACTGCGATCACGTCGGCGGCAGTGACGTCCTCGTTCGGGTCCGGCCACTTCCAGGTGGTGACGACGCCGACCTCGTCTTGAGGGTCCTGGTCCGTCCCATTGCCGAGTGGGACTGAAACCAACTTGAACCACTTCGCGCCCTCGGCCGGCGGTGCAAGGTTAGCCTTCACGTCATCGACGCGAACGTGCGAGCGGGGCTGTTCCACCTTGGCCTTCTCGGCGTCTTCCTTAGACATCTGGTTGAGCGTGCGAGCCGATCGCACGGCCGCCAGCAACGCGCTAGCGCCACGGGCATCGTCAGCCGTCACGTCTCCACTGCCCCCCGCCGCCATCTTTCGGGCATGGTGGACGAACTCCACGGCGCAACCGGTCTCGTCGGCGATCTGAGCCCATCGCTTGCAGACTGCCGCGATCTGACCGTTGTCGTTCTCCGCGACCTCGTGGCTGGAAACGAACGGGTCGATGATGACGACGTCGATGCCGTTCTCATGGATGGTCTGGATCAGGTCGCGCTTGGCGTCCTCGTTCGGGACGAAGCCGCGCGGCGAGCCCTTCGCCATGCTGATTTCGGTATCGCGTCCGCTGTCGATGAAGAGCCGCCCCTCGATATCGGCAGCTGCCACGTTGTGATGCATGCATGCCGCCGCGATCCGGCGTTGTGTTTCGTCAAGCGGATCTTCGCCGTTCCAGTACCAGACAGTGAGAGGCCGAGGCTGGAGACCGAGAATGTTCTTCCCGCTCGCCATGGCGACAGCCTCGGTCAGCGCCAGCGCGGACTTGCCGACGCCGCCAGGGGCGATCGTCGCGGAGAGGTACTTCCGAACGTAGTGCCGACCATAAAGGAACTGCCGCGGCGGGATCTTCCACGGCATCTGCCACACGAATGGCGTCGCCAGGATGGGCTTTCGAGCCGGCTGAGCCTCGTCGATCGGAGCTGTGAATGCTCCCTCGACGAGGTCTGCGATCTGGTTATGGCGGGCCAGTTTCGCTTCCGCCTCCGCCTCGATGATGATGCGTCGGATGTCATCCGGAAGGGGCTTGTCGGGATCGCTCATGGATAGCGCCCCCTCTGCGATGGGGAACGCGGCTCAATTAGATCAACGGGCCGGCACCGCTTCCCAAGCTGAATGTCGTCGGTTCGATCCCGATCGCCCGCTCCAAATCCCCTTGATTACAGCGCTAGAGAATTTGTTCTTTAGCCGGTTCGACCGCTCCGCCATGAGCTGGCTGGGTACGCCGGCGCGCATCTCAGCCGGAGCGTTCGGCGATGGCGGTCCCTGCCGCCCAGCCTGATGACCACGCCCATTGGAAGTTGTAGCCGCCAAGCCAGCCCGTGACGTCGACCACTTCGCCGATGAAGTACAAGCCGTCGACCGTCCTTGCTTCCATCGTCCGTGAGTTCAGACCTGAGGTGTCGACGCCACCGAGCGTTACCTCCGCGGTCCGGTATCCTTCCGATCCGATCGGCATGACGTGCCAACCCTGAATGGTCGCAGCGATCGCGGTGAGCTTCTTGTCGCTTGCGTCGCCGATGGGCCCCGCCCAACCATGGGCATCGGCAAGATAGGCCGCCAATCGCTTCGGCAGAATATCAGCCAGCGTATTGGCGATGCTTCTGCGGCCGTTTTCCTGTCTGGAAGCGCGCAACTCGGCGAACACATCTTGATTGGGCAGGAACGCGATCCTGACCGCCTCCTTCTCGCGCCAGTAGGAGGAAATCTGCAGGATCGCAGGGCCGGATAGGCCGCGATGCGTGAACAGCAGCGCCTCATCGAACGAGGTCTTGCCGCAGGAGACGCGCGCATCTGCGGCGACGCCGGCAATCTCGCGAAACCCGGCGAGAACCTCTTCGCCGAATGCCAGCGGCACCAGGGCCGGGCGTGTCTCCGTCACCGCCAAGCCAAACTGGCCGGCGATCTGGTAGCCGAGGCTGGATGCCCCCATCTTCGGGATGGATTTCCCCCCGGATGCGACGACGAATTGCCGGCACTGAATTTTGGCGGCCCCATCGCCGCCAAGCGTGACCGCAAAGCCGTCATCAATCCGCGCGAGGCTTTCGAGTCTGGTCCGGAGGCGCAATTCACAGGCCGCGCGCGCCATCTCGTTGAGCAGCATTGCGATGACATCCTTGGCGGAATGGTCGCAGAAGAGCTGCCCGAGGGTCTTCTCGTGATAGGTGATGCCGTGTTTTTCGACCAACGCGACAAAATCATGCTGCGTGTAGCGGCCAAGCGCCGATTTGGCGAAATGGGGATTGGTCGAAAGGAAATTGCGCGCGCTCGTTCCGATATTGGTGAAGTTGCAGCGCCCTCCGCCGGAAATCCGGATCTTTTCGCCGGGTGCCGCGGCATGATCGACGACGAGAACACGCCCGCCGCGTGAAGCGGCATGGATCGCGCACATCATTCCGGCAGCGCCCGCGCCCAGGATGACAGTGTCGAAGCGCTCAATCGACATCGAATGCTGCTGGTCCCAGTAACCGCCCCGACGGGCATCGCGCAGCGTTTCGGATGGTGGCGCGCTACGTCCGGCTTCGGGTAGAGGATCCGCGGCCGTCCATCAACCGATGACTGGAGCCGTCGTCAGAGCGGGAAGATCTCCTCGACGGCGAGCTGCCTGGCGGTGATGCCCTGCTCCCAGGAATAGCGCGCCATGGCCTCGATGGCCTGGCGGTTCGTCGCGGTGCCATAGGCCCAGTAATCCTGCCCCATCACGGCCTGCGTTTCGCGCAAGGCGCTCTCCTGCCAGGGCAGCATCGCCGTATCATAGGCGAACTGATGCAGTTCATTATTGGCAAAGGCCTTCGCCTGCTCGAACGCGTCGGTCAGGGCGGCCGGCAGGTCGGGGTGCCGCTCCAGCACGTCGGCGCGGATGCCAATCAGGTGCATGAGCGGGAACAGCCCGGTCTTGCGGAAATAGGCTTTCTCGGCGGCGGGCACGTTGGTGAAGAGCCGCCGGATCGCGGGGTGGCCCTTGGCGAAGGCTTCCGGCGCACGCGGCGCGATGATCGCGTCGAGCTTGCCCGCCAGCAGCCACTCCCACAGCGTCTCGCCGGCCGGCAGCCGCGTCGTCCGGAAACGCTCGGGCAGGGTGACCGGCACCTTCTCCTCGCGGCCGGGCGCATCGATGCCGCCAATGATCCAGTGGATCGTATCGGAGGCGACGCCATACTCGTCCGAGAGCAGGCCGCGCACCCAGACATTGGCGGTGAGCTGATACTCCGGCACGCCGACGCGCCGCCCGGCCAGATCCTCGGGCTTGGTGATCCCGGCATCCGCCCGGACATAGAGCGCGCTGTGGCGGAACTTCCGCGACACGAACAGCGGCAGGCCGACATAGCGGCAGTCCGAGCGCGAACGCAGCAGCAGGTAGGTGCTCAGCGACATCTCGGTGATGTCGAACTCGCCGCCGAGCATGCCGCGCAGGAAGACCTGCTCGGGCGGCAGCACCGACCAGTCGAGCGAAAAGCCCTCCGCCCGGATCAGGCCGGCGATCAGCGGCCAGGTCCGGTCATAGGCACCGCAGCCGACGCTCAGCCTGGGTTCGGGTGCATCTTGCGGGCTCATTTGTCCGAATATCCCGGCACGATCAGCGCATCGATGATGTAGCGGCCGCCGGCAGCCACGACCGCCGCGCCGCACTCCAGCTCGGCGAGCAGTTCGTCGACGGACCGCACCGGGCTGCCGCCCTCGAAGCCCTGCGCGCGCGCCAGCCCGATGATGTCCGGCGCGGGATCGTCGAGGCGCTGGCCGATCCACTTGTTTTCGACGGGGCGCGCGCGCGCGCGCGCCATGCGCTCCTGATGGACCTCGTCGTTGAAGTAGGAGCGGTTGTTGGCGACGACGAGCATCAACGGCACGCGCTCATGCGAGGCGGTCCAGAGGGCGTTGACGCCCATCAGGTAGTCGCCGTCGCCAATCACGCCGATGGTCATCCGGCCGGAATCGCGCAGCGCGATCGCTGCCCCGATCGTATGGCCGGGGCCGGTGCCGACGGCTCCGCCGCCATCCTTGCCGAGGAAGTCTAGCGGCGTGCGGAAGCGACAGGCCGAGCGCGGCCAGCCGAAGGACAGCCGTGCGAAGGTGACGTCACGGCCCTCGACGAAGGCGCCGATCGCGAAGGCGAGCTGTTCCGAGTTGAAGATCGCCGAGCGGTCGGGGCCCGTGGCGGCCGATACCGTCCAGTGCTCGGTCGAAAGGATCATCGGAACCGCGGCGGACCAGTCGCCGGTGGCCGTCACGGCCTCGAGCAACTGGCCGACGAAGCGGTCCGGGTCTGCCGCGATCCTGACATCGACGGCGGCCAGCGCCTGATGATCCATGCTCCAGCCATTGGCGACATGGCCGTCGAGCGAGCAGTGGATGATCGGCGTCGTGAGCGGCACTTGCGTCTGCGAGGCGCCGCAGCGGGCGCTGAGGAAGCCGGCGAGGTCGTGCCAGTCGAGGCTGACGATGGCGTCCGCCGCCTTCAGCAGCGCGATCTCGGCCTCGTTCGGCCGCTCGCCGACCGGAGCCAGGCCATGCAGCGGATGCTCTGTCGGGAAACCCGGCGCATTATGCGTCGTCGTCAGCACGGTCGCGCCGAGCGCCTCGGCGAGCGCGATGCGCCGGTCCCAATCGCCGGAGTCGCGCGAGACGCGGCCGATCAGCAGGACAGGTGCGCGGGCGCCGCGCAGCACCTCCAGTACGCACTGCAGATCCTCGGTCGGCGCGGCCGCCGGGCGCGGTGCGCGGAATCGGGCGACGTCGGGGACATGGACCTGGCGGTCGAGTTCGGTCTCCTGCATCTCGGCGTCCAAGCAGACATAGACCGGGCCCATTGGCGCGGTCCTTGCGATCTGGTCGGCGCGCAGGACGGATTCGACGGCCGCCTCCGCCGAGGCAGGCTGATCGTCCCATTTCGTGTAGGGCCGCACCAGCGCGCCCTGGTCGCGGGCGGTGTGGATCCAGTCGATCCAGGGCCGGCGGCGATGGGCGTCGACGGGCCCGGTGGCGCCGATGATCAGCATCGGCCGGCGGTCGCACCAGGCGTTGAAGATCGTCATCGTCGCGTGCATTAGCCCGACATTGGAGTGCAGGATTACCGCCATCGGCTCCTGCGCGACGCGCGAGAAGCCGTCGGCGATCGCGACCGCATGCTCCTCATGCAGGCAGACGATCATCGCCGGATCATGA
>JAESFK010000442.1_pt1 | contig 21583 bp, 18 predicted proteins | sample 9269391 | NCBI WGS metagenome assembly JAESFK01 (sample SAMN14506231, study PRJNA617097) | algae metagenome | isolation source: Drouetiella hepatica UHER 2000/2452 and co-occurring heterotrophs from... | place: Slovakia: Slovak Paradise National Park, Hrabusice, Kosice Region | collected 2000-01-01
CACCATTTGTTGTTCAAGCATTCACTTGATGCAGAAGAATGCCTGACTTCGGAAGGACGTTCCAGTCTCTTTTCAATAGATTTCCGGCCATCGAAACCGATGGAGAACCGGTCGCCATGCTCAGCAAATTCGAGCGTTATCCCCTGACTTTCGGCCCGACGCCGATCGAGAAACTGCCGCGACTCTCAGCCCATCTCGGCGGCAAGGTCGAGCTCTTCGCCAAGCGCGAGGATTGCAACTCCGGATTGGCTTTCGGCGGCAACAAGCTGAGGAAGCTGGAATATATCGTTCCGGACGCGATCGCCTCGGGCGCCGACACGCTGGTCTCGATCGGCGGCGTGCAGTCGAACCACACCCGCATGGTCGCGGCCACCGCCGCCAAGATCGGCATGAAGTGCCGGCTGGTGCAGGAGAGCTGGGTGCCGCATGAGGACGCCGTCTATGACCGGGTCGGCAACATCCTGCTCTCGCGGGTCATGGGCGCCGATGTGCAGCTCGTCGACGAGGGCTTCGACATCGGCATCCGCGCGAGCTGGGAGAATGCGCTGGCGGATGTGAAGGCCAAGGGTGGCAAGCCCTATCCGATCCCTGCCGGTGCCTCGGTGCACAAGTTCGGCGGCCTCGGCTATGTCGGTTTCGCCGAGGAGGTGAGGGCACAGGAGGCCAAACTCGGCTTCAAGTTCGACTTCATCGTCGTCTGCACCGTCACCGGCTCAACCCATGCCGGCATGGTCGTCGGCTTCGCCAAGGACGGCCGCCAGCGCAACGTCATTGGCATCGACGCCTCCTTCACGCCCGCCCAGACCAAGGCGCAAGTGCTCGACATCGCGCAGAAGACCTCGGCGCTGATCGGCGGCAAGGACATCGTCGCAGACGACATCGTGCTGAACGAGGATTACGCCTACCCGGTCTACGGCGTCCCCTCGCAGGAGACCATCGAGGCGATCCGCCTCTCGGCCCGGCTCGAAGGCATGATGACCGACCCCGTCTATGAGGGGAAATCGATGCAGGGCATGATCGACCTGGTGAAGAAGGACTTCTTCCCGGCCGGCTCGAAGGTGCTCTACGCCCATCTCGGCGGCGTGCCGGCGATCAACGGCTACAGCTACACCTTTCGCAACGGCTGATCGTGATGGAGGTCGTCGTCCTCATCGAGTTCGAGGCGGGGGTGGCTTCCGGTCGCGCCGCCCTGTTGGAGAAGGTCGGCGCGCTCGCGCTGGCCGGGCAGGCGAGGCTGAGCTTCGTGGCAACCGAGGCCGGCAGCTCGGGCAAGCCGGAGCGCGACGTCGTCGCGATCGGTCTGGCGCGTGCCTCGTCGGCGGCGGGACTGCTCGAGCGCTGGCGCGGCGAGGGCATCCTCACGGCGTCGACCTCGACACGCATCCTGCAGGTCGAGCCGATCTGGTCGATGGAGCCGCTCGCCTTGATGTTCCCCTGAACCGGTGGACCGCGGCCGCATCGCAGGTCGTTCCTGCGTTCTCCCGGCTTGTCGTTGAGCCGGGGAGGATGCAAGAACCCCCTCAAAGGCTTGGCGGCATGTTCCGTCGGCGAAGCGGGAGTTCGGGCGATGCAGCTTGGAGTGATCGGCCTCGGCCGGATGGGTGGCAACATCGTGCGCCGGCTGATGCGCGTGGGGCATGACTGCGTGGTCTATGACCGCGATCCGAAGCCCGGCGTGGCGCTCGCAGCGGACGGTGCGATCGTCGCGTCCGACCTCAAGGACATGGTCGCGAAGCTGCAAGCGCCGCGCGCGATCTGGGTCATGCTTCCGGCGGGCAAGATCACCGAGGCGACGCTGACGGAGCTCGCCGGCCTGCTTTCGCCCGGCGACACACTGATCGACGGCGGCAATGCCTTCTGGAAGGACGATGTCCGGCGCGGCCGGGACCTCGCCGCCAAGGGGCTGCACTACATGGATATCGGCACCTCTGGTGGCGTCCATGGGCTCGACCGCGGCTATTGCCTGATGATCGGCGGTGACAAGGAAGCTTTCGACCGGCTGGAGCCGATCTTCAAGGCGCTGGCGCCCGGCAAGGGCGAGATCGAGCCGACGAAGCATCGCGACGGGCGCAATCCTACAGCTGAGGAGGGCTATCTGCATTGCGGCCCGGTCGGTGCCGGCCATTTCGTCAAGATGGTCCATAACGGCATCGAATACGGCATGATGCAGGCCTTCGCCGAGGGTTTCGACCTGCTGCGCAACGCCTCCGCCAAGGAAGGCCTGCCGCCTGAATACGGCTTCGAATTCGACACCGCCGAGATCGCCGAGGTTTGGCGCCGGGGCTCTGTCGTGACCTCCTGGCTGCTCGACCTGACGGCCGAGGCGCTGGCAGCCGACGAGGACCTTTCCAACTATTCCGGCAATGTCTCGGATTCGGGCGAGGGCCGCTGGACCGTCGATGCCGCGGTCGAGACGGCGACGCCGGCGGAGGTGCTGACCTCGGCGCTGTTCGCCCGCTTCCGATCGCGTGTCGACCATACCTTCGGCGAGAAGGTGCTTTCCGCCATGCGCGCCGGCTTCGGCGGCCATGTCGAGCCCAAGAAGCAGGGCTGACGGTGATGGATTCCGCGCAAACGGTCGTGAAGCCGGCCGTCATCGTCGTCATGGGCGTGGCCAGCTCGGGCAAGACCTCGCTCGGCGAGCGTCTCGCCGCGCAGCTCGGCTGGCTCTTCCGCGATGCCGATTCCTTCCACCCGCCCGAGAACGTCGCCAAGATGGCGGGCGGGACGCCGCTGAACGACGAGGATCGCAAGCCCTGGCTCGCCGCCATCGCCGCCTGGATCGACGACCTGCGCGGCTCGGGCCGCAATGGCATCGTCACCTGCTCGGCGCTGAAGCGGGCCTATCGCAGCGTCATCATCGGCGACAGGCCGGATGTCGCGCTGGTCTATCTCAAGGGTTCGCGTGAACTGATCGGCCAGCGCATGGCGTCGCGCCAGCACCACTTCATGCCGACCGCGCTGCTCGACAGCCAGTTCGCGACGCTGGAGGAACCCGGAGAGGGTGAGCGCCCGCTGGTGGTCTCGGTCGAATCCTCGAAGGACGCGATCGAATCGGAAGTGCTGACGAGGCTCGGACTGGCCTGACGCGCGCGGCGGCAAGCCATCAGCGGCGCCATGGCCAGTCGACGACGCCGCCGACATAGAGCGCCCACCAGATGAGAACGGGCTGCAAGGCCAGACGCGGGGCGTGATACCACCACGCCGATGGAAGCCCCGCCAGCGCAATGCCTTCGACCGCATGCTTGATGTTGGCCGGGAAGACGCAGAACGCGTAGAGCGCAAGGCCGAGCGCCGCCGCCCGGCGCAGGCCCGGCACGAGCAGGCCGATGGCGCCCAGAATTTCAGCGAAGCCGGTGATGATGACCACCATGCGGGGTTCTGGCACCCATCCCGGCACGATCGGCAGGAAGGCATCGGGCGAGCGCAGATGCAGCAGGCCGGCCGCGAGATAAAAGGCCGACATCAGCCAGCGCATCGCGATGCGCCCGGTCGGAGCCCGCATCAGGTCACCTCGAACCAGCTCCACAGGCCGCGGTCGAAGCGTTCCAGCACGGTCGACGAGATCAGCCAGCGCCCCGGATTCTCCGCGATGAAGGCGATGTGCAGGCGCTTGCCTTCTGGAATTTGGACCGTGTCGAGGAAATAGGGCTCCCAGCCGTCGTCGAGCGGGTGCAGCAGCCGGAACGCATGGCCATGGATATGGATCGGCTGGAAGAATGCCGTCCTGTTCTCGATCGCCAGCACGATCGGGGTGCCGCGCTTCACGCTGAACAGCGGTTTGCCCGTGGCATCGCCGACGCCGCCATTGATGCGCCAGGGCCGGGCTGGGTCGACGCCGTCGAGGTCGAGCTTGAATTCGGCTGAAACCTTGGCCCCGCCCTCGATCACGATCTGGGGACGGTGGGCATCCTGAAGGCGTACGGCGGCCGGCAATGTCGGGTTCGCCTTCAGCGCCATGGGAACCGTCGAGGGAGGCTTGGCAACCCCTTGCGTAACCAGCCGGACCAGCGGCACGCCGGAGCCGATGAGGGCCGTCACCATCGCGGTGGCACCGATTTCCGAGGGCATGTCGACCAGCAGATCGTAACGCGTGCCGGGGGCGAACGGCAGTTGCGCGCGCACGGGCTCGAAGGATTCCGTCGGCTGCCCATCGACGGCGACGACGACCGCCTTGATGCCGTCGAAGCGCAGCCGCATGATCCGGGCATTGCAGGCGTTGCCGAGCCGCAACCGGACGCGTGCCCCCGGTGCAACCGCGACACGCTGCGGCGGCGAACCGCCATTCACCGTGATCCAGCTCCCGAGCCGTCCGGCTGCCGCCGCGTCCGGGCTGGCTGCGGCAAAGGGTTGCAGCGCATTGTCGTCGCCAAGCAGCCAGTCCGTCACCAGAATCGGCAGGTCGAGATCGACCGGAGGCGGCTCGGCTTCCTCGACGACCAGCAGGCCGGAAAGCCCGCGCCCGGCCGGCTCCGATGCGCCGCCCAGGACGAGCGGCCGATACAGGATCGTGCCGGAATCAGGTGGCTTGAGCCGGTATTCGAAGCTCTCGCCAGGTGCGATCGGAGCCTGGCTGAAGCCGCCGACGCCATCCATCGCCGCCTCGCCGCGCAGGCCGTGCCAATGCAGCGCGAGTGGGCTTGTCGTCTTGTTCGCCACGGTCAGCCGTAGCGTCTCGCCCTGCTTGATTCGCAGCGCCGGGCCCGGCGTAGCGCCGTCAAAGGCCCATATCTCGGTGTCTGAGGCCGGCGCCGGCCTCAGTCTCGCCTTGGTCGGTCCGGCCGTCAGCGTCCGGCCTGCGGGCGACGGCAAGGCGGGAACGGTCGCCGGCGCCGTCTGCGCCAAGGCGCGGCCGGCCAGGGTTGCGGCGCCAAAGCCCAGCAGGGCTGTGCGCCGGGTCAAGGGGGCAGGGCGGTCGGTTCGATCGTTCATGACGACCGGCATAATCGGGGCGGCGCCCGATGGCGAGAGGCAGCAGCGCGGGGCGCCCGGCGGGCTTGAGCCAGCGTGTTTTGCAGAACCGTCATTTTTTTGCTGCATGGCGCGGCTGAAATGCGTATAGCACCGGCGCCCAATGATGGCCGCGCTGCGTTTGCTCGCGCGCAGCGCTATCGGGCCGGCGGGCGTGGCGGAACTGGTAGACGCACTGGTTTTAGGTACCAGCGGCGAAAGTCGTGGGGGTTCGAGTCCCTCCGCCCGCACCATCGGATTGGTTTTTCGCGAGCGCGGCGGCGGTCTCCCGACGTCGCGCTTTGGACATTGAAGTAACGAGCTGTTGGCGGATCGAAAACGATGAACGTGACCGAAACCCTCTCGCAGGGCCTCAAGCGCGAATTTCAGGTGGTGCTGAACGCCGCCGACCTCAAGACCCGGCTCGATGACGGCCTTCAGGGTCTTCAGGGCAAGGCCAAGATCAACGGCTTCCGCCCGGGCAAGGTGCCGGTCGGCCATCTGCGCCGGCTCTATGGCCGCTCGGTCATGGCTGATGTCGTGCAGAACGCGGTCAACGAGGCCAACCAGAAAATCGTCGCCGATAACGGCCTGAAGCTCGCCTTCGAGCCGCAGATCAAGTTCCCCGAGAACAAGGACGAGATCGAGGCCGCGATGGAGGCCAAGGGCGATCTCGCCTTCACCGTCGCGCTCGAGGTGCTCCCGAAGATCGAGCTCGCCGACCTGTCGGACGTCGCGCTGGTCAAGCCGGTCGCCGAGGTTCCCGACGCCGACGTCGATTCCTCGCTGGAGCGCATGGCCTCGTCGAACCGCACCTTCGCCAACAAGGGCGAGAAGGCCAAGGCCGTCAGCGGCGACCGCCTGCTGATCTCCTTCGTCGGCACGCTCGAGGGCAAGCCCTTCGATGGCGGCACCGGCGAGGGCATCCCGCTCGATCTCGGCGCGGGCCAGTTCATCCCCGGCTTCGAGGAGCAGCTCGAGGGCGCCAAGGCCGGCGAGACCCGCACCGTCAAGGTCACCTTCCCCGAGAACTACACCGCCGAGCACCTCGCCGGTAAGCCGGCCGAGTTCGAGGTCACGGTGACCGAGGTCCAGGCTCCTGAGCCGGTCAAGATCGACGACGAGCTCGCCAAGGCCTTCGGCATGGAGTCGCTGGATGCGCTGAAGACCGCCATCCGCGAGCAGATCGGCCGCGATTTCGGCCAGCAGTCGCGCCGCAAGCTCAAGAAGAGCCTGCTCGACGCGCTCGATGGCAAGTACACCTTCGAACTGCCGCCGACCCTGGTCGAACAGGAATTCGCCAGCGTCTGGAGCCAGGTCGAGGCGGATATGAAGGAAGCCAAGAAGTCCTTCGAGGACGAGGGCACGACCGAGGAAGCGGCGAAGGCGGACTACCGCAAGATCGCCGAGCGCCGCGTTCGTCTCGGCCTCGTGCTGGCCGAGATCGGCGAGCAGGCCAAGGTCCAGATCTCGGATGACGAGGTCACCCAGGCCCTGGTCGAGCGCGCCCGCCAGTTCCCCGGCCAGGAGAAGCAGGTCTGGGAGTTCTATCGCAAGAACCCGCAGGCTCTCGCCGAGATCCGCGCCCCGATCTTCGAGGAGAAGGTCGTCGACCATCTGCTCGGCCAGGTGAAGGTCGAGGACCAGACGGTTTCCCGCGAGGCGCTCTACGCCGATGAGGACGCCGAGGCGACCACCGAGGCCAAGCCGAAGAAGGCCGCCGCCAAGAAGGCGAAGAAGGCCGACAAGGCCGAGGACGCTGCCGCCGACGACGCTTCGGCCTGAGCCCCTCGGAAACCTTAATCCGAACATTTCGCCGCTCGGCCCCGTGCCGGGCGGCGCTTCTCTTTTCAGCCGCCTTTGCCGTGCTTATGTGAGTGTCTCCTCAAGACAGCCACGATTCGCCGGTTCCAATCCGGCTTCTGCCACTCAAGGATGTTTCCATGCTGCGCGATCCGATCGAGACCTACAACAATCTCGTCCCGATGGTGGTCGAGCAGTCGAGCCGCGGCGAACGCGCCTTCGACATCTATTCGCGCCTGCTGCGCGAGCGCATCATCTTCCTGACCGGCCCGGTCGAGGATTACTCGGCGTCGCTGATCGTGGCGCAGCTCCTGTTCCTCGAAGCCGAGAACCCCAAGAAGGAAATCTCCTTCTACATCAACTCGCCGGGCGGCGTGGTCACGTCGGGCATGTCGATCTACGACACGATGCAGTTCATCCGCTGCCCGGTCACGACCTTGTGTGTCGGCCAGGCGGCTTCGATGGGTTCGCTGCTTTTGACTGCCGGCGCCAAGGACATGCGCTTCGCACTGCCCAACGCCCGCATCATGGTCCACCAGCCCTCGGGGGGCTTCCAGGGCCAGGTCACCGACATCCTGATCCATGCCCGCGAGGTCGAGAGCCTGAAGCGCCGGCTGAACGAGATCTATGTCAAGCATACCGGCCGGTCCTACGCGGACATCGAGGCTGCGCTGGAGCGCGACAATTTCATGACTGCCGAGGCGGCGCGCGACTTCGGCCTGATCGACAAGGTCATCGACCAGCGCCCCGAAGAGGCCGCCTGATCGGCTGCGACCAGCTGGCGCGCCTTCTGTGGGTTGGCGCGGCCGCGGCAAGTACGCATATTGCAAGGGGACCGGCCCCATGTTTGCATGGGGAATCGGACAAACCCGGGATGATCCCGAAGGTGCTCCAGCCTGATCCGCTTGTGGATCAGCCTCGAATTCAGGCGTACCGGAACGGGGCGTTAACCTGATGAGCGTGAACTGGACGCCTATTTATGACGGAGAGACGACGGGTGCATTCGCTTAAGCTGATGTGGTCGCGGGCTCCGAGAATGGAGATGGACGATGAGTAAGGTCAGCAGCGGCGATTCGAAGAGCACGCTCTACTGCTCCTTCTGCGGCAAGAGCCAGCACGAGGTTCGCAAGCTCATTGCGGGCCCGACCGTGTTCATCTGCGACGAGTGCGTCGAGCTCTGCATGGACATCATCCGCGAGGAATCGAAGTCCGCGCTGGTGAAGTCGAAGGACGGCGTGCCGACCCCCAAGGAGATCCGCAAGGTCCTGGACGACTACGTCATCGGCCAGGAGCACGCGAAGAAGGTCCTCTCGGTCGCGGTCCACAACCACTACAAGCGGCTCTCCCACGCGACGAAGCACAACGACGTCGAGCTGGCGAAGTCCAACATCCTGCTGATCGGGCCGACCGGCTCGGGCAAGACGCTGCTCGCGCAGACGCTCGCCCGCATCCTCGACGTGCCCTTCACCATGGCGGATGCGACGACGCTGACGGAAGCCGGTTATGTCGGCGAGGACGTCGAGAACATCATCCTCAAGCTGCTCCAGGCCTCGGACTACAATGTCGAGCGCGCGCAGCGCGGCATCGTCTACATCGACGAGATCGACAAGATCAGCCGCAAATCCGACAACCCGTCGATCACGCGGGATGTCTCGGGTGAGGGCGTCCAGCAGGCGCTGCTGAAGATCATGGAAGGCACCGTCGCCTCCGTGCCGCCGCAGGGCGGGCGCAAGCATCCGCAGCAGGAATTCCTGCAGGTCGACACGACCAACATCCTGTTCATCTGCGGCGGCGCCTTCGCCGGCCTCGACAAGATCATCTCGAGCCGCGGCAAGGGAACCTCGATCGGCTTCGGCGCGACCGTCAAGGCGCCCGACGAACGCCGCAGCGGCGCGATCTTCCGTGAGGTCGAGCCCGAGGATCTGCTCAAGTTCGGCCTGATCCCTGAATTCGTCGGCCGCTTGCCGGTCCTGGCGACGCTCGAGGATCTCGACGAGGCCGCGCTGAAGACCATCCTGACCGAGCCGAAGAACGCTCTCGTCAAGCAGTATCAGCGCCTGTTCGAGATGGAGGACACCGAGCTGACCTTCACCGACGAGGCGGTCAGCCTGATCGCCCGCAAGGCGATCGACCGCAAGACCGGCGCGCGCGGCCTGCGCTCGATCATGGAGAGCATCCTGCTCGAGACGATGTACGAGCTGCCCGGGCTCGAAGGCGTCGAGCAGGTGGTGATCGGTCCGGAAGCCGTCGAGTCGAAATCGCGTCCGCTCTTCATCTATTCGGAGCGCGAGGACGAGGCCAAGTCGGCCTCGGCCTGAGTCATCCACAGCATAGAAGCTGCGAACGCGCGCCCCCGTGGCGCGCGTTTTGCGTACTGGGACGTGCTGGCGTGGCGCCCGTGCCGCGCTGCGACAACCCGGCCGGAGCCCGATGCCGAAAAGCGGTTACCGTGATCGAATTGGGCCTCGGTGTTGCACTGCACGCTCGACTGTCTCGCTTGAAAGCGGGTGAGGAAGTCTCCACGTTAGGTCCACTCGCGAGAGTCGCATGCCTGTCGAGGGTGCGATGCGCGGGGGCGGACGGAGTGAATGGTCGCTCCGGTCGCTTACGTCCGACGCCTACGCCCATATCGGGGTTCCGCCGGACGCAACCACAAAGGAAAAGTCATGACTGGCTCGGCGCCCCGCGCTCCTTTCGTTTCCGGTGAGACCGGCACCTATCCGGTTCTCCCCCTGCGCGACATCGTCGTTTTCCCCCATATGATCGTGCCGCTCTTCGTCGGCCGCGAGAAGTCGATTCGTGCCCTGGAGGAGGTCGTCAAGACCGACGGGCTGATCCTTCTCGCCACGCAGAAGAACGCCGGAGACGACGATCCGGAGACCAAGGACATCTATGAGATCGGCACGCTCGCCCGCGTGCTGCAGCTTCTGAAGCTGCCCGACTCCACCGTGAAGGTGCTGGTCGAGGGCGTCGGCCGCGCCAAGGCGACGGCTTACGTCGCCGACGAGGCCTTCTACCAGGCCGAGGCCACCGGGCTTTCCGAAGAGGAGGGCAAGAAGGTCGAGGTCGAGGCGCTCGGCCGCTCGGTCGTCAGCGAGTTCGAGAGCTATGTGAAGCTCAACAAGAAGATCTCGCCCGAGATCGTCGCTGCGGTGTCGCAGATCGAGGAGCCCAGCAAGCTCGCCGACACCGTCGCCTCGCATCTGGCGGTCAAGATCGCCGATCGGCAGGCGGTGCTCGAGATCACCCATGTCGCGCATCGGCTGGAGAAGGTCCTCTCGCTGATGGAAAGCGAGATGTCGGTGCTTCAGGTCGAGAAGCGCATCCGGTCGCGCGTCAAGCGCCAGATGGAGAAGACCCAGCGCGAGTACTACCTCAACGAGCAGATGAAGGCGATCCAGAAGGAGCTCGGCGACGGCGAGGAAGGCCGCGACGAGCTGGCCGAGCTGGAAGAGCGCATCGCCCGCACCAAGCTCTCCAAGGAGGCCCGTGACAAGGCCGTCGCGGAGATGAAGAAGCTGCGCCAGATGTCGCCGATGTCGGCCGAGGCGACGGTCGTGCGCAACTATCTCGACTGGATGCTCGGCATCCCGTGGAACAAGCGCTCGAAGATCAAAAAGGATCTCTCGGTCGCGCAGACCGTGCTCGACGACGATCACTTCGGTCTTGACAAGGTCAAGGACCGGATCGTCGAATATCTCGCTGTGCAGCAGCGGACGAACCGGCTCGCCGGTCCGATCCTGTGCCTCGTCGGTCCTCCGGGCGTCGGCAAGACCTCGCTCGGCAAGTCGATCGCCAAGGCGACGGGTCGCGAATTCGTGCGCATGTCGCTCGGCGGCGTGCGTGACGAGGCCGAGATTCGCGGTCACCGCCGCACCTATATCGGCTCGATGCCCGGCAAGATCATCCAGTCGATGAAGAAGGCCAAGACCTCCAACCCGCTCATCCTGCTCGACGAGATCGACAAGATGGGCCAGGACTTCCGCGGTGACCCCTCGGCGGCCCTGCTGGAGGTGCTCGATCCCGAGCAGAACGGCACCTTCAACGACCACTATCTCGAGGTCGACTACGATCTGTCGAACGTCATGTTCGTGACGACGGCGAACACGCTGAACATTCCGCCGGCCCTTCTGGACCGCATGGAGGTGATCCGCATCGCCGGCTACACCGAGGATGAGAAGACCGAGATCGCGCGGCGTCACCTGATCCCGAACACGATCAAGAAGCACGGCCTCGAATCCAAGGAATGGTCGATCGACGACGACGCGCTGCAGACGCTGGTCCGCCGCTACACGCGGGAGGCGGGCGTCCGCAATCTCGAGCGCGAACTGTCCAACACCGTCCGCAAGGCGGTGAAGGAGATCGTCCTGACCAAGAAGAAGAACGTCGCCGTCACCAACGATGTGCTCGAGGAGTATCTCGGCCCGCCGCGCTATCGCTATGGCATGGCTGAAACCGAGGATCAGGTCGGTGTCGTCACCGGCCTGGCCTGGACCGAGGTCGGCGGCGAGCTTCTGACGATCGAAGCCGTCATGATGCCCGGCAAGGGCAGGATGACCGTCACCGGCAACCTCAAGGACGTGATGAAGGAATCGATTTCCGCAGCGGCGTCCTATGTCCGCTCGCGGGCCGTCGATTACGGCATCGAGCCGCCCTTGTTCGACCGGCGGGACATCCACGTCCACGTTCCCGAAGGGGCGACCCCGAAGGACGGGCCGTCTGCCGGCATCGCGATGGCGACCTCGATCGTCTCGGTCCTGACCGGCATCCCGACCAACCGTGACGTCGCCATGACCGGCGAGGTCACGCTGCGGGGCAGGGTGCTGCCGATCGGCGGGTTGAAGGAGAAGCTCCTGGCGGCGCTGCGGGGCGGCATCAAGAAGGTGCTGATTCCCGAGGACAACGCCAAGGATCTGGTCGATCTGCCCAAGTCCGTGAAGGAGGGGATGGAGATCATCCCGGTCTCGCGGATGGAGCAGGTGCTCCAGCACGCCCTGACGCGCCAGCCGGTCCCGATCGTCTGGGAGGAGGATCTCAAGGCGGTCCCCCCCAAGGCGGCGGACGAGGACGCAGCGGGCCTCGTCGCCCACTGAGCGGCTTCGAGGCTTAAGAACGAATGGCCGCCGGCGCCCGTCGCCGGCGGCTTTCCATTTGGGGTAGGGGGTGGGGCAGGGTTGCCTTCTTTGTCCGCTTGCTGAGGCGGCCCGCAGGCCTTAAACCCCGCACGGCAGGGGCGGTTAGCTCAGTTGGTAGAGCGTCTCCTTTACACGGAGAGGGTCGGCGGTTCGAGCCCGTCACCGCCCACCATGCATCGCATCATGCTGGCCGCCGCTGAGCCCATGCGATTGGGCTCGCTTCACGGGGTCGGTACTTTCGCCACTTTTGGTGGGGACGCTGCGGCGCATGCGTTTCCCAAACCACATCCTCCGCCAACTCAGGCATGTGTTGTCTGCAACTGGGTTCGCTGCCCTGGCCGGAGCGACGGGCGTCTCGTCGCAGACGCTGCTTCCCGATTCCTTTTTCGCCGATCGCCCGGCTTTCTCCCGCGCGGAGCAGCCGGCCAGCCCGGCAAGCTGCGACAATATCGCTGCTCAACTTCCGGATTCGGTCCCTCGCGATTCGCGGGTCGACATGGCGATCACCGGTCGAGTGACCTTGATTCAGACGGACGGGGTGCTTTGGTATGTTGCGGTCTGTGCGGATCCGGGCGTGCGCGTGCTCTGTGTCACTTACAGCGAGAATGACCTCAAGCTCGGCGACAACGTGGTGCTTCGCGGCGGATACAACCGTCAGGACCGCCGCCACGTCCTGCTTGATCCCTGCCTGGCGTCAGCGGAGTAGCGTCGCGCCGGGCCCGCGTCGCAGGTCTTGGACAGATATTTTTCCACTGTTCCGCTTTGTGCGGCACACGCGCTTGACACTTCCGGCCTGTCGCCATAATCCACACCTCGCTGACGGCCACCGCGCCTCAGTCGCCCTGCGCGGGCGTAGCTCAGTTGGTTAGAGTGCCGGCCTGTCACGCCGGAGGTCGCGGGTTCGAGCCCCGTCGCCCGCGCCATTATTTCCCAAGCACATCATAGACTTGTCTCCCGCTACGGGTTGGCCCTTCGGGGCCGGTTTGCAGTCGTCGGCCGGCAGTTTCGGAATCGCGAGCGGCATTCGTTCGCGGCGCGGACCCTGCGGTTCCGTGCTGTGGCGGCCCGAAGCGCGCTGCTGTCGCGATTTGCGCGGGCGCATCGGTCCGCTGCCGCGCTTTCGACTGCGCGTTCGTGTTGGCCATGACATCGGGCAGCGCCTTCGGGTCGACCGCGCCGGCAAATACCTCGAGGGCGCCCAAGCGGCTCATGCCAGCGAGCGGTCTCGTTTCAGGGGGGGCGAGGCGGATTGGCGGAGGCCGCGAAGCGCGCCTCGCGGTTTTTGTCCTAGTGGCGTCTCAGTCCGCAGTACGATTTTCCAAACTACGCCTGAAGCCTCACAACGCTCTTGTGAAATCTCACAGCGCGTTCCAGACTTCGTCACATGCTTGACACATCCTCCCCCTTCGCTCCCGCGACGACCGCCCCGATTGCCGAAGCCCGGCTCGATGTCGCGGCGCGGCGGCTGCGCAAGGCGATCGTCACCTGCGAGCTCACGCCAGGCGAGTTCATCCATGAGGCGGCGCTCGCCGAGCGCTTCGGCCTTGGCCGCGCCAGCGTCCGCGTCGCGCTCACCGAGCTTGCTGCAGCCCGCTTCGTCAGCCGGCATGCGCGCCAGGGCTGGCGGATCGCGCCCATCGACGGCGCGCTGATTTCGGCAGTCCTGGACGGGCGTCGCCGGCTGGAGACCTCACTGGCGACGCAAGTGCTGGCCGAGCCCGTAAGCTCGAGCGCGGTGACGCTGCTCGGCATGGTGCAGTCTGTATCCGGGCGAACCGAGCCCGCTGCGCTTGCGACCGCCCGCGCCGCGGAGCGTCAGCTGCGCGATCTGCTCGCGGCCGGGGCAGGCGTCTTCGCCCGCAACTGGCTCGGCGAGATCTGGGACCATGCCGACCGCATCGTGCGGATGCTCGATCTCGGGGGGCACCCCATTCTGCCGGCAGATCTCGGCGACCTCGTCACGGCTCTGATTGCCGGCGATGCCGAGGCGGCCACGCGGGCGATCGCGCGAGACAACCAACGCCTTGCCGATGCGTTCGCCCATGGCTTCCTGGCGATCTCGGCTCAGCCGTCGCGGCCGCCGGCCCGTTCGGCCCGCCGGCGCAGCGCCCGCGGGCCTGCCGTTCCCGCAGCCGATAAGCCGATCCCCCTGACGAAGGAGCAGCAGTCATGAGCATTGCCTGGCAGAACTATCCGCTCGCGGCCGCATGTGTCGCGGTCCTCGCTCTCGGCGCCGCTTCGCCGGCGCAGGCCTCGAAGGAGCGCTTCGTGGTGGACCTTGTGAACGAGCCGTCCTCGCTCGATCCGCAGGTCCAGTGGAACCCCGACAGCTATTACGTCTACCGCAACATCTTCGACAATCTCGTCACCCGCGACGACAAGGGCGAGATCGTCCCGCAGGTCGCGACCTCATGGAAATACCTCTCCGACACCGAGATCGAGTTCGAGCTTCGCCCCGACATCACCTTCCATGACGGCTCGAAGCTGACGGCCGACGATGTCGTGTTCAGCGTCAAGCGCATCACCGATCCGAAGTTCGGCAGCCCGCAGCTGGGCCAGTTCGACAAGATCACCAATGCTGCCGCGCTCTCGCCGACCAAGGTCAAGCTGACGACCGATGGCGCCTATCCCGCGCTTCTGGCCCAGCTCGTCAAACTCTCGATCGTGCCCAAGGCGATCGTCGAGGCTGTCGGCAAGGACGCCTTCAACCTGAAGCCGGTGGGCAGCGGGCCGTACAAGTTCGAGGGCTGGCAGCGCGGCGTTGCCGTGACTCTGCTACGCAATGACGCGTATTGGGGCAGCAAGGGCCCGTTCCCGACCGTGATCTTCCGCGCCGTGCCCGATGGCGCGACCCGGCTTGCCAATCTCCAGGCCGGCACCAGCGATCTCGGTGTTACGCTCGACGCCGATCAGGCCGGCCAGCTCAAATCTGCGCCCAAGGCGCAGGCGCTGATCGGCCTGACCGAGCGCGTCGCCTATCTCAGGCTCAACACCACCAAGCCGCCCTTCGACAACGTCAAGCTGCGCCTCGCCGCTACCTATGCGATCGACAAGGAGGGGCTCGTCGATGGCCTGCTCGGCGGCTTCGACAAGCCGGTCTCGCAACTTGGCACACCGGCGAGCTTTGGCTGGATCGAAGGCCTGAAAGGCCCGGCCTATGATCTGCCCAAGGCCAAGGCGCTCGTGGCCGAGGCCGGCCCGGCCGCCAAGGCCGAGATCGAGCTCGCGACTGCGCCGGTCTTCGACCAGCGCATCGTCCAGGCGATTCAGCAGCAGCTCGGCGATGCCGGCTTCACCGTCAAGATCGCGATGTCGGATATGGCGAGCTATCTGAAGCGCGCGCAGGCTGGTCCCGAGGGCACCTCGACGCTGAGCTTCGGGCGCTGGTCCTGTGCCTGCCAGGATGCCGATGGCGTGGTCTTCCCGCTGATCCACAAGAGCAGCGCCTGGTCGGCCTATCGCAACCCGAAGGCCGATGGGCTGCTCGAGGAGGCGCGCCAGACCCTCGACAAAGACAAGCGGCTCGCCGCCTACAGGCAGGTCCAGGAGATCATCGCGGCGGATGCGCCTCTCGTGCCGCTCTATCAGGCGGCTGTCATCTACGGGGCCACCAAGAGCCTGAAATGGCAGCCGACCCCGAATGAGAGCCTGTTCCTGAACCGCATGAGCTGGAGCGACTGACGACGGATGGCGGCGGCCGACACCGCCGCAAGGCCAAGCGCCGGGAGGAGACCGGGCGCCGACACAACAACAGGGGATGACGTCATGAAACGAACACGTCGAATGCTTGCGAGCGCGCTGGTCGCCGCTTGCCTGGCCCTGCCGGGCAGCGCGGCCTTCGCCGCCAAGGAGCGCCTGACGATCGATCTCGTCGGCGAACCGAACTCGCTCGACCCGCATGTCCAGTGGAACCCGGACAGCTACTACGTCTACCGCAACATCTTCGACAACCTCGTCACGCGCGACGACAAGGGCCTGATCGCGCCGCAGGTCGCGACCTCGTGGAAGCAGCTCGCCGACACGCAGATCCAGTTTCAGCTGCGCGACGACATCGTCTTTCATGACGGCTCGAAACTGACCGCCGAGGATGTCGTCTTCAGCGTCAAGCGCATCACCGATCCCAAGTTCGCCAGCCCGCAGCTCGGGCAGTTCGACAAGATCACCGACGCCGTCGCCAACGACGCCAAGACGGTGACGCTGACCACCAGCGGTGCCTATCCCGCTCTGCTGGCGCAATTGGCAAAACTCTCGATCGTGCCCAAGAAGGTCGTCGAGACCGTCGGCAAGGACGCCTTCAACCTCGCGCCGGTCGGCAGCGGTCCCTACAAGTTCGGCGCCTGGCAGCGCGGCGTCTCGGTCACGCTCGCGCGCAACGATGCCTATTGGGGCACCAAGGCGCCGTTCCCGAGCGTCGTCTTCCGCGCCATCCCCGATGCCGCGACCCGCGTCGCCAACCTGATGGCCGGAACCTCGGACCTTGCCGCCAATCTCGACGGCGATCTCGCGGCCCAGCTCAAGACCTCGCAGCGCGCCAAGCCGGTGCCGGTACTGACCGAGCGCGTCGCCTATCTCGCGATGAACGTCCAGAAGGAGCCGCTGAACGATCCGCGCGTGCGCCGCGCGATTGCCCAGGCGATCGACAAGCAGGCGATCACCGATGGTGTGCTCGGCGGCACCGAGAAGCCGTTGGCCCAGATGCTTTCGCCGGCTCACGAGGGCTTCGTCGAGGGCATCAAGGACCTGCCCTTCGACCTCGCCAAGGCCAAGGCTCAGCTCGCCGAGGTCGGCCCCAAGGCCAAGCAGGAAATCGCGCTGGTGACCGCGCCGGTCTACGACCAGCGCGTCGTGCAGGCGCTGCAGCAGATGCTGGTCGATGCCGGTCTCACCGTGAAGATCGAGATGACCGACATGGGCTCCTGGCTGAAGCGCATGCAGAGCGGCCCCGATGCCATTCCGGTCATGGCCTTCAGCCGCTGGTCCTGCGGCTGCCAGGATGCTGACGGCGTGCTCTTCCCGATCCTGCACAGCGCCAGCGGCTGGGCCAACGCCAAGGACAAGACGATCGAGGAGGCGCTCGAGGCCGGGCGCCAGACGCTCGACCCGGCCAAGCGCCTCGCCGCCTACAAGGTCGTCCATGAACGCATCGCCAGCGAGAACTTCGTGATCCCGCTCTATCAGGCGGCGCAGACATACGGCACCGCCAAGAACCTCGTCTGGACGCCGACGCCCAACGAAAGCATCTTCGTCAACCGCATGAGCTGGAAGGACTGACGGCAGGTGCCCGGCTTCCTCCTCCAGCGCGCCGGACAGGCGCTCGTCACGATCCTTGGTGTGGCGACGCTGATCTTCTTCGTCCAGCGGCTGACGGGGGATCCGACCTATCTGCTGGTGCCGGAGACGGCGACCAAGGCCGATATCGACGCCCTGCGCCATGCGCTGGGCTTCGATCGGCCGCTCTTCATCCAGTATCTCGACTTCCTCGCCGATCTCGCCCGCTTCGATCTCGGGCAATCGGTCGTGCAGCGCGTGCCGGTGCTGACCATCATCGGCTCGCGCCTGCCCTACACGCTGATGCTGGCGGCGGGCGCCCTCACGGTCGCCTGCGGCATCGGCGTTCCCATCGGCATCCTGCTCGCGGTTTTCCGCGACAGCGCCATCGCCAGGGTGGCGGCGGGCTTCGTGCTCGCCGCTCAGAGCATGCCGACCTTCTGGAGCGGCATCCTGATGATCATGGTGTTCTCGGTGCTGCTCGGCTGGTTGCCGCCGTCTTCGACCGGTGACATCTGGCATCTCGTGATGCCGTCCTTCGCGCTTGGCCTGCTCAGCATGGCGACATTCGCGCGCATCACCCGCTCGGCCTTGCTCGACGAATTGTCGAAGGACTATGCGCGCACGGCCCGCTCGCGCGGCGTGCGCATGCCGCGCTTGCTGCTGCGCCACATCGCGCGCAACGCCTCGATCCCGCTGATCACGGTCCTGGCACTGGAGATCTCCAACCTGCTGGCCGGCGCCGTCATCGTCGAGACCGTGTTCGCCTGGCCCGGTATCGGGCAGGTCACGGTGCAGGCGATCCTGGCGCGCGATTTCATGATCGTGCAGGGCGTCGTCCTGCTCGGCGCCTTCGTCACGGTGGCCCTGAACCTGCTATCGGACGTGCTCTACAGCGTCGTCGATCCCCGCATCGTCCTGGATGGCGCCCGATGAGCGCGCTCGCTGCCTCTCGCCCACGCCAAGGGCTCGGCTTGCGCCGCTGGTGGCCGCTGGTGATCGTCGCGCTGGTGGTGCTGGCCGCGATCTTCGCGCCATGGCTCGCGCCCTACGATCCCAACACGCAGAACCTGATCGGCCGGTTGAAGCCGCCCGGCACGGTGTCGCGCGCCTTCCAGTACTGGCTCGGCAGCGACGAACTCGGCCGCGACGTGCTGAGCCGGATCATCTACGGCTCGCGCGTCTCGCTCGTCGTCGCCTTCGCCTCGGTGATCCTCTCGGGGACGGTCGGCACGACGCTCGGCATGATCGCCGCCTATCGGCGCGGCTGGGTCGAGACGGCGGTGATGCGCGTCGTCGACGTCTTCCTGTCGATCCCCGCCGTACTGCTGGCGATCATCACCGTCGCGGTGCTGGGGCCGAGCCTGGTCAACGTCATCATGGTGCTCGCACTAACGCGCTGGCCGCGCTACGCCCGCGTCGCCTACAGCCAGACGCTGTCGGTGGCGACGATGCCTTATGTCCGCCTTGCCGGATTGATGGGGGCGGGGGCGACGCGCGTGCTGTTCCGTCACATCCTGCCCAACATCATCGGCGCGGTCAGCGTGGTGGCGACGCTCGAATTCGGCCTGATGATCCTGTTCGAGGCCGGTCTGTCCTTTCTGGGTCTCGGCGTGCAGCCGCCGACCGCGAGCTGGGGATCGATGCTCTCCACCGGCCGCAACTATGTCGCCACCGCCTGGTGGGTCGCGACGCTGCCCGGTCTCTGTCTTTTCGTGCTCGTGCTCGCGGTCAACCTGACCGGCGATGCCGTGCGCGACCGTCTTGATCCCCGTTTCCGCTGAGGATGATCTGGCTATGTTCGACGACATCAAGGGCAAGCGCGCACTCGTCACCGGCGCCTGCGGCGTGATCGGCAAATGGATTGCCGAGACGCTTTACCAGGCTGGCGCGACGCTGGCTCTGACGGATGCCAGGGCTGACGAACTCGAGGCTTTCGCGGCGACGCTGGGCCTGGGCGGCGACAGCTTCTGGAAGGCGGCCGATCTCACCGACGAGGCCTCGATCAAGGCCCTGACGGCTGAGATCGGTACGCGCTGGGGTGCCGTCGACATTCTCGTGAACAATGCCGGGATCTATCCGAGCGGTTTCCTGCTCGACACGCCCACCGAGGAGTTCGACCGCATCTTCTCGATCAATCTGCGCGCGCCCTTCATCCTCAGCCGCGAGCTTGCGACCCAGATGGTGCGCAAGGGCGTCAAAGGCTCGATCATCAATATTTCGTCGGGCGCCTCGCGCAAGATGAGGCGGACAGCCACCGTCTATTCCACCTCCAAGACGGCACTCGACCGCCTGACCAAGGGCTTTGCCGTCGAGCTCGCCGAATACGGTATCCGCTCGAACGCGCTCGAGCCCGGCTTTGCGGCCGGCAGCACGGTGAGCGGCCTGACCGATGCGCATATCCGCAACACGATCGCGCAGATCCCACTCGGCCGTCCGTCCTCGCGCGAGGATGTAGGCAATGCCTTGCTTTATCTCGCCAGCGACGCGTCCTCCTATGTCACCGGCGCGACGCTGACGGTCGATGGCGGCGGCTCGGCCGGCACGCTCGCGGTCCATCAGGACAAGAAGAGCGCGCTGTGAGGGCTGCGTGATGAACCAGGCCAGCCCGTCTCCGGCATCCTTTCCCGTCTCGGCCTATGAATGGCCGCAGGGCAAGAGCAGCGCCTTCTGCTTCAGCGTCGATGTCGACGCCGAGAGCCCCTATCAATGGAGCCTGCCGACGGATGCAGCCGCCACGCTGGGCCAGATCGAGCAACGCCTGTTCGGCCCGCGCATCGGCATCTGGCGCATCCTCGACCTGCTCGACCGCTATGGCATCAAGGCGACGATGTTCGTGCCCGGGCTCGTCGCCAGGAACCATCCCGAATTGCTGCCGGCCTTCGTCGCGCGCGGCCACGAGATCGGCCTGCACGGCTATTTCCATGAGCTCGCCACCGAAGCGGGGCCCGAAGAGTTCGCCCGCGCGCTCGATGAATCGCTGGCGCTGTTCAAGAGCCAGGCCGGCATCGTCCCCAAAGGCTTCCGTTCGCCGGCCTGGGAAATGACGCCGTTCATGCTGGCCGAGGTCAAGCGCCGGGGCCTCTATGATTCGTCGCTGATGGGTTTCGACCACCCCTACACGATCGACGGCGTCACACAGGTGCCGGTGCTCTGGGCCGTCGACGACGCCATCTATTTCCGCTTCACCGGCAGCCCGACCGACAAGGCCCCGCCATCGCCGCAGGGCGGCATCCTCGATGCCTGGCTCGATGAGTGGCATGTGCTGCATCGCGAGGGCCGCATGATGATGCTGACGATCCATGACTGGATCTCGGGCCGGGCCGGCCGCGTCCGCATGCTGGAAAAGCTGCTCGACGTCGTCACGACATCGCCGGGAACCTGGATCGCAACCGTCGGCGAACTCGCAGCCCATCATGCGGCGAGCGCCAACGCCGAGCGCTTCAGCGTGCCGATGCGGCTGCCCGAGGCGAGCGCGCCGCACCGCTTCAAGGCGCCGCGCTGATGCAGACCTTCACGGTCCAGAGACCCGCCGTGCATTCCGCGCACGGTCTCGTTGCCGCCCAGAACCGCCATGCGGCACAGGCCGGCGCGGATGTGCTGTCGCGCGGCGGCAATGCCGTCGATGCAGCCGTCGTCGCCGCGCTGGTGCTCAGCACCGTCGAGCCCTGGCTGTCGGGCGTCGGCGGCGGCGGCTTCCTGGTGCGTGCCGATGGTGCGACCGGAGCGACGGAAACGCTCGACTTCAACGTGCGCTCGGCTGCCGGGCTCGATCCGGCCGATTACCCGCTGGCCGATGCCCAGGCCGGCAACTGGTTCAGCTGGCCGTCCGTGGTGGGGGACCGCAACGTCTCCGGCTATGGCGCGATCTGTGTGCCCGGCGCGATCGCGGGGCTCGCCGCCGCGCTGGAGCGCCATGGCTCGATCTCGTGGGACGAGGCGCTGCAGCCTGCGATCGAGCATGCCGAACGCGGCCTGGAAATCGACTGGTTCGCCGCGCTCTGCATCGCCATCGAGGCCCCGGGTCTCGCGCGCGACCCGGTGCTCTCGGCGATCCTGCTCGATGAGGGGCATGGCCCGAAAGCCGGCGCTGACACCCAGCGCTTCAAGCCAATGACGCTCAAGGCGAAGTTGCTGCGGCGGCTCGCCAAGGCGGGCGCGCGCGACTTCTATGAAGGCGAGAGCGCCGCATCGATCGCCGCCGATCTCGAAGCGGGTGGTTCGGCGCTGCGCGCCCGCGACCTTGCCGCCTACGAAGTGGTCTGGGCGCCGGCCCTGACCGGGCGCTATCGCGATTACGACATCGCCGCCGTGCCGGGCCTGAGCGGCGGCCCGACCTTCTTCGACGCGGCGCAACGCCTCGCGGACGGGCCGCTGTCGCGCGAGACAGCGCCGGCCCAGACCGCCTTGCTCTACGCGACCGCCAT
>JAESFK010000443.1_pt1 | contig 21508 bp, 23 predicted proteins | sample 9269391 | NCBI WGS metagenome assembly JAESFK01 (sample SAMN14506231, study PRJNA617097) | algae metagenome | isolation source: Drouetiella hepatica UHER 2000/2452 and co-occurring heterotrophs from... | place: Slovakia: Slovak Paradise National Park, Hrabusice, Kosice Region | collected 2000-01-01
CTTTTCGACCAGCGCATGGCGGGCGTCGGCCGGCAGGTCTTCACGCGCCAGCAGATTGTTGCGGACCGACCAGAGATGGCCGAGCCGGTCGCTGAGGCGCTTCAGGGTCCGGCAGGAGAAACGCGCCTGCTCGTTTTCAAGCAGGATCAGGACTTCCTCCTCGCCGCCGATTTCGGCGATGGCGGCGGCAACGGGCCGCGACATCGCCTGACGCGCGGCAATCACGGCGCGAGTTTCCGGCGTGCCTTTGGCCGCGAGATCAACGAGGTCCATATCGTTGAGCACCGGCGAACGCGAAATGACGGCATAGGCCGTTTCGGGCTGATCTTCTGCCAGTGAAACGACAATGGAGCGGGGAATACGGGCGCAATCGGCGATCGCCTCGGCAAGCGCCAGCCGGACTTTCGGCGATGGATCGTCGAGCAGAAATGTCATCGCCATTTCCGCCGCGTGCGTGTCGAGCGTGTTCATTTCCGCCGTGACGTAAGCGCGGCCCAACGCGCTCGCCGCCCGAACCCGATCGCCAGTCTTTGCGGTTTCGACCCAACGAAGAAATGCTTGAATGATCACCGACGCCTCACTACACACCAACCAGCCACATCATGGTACCGGTTACGTTAGCGATCAAAGGTTTAAGATTGGTTCACCATGTCCGTTAACCGCTTCGAAATCACGCTGCCGGCGATTTGCGCGGCACCGGACGCGCTGCTGCCGCAGATCGATGCGTGCGCGGGCGCAACCGTCATCCTCGATATCCGCACGGATTGGGTCTCCTGGAGTGGCGCGGGACAGACGCGCCGGCCATCGGCAACAGGCTCCACGCTGTTTCGCGTTGGCGGGCCGGACGACGAGGCCGGCCAGACCGCAATCGAGCGGCTTGCGGCGCAGCACCCACATGGCTTTGTGCTTTCCGGCTGCGGCGGCGTCGCCGATATCCAGAAATTCGACGTCATGCTGCGGGTTGCGGAAGCACGCTGCGGCATCGAGGCGGGGTCGATTGCGCTGGTTACCGAGCTTGGGGAGAATGCGGCGTTCCTGCTCTCGCAAACCTCCCTGAAAGACGTATCCCGGCGATTGAGAGCCATCATACTCGACAGTGAAGGCGTGACGCTGGCGACGGCAAGCCAGACCTTCAACGCGGCAGCATCACGGCCGGGCGCGCCGCTTCTCCTTGCCCGTGGCGCTGCTGTCTTCAAGGCAAAGCAGGCCGGTATTTCGTGCTATGAACTGCTCCACGAGGGGGATGACGACCCGCGAACGGCGCGCGGCATCGCCCTTGCCGACGGTTTTTCCGGGGTGATTGCGCGCAATGCCGAGCAATTCAAGGCGCTTGCAGCGGGTTGAGAACGCTAGCGCTTCGGCCGGAACATCTCGAAGACATCTCCGGCGTCGCAATAATCCATATACCCCATGCGGCCGACCGGCCGGACCTTGGCCATGTCGAACCGGCCGTTACGGATCGCTTCGTCGCGAATGTGGATGCCGACAACCTGACCGATGACCATGTGGTTTTCGGAGAGCGTTCCATCGAGCGCCTTCGGCTGGAATATTTCCGTGACCTTGCATTCGAGTGCTGCATAGGCCTCGGCAACGAACGGCGCCTGCACGAACGTTCCTTCGACCGGCGTCAGTCCGGCAAGCGCGAATTCGCTTTCGCCATGGGCAACCGAAGCCGACGTGATGTTCATCGCTTCACGGATATCGAAGCTGACGAAATTGGCGGTGAACTCGCGGGTCTCCTCGATATTGCGAACCGAATCCTTGCGGCCGGACGAGGAAAACATCACCAGCTTCGGTGCATCGCTTATCGCATTGAAGAAGGAATAGGGCGCCAGATTGAGGCTGCCACCCGCAGCCCGCGAGCCGATCCAGCCGATCGGCCGGGGCGAGACGATGGCCTTGAACGGATCATGGGCAAGGCCATGGACGTTGTCCGCGGTCGCATAAAACATCAGGCGTCCTCGCCGACCCAGGTGACGATATCGGCAAGCTCCGGCCGCGGGCGTTCCGTCGGCGGAACCTGCGGCGTGCCGATATGAATGAAGCCGGCAATCTTCTCGCCCGGCTGAACGCCGAGCAGCGGATAGGCCTTTTCGTCGAAGGCATACCATTCGGTCAGCCAGTTGGAGCAGAAACCGAGGGCATTGGCGGCCATTAGCAGGTTGAGGCAGACGGCACCGGCCGACATGACCTGTTCCCATTCCGGCACCTTGACATGCGGGGCTGCCTTGCTGACCACAGCGACGACGACCGGCGCCCGGGTCAGGCGGGTGTTTTCCACCTTGATCATCTCTTCGGAAAGGTCCGGCCTGGCTGCGAGCGCCATTTTCGCAAGCTCCGTGCTCAACCGCACCCGTTCGCCGCCGCGATAGACGATGAAGCGCCAGGGCGCGAGCTTGCCGTGATCCGGAACGCGGGAGGCGAGCCTGAGCATCTCCTCGATTTCAGCCGTGTCCGGTCCCGGTCCACCCATCTGGAAGGCCGGGATAGAGCGTCGGGTCGCCAGATAATCACGCAAGCTGATTTCGGTTTTCATCGCTATCCATTTCCACTAGTTTGCCACCGCACGCCGCCACCAAGGGGCAGCCACGAAATTGCCATATCGGCGTTTCAAGTGGAGCCACACACTCAGGATGTCAACCACCTCATGCGCATCAAGGCCGGTCACATTCGCGCTGTCGTCATAGCGCTCGCTCTTGCAACAGTTGGCACCCGTGCGCCGCAGGCGCAGGAGCTTGCCGACCCCTTCAAGGCCTTTCCGGCGATCTCCGCTCCATCGAAGAAAATGCCAAAGCTCAGAAGCTTCAATCCGATGAATCCGGATGCCGCGACGCAAGGTCCAACGGCAAAGGACATCGCGCTGGAAGCGCATCTGACCGACACGGGCAATTCCGTCGAGCAGGGCCTGACCTGGCGCGTTTTCAGCCCCATTCCCGGCTCGGACGGCAAGTTGCCGCTGGTGGCGACGTCGGAAGGCGGATCGGCGGCGTTTCAACTCATTCCCGGCGAATATTTCGTCAATGTGGCGTTCGGGCGTGCCGGTGCGACCCGCAAGATCCGGGTGGCGGAATCCGGTATCGCCGAAAAACAGGTGCTCGTGCTGGATGCCGGCGGCGTCATGCTGAACGCCATATCGGGCAGCGACATGCGCATTCCGCCGGGCGAGCTGAGCTTTTCGATCTTTTCGGCGGACTCGAAGGAAGACGGCGAGCGCGCGCTGGTGGTCGCCGACGTCAAGCCGGACACGGTGGTGCGTTTGAACACAGGCACCTATCATGTCGTTTCCAACTATGGCGCGGTCAATGCCGTCATCCGCGCTGATATCCAGATCGAAGCCGGCAAGCTGACGGAAGCGACGATCCAGCACCGCGCGGCCAAGCTGACGCTGAAGCTCGTCTCGGAGCCCGGCGGAGAAGCGATTGCCGATACCGCCTGGTCGATCCTGACATCATCGGGCGACGTCGTCAGCGAAAGCGTCGGCGCGTTCCCGACGCTGGTGCTGGCCGAAGGCGGCTATACCGCGATCGCCCGCAACAACGAGAAGATTTTCCAGCGCGATTTCACCGTCAAGGCCGGCGTGAACACCGATGTCGAAGTGCTGCTCAACGACAAGAGCGTGGAGCCGGCATCCGGCGCCTCTGAAGCAGAGGACTGAAAAACTAAGACGCAGCCCGGCTGAGAAACCGCCGGCGCGGCGGCGCCATGCAAAAGACGCCGTCATAGATCCGCGTCAGGATATCCTTACGATCGGCAATGGCGCTCAACTCTTCCCAGGCGATCAACTGACCGATGCGCGACGAGATCGTCGTGCCGGACAGCCGGCGGAACTCGCGGATCAGCAGCGAGATGCGCAAGGTCATCGAGACCTTGCTTGCCAGGTGAAACAGCCTGCCGTTCTGCCCCTCGAAATAGATCGGGATGACGCTCGCCTTGGCCGACTGGATAAGTTTTGCCGGAAACATCTTCCACGGCAGGTCCTCGGCCCGGCCAAACCCTTTTTTCGCTGTCGCGACACCCCCCGCCGGAAAAACGATGAGCGTGACGCCTTCCTTCAGCAGACGCACGGCTTCGTGGCGCGTCTGCATGTTGATCGCCAAGGCTTCCTTGGTTTCCTCAAACGAGATCGGCAGCGAATAGGGCGCCATTTCCGGCACCTTCAGCAGTTCGTTGTTGATCAATACGCGGAACGGGCGGCCGAGCTGTTCGGCAAGCGCCAGGACGGCGATGCCGTCGCCGATGCCGAAGGGATGGTTGGCGACGATGACAACCGGCGTATCCGGCAGATGGCGCGGCGGCCATTCGCCCTGGACGCGGACGCTGACATTGATCAGATCGAGCATTTCCCCGAAAATCCGGTCGCTCTTGCCGACAATATTAAGGCGCCACTGATTGTAGAGCTTGGCGTAGCGATTGCGCCCTGCAAGCCCTTCCATGGAGCGGATGAACCAACGCTTCAGCCGTCGATCGTTCTCGTTGGCGTAAGACAGCTCTTTGAACTGCACGGTGTTCCCCGTTCCATAAAAGGTGCGCCCGAAGGGACGCAGCGCAGGCCTATCGTTTTTAGCAGATTTGCGATCCGGCCGCAGTCATCATGCCGCCGGACACCTATCAACCGGATAGTCTGCCAATGTTACAGTTTTCTGACAGAAGACAGAAGGCGCGGCCCTGCCACGCCTTCAGACCGGTTCATACACACGGCGGCGGATGATCAGGCCGTAGCCTTGCTGCGCCGCTCCGCCTTGCGCTGCACATCCGGCGGCGTTGCTTCAGCCACAAGCGAGGCGATTGCCTCGTCGAGCGTCATCGGCGTCTGCGCCTGCGAGCCGAGCCTGCGGATGTTGACCGTGCGCTCTTCGGCTTCGCGCATGCCGCAAACGATGATCACCGGCACCTTGGTCACCGAATGCTCGCGGACCTTGTAGTTGATCTTCTCGTTGCGGAAGTCGGTCTCGACCTCGAGGCCTGCGTCGCGCAGCAGTTCGGCAACTTCACGGCCGTAATCGTCGGCTTCCGAGGTGATCGTGGCAACGACGACCTGCAGCGGCGACATCCACAGCGGGAAGTGGCCAGCGAAGTTCTCGATCAGAATGCCGAGGAAACGCTCCATCGAGCCGCAGATGGCGCGGTGGATCATCACCGGCTGGGTCTTTTCCGAATTCGAGTCGATATAGAAGGCACCAAAACGTTCCGGCAGGTTGAAGTCGACCTGCGTCGTGCCGCACTGCCATTCGCGGCCGATGGCGTCCTTCAGCGTATATTCGAACTTCGGACCGTAGAAAGCGCCCTCGCCCGGCAGGATGCCGGTCTTGATGCGGCCTTCCGACTGCTGCTCGATCGTCTTCAGAACGTCCATCATGACGCTTTCGGCGCGGTCCCAGAGCTTGTCGTCGCCAACACGCTTTTCCGGACGGGTCGAGAGCTTGACGACGACTTCCTTGAAGCCGAAGTCCTGATAGACCGAGAGGATCAGGTCGTTGATGCGCAGGCATTCGGCCGCCATCTGCTCGTCTGTGCAGAACACATGCGCATCGTCCTGCGTGAAGCCGCGCACGCGCATCAGGCCATGGAGCGCGCCCGAAGGCTCGTAGCGGTGGACATTGCCGAACTCAGCAAGCCGGATCGGCAGTTCACGGTAGGACTTCAGGCCATGCTTGAAAATCTGGATATGGCCGGGGCAGTTCATCGGTTTCAGCGCAAAGACGCGCTCGTCGTCGGTTTCATCACCGGCGACCGTCACCTTGAACATGTTGTCGCGGTACCAGCCCCAGTGGCCGGATGTTTCCCACAGCGACTTGTCGAGCACCTGCGGCGCGTTGACTTCCTGGTAGGTACCGGCCAGACGGCGGCGCATATAAGCAACCAGCGTCTGGAAGACACGCCAGCCCTTGCCATGCCAGAAGACGACGCCCGGGCCTTCTTCCTGGAAATGGAACAGGTCCATCTCGCGGCCGAGACGGCGGTGGTCGCGCTTTTCGGCTTCGGCCAGGATATGCAGGTACTGGTCCAGCTCTTCCTGGGTGCGCCAGGCAGTGCCGTAGATGCGCGTCAGCATCGGATTGTTTGAATCACCGCGCCAATAGGCACCGGCGACCCGCATCAGCTTGAAGGCGTTGCCGATCTGGCCGGTGGACGCCATATGCGGACCGCGGCAGAGATCGAACCAATCGCCCTGATAGTAGATCTTCAAATCCTGATCGGCGGCGATGGCATCGACCAGCTCGACCTTGTAGGCTTCGCCCTTGTCGGCAAAGACAGACCGAGCCTTGTCGCGCGGCCAGATTTCCTTGGTGAAGGGCTTGTTGCGCTGGATGATCTCCTTCATCCGCTTTTCGATCTTCGGTAGATCGTCGGGCGTGAAGGGCTCGTTCTTGGCAAAGTCGTAATAGAAGCCGTTCTCGATCACCGGGCCGATGGTGACCTGCGTTCCCGGCCACAACTCCTGCACGGCTTCGGCCATCACATGGGCCGTGTCGTGGCGGATCAGTTCGAGCGCGCGGGCGTCTTCGCGGGTGACGATCTCAAGCCTGCCGGTGACGACCGGATCGGACAGGTCGCGCAGCTCGCCATCCAGCGCAATCGCGATGGCCTTCTTCGCCAGCGACTTGGAGATCGATTCGGCGACGTCGCGGCCCGTCGTGCCAGCGGCATAACCGCGGACGGAACCATCGGGAAATGTAAGGGAAACAGCGTCAGACATGTTTTCTTCCTTGTCCAGTCCCGCCAACGAATGCGGGTGGTGTTGATGACCGGCACGGCCGACAGCGCCAGCCCGTGCGCTGGCGCTATAAAGTGAAAATAGCGCGAATGGAAGAGGAACCAAGTTTACCTTACAAAGGGTTCACCGTCCAAGAATCAGCGCCCATTTGGGCGTCACCATCCTTTACGACGGTAATATCAGGGCTGCGACCACATAAGCTTGCAGTCGTATGTCAAGTTCAGATGTTTTCAAGCATCTCGGTCAAAATCGCTTGACGCTTCAGACGATCATTTGTGACCTCCCCAAGGTTCACACATATCTTTGTTGCTTTATCAAAAACCGATGTGGCCTCCGGGCCATGCTTCTCCATGACAGAAACGATCTTCGCTGCCTCTTTCTCGACATCCCTGCTGCCCAATTTGTTACTCGTTTTTCCGCAGACAATCGCTTTTACCACGGCAAGAATATGCCATTTAAATTTTTTCATATTTTGAGGAATAGTACTATTTGAAACCAACAAATTAAATCGATGCATCGTCAAGCAGGCCGAGTAAAAAACTATTTCCCGCACATCGTCGGCAAATATCAAGCCGCCAAGCTCTTCATACATCTGCTTTGGATATCGAAAGGCAAGTTCAGGACGCCCACAATACATTGAAGCAACACACTTTGCTGCATTATGGAGTGAGTATACCCTTATAGCGGGTATATCTTGCCCTACATACTGCCTATCTCGCCTTTCAAGAAAAAGCTTTTTCTCCTTATCTTCAGTATCAATTGAATTAAAATACTGCTCTACGCGTCTAACCACGGGCTTCAGAGATAAAAATTGCGCATCATCAACACGCGATTGACTGTTCGTCGCTCTAACTAAATCAGCAAAAACATCTTCATCCTGCGTCTCGACAATCTTTAAGTTCACCATAATCTCTCCAAGATGCTCTCGATTCTCGAAAAGAACGTTGGAGGTCTGACATCCATTGACTATTTGATAGTTCTTTAGATGAAAAACACTGCCTTGAAGCTGTACGTCGGGGCTAACAATAGTGATCCCGTTATTCAGCACAGGAAACCGTGAAGCCGATGTCGATTTAATCGTGTCGGATATCGACTTATTAACTGGATTATCATCGCCAAGATAAGCTCTTACATTTTCCTCGAAAACTTGTCCTCGAAGATTCCCGTCTTCAGTAATAAGCAGGCGGTCAACAATATCTGCAGCCTTCACTACCGCAAGGTAAGCTTCATCAATTCCAGAAATTTCGGGAAGTGCTGCATTACTCAGAGCCGTTAGGCTTGCTTGCGTTCCAGAGTAAGTTCCGACCCAGAGCTTTGTAAGCTCGTCTCGACCGAGAATTCGAACTTCGACTTCATTAAAGTAACCCAAATCCAACAATTGCTGCTCGAACTCTTTGCGAGCACGTTCGAGCTCAAGAGGGCTTTGATACACCCCAGTTGTTATGAAGTATGAGAATATAGATGGGCGACCATTTCTAACCTTAGGAACGTTTGATATTACCACGTCAAACGCCGCCTTGGCATCGATTAAAACGTCGTCATTTGCTGTGTAATTTTCCGCGGTAATGAACCTCAAAATACCTTCTTTGAACTTGAGAAAATCTCCCAAGTCGAACCGCTCCCCTCCCTTAGCCTGAACAAAAACCACATCAACATCGTGATTCCTCCTCGGCTCTCTAAATATTCCCTCCGCCTCTTCGGGTGACGGGCAAGGTGTTTCGTCTATAACTACGGCAACGCCATCGACCCCATCATCATTCTCCCCCGTAGTCACTTCATCCAAATCAAAATCAGCCGAATAACGCGAAGAAAATACGCTAAAAGTACAGAATTTTTCAAATTGAATCGATTCTTCAATAGAAATATAGCCAAAATTCTCAGAAAAACTTTTCAGATGTGCTTGGATAATTCGATGCATAATATCCCCCTAATTTTCAGCGCATACATGCCACTGCCCTCCGCGGCATGCAACCGAAGTTTGCATAATTCCTCACATATTTTGCGGTTTTTAGTTGAAGTTCTTAAGCTTGCATTGGCGCCCGTTTGACCACAGGGGTAGAGGTGGTCGGGCAACTTTCGATGAACGTCTTGCGCCGCGCGAGGACAAAAGCATACTTCAAATTTTCTGAGGCAATAATTTTGCAAACCATTGGGAACAAATCCTGAAAATCATTGGGGGCGCTAACGACGCACCTCAGTCTACGCGGCGCCACGCAAGTACGGCAAGAAGGCCGCGCACCGTATTCCAGTTGCGGAATGTGCCGGGTCCGAGGCGCTTGGTGGTCAGCGCCGAGAGCAGGCTAGACTCGCTCGGCTTGCCCGGAAAATGGATCCAGAGATCGCCGTTGACGAGCTGGATCTGTTCGCCGCCCTCGCAACGGCGCTGGAGCACGGCGGCAATATCGGCGGAGAGCGGCGTCCGCATTACACGGACAACGACATTCTGCGCGTCACCATCGCTTGCCGAGCGAAACGGATTGCCAGCATCAAGGGCAAGCCAGTCGCTTCCCGTTCGGACGATGATATCGACATTCTTGCCAAAATCCTCGGCGAAGGCCTGTTCGAGCGCCTGTTCCACCTCCGCAACGCTGCTGTGATCGGATTCAAAGACCAGATTTCCGGTTGCGACCAGTGTTCGCGGAGAGCGGCATCCGATGCGCTCAGCCGTTGCCCGCAAATCCGCCATGACAACGCGGCGTCCGGGGCCCAGCACGATGCTGTGGAGAAGGGCGACATAGACCGTCATTGCGAAGCAGCGGCAGGCCGCCAGTACCGCCAGGGCGTATACCAGTGCTTCGATGGCGGCAGTGTCTCCGGCACCGGATCGAGCCCGCTTGTGCCGCCGGGGCCGCAGCGCAGGAAACGGAACAGCACCATCCAGCCGCCCGGCCAAAAACCGTGGCGGGCGATGGCTTCGTAACCGTATTCGGAACAGGTGGGGATATGCCGGCAGGAATTGCCGATGAAACCGGAGAGCGTCAGCTGATAGAGCCGGATGAAGGCCATGCCGAACAGCCGCCCGGGGGTCTTTCGGAACGGTCCGGCATAATTCCGGCCTTTATAGAGGCGTCTTGCATCGGAAACGTCGTGCCCACGGCACCCCGGCTCGCCGCACATATCAGACAGCCGCCTTGACCACACGCAACGCTTCTATCTGACCGATAGCATCGACCACGGCATCGAAGGTCAGCATGGTCGAGGCGTGGCGGGCCTTGTAATCCTTGACGGGTCTCAGGAAGCGCATGTCCTCGAAACGGCCCGATGGCCCCTCGCCGTCCGCCTTCAGCATCGCCAGCATGTCTTCGCGCGCCTGACGGATTTCAGCCGACGTCGCGCCGACGACATGGCGGGCCATGATCGAGGAAGACGCCTGTCCGAGCGCGCAGGCCTTCACCTCATGGGCGAAGTCGGTAACGGTATCGCCGTCCATCTTCAGGCCGATCTTCACCTTCGAGCCGCACAGCTTGGAATGGGCGCTCGCCTCCGCATCGGGATGGGCAAGCGTGCCGCTTCTAGGAATATTGCCGGCAAATTCCAGTATCCGGCTGTTATAAATTTCATCCATCATTCGACGCGATCCGATGCATTTTGCGCGCTTTCAGATGATCCGCGCATGATTTTCTATCGTATCTCTGAAAAAAACACAGTGTCTCCACCTGCGCCCCTTTCACATGTATCCCGGCATATTATATGGTATGTCGTGTGGGGGCGACAGGTTCGCAAGAGCGAACAGTCGCCTGTTGTTTGGGAAACCGTGCCGGACGATCCAGAGCCCTTAACCTCTGCAGATCGGAAAGCCCCGGAGCCCGCCGACGGAAACCAGGCCTGAAAAGTCAGGTCAATGGCCAGTGGCGAGTTGTCCGAAAAGATAAACGTCAAGTAACATCTGTTACGCCAAGAGGCCATTATGGACGCCATAGTCAAGAATTTTCCTGCCGTGCCCGCCACTGACGGCCGGCCGAGCCAGAAGGAAGCCGAAGACGCCGTGCGCGTTCTTTTGCGCTGGGCCGGCGACGATCCGGCGCGTGAGGGGCTTCTCGATACGCCTGCACGTGTTGCCAAATCCTACAAAGAACTGTTTTCCGGTTATGACCTTGCCGCCGAAGACGTGCTTGGCCGCACCTTCGAGGAGGTTGGTGGCTACGACGATATCGTGCTCGTCAAGGACATTCCGTTTTTCTCGCATTGCGAACACCACATGGTTCCGATCATCGGCAAGGCGCATGTTGCCTATCTGCCTGATGGCAAGGTGCTCGGCCTGTCGAAGATCGCCCGTGTGGTCGATATCTTTGGCCGCCGCCTGCAGACGCAGGAAACCATGACGGCGCAGATCGCCAAGGCGATCGACGACACGCTGCAACCGCGCGGCGTCGCCGTGATGATCGAAGCCGAGCATATGTGCATGGCCATGCGTGGCGTCCAGAAACAGGGCTCGACCACACTGACCACCACCTTTACCGGTGCCTTCAAGACAGAGCCCGCCGAACAGGCCCGCTTCATGACCATGCTGCGGGGCTTCAAATAAGCTCCGTCAACCGGAGCCTTTCCGATGACACCTGAATTTGACCGCCCGTCCACCGACAAGGCGGAACTGGAATCCGGTTCCGCTTTCACGCCGCGCTTCGACAGCAACGGACTGATCACCACCGTCGTCACAGACGCTGGAGACGGCACGCTTCTGATGGTCGCGCACATGAACGCCGAGGCCCTGGCGCTGACCATCGAGACCGGTATTGCCCACTATTACAGCCGCTCGCGCAAGAGCCTCTGGAAAAAGGGCGAGACGTCCGGTAACCTGCAAAGCGTCGAAGAAATCCGTACCGACTGCGACCAGGATGCACTGTGGCTGAAAGTCCGCGTGGCCGGCCACGATGCAACCTGCCATACGGGACGGCGCTCATGCTTTTATCGTGCCGTCAGCGCCAAGGATGGCGTCACGTCACTTAACATCATTGATACCGAAATTCATTTCCATCCGGACGACGTCTACGGCAAAAATTAATCATCTGACGCTTTTTGGTTCGGTTTTTTAATGGATTCACGATTTCGCAACCAGACTGGGTGCGTAATCCCGACAACAAGGATGCGTTCCGCCGGGAACACCCGCACGGGACGCCCTCCACTAGATTGAGTTATTACGGCATGCGCTTGCAACGCAGTAATGCGAGACGTGACGGCCTGTAACAGCGTGTTCTGCGGCATGGAGGTGCCGGATGTTGAACTGGACATTCAATCGCAGCGGTATCACCGCAGATGCATCGGCGCCCGGCGGCCCTTCTCTCGCTTTGACGGCTCCTCCCCCCGAACAGATCAAACCGGCAAAATCCAAGATAGCCCTGGCGCTTGGCGGCGGTGCGGCGCGCGGCTGGGCCCATATCGGCGTCTTGAAAGCGCTGGACGAGGAAGGCATCGAAGTCGGCATGATCGCCGGAACCTCGATCGGAGCGCTGGTCGGCGGCTGCTATCTGGCAGGAAAGCTCGACGAACTGGAGGCTTTTGCCCGCTCTCTGACCATGCGGCGCATCGCCGGCCTGCTGGATTTCGCCATCGGCGGCGGCGGCCTTTTCGGCGGCCTGCGCCTGACCAAGCGCATGCAGGAACACCTGCAGGACATGTCGATCGAAGATCTTGACCGGACGTTCGTCGCTGTCGCAACCGAGGTCAACTCCGGCCACGAGGTCTGGATCGGCCAGGGCTCTCTGATCACCGCGATCCGCGCCTCCTATGCGCTGCCGGGCATTTTCGAGCCGGTCAAATGCAACAATCGCACCTTGATGGATGGCGCGCTGGTCAATCCGGTCCCGGTGTCGGTCTGCCGCGCCCACGAGCAGCAGCTCGTCGTTGCCGTCAATCTCAACTATGATCTCTACGGACGCTCCGCCGTCATCAAGCACAATGCGGGAAGCCATACGGCCGAGCAGCCTGCCATGCCGAAACATCCGGAAGGCCAGGCCGGACGCATGGGCATGACCAGCGTCATGGTCCAGGCCTTCAACATCATCCAGGATCGTATTTCCCGCGCGCGCCTTGCCGGCGATCCGCCGGATCTGGCGCTGCACCCAAAGCTCAACGATATCGGCCTGTCGGAATTCCACCGGGCCGGCGAAGCGATCGATCGCGGCTATCACGAAACCAAGTCCAGGCTCAGCGAGTTGCAGCGGCTTCAGGACGTGATGCTGCGATAGTCCCGGCATCAACGCCAGTACCGTGCCGCGCGGCCCGTTAAGGCGCGCGGCATTGTCATGACTATATCCTAACCGGCGATATAGGCCTTGATCTGTTCGGCCTCGCGCTCGATCGCGCGGATATGATGGCGCACCGCATCGCCGATTGAGACGATGCCGACAAGGCGGCCACTCTTCTCGACGGGAAGATGGCGGGCGCGCATGTTGTTCATGATTTCCATGATGTCGTTGATGGTCATATCCTCGGTGCAGCTGTACACCTTCGACCACATGACGGCGGACACCGTCTTGTCGAGACAATCGGCGCCGAACTTGGCCATCGCGGCCACCACGTCGCGCTCCGTTAAAATGCCGGCGATCTTGTCACCGGGCTTGACGATGATAACGGCGCCGATGCGGTTTTCATGCAGAAGGCCGATGGCCTGGCGGACCTTCGTCTGCGGATCGACCGTCACCACCTGACGGCCTTTTTCGTCCAGTATTGCTTTAACAGACATTCAAACCCTCCCGTTTCAGCGACCTGCATCTGACCGGGATATTGGCGAGCCGCAAAGCGCTTCTCGCACTGCGGCTATGGACCAACTCGCAAGACAGACATCATTCCTGTCGCGTTATCTGCCCACTGGCAGCGAACCGTACTCCGCACGATTGACTGCCTTCGGACGGGAATGGTGCGCTACGGCCTCGCGAAAATCAAGCGCCCTCGATGCAATCACGCGCCTTTCGGCGTGCCGTTGTCAGGATCGAAAATGCCGAACAGCAGAAATCCGAACAGGAAGCCGCCGATATGCGCTTCCCAGGCGATCCCGCCGGCACCGCCAAAGGCAAAAACGCCAAGGCCGATGAGAAAATTGGTCAGGAACCAAATCCCGGCGAAAACCACGACCGACCGGTTCGCCAGCGCCTCGCGCACGCTCAGGCGGCGGTTGAGATGGGCGAACTGGCGGCTGATGCGGCCGCTTGGAGAAAAGACGAACCGGGCAGCAGCGCCCATCAGGCCCGCGACGACGCCCGAGGCGCCGACGACGACGACCATCTCGCCCCAATGAAATACGGTATGCAGGGCAACGGCTGCGATCGCCGAAAGGCACCAGAACAGAGCAAGCCGCAGCATGCCGATCCGCCGGATGACCGGCGCACCAAAGGCGACCATCCAGAAGCCATTGAAGATCAGGTGCTCCCAGGATCCGTGCAGGAAAGAATAGGTGATCGGGCTCCAGAGCCAGGCGAGGCTCTGGTCAGCCAGCGGCTGATCGTATCGCGCCGGCAGGAAGGCAAAGTTGAAGATCAGCTCATCATCGAGGCCCGCCGGCAGCAGATAGGACCGCACCGCGTGGATGGCCACCAGCAGAACCAGTATCGCGACAAGGCCGGAGGGCAGATTGAACGCAGGTTCGCTTGCCCGCTGCACGGTGCCGGCGTCATCGGCTTGCGGAGATGTCGCATCGCCCTGTTGATCTGTCATGCCGTTCACTGTTCTTTCTGCGGTTTCGTCCGTTGCCGCCTTTGTCATGCCATCGCTCTATACGATTCATGACCGCGTCAAAAGCGGCGAGATGCGCGGCATCTCTTCGCACCGGCATAGACTGGGCTGTGTGGGAAGGCTTACCGCCGGTCGTGCGACGAAAAAAGGCCGTCCAGTCAAGACTGAACGGCCGGTGAGCCCCCAAAAACCCCGAGCCCTTTAGTTTAGTGTGCCGAAGGCAACCCTTCGTGAAGTGATGTCCTTTCATGCCATTGGCGCGCATCTCTTTCAATCTAAACCAAACATTAACCTTAATAACGGGCTGGCACGGAAATCGCTCCACAAGGGGTACGGGAGAATTTTCCCTCGCCACATGTGTCAAAGCGGCACAAAGGCGTACCAAACGGAACGAAAGCATGCGCAGTAAGACCGCCATCGAGATCTACGCCTATTGGGACGAACTGCGGGGGCATCGCGACGTGCCCGCCCGCGGCCAGATCGAACCCGCCCAAATTCGCAACATCCTGGCGGATCTGTTTATCCTCGAAAAAACACCGCGCGGCGATATCCGCTTCCGGCTCGCCGGTACCCGCATCTGCGCGCTGTTTGCACGGGAATTGCGCGGCTCGACATTCGATTCCCTCTGGCTTGCCGAACAGACCGGCCGCCTTGCGCAGATTGCCGCCGACGTGATGAAGCAGAAGGCGCCCGTCGTTCTGTCGGCGGAAGCACTGGCGGGCGTTGCCGATCGCCTGCCGACCGAGCTTGTCCTCTTGCCATTGCGTTCGCCCGACGGCACCGTCGATCGCATCATCGGAGCGCTGGTTCCGCTGACGCGGCCGCACTGGCTTGAGGCCACTCCGGTGAACTATCTCGATCTCGACTGCATTCGCGTGCTTGACACCGAAAAGACCAACCTGTTTCTGCAGAACCGGCCGGACATCCCCCTGCCTTCATCCCGCCCGCAGACGGGCCGTCAGCCGGTGGGCGATCACAGCCTGGCCGGCGCGATTCGCCGGGTTCTGCATCTTCGGGTGTTCGAAGGCGGCCGCAGGGATTAACGCCACTCAAATATCAAGGCATGCGGGAACCTTCTGTTAACTGGAACCGGTTAAAGCTGTTGCTTGGATGGACATCGCACAAGTGTGGTCATGTATTCGTTTCAGCAATCGCAGACGGCCGGCCCCAAGCAGCACAACGAAGGCGCTTTCCAGCGCGTTTCGGTGAACCTGACCGGTCGCCTCATGCTTGCCAATCATGACGAATTCGAGTGCACCGCCATCGACATGTCGCCGGGCGACGTGCTTTTCACCTGCGATGCGCGGCCGCGCGCCGGCGAACGCATCATCGCCTATGTCGATCATGTCGGCCGCCTGGAAGGCACGGTTTCGCGCCTCGCCGAAAACGCTTTCGTCATCCAGATCAATGCCACCGACCGCAAGCGCGAAAAGCTCGCAGCGCAGCTGACCTGGATTGCCAACAAGCATGAACTGGGCCTGCCGGAAGACCGGCGCCACGACCGTCTTGCACCGCGCAAGACCCGCACGGAAATCACCCTGGAAGACGGCAGCAAATATGTCTGCCGGATCATCGACCTTTCCCTGTCCGGCGCCGCCGTCGATATGGAAACCCGCCTGCCGCTCGGCACCGCGATCTTGCTCGGCAGCATGAAGGGCCGCGTGGTCCGTCATTTCCAGGAAGGCGTGGCAATCGAATTCCTCGGAATACAATCGCGCGACGCTCTGCGCGAGTTTCTTTAACGCCAGGGCACCTTCGCCTCAAAGCCACAAGCTGTTGTGCGCGCCATCGCCAATGAACCGCCCAGGTTCTGCCAATCCTGCTTGTTCAGGCCGGCGATATAGTCCCTGTCGATATCCGGGAGTTCGGTCCTGCCAACGGCCTCCTGCCGTGCCGCTCCGCGACCGGCCGGCTATAGCGCGGGCTCCACAAGCCTCTTCCCGGAATTGTACTTGCCTTGCGCATCGAGCCGGCGACCCAATATGAGACAAATCTTGGCGGAGATGCGTCCCGTTTTGATGAAACCATCCTCTCGCCATCATTTTCCGTGCCAGAATAGAAAATAAATTTTCCGCTGTTTACATCAAATTCCGGCCGAGATCCGTGGTGACTTTGGTAAATCAAGTCTAAACCGGAGACCCTTCCCTCGTTTATGGCACTCCGGAATTCCAGACCGGGCGCGGCAATCCCTTGCGAAAATCCTGATGCAACGACAAAATTCGGAGCATTTCCGGCACCATAGCTGGTTTCCAAAGCGTTAACGGCGGGCGCGCCGATGTGGGAATAGCTCAAATTTTAGATTCATTTGAGTCAAACGTATCTCAACTTTTACTCAAGTTTAGTTTTACTTTTATACTTATTTCAACTTCATTTGTTCTTTATTTTACTCTCGATTTTCGCGAGCAATAAAAAACTCGGTGTCATTGTCACTCCAGAACGGGGAGACAAGCATGACAACGAAAACATTCCTGAAGGCCGGCCTTATCGGCGCGTTTCTTTCTGCAGCAGCGGCGCAATCGGCTTTTGCCCTGCCCGCAAACATGATCACCGGCGGCGCCAGCAACCCGCCAGTCGGGCATTACGAATTCTGCCGGAGCCTGCCGCAGGAATGCCGGGCCAACCCGGGCAGTTCAAAGCCGGTCGTGCTGACGCGCGAAGGGTGGAAGACAATTCTCGAGGTCAACTACGATGTCAACGAATCCGTGACGCCGCTGACCGACAAGGAAATCTATGGCGTCGAAGAGCATTGGGCCTATCCCGGCAAGGTCGGCGATTGTGAGGACTATGTGCTGTTGAAGCGCAAGCGCCTGATGCAGGCGGGCTTTTCGCCATCCGACCTTTTGATCACCGTCGTATTGCAGCCGAATGGCGAGGGCCATGCGGTGCTCACCGTGCGGACCGATCGCGGCGACTTCGTTCTCGACAACATGCGCAACAAGGTGCTGCTGTGGTCAGAGACCGAGTACACCTATCTCAAGCGCCAGTCGGAACAGCATTCCGGACGCTGGGTGAAGCTCCAGGACGGCCGCACCGTGGCTGTCGGCAGCGTCAGCCAGTAAGGCCATTCGATAGCAAACATTCGCTGCCCGGCTCAGGATGTCCGGGTAGCGCATGAAAAGGGCTTCGGTCAGTCCCCAATCCCCGTCCCAGACCAAGGCCCCGCTGGCCGGTTCCGCTGTCCCCGGAACCGGCCTTTTTCTATTGCCCGAAGCTCAACTGGACACCCGGAAACAGCAAACCGGCGCCTTGGGCGACGACCAGGCCGTAGCAGCATGCCCAGCCGGAGGCGATCGCACCGGCGAGAACGGTTTCGAGTAAAGACAAGGTGCCGGACATGCGCATCCGCCACATGGCCCCGGCAAACAAGGCCGGCCCCGCAAACAGCGCAAGGAACACTGGCAAGGGCCGAAACCTCCCGGCCATCGTCCCATCGGCCACCGGCCAGTACCGGTGCGCGGCGATGCGGCTGATATCCAGCACGAGGAAGGACGCACCGAAACCGGCAGCAAGCAGACCGAGGAGTGACGGAATATTCATTGAAAATTAACCATGTTGCGCCAGCGTTACCGTGTTTCTTTCGACCAGCAAGTTCCGTGCCGCCCAGACTGTTCCATTCCGGCACGCGCAAGCCCGGTGACGATACATCCCGTTAACGACAGCAAGGCCGCGAACCGCTCATGACAGCCCATTCAGCAACAGCCGGCCATGACGATCACGCCCCGCTGATCTCCTCACGTTTCGTCTGCATGCTGACCGCTGCCGTTGTCGCACTGGCAGCCTTGACGGCGGCAATCAGCCTTGCCGGCCGCCTGTATGGGGAAAACCTGGCGCTGGCCGGACACACGACCAGCACGCAACCGGCCGATATCTTTATCGGTCAGGATCATCTGCGGTTTGCTTCCAATCTCATCCGCTTCGAACAGCAGCGCGTCACCGGCCGCGCCGAGCGCGTCGACCTTTACCTCACCTGGCCGGGGCTGCAGGGATATACCGACGGGACGCGCGCCCTTTTCAACGATGTCAACCAGCCGGCTTCCCTGCTTTTTCTCGATATTTCCCAGAGCACGATGTCCCGCGACATGTCGGGACGGATCGAGCCGATCTACCAGCACCTTTTCAGCGGCACGACCCTGCCCGGCCCGGCCGGACTGGTGCGGCACGAAATGAAACAAAACTCCGGTTATGGCCAGGAAGTCTTTTTCACCGCGAACCGGGATGGCGACACGCCTTATGCCGTGCGCTGCCTTTTGCCGGCAGCACCTGCCCTCTCGACCAGCGCCGATTGCCAGCGCGATATTCACATCGGCCGTGATCTTGTCGTGCTTTACCGGTTCTCCAGCCAATTGCTGCCACAATGGCAAGCCATCGACACTGCGGTGGTGACATTTTTGAACAACAGACTGATCCCTTGAATGTCCCCGATCCCGTCGCCTTGAGCCTCGTTTTCCAAGGTCAGCGCCGGTGGATCGGCCAGACTGAAATGCGAAAGAAGGCGCCGGACTGCAGAAACCAATCATTCATCATAAACCGATTGGTAACGCTATCCCGATAGAGTTTTCAGAACGGTCGTTTCTGGAGGCCACGCCCGGACGACATCTGTGAAAATAGAATGAAGAGTAGTGTAGTGTCCAAATCCATATTCAACGGCTCCGCTCCATACGCACCTGTGCTATTTTTCAAGAAGGCTTGCCGGGTGCTGCTGGTGTCGCTGGCCGCCACGTTTACGGCAATCCCCGTCGCCTCCGCCGCGCAATATGCGGGTATCGTCGTCGATGCGAAAACCGGCAAGGTGCTGTACAGCGAAGACGCCGATAGCCTGCGCTATCCGGCATCGCTGACAAAGATGATGACCCTCTATCTGACCTTCGAGGCGCTGGAAGCCGGCAAGATCAGCAAGAACACGCCCGTTCCGTTTTCCAAGAATGCGTCGGCCGAACCGCCATCGAAACTGGGCGTGCGTTCCGGCAATAAAATCACCGTCGAACAGGCTATCCTTGCTCTGGTCACCCGCTCCGCCAATGATGCGTCAACCGCGCTCGGCGAACTGCTTGGCGGCTCCGAAGACCGCTTTGCCCGGATCATGACCAACAAGGCCCGCGCGCTCGGCATGACCCGCACCACCTATCGCAACGCCCACGGCCTGCCGAACACCGCGCAGATGACGACGGCACGCGACCAGGCCCGGCTCGGCATGGCGCTTCGCCAGCATTTTCCGCAATATTACTCCTATTTCTCCACCCGCAGCTTCCGCTTCGGCAAACAGACGATCGGCAACCACAACCGTTTGCTCGGCAATGTGCGCGGCGTCGACGGTATCAAGACCGGTTACACGCGGGCTGCCGGGTTCAACCTGGTCACATCGGCTCAGGCTGACGGCCGCAGCATTGTCGGCGTCGTCATGGGCGGAAAATCGGGCGGCGCCCGCGATGCGCAGATGCGCGCGCTGGTGGCCAAGTACATGCCGGCCGCCTCGCGCCGCGGCGGCGGCAATCTCGTCGCCGAAACAGCAGACGCACCGACGATGCAGGCACAGGCCGTCACGGAGCCGGCCGAAACGGTCGTTGCTGCGACCGGCGGAAGCTTCAACCTTCCGAACGATGGCCCGGTTCCGGATTTCCGCTACAGCGGCGAGACCACAAAGAGCATCGAAGTTGCCTATGCCGCACCGGCCAAAGCCAGCACCAACCCGGTCCTGAAGTCGGATGTCATGCCCAACACGCTGGAAGCCCAGAGCCGCAAGCTCGCCAAGGCGGCGCCCGTCCCGGCTGGCGATGTCGACAATCAGATCACCAATTCCGTGGCCAAGGCTACGACTGAAACGGCACCGGTCGCCGAAGCCATGCCGGCCGGCTGGGTGATCCAGATCGGCGCGACACCGGACAAGGCCCAGGCCATGACGCTGCTCGAAAATGCCAAGGACAAGGGCGGCAAGGCCCTGCGCGGCGCCACCCCCTTCACGGTCGCCTTTGCCAGCGGTGACGGCCATCTCTACCGGGCGCGCTTCAGCGGCTTTTCCAACCAGGACAGGGCCGTTTCCGCCTGCAAGACATTGAAAAGCAAAGGCTTCGCCTGCTGGGCGAGCCTGCAGTAACAACATCACAAAAGTTTCGATCAGCGGCGTGTTGTGTTTGCCGGTGATCCTCCTCGGATTTGGTTTTGCGTAACGAGGTTAGTTATGGGAATGAATGAGAATGGATCGGGCATGACGCCCGCGCCGGATAAGAAGCGGAAATCTCCGCGCTCCGGCCTGCATCCTTTGCACGAAGCCGCCATGCGAATTGCCGAACTCGGCAGCCGGCCACGGTCGAAGACCAAGGATCTGGTGACGCTGCTTCTGACGCATGGTGCGCGGGCATGGCGCTCGACACAGCCGGATGCACAAATCCACGTGCATGTGACGTCGCCGTCCGGGCGCTATCCGATCCGGCTCAAGATCCGCTAAAGCGCCGCGTGTAAATGGAACCACGCGCCGCTATCCAAACCGTCCCCAACCGCAGATATCAATCCTCGTCGCCGTCATAACGGTCATCATACCGGGGCCGTTCACGGCCCCTTCGTCCGTCCTCACGGAATACCCGGCGCTGGACGTATCGCTCGCAATAGCCATCTTCGCAATAAGTCTCGACAATGTGCTCGCGAACGACGCCATTGTTGGACGATGTGTTCGAACTCGTATTCGATGACTGGCTTCCGGCCTGGGCGGCGCTTGCCGTCATTGCGGCGATGGCGCACAGGATAAGCTTCATACGCATGGCACGCTCCTTTCGTTGCGGCAGGATTCAGCCATCGAACCTGAACTGATGATGAACGGGCATCACGCGGGCGATCCGATTTTCGCCGCATGCGAAGCCTGTCGTTTTACACGATGCGTCCGTTATGCTGTTAGAGAAGGCCGAGTTCGGCCAGTTCGCGGCGCAGTTCCAGCGGCAGTTCCGCCGTGCCGGCGCCCAGTGCGGCCAGATCGCGCGGCGCTTCATTGTCATGAAGATAACGCCAGCCCTGAAACGCCCGGCGCGGCTGATACGTTGTCTCGACGACCTCCGGGCCGAGGATCAGGTTGCAGCGGCCGATGCCCTCGCCGTCGGTGAAGGTTTCGATGCCGGTCAGCTTCTGACGCGCTTGCAC
>JAESFK010000444.1_pt1 | contig 21503 bp, 25 predicted proteins | sample 9269391 | NCBI WGS metagenome assembly JAESFK01 (sample SAMN14506231, study PRJNA617097) | algae metagenome | isolation source: Drouetiella hepatica UHER 2000/2452 and co-occurring heterotrophs from... | place: Slovakia: Slovak Paradise National Park, Hrabusice, Kosice Region | collected 2000-01-01
GCCGAAGCCGATCGAGCTCGCCGCCGCCGAGACAACCCCGCCGCCTAGCTCCGACGACATCACGAGGCTCATGCCGGCGCCGCACGAGCCGCCGAAGCCCATCGAACTCGCCGCCGCCGAGACGACTCCGCCGCCCAGCTCGGACGACATCACCAGGCTCATGCCGGCACCGCCCGAGCCCTCGAAGCCGATCGAACTCGCCGCCGCCGAGACGACGCCACCGCCTACATCGGCTGACATCAGGAAGCAGACACCTGCACCGCCGAAGCCGATCCAGCTCGCCGCGACCGCGCCGCCACCGCCTCCGCCCACGTCGGCCGACATCAAGAAGCTGATGCCGCCGCCGCCCGGGGCGCCGAAGCCGATCCAGATCGCGGCGACCGCGCCGCCACCGCCTCCGCCCACGTCGGCTGATATCAAGAAGCTGATGCCGCCACCGCCAGCGCCGCCGAAGCCGATTCAGCTCGCTGCGACCACGCCGCCACCGCCGCCGCCCACGTCGGCCGACATCCGGAAGCTGATGCCGCCGCCGCCGGCGCCGCCGAAGCCGATCCAGATCGCCGCCGCCGCACCGCCACCGCCGCCCACCTCGGCCGATATCAGGAAGCTGACGCCGCCACTGCCTGCGCCGCCGAAGCCGATCCAGCTCGCAGCGACCGCACCGCCACCGCCGCCGCCCACGTCGGCCGACATCCGCAACGCAGCGCCCGCGGATCCCGATGCATGGCCTGCAACCTCAGCCGGTCAGGTCATGGCCGTCCAGGCGCTGCTGCGCGAGATGCGGTTCTACGAGAGCGCACCCGACGGGCGCATCGGCCCGGCGACGCGCGCAGCCATCCGCGAATACGAGGGGCTGGCCGGGCTGAAGGTCACGGGCCAGGCGAGCCGGGAGTTGTTCGACTCGCTGAAGGAGATGCAGCTCCTGATGAAGCCCAAGCCGAAGGACGGTTCAAACTAGGCGGCCGGCGTGCCGCCACCACGGCGCAGGAAGAAGCGACGCGGCGCGCTGCGCCTCCCCGAGGGTTCCATACAGGCCAAAGCAGGTCGCACCGCTGCCGCTCATTGCGACGTGGGCGACGCCGTCGCTGCCCTTAAGCCAGTCGAGGACACCAGCGATTTCCGGCTGCAGCGAGATCGCGGCCGCGGTCAGGTCGTTGCCGCGTCGCGCGAGGTCCTCAGCCAAGGTGCCAAGGTCCGGCCAGCCGTCGCCGATCGGTCGGACTGCCGAGAAGTCGCCTTGCCGCGCGCCGAAGACGGCGGGTGTCGGCAGCGTGATGCCAGGATTGACCAGCAGGATGGCGCAGGCCGGCAAGGCCGGCGCCGGCGCAAGACGCTCGCCGATGCCCGAGGCCAGGGCGGGCCGGCCGGCGAGGCACATCGGCACGTCGGCGCCCAGGGTCGCGGCAAGGTCGAACAGCTCCTCCTGGGGCATCGCGACACGCCACAGCTCGACCAGGGCCAGCAGCGTCGCAGCAGCATCGGCCGATCCACCGCCGAGCCCGGCTGCCACAGGGATACGCTTGGTGAGACGAATTGCGGCGCGCGGCGCCACACCGGCGCGGCCCGCCAGCAGGCGGGCGGCCTTCAGCACCAGGTTGTCGGCATCGCCGTCGAGGGAAGCCGCGACAGGTCCGGCGATCTCGAGAGACAGGCCGGAGGCAGGCGCCACCTCTATCTCGTCGGCGAGATCGGTGAAGGCGACCAGCGAATCGAGCAGGTGGTAGCCGTCGGCGCGACGCCCAACCACCTTCAGCCAGAGATTGACCTTGGCTCGCGCGAGCGGCACGGGCCCTGCCCTTCGATCAGCCGCCCTGCTTGGAGTCGGCAGCCTTCTCGTAGACGGTCGGCTTGTCGTTCGACGAGTTCAGCCCGTTGGCGACCTTGTCCTGGAGGACCGGCACGCGATCCTTCTCGGGCTTCTGGTGCAGCGCGCGCTCCCACTGGAACCGCGCCTCGCGACGGCGGCCGACATGCCAGTAGGCGTCGCCGAGGTGATCGGTGATCGTCGAGTCGTCGCCCTTCTGCTCGGTCGCGCGCTCCAGCCACTCCACCGCCTTCTCGTACTGGCCGAGCCGGTAATAGGCCCAGCCAACGCTGTCGGTGATGGAACCGTCGTCCGGCCGCAGCTCGGTCGCCCGCTCCAGCATCTTCATGCCTTCCTGCAGGTGCAGGCCCTGGTCGATCCAGCTGTAGCCGAGATAGTTCAGCACGTAGGGTTGCTCGGGCGAGAGTTCGAGCGCCTTTTTCATGTCGGCCTCGGCCTTGGGCCAGTTCTTGGTGCGCTCGAGCACAATGCCGCGGCCGAAATAGACCTGCCAGTGGCGCTCGTCGGGAGTGCCCAGCCGCGAGATCGCAGTGTCGTAGGCCGCGACCGCCTCGGCAAAGCGGTCCTTGCTGCGCAGTAGGTCGGCCAGGGTCAGCGCCGCGTCGATGCGATCGGGCTTCTCGGCCACCAGCGTCCTGAGACGGGCGACAGCCTGGTCGAACTTGTCTTCCTGGGCGTCCAGCGCCGCCGTCCGCAGCCTCGCCTGCCAGTAGAGCGGCGAGTTCGGGCCGATCTTGCCCAGCGCGGCGACCGCCTTGGGGACCTGGTTGAACTGCTCGTAGAGCCCCGCGATCATCAGCCAGGCGAAATCCTGGTCCGGCTTCAGCGCGGTGGCGAGCTGGTAGAAGATCAGCGCCAGATCGGTGCGCTGGTTGCGCGGATCTGAGGCGAGGATTCCGCCGATGTCGAACAGGATCTCGGCGATACCCGAGGCCGGGGTCGGCGGCTTGGGCATCGGCGCATTCGGCCCCATCAGCCCGTCCATGACGACGGAGTCGCTGTAGCGCGTGCCGTAGTTCTTCAGAATCTCGCGCGCTTCGGCGTCCTTGCCGAGGCGCCGCAGCCCTTCGGCCACTGAGATCGTGGTGCGAAGCCCGTTGCGGTCGATCGACATGGCGCGCCGGTACTTCGCCTCGGCGGCGGCCTTGTCGCCTGCCATCTCGTCGATCTGTCCCTCGATCACCAGCGATGGCGCCTCGGCGCGCTCGCCGGCCGCGGGCTTCAAGCGCACGAGCAGGGCACGCGCCGCCGAGAAATCCTTCTCGCCGGCCTTCAGCCACGCCATCACGTATTCGCGCAGCGCGCCCAGCTGATTCTCGGTGCCGATCTTGCTGAGCTGCTGTTCGGCCGCCTTGTATTCACCCTTCTTGATGGCCTGGATCGCCATCACGAGATTGGCGAAGCCATCGCCCGGCCGCGTGGTCAGCACCGCCGGGGCGAGCTCGGCCGCCGAATCGATACGACCGGCATACATGCGCAGGCGGAAGACGGCGTAGATCAGTTCGGGATCGAGCGGCGTCAGCGCCAGCGCCTGATCCATCTGATCCGCAGCGGCGTCGTAATCGTGATCCTGCTCGCCGACGCGGGCGGCGAGATAGCGGCCTTGCAGCGAGATCGGCGCCAGGCGCTGGCCGGGCTGGACCGCCGGCGACCGGGCCGCCGGTGGCTTCGCGCCGCCCTGGGGCGCGGGGCCCTGCTGGGCCTGACCGGAGAGGGGAAGAGCGACCAGCAGCGCGGCGGAAAGCAGCGCGAGGGAGGTGCGATTCATGTGGCTCACATGTTGGGGTAATTGGGACCGCCCCCGCCTTCGGGGACGCTCCAATCAATGTTCTGCGCGGGATCCTTGATGTCGCACGTCTTGCAGTGCACGCAGTTCTGCGCGTTGATCTGGAAGCGCGGCTGGCCGTTGTCGGCCGTCACGACTTCGTAGACGCCGGCCGGGCAGTAGCGCTGCGCGGGCTCGGCATAGAGCGGCAGGTTCACGGCGATCGGGATCGACGGATCGCGCAATTTCAGGTGAACCGGCTGGTCCTCCTCGTGGTTGGTGTTCGACAGGAAAACCGAGGAGAGCTTGTCGAAGGAGATCACACCATCGGGCTTGGGATATTGGATCGGCTGGAACTCGCTGGCCGGCCGCAGCGTCTCATGGTCGGCCTTGTGATGGTGCAGGGTCCACGGCACGCGCAGCCCGAGATCGTGCAGCCACATGTCCATGCCGCCGTACAGCGTGCCGAGCGTGGTGCCCCACTTCAGCGCCGGCTTCACGTTGCGCACCTTGTCGAGGTCCTTCCAGACCCACGAAGCCTTCAGCTTCACCGGATAGGCGATCAACTCGTCGCCGCCGGTCTTGCCGCCGGCCAGGGCCTCGAACGCCGCCTCGGCGGCCAGCATGCCGCTCTTCACCGCGTTGTGGCTGCCCTTGATGCGCGGCACGTTGACGAAGCCCGCCGAGCAGCCGATCAGCGCGCCGCCGGGGAAAGTAAGCTTGGGCACCGACTGGATGCCGCCTTCGTTGATGGCCCGCGAGCCGTAGACCAGGCGCTTGCCGCCCTTGAGATACTTGGCGACGTCCGGATGCGTCTTGAAGCGCTGGAATTCGTCGAACGGCGAGAGGTAGGGGTTCTCGTAGCTGAGATGCACCACGAGGCCGATGGCGACGAGGTTGTCGCCGAAATGGTACATGAACGAGCCACCCGAACTGTTGGTCTCCGACAGCGGCCAGCCCTGCGAATGGACCACCAGGCCCTTGCGGAAGATGGCAGGGTCCACCTGCCACAGTTCCTTGATGCCGATGCCGAACTTCTGCGGATCGACGCCGTCACGCAGGTCGAACTTGGCCATCAGCTGCTTGGCCAGCGAGCCGCGCACACCCTCGCCGATCAAGGTGTACTTGGCGTGCAGCTCCATGCCGGGCGTGTAGCTGTCCTTGTGGGTGCCGTCCTTGGCCACACCCATGTCGCCGGTCGCCACGCCCTTCACCGAGCCGTCCTCGTTGTAGAGCACCTCGGCCGCCGCAAAGCCCGGATAGATCTCGACACCCAGGGCCTCGGCCTGCTGGCCGAGCCAGCGGCAGACCTCGCCGAGGCTCACGATGTAATTACCGTGGTTGTTCATGAGCCGCGGCAGCAGGAAATTGGGGAAGCGGTAGGAGCCGCTCTTGGTCAGGAACAGGAACTGGTCGTCGGTGACCTGGGTCTCGAGCGGGGCGCCCTTTTCCTTCCAGTCTGGAATGAGTTCGTTGAGGCCGATCGGATCGACGACGGCACCCGATAGGATGTGTGCGCCGAGTTCGGACCCCTTCTCCAGCACGCAGACGGAGACTTCGTGGTTGCGCTCCGCGGCGAGCTGCTTCAGGCGGATCGCCGCCGACAGCCCGGCCGGACCACCACCCACGATCACCACGTCGTATTCCATCGCCTCGCGCGTCATGCCCATCTCGCTCTGCAATTCCATTTCCCGATGGACGCACGCCTGTCGGACGGCAATCCTTTGATTTAGATAGCGTGTCGGGGGCAGGATCGCCACCCGCTGAAAAGGGGAATTCCCGTGCCAGAGTTGATCGATATCGAGAGCAGGACGTTCTCTGCACGTGATTTCAGGCTGGAAAGTGGCAAGACGCTACCCATCCTCGAACTTGCCTACGAAACCTACGGGACTCTCTCGCCGGCCAGCGACAACGCCATCCTCGTCGTGCATGGCTACACCTCGTCCCATCACGCTGCAGGCAGGAATGCCGCCGGCAAGCAGGGCCGCGGCGTCACCGAGGGGGCGGCCGGCTGGTTCGACGGGCTGATCGGGCCCGGCAAGGCCATCGACACCGACCGGCATTTCGTCGTGTCGGTGAATGCGCTGGGCTCCGCCCACGGCAGTTCCGGCCCCAATTCGATCGATCCTGGGACCGGCAAGCCCTACGGCCCGACCTTTCCCGAGGTCACCCTGCGCGACATGGTGGCCAGCCAGAAGCTGCTGGTCGATTCGCTCGGCCTGAAGAGCCTGGTGGCCGTGGTCGGGCCGTCGATGGGCGGCTTCCAGTCGTTCCAGTGGGCCGCCTCCTACCCCGGCTTCATGAAGGGCATTGCCGCGTCCGTCACCGCGCCGCGCGCGCCCGGCCGCCTCGGCGGCCTGGAGGCGCTGCAGAAGCGGCTCGCCGGCGATCCGAACTGGAACGGCGGCTGGTACTACGAAAACGGCGGCATACCGGCCACGCTGGAGCAGATCCGCTACGAGACGCTGCTGAACTACGGCCAGGGCGAAGCCGAGGCCAAGGTCGCCGCCAAGGGCTGGGCGCAGATCTACGACGGCCATTCGCTGGTCACCCTGCGGCGCGCCATCGACGGGTTCGACATCACCCAGCAGTACGACCAGCTGAAGAAGACCAAGGTGCTGTACGTCATCTCCAAGACCGACATGCTGTTCGACCTCACCGACTGTGCCGCCCACGCGCTCGACATGCGCAAGGCCGGCGTCGACCTCACCTATGTCGAGATGCCGTCGGACAAGGGCCACATGGCGAGCCATGCCGACGCCGCGATGTGGGCGCCGATCCTGGGTGCCTTCCTCAAGAGCCTGGCATGATCGAGGCGGCGTTCGCTCCGCAGGACGCCGCCGCGCTGCTGCGCTGGTACGTCGATCACGGGATCGACGAGACGATCGGCGAGGAGGCGATCGACCGGTTCGCGCTGCCGCCGCCGGCTGCCGTTGTCGCCGCTCCCGTCTCCGCCCCGTCGACGCCTGCTGCGCCGACACCGATCCGCGCGCCCGTTGCCCCGCCGGTGGCACGCGCGCCGGTGCCGCTGGAATCGCCGCAGCTCACGGAGGATGCGCGCGAGGTTTCGCGCCGGGCGACCACCATCGCCGAACTCGAGGAAGCGGTCCGCGCTTTCGAAGGCTGCGCGCTGAAGCGCACGGCCAAGAACACGGTGTTTGCCGATGGCGTCGCCGGCGCGCCGGTGATGATCGTCGGCGAGGCGCCGGGCGCCGACGAGGACCGGCTCGGCAAGCCATTCGTCGGCGTCAGCGGCCAGCTCATGGACCGCATGTTTGCGGCCATCGGCATGAACCGCGAGCGCGACCTCTACATCACCAACATTCTCTTCTGGCGGCCGCCGGGCAACCGCACGCCAACCCTGTCGGAGCAGGCGATCTGCCTCGCCTTCACGCGCCGCCACATCGAGCTCGCCCGCCCGAAGATCGTGGTGCTGGCCGGTGGCACAGCGGTGAAGGCGGTGCTGAACACGACCGAGGGCATCACCCGCCTGCGCGGCAAATGGACGACGCTGACGCTCGACGACGGCAGCGAGGTCCCGGTGCTGCCGACCTTCCACCCCGCCTATCTGCTGCGCACGCCGGCCAGCAAGCGCCAGAGTTGGGCCGACCTGCTGTCGCTCGACAAGCGACTGAAGGACCTGGGCGTTCGCTGACGCGAGGGCCGGGCCGCACTCTTGTCATCCTGAGCGCAGCGAAGGATCTAGCACTCGCCGAGCAGTACTCTGGTCGATTTGCCAGGTCCTTCGCTGCGTTCAGGACGACAAAGAGTTAACGGGCTGTTGAAATAGACCTTTCAGACGCACTGGCGGGCAACATTGTTGCGCCCTGGCACGAGATACAGGGGTGCGACACTCGCTTCATTTGTTTCGGTTATTTCGGTTGTTTCGTTTACGCGCCAGGATTCCGAGGTTCCCGCGGGCTGTCAGAGCCTCTTCCTCAGGAAGAACTTCTGATGGCCCGGCGGGTAGTCGTCGAGGGTGGCGAAGACCTCGTAGCCGCGCTTCTCGTAGAACGGGCGGGCCTGCCAGGTGTGGGTGTCGAGGTGGGCGGAGTGGCAGCCGCGCTGCCGGGCATAGTCCTCGGCGGCGTCCATCAGGCGGGTGGCGTGGCCCTGCCCCCGCAGCGCCTCGTCGACCCACAGGGTCGAGACGAACAGCCAGTCCGACCAGAGGTAGCCCAGCAGGCCGCCCAGGGTCTCGCCCTTCTCGCCCTTCAGGAAAATCTTGCAGGGATAGTAGTCGGACCTGCCGGTGCGGCTCGAATTGAACATCGACAGACGGTCGCCCACATAGCCCGCGGCGCGCGTATCGTCGGGATCGAAAAGGAGTTCGATCTTTTCCATCTCAGCGCCCACCCCCTCAGCGCATCGCGGCGCGCTGACGGACCAGCGCCAGCACGCTGCGGCCGATCGGCATGTCGACACCGACCCATTCCGACATCTCGACGACGGCGCCCAGCAGCGCCTCGATCTCGAGCGGCCGGCCGCGTTCGAGGTCCTGCAGCATCGAGGTCTTGTGGGCACCCACTTCGGCACCCCCGGCGATGCGCTTGTCGACGTTGATGGCGAACTTCACGCCGAGCTTCTCGGCGACGGCCTGCCCCTCGACCATCAGCGCGCGGCAGACCGCGTGGGTCCCCGGATCGCCGATCACCTTGTCGAGCGTCGCCCCGGTCAGCGCGCTGATCGGGTTGAAGGCCATGTTGCCCCAGAGCTTGACCCACAGCTCGTCGCGGATGCGCGGCCGCACCGGCGCCTTGAGGCCGGCCTTGATCAGCAGTTCCGACAGCTTCGCCGCGCGTTCGCTGCGGCTGCCGTCCGGCTCGCCCAGCGTGAATCGGTCGCCGTAGGTGTGGTGGATCACGCCCGGCTCGACCACGTCGGCCGCAGGATAGACGATGCTGCCCAGCACCTGCGACGGCGGCAGCGCCGCCGTCAGCGCTCCACCGGGATCGACCGACTCGATGCGCTTGCCCTCGAATTCGCTTCCGAGCTTGTAGGTGTACCACCAGGGCACGCCGTTGATCGCCGCGACGATCGTGGTGTGCGGCCCGATCAGCGGCTTGAGCTGCGCCATCGCCGGCAGCAGCGAATGCGCTTTCAGGGTCAGGACCAAATAGTCCTGCGGGCCGATCTCCTTCGGATCGGAGGCGACGCGGGGTTCCGTCACCGTCTCCTTGCCCTCGCTCAGCAGGACCAAACCCCGGGTCCGCAGCGCCTCGCCATGGGGGCCGCGCGCGACCACGGTGACGGGCGTGCCGGCCATTTCGAGCTTGGCCGCCATCAGGCCGCCGATCGCGCCGGCGCCGAAAACGCAGATCGAAGTCACGTTGCGGTCCTCAGGCCTTAGCCTCGGCGAGGCCGAGCTTGGCGGCGAGGCCGATGCGCTGCAGCTTGCCGGTGGCGCCCTTGGGGATCTCGCTCACGAACACGACCTTGCGCGGCACCTTGAAGTCGGCGGCATGCCTGGCCACGAAGTCGCGCAGCTCGCGCTCCGTCGCTTCCTGGCCCGCCCGCAGCACGACGACCGCGCCGACATCCTCGCCCAGCATGGGATGGGGGATCGCGAAGGTCACGACCTGCTCGACCGCCGGGTGATCCATCAGGATCGTGTCGACCTCGATCGGGCTGATCTTCTCGCCGCCGCGGTTGATGATCTCCTTGAGGCGCCCCGTCAGGAACAGGTAGCCATCCTCGTCGAAGCGCCCCTGGTCGCCGGTCCGGAACCAGCCCTCGGCGAAGGCCTTCAGGTTGGCATCGGGATTGTTGTCGTAGCCGGCCGTGACGTTCGGTCCCTGGATCACGACCTCGCCGATCGTGCCCTGCGGCAGGAAGTGACCGGCCTCGTCCATGATGGCAATCTTCGGACCGGCCGGCAGGCCGACGGCGCCCGGCTTGCGCTTGCCCGGGGGCAGCGCGTTCGACGCCATCTGATGGCTGGCCTCGGTCATGCCGTAGGCTTCGATCACCGGGCAGTCGAAGGCCGCTTCGAGCTCGAGCATGACCTGCGGCGGCAGCGAAGCCGACGAGGAGCGGATGAAGCGCAGCCTGGCGGCCTTCGCGGCGTCGGCATGGCTGCGCAGGCGGGTGAGGATCGCCTGGTGCATGGTCGGCACGGCCGTGTACCAGGTGGGCTTCACCTCTTCGAGCTGGGCGAAGAAGCGCAGCGCGTTGAAGCCCGGCGTGCACGACACCGCGGCGCCGGCGCCCAGCGACGAGAGCGTCGCGGCGATCAGCCCGTGGATGTGGAACAGCGGCATGATGTTCATGCAGCGGTCGCCGGGCACCAGCGCCAGCGACTCAGCGATATGGCGTGCCGAGGCCGCGAGGTTGGCCGTCGACAGCGGCACGATCTTGGGCCGCGCCGTCGTGCCCGAGGTGTGCAGCACCAGCGCGATCTCGCCGCCGACCGACGTGCCGGGCCTGGCGGCCTTCGCGGGCTTCAGCGCCGACACGTCGAGGGTGAAGCTGCCGGCCGGCCCGTCGGCGGTCGGGATCAGCTCGATGATCGGCACGCCCACCTTCTCGGCCATGCCGCGCACCGGGCTGTCCATGCCCTGCTGCACGATCACGGCCTTGGGCTTCAGGTCGTCGAGATAGAACTCGAACTCATCGGCGCGATAGGCCGGGTTGAGCGGCGCCGAGCTGGTGCCCGAGGCGACGGCGATGAACGAGGATGCCATCTCCGGCCCGTTGGGCGCGACCATCGCGACGCGGTCGCCGCGGCCGATGCCGACGGCGTTCAGCGCCGCCAGCGTATCGTCGGTCAGCTTCTTCAGGTCGCCATAGGTGAGCCACGGCCGGCCCGGGGCGCCGATCGCGGGCGCCTCGGGCTTGCCCGCCGAGGTGACGTCGTAAACGGTCTTGATCATCGTTGAGTCCTCAGGCGGCCGCCTTCTCGTCGGCGATGATGCGATCGTAGGCCGGCAGGGTCAGGAATTCGTAGAACTGCGGCTGCTCGACCAGGTCGATCATCAGCTGGGCGGCATCCTCGTAGCGGCCCTTGGCATAGGCTTCCTCGCCGATCTGCGCCTTCACCTTGTCGTTCTCCTCGCGCACGATCTGGCGCACCAGTTCCTTGGTGATGGCGCGGCCGTCGTCGAGCTTCTGGTTGTGGCGCACCCACTGCCAGACCTGCGCGCGGCTGATCTCGGCGGTGGCGGCGTCTTCCATCAGGTTGAACAGCGGCACGCAGCCGATGCCGCGCAGCCAGGCTTCGACATAGCCGATGCCGACGGCCACGTTCTGGCGCAGGCCCGCCTCGGTCTTCGGCCCCGTGGGGATCTGGATCAGGTCGGCCGCTGTGACGTGCACGTCCTGGCGCTTGCGCGCGATCTGGTTGGCCTCCTTCATGACCGCGTCGAACTCGGCCTTGGCGATCGGCACCAGGCCAGGATGGGCGACCCAGGTGCCGTCATGACCGTCGCCGGCCTCGCGCTTCTTGTCGGCGTGGACGCGGCCCATCGCCTCCTCGTTGGCCTTCGGATCGTTCTTGATCGGAATCTGCGCCGCCATGCCGCCCATCGCATGCACTTCGCGGCGGTGGCAGGTCTTGATCACGAGCTGGCTGTAGGAGCGCAGAAAGTGCGACGTCATGCCGACCGTGCCGCGATCCGGCAGCACCGCCCACTCCTGCTCGCGGAACTTCTTGATGAAGGAGAAGATGTAGTCCCAGCGGCCGCAGTTGAGGCCGGCCGAGTGATCCTTCAGCTCCCACAGGATCTCGTCCATCTCGAAGCTGGCGACGATGGTCTCGATCAGCACCGTGGCCTTGATCGACTTCTGCGGCACGCCGAGCGCGTCCTGTGCTGCAACAAACACGTCGTTCCACAGCCGCGCCTCGAGATGGCTCTCGAGCTTGGGCAGGTAGAAATACGGCCCGGTGCCGCGCGACAGCGCTTCCTTGGCATTGTGGAAGAAGTAGAGGCCGAAATCGAACAGCGAGCCCGACATCGGCTTGCCGTCGACCGTCATGTGGCGCTCGAGCAGGTGCCAGCCGCGCGGGCGCACGAACAGCACCGCAGTCTGGTCGTTCAGCTTGTAGGCCTTGCCGCTGTTGGGATCGACATAGTCGATCTCGCGGCGGACCGCGTCGGCCAGATTGTACTGGCCCTCGACCATGTTGGCCCAGGTCGGGGTCGAGGCATCCTCGAAGTCGGCCATGAAGACGTTGGCGCCGCAGTTCAGCGCATTGATGATCATCTTGCGGTCGACCGGCCCGGTGATCTCGACCCGGCGGTCGAGGATGTCCTTGGGCAGCGGCGCGACCGTCCAGTCGCTCTCGCGGATCTTGGCGGTCTCGGGCAGGAAGTCCGGCTTCTCGCCGGCGTCGAGACGCTTCTGGCGCTCGACACGCAGGGCCAGAAGCTCCTCGCGGCGGGCATTGAACTTGCGCTGCAGGTCGGCGACGAAGGCGAGTGCCTCTTTGGTGAGCACCTTCTCGAAACCGGGCTTGAGGGCGCCGTCGATCGTTACACCTGCAGGAAGGTCCAAAGCCGCCATCGTCGTTCCCCTCGAAATTCGTTCGGTTTCAGTCGAAAGGGCGATTTACCGCCTTGAGGCGGCCCCCGGCAAGGCGCTACGAGGGTTCATGGACGCCGCTTTCGTCATAGACTGGCTGAATCTGCTGCTGCGCTGGGCCCACATGATCGTGGGCATCGCCTGGATCGGCGCCTCCTTCTATTTCATCTGGCTCGACAACCACCTGCACAAGCCGCTCGATCCGGCCGACGAGGCCAGGGGAATCGGCGGCGAGGTCTGGGCGGTCCATGGCGGCGGCTTCTACACGGCCAAGAAGTTCAAGGTGGCCCCTGAGCGGCTGCCGCCGGAGCTGCACTGGTTCAAGTGGGAAGCCTATACGACGCTCGTCACCGGCTTCTTCCTGCTCTGCCTCGTCTATTACTACGGTGCCGAGGTCGCGCTGATCGATCCGTCGGTGATGCCGCTGACGCAGGCGCAGGCGATCGCCATCGGGCTCGGGTTCCTCGTGCTGGGATGGCTGGTCTACGACTTTCTCTGCCGCTCGGTGCTGGGCCAGGACGAGGCCGTGCTGGGCGGCCTGGTCTTCCTCTACTGCGTCGCCGCCGCCTGGGCGCTCTGCCACATCTTCTCCGGTCGCGGCGCCTACATCCATTTCGGCGCGATGCTCGGCACCATCATGGTGCTGAACGTCTATTTCGTGATCATCCCCGGCCAGCGCGAGCTGGTGAAGGCCAAGGAAGAGGGCCGCATCCCCGACCCGATCCACGGGCTGCGGGGCCGCCAGCGCTCGGTCCACAACACCTATTTCACACTCCCGGTGCTGTTCACGATGATCAGCAACCACTATGCCGGCCTCTACGGCCACGAGTGGAACTGGGTGCTGCTGCTGACGATCTCGATCGCCGGCGCCCTGATCCGCGTCTGGTTCGTCCAGCGCCACAAGGGCAATGCCAACCCGCTGGTCCTCGCAGCGGGCTTCGTCTTCATCGCCATCACGGCTCTGCTCGCCCTGCCGAGGCCGAGCGCCGACGGCGGCGGACCGGTGGCCTTCGCCGAGGTCCAGCCCATCATCCAGGCACGCTGCACGCCCTGCCATGCCGCGAAGCCCACCCAGGAAGGCTTCCTGGCGCCGCCCAAGGGACTCCTGCTCGAGACCCCCGCGCAAATTCGCGCCATGGCCGCGGCCATCAACCAGCAGGCCGCCGCCTCTCGCGTCATGCCGCCCGGCAACATGACGAACATCACCGATGCCGAGCGCCGCATGATTGCGCGCTGGTTCAAAGGCGGCGCACAATAGCGGTATGATCCTCCGCACCCGCGGCTTGCCGTGGCGCCGTCTGCTGACGGCGGCGCTGGCGGCGGTCGCGATCTTCCTCTTCTGGACCCAGACTTCCGAACGCGGACATCGCGAGGCTGCGCGCGGTTCCACGATATCCGCCGAGGCCCGCGAGGCGGGCCAGGGCTGGGGGGCGAGCGTCGGCTTCGCCGATCAGCGTCGCCTCGACGATCATTACCAGAAGCATGGCAGCGAGTTCGGTCGCATCACCAAGCAGGATTATCTCCGGCAGGCGCAGCTGCTGCGCGATGCGAAGGTCGGCGGACCGATCCTGGAGGCGGTGCGACGGGACGGCGTCGTCACCCGTTTCGACCGTGACACCGGCGCCTTCATCGCCTTCAATGCCAACGGCATCATACGCACCTTCTTCAAACCCAACGACGGCGAGCGCTACTACCGCCGGCAATCCCAAAGGGGGAACGATTGAAGCCGCCACCGCCACCCGGCCCGCCCAACGTCGCGGAGCTGCAGGAGCTGATCGACCAGTGGACGACTTTCGCCCACGGACTCGAGCGGGAAGACTACACGTTCGATCTCGACAACTGGCTGAACGATGTCGACGTGCGCGAGCTGATCCTCGAGGCGCTGCCGATGTTCAGCCGCGAGGAGATGGGCGACCACGCGCTGAAGCTCGACGAGGCCGACCGGGCCTTCATGGCCGCGACGCGCGATTTCAAGCGCTGCGTCTGGGGCGGCGGCACGGCGCGCAAGGAACATTGGACCGCCCAGAAGAACTGGTGGTACTTCCGCACACCGGCCCGCTCCAACGCCCAGCTTGAAGACGAGCTGCTCACGGTTCGCTAAGACGAAGGCATGAGCACACCGAAAATTCTGGTCGAGGCCCAGGGGCCGGTGACCACGATCATCATCAACCGGCCGCAGGCCAGGAATGCGCTGGACAACGAGGCCGCGCACGGGCTTGCCGACGCGCTGCGCGACTTCGAGGCCGATGCCGCGGCCCGCGTCGCCGTGCTGACGGGCGCAGGCGGCACCTTCTGTGCCGGCGCCGACCTCAAGGAGCTGGGCTCGGGCACGGACTATTTCCCGTGGGCCGGCAGCGACCAGGGCCCGCTGCGCGCACCGCTGTCGAAGCCGGTGATCGCAGCCGTCGAGGGTCATGCCTGCGCGGGCGGCCTGGGCGTCGCCCTGTTCTGCGACATCCGCATCGTCGACGAGACGGCGACCTTCGGCGTCTTCTCGCGCCGCTGGGGCGTGCCGATGAGCGACGGCACGACCGTTCGCCTGCCGCGCATCGTGGGTCAGGGTCGCGCCATGGACATGCTGCTGACCGGCCGCGCCGTCGATGCCGACGAGGCGATCGCGATCGGGCTGGCCACACGCAAGGTCGCGCGCGGCACGACGCGCGCCGAGGCCGAGGCACTGGCCGGTCGGATCGCGGGCTTCCCGCCGATCGCCATGACGTCGGATCGCCAGTCGGCCTACGAGAGCTTCGACCGCGACGAGGCCTCGGCGATCCGCCGCGAGATGGAACTGTCGCTGGACGCGCGGCGACAGGAATCGCAGGGCGGCGCCGCGCGCTTCGCCCAGGGCGAAGGCCGGCACGGCCAGTTCAAGAAATAGAACTCAAGAAGTCATCCGAGAGGTAGGGAATATGCGGGCGCTGGTTTGTCATGCCTATGGTCCGATCGACAGTCTGAAGGTCGAGGACATTCCGCAGCCCGTGCCGAAGGCGGGCGAGGTGCTGGTCAAGGTCCGGGCCGCGGGCGTGAGTTTCGCCGCCATGCTGGGCGTGCAGGGCAAGCATCAGAACAAGCCGCCCATGCCCTACGTGCCGGGCAACGAACTGGCCGGCCATGTCGTCGCGCTGGGCGAGGGCGTGACCAGCGTTTCCGTGGGCGACCGCATCGCGACGGGCGTCAGCCAGGGCGCATTCGCGGAGTACGCAACGGCGGCGGCCGCGAACCTCGTACAGATCCCGGAGATCATGCCCTATGCCGAGGCGACCAATTTTCCGACGCTCTACCCCACGGCCTACGGTGCCCTGAAGTGGAAGGCCAACCTGCAGCCCGGCGAAGTGCTGCTGGTGCACGGTGCGGGCGGCGGTTCCGGCCTCACCGCCATCGAGGTCGGCAAGGCCATGGGCGCGGTGGTGATCGCCAGCGCCGGCGGACCCGACAAGCTGAAGGCGGCGCGCGAGGCCGGCGCGGATCATCTGATCGACTATCGCGCAGAGGATCTGCGCACCAAGGTGCTTGAAGTCACCGGCGGCCGCGGCGCCGACGTCATCTACGATCCGGTCGGCGGATCGGCCTTCGATGCGTCGCTGCGTTGCGTGGCGCCCGAGGGGCGCATCATCCCGATGGGCTTCGCCAGCGGCACCGTCCCGCAGATCCCGGCCAACATCCTGCTGGTCAAGAACGTGACGGTGATCGGCTTCTACTACGGCTACTGGAATGGCTGGGGCGGCAAGGGCGTGCCGTCGCCCAAGGAGGCGGAGGCTCTCGCCCGGCGCCGTGCGCTGGTGGCGGAGGCGCAGAATGAACTCACGCGCTGGTTCACCGAGGGCAAGCTCAAGGCGACGGTGGCGGCGACCTACGACCTTGCAGATTGGGTGAAGGCATTTCGCCTCATCGAGGAACGCACCGTCGTCGGCAAGGCCGTCCTCGTTCCGTAACACGCGGGCGCTTGTGGGGCGTGCCGGCGTTCCGGCATAGTCCGCAGGCATGCCGGTCCAGTGGACGATCTCCAAGCCGCACCAACTGGTGATTGCGGTCGCGCGGGACGAGTTGCGACTCGCGGATGTCGAAGAGTATCTCGACGGCGTGGCCCTTGCCGACATGCTGCCCTACCGCAAGATCTTCGACATGACGCACGCCACCGTGATGCTGAGCGACGCCGACATGATGGTGCTGGGCGCTCGTATCCGTGCCTATCTGAAGGTGAGCAAGCTCGGCCCGCTCGCCATCGTGGCGGTCACGGAACGCGCCTATGAGCAAGCCAGCCTGTTCGAGGTGCTGGCCGAAGGCGACCGTCCCGTGAAGATCTTCCGCGAACTGCACCATGCCCGCGAATGGCTGGACGGGTTCGAGTCAGGCTCCTGATTTACGCCGGCAACGCAGCCACCTGATCGCACCGTCAGGTCCTTCGCTGCGCTCAGGACGACAATTTACGCCGACCACACCTTCGGAAATGTCTCGCATTCGAGCCGGTCGCCCGGCTTCAGCCCGTGCCCCTGGATGGGCGGCGAAATCTGGCCGACCCGGGCGCCGTAGCGGGCATCGTCGCCGCACCAGCGCGTCGCCCAGGCGCGACGGCGACGGGCGGTCGAGCGGTTGCCTGACGCGCCGTGGAGCGTGAGCGCGTGGAAGGCGATGACGTCGCCCGGCTCCATGTCCCAGGCGAGGAACTCGTGTTCGCCGCGCTCGGCATCGAGATCGGGCAGCGGCTCGAAACGGCTGTCCTGGACCTGCAGGTCGACACCGCCCTGCTTGAAGAACTTGGGCTGGAACCAGCGGCCCCAGCGGTGCGAGCCCTTCACGTATTCGACGCAGGTCTCGCGGTCGACCGGATCGAGCGGCGTCCACAGCGAGATCACCTGCTCGCCGTCGATCGGATAGTAGGGCTGGTCGTGATGCCAGGGCGTGCGCTCCTGCGTGCCCGGCTCCTTCACCAGCAGATGGTCGTGATAGTAGACGACCTCCTTCGAGCCCATGAGCCTCGCCACGATCTCGCGCGCCGGCGACTCATAGACGAAGGCGCGGGCCGCCGGATGGCGCTGCCAGAGCTGGAAGTCGACGAAGAACAGGCCGGGCGCGCCCCGCGGCGTGTTGATCCGCACCATCGGCCCGGGACTCTCCATATCGTCGTCCACGGCCGCGCGCATCCGCTCGATCCACTCCATGGGAATGGCGTTGCGCAGGCACACCGCGCCATCCTCGCGGTAGCGGGCGATCTCGGCGTCGGTCGGCATCGGCATCGGAGGTCAGCTTCCCTGCAGCATGCGCAGCGGCGTGTAGACCAGCACCGTGTCGCCCTTCTGGTTCTTGACCAGGTTGGTGGTCCGCACCAGGGCGCGCATCGGGTCCTTGGAGGTCGGCTTGATCTCGGTGATCTCGATCTCGACGTGGAGCGTGTCGTTGACGTAGGTCGGCCCCTTGATGTCGAAGCCCATCGACAGGAAGGCGAGGCCCGTCCCCTGCAGGGTCGTCGGAATCACCAGCCCTTCGGCCATGGAGTAGACCAGCGCGCCCGGCACGGGATGGCCGCCGCGCATGGGCGCATGCTCGCGGATGTACTCCTTGTTCGTGAACAGCTCCTCGGAAAAGCCGCAAAGGGTCACGAAATTCAGGAGATCGGCCTCGAAGATGGTCCGGCCATAGGTGACGAACTTGTCGCCGACCGTGAGGTCGCGCCAGTTCCAGCCTTCCCCGAGCTGCTTCATGGGGCCGTTCCCTCAGTGAGCGTGGGCGAGCGTTGCGCCTTCGCGCAGCTTGTACAGCCTGCTGCAGTAGGGACACTCGACGTGTCCCTCGGCACCCAGGTTGAGGTACACTTTGGGATGGCCCAACGCGCCGCCCCCGCCATCGCAGGCGACGCGGTCAGTATCGACAGTGATGACTTCAAACGGCTCCGTCACGATCCCACTCCTGTTACGCCGGCGAATGATAGCGGTCTCCGCCGCCGCGGTCATGCTCTCAGCCTGCGCCCCGACGGTCGTTCCGGCGGGCGGCGCGGTGCAGACGCCGCGGCTGACCGACGACCGTTATGTCGCGGCGGACGGGACTGCGCTACCGCTGACGGTCTGGCCTGCGGCAAACGGCGCCCCCAAGGCGGTCATCCTGGCCCTGCACGGCTTCGGCGATTACCGCATGGCCTGGGAGGAACCGGCCGGACGCTGGTCGGGCGCCGATATCACCACCTACGCCTACGACCAGCGCGGCTTCGGCGGCAGCCCGACCCGAGGCCGCTGGCCGGGCACGGACACCCTGGTCGAGGATGCCAGGGCGGCAGCGGCCCTGGTGCGCGCGCGCCATCCCGGTGTGCCGTTCTACCTGGCCGGCGAGAGCATGGGCGGCGCGGTCGTGCTGGTCGCGGCCGATCGCGGGACCGAATCGGACGGGTTGATCCTGTCGGCGGCGGCCGTCCGCTCGCGCGACACGTTCGGCCCGGTGGCCAGTGCTGGCCTGTGGTTCTTCGCCCACACCATCCCCTGGATGCCCGCGGGGCCGACCTCGATCGACTATCAGCCGACCGACAACCCCAAGACCATCGACAAATTGCGCAACGACCCGATGATGCTGCGCCAGCCCCGCCTCGACATGGCCTACGGGCTGGTCGACCTGATGGACGATGCGCGCGCTTCAGCGGCCCGGGTCAACGAGCCCTATCTCATGATGTACGGGCTGGGCGATCGCATCGTGCCGCAGGAGCCGGTCAAGGCGGCCATCGCGATCATGCCGCCCCGTCCCGATTCGAAGCTCGCCTTCTACAAGAACGGCTACCACCTGCTGATGCGCGACAAGGCCGGCCCCGCCGTGACGGAAGACGTCGCTGCCTGGATTTCGGATCACGAGGCCCAGCTCCCGTCGGGCGCGGACGCCTCGAAATCCCAGCCCGAAATGGCGAGCCTGTGGGGATCGAAGCGCAGCGGTCAGGCCAGCGCTAGGTCCCGCAGCGAATGACGACCGAGGCGGCGCCCCGGATCTCCGACATGTCGCCCCGCGTCGGCATGTTTTCCATCTTCAGCGTGACATAGTCGCCGCCCGTGCTGTTGCACATCGCGACCGCGCGGGTCTGACACGCGCCGGGCTCCTTGCAGCTGATCGCGATGGCCGGCTTGCCATCGGTCCAGGTCACCTGCGTTGCATTCGTTTCCGTCCGGGGATCGGGGCCGGGCGTGCCCTTCGCCATGGCGCAGGCCGCGACCAGACTTGCGATGCCCGTCACGAACATCCACTGCACCGTCGATCGCGTCGTCATTTTCTCTCTCCCCGTTGCCCCCTCAGAGGGGCCACGGACAGTACCGCGCGCCGCCGGACAGGTGCAAGGTCGGGCCACAAACTGCAACGCGGCCCCGGCCGCTTGAAGGCTACTTGCCCTTCAGCTTGAACTCGCGCCACAGAACGATGCCGGTGGCATTGTCGAGCGCCATGCCGTCGAGCTGCTTCTTCAGCTCGATGGCCGTGGGACGCCAGATGAGGGTGCTCTCCCCGCTCGCGCCCTCGAAGCGGCCCGTGCCGCCCGTCAGCTTGAACGTGCCACGGCAGCCGACGAGCTCGTAGCCCGCACAGTCCCATTCGCCCCAGGCCGTCGCGCCGTCATGGGCCGTGAAGGTGCAGGCGCCCGTGGCACTGGTCTTGCGGCTGGCCTGGTCGATCTTCGACGACAGGGCGCAGCCGACGCGGCCGGCCTGCTGAGGTCCCTCGTCGGTCTCGATGAACATGGGACCGGCCAGACTGCCCGCCACGACGAGCTGCTTGTCGCCAGCCCGCACGACCGAGCCGTTGGCGAGCACCACCGCGAAGGCATTGAAGGTCTGGGTCTCGTCCTGCGCGACCGCCGGAGCGGCAGACAGGAGAACGAGGGCGCCGGCGAGGGCGCGGCTGAACATCGTCATGGGCCGCCTCACTTGAAATCGATGACGACGGCGTCGGCGCCGAGGGAAACGGCGAGGCCCTGGCGGCGCGTCTTGAGGTCGATCATCACGCCGTTGGTGTTCTCCAGCCACATCTCGCCCTTGCCCTGGTCGCCATAGGCCGCGCCATAGCGCGCCTGGCCGTAGGCGCCGGGAAACTGGCGCAGCTCCTTCAGATTGTAGACGTCGCCATAGGCTTCCATCTTGGAGACGCCGAACCCGCCGACACCCAGGCCTCCGACCGAGAAGCGGTAGCTGCGGCCCTCATAGTGCAGGGTGCCGCTGCCGACATTGCCGCTGCCGAAGAAGGCCACCTGGACCTGCTCGATGTTGACGGTTCCGGACTTGACCCGCTGCTGGGCGATCGCCGGCGCCGCCAGCATCGTTCCCACGGCCCCCACGGACCCGACCAGCGCCTGTCGGCGCCCCAGCAACCCTGCTTTCTTTCCGCTTACGCTCATCAAACTCTCCCCGATCAACCCTCGCTCCTCATCACGCATCGACGACGGCCGTGGCCTCAATTTCGACCAGCAGGCCCGGCACGGCAAGGGCGCTCACGGCCACCAGCGTCGATGTGACCACCGCGCCCTTCAGCGACTTGGCCAAAGCCGTCGTCACGGCCCCCATGTCGCGGATGTCGGTCACGTAGATCGTCGTGCGCACGAGGTCGCCGAGCTTCGCCCCGGCCGACTTCAGCCCGGCCTCGATCTTGCGCATGGTGATCGTCGTCTGCTGGGCCGCATCCTTGCCCTGGACCTGTCCCTTGGGATTGAGCGAGGTCGTGCCCGACACGAAGACGAACGGCCCGCTCCTGATGGTGCGGACGTAGAAGCCCGCCACCTCGGTACCGTCGGGAAAGACTTTCTTGGCCATGCCTTGCTCCAGCTTCGATGCGCTATGGTGGCACTCTAAGCGGCCGCTCGCGCCGGGCAAAGGAGGAAGCCTTGTCACTCGATCGCTATCGCACCGCCATCGTCACCGGCGCGAGCCGCGGCATCGGCGCGGCGATCGTCCGCGAACTCACGATCGGCGGGCTCGACGTCTATGCCGTCGCCCGCTCCGCCGAGGATCTGACGGAGCTTGCGCAGGAAACCGGCTGCCGGCCGATGGCGCTCGACATCTCCCACCGCGACGCGGTGCTGAGCGCGTTGGGCTCGCTCGACGCCGACATCCTGGTCAACAACGCCTCCGCCCCGGTGCGCGGCGGCCTGTCGTGGGAGACCGCCCCCGACGACATCGCCACGCTGATGGACGTCAACCTGCGCGGCACGCTCAACTGCCTCGCCGCCACCGTGCCCGGCATGCGGGCCCGCGGGCTGGGCCATGTCGTCAATCTCGGCTCGACGTCGGGCACCTGGGCGCTGCCGGGCATGCCGGTCTATGCCATGACCAAGGCCGCCATCCACAATCTCAGCCAGACCCTGCGCCTCGATCTGCACGGATCGGGCGTCCGCGTGAGCGAGATCTCGCCGGGCAGGGTCGAGACGGGCGCCCAACACGA
>JAESFK010000446.1_pt1 | contig 21369 bp, 17 predicted proteins | sample 9269391 | NCBI WGS metagenome assembly JAESFK01 (sample SAMN14506231, study PRJNA617097) | algae metagenome | isolation source: Drouetiella hepatica UHER 2000/2452 and co-occurring heterotrophs from... | place: Slovakia: Slovak Paradise National Park, Hrabusice, Kosice Region | collected 2000-01-01
GGCATCTAAGCGAATTTGTTGGGTATCTGGCAGAAAATGTCGAAGGAATTCCAAGTCCTCTGAAATCCTAAACGAGGGATATCTTGATCATGCCGTAAGATCACCAAAAGTTGGGAAGAGCCCATCTAATTTGTCATTTTTCTGGAAAGCGACACTTAACTTGTCACTGGTCAGAGAGTCCTTATAGAGCGTAATTAACCTTTCAAATGCTTGAAAGCCTTATCATAGAAGGGAATAACTCGACGACACTAATTTGTCTCGACGACATTTAATTAGTCACTGTACAAGTCTTGTGTACAGCGAGTTATGTACAGCGAGTCATTCAATCTCACCCGCTTGTAGGATTGCTTCGTAACGGCTTCAGAGAGATAATCCAGGGCAGAATGCTGCAAAGTCTGCGCCAGGGTCACTTTAGCTCTCTGGAGATGAAAATCAATAGCAGTGAACTTCTCAAGCCTTTTTCTCTGGATACCTTTCTCAAACAGCTACAGAGCCTGAATTGTTCATCTCATGGCTTTTCTGTACTATAAGCTTGGGCATTGGTATTTCATAAATGGCGAAAACTAATCGTCCTTCCAGGCTGAGGAGCAGCGCATATCCTACAAAACATTGAGATTAAACCCAACGAAAACTTGGTGTCAGACGGCATTCCGCCCATTTCTGCCACGCTTGCCGCGACCGTCGATCGCTACACCGAGTTTCGCTCTGCCAGTTTGGCAAGCTGGCATCCGATCGATCGCCAAATGCTGATCTTCACTCGCTTTGGAGACACCGCTCAGGTGCATCAGGTCAAGTTTCCGCTGGGCAGCCGAAAACAGCTCACCTTCTTTTCAGAACGCGTCTCTGGAGCCACCTATCAGCCGACTCACGGCGATTATTTTGTCTTTGCCAAAGATATTGGCGGCAATGAGTTTAGCCAGAACTATCGCTACGATCTGACAACGGGGCAAATGACGCTGCTCACGGATGGTCATTCAAAAAATAGTCGCGGCATCTGGGCAAATGCTGGCACACAGATGGTCTACACCTCCACCCGCCGCACTGGCAAAGATACGGATCTGTATCTCATTAATCCGTTGCATCCGGACAGCGATCGCCTTCTCTGCACAGTCGAGGGAGGTGGCTGGTTCCCGCTAGACTGGGCAACCACCGATCAGCAAATTGTGGTGAGTGAATATATCTCCATCACTGAATCCTACCTTTGGATCGTGGATGTTCGATCGGGAGATAAAACCCTGTTAACGCCCAGAACAGAGGAGACAGTGTCCTACCAGGCGGCTGTGTTCGACAAATCAGGTCAGGGGCTGTACGTGGTATGCGATCGGGACTCCGAGTTCCTGCGTCTGGCTTACTTCAATCTGAGCACCCAAGAGTACACCTATCTAACCCAGGATATTCCCTGGGATATTGAACAACTGCGGCTTTCCCACGATGGTCGCATCTTGGCATTTACCGCCAACGAAGACGGAGCCAGCATTCTACATCTATTGGATACTGCAACGAGGCAAGAGCTGCCTTTGCCTGCCTTACCCGTGGGTCAAGTTTACGGACTCAACTGGCACAAGAACAATCAAGACCTGGGATTTACCCTAATATCGGCTCGCTCCAGTGCTGACGTTTATGCGCTCAATGTCATGACGGGCATGGTAGAGAGGTGGACAGAAAGTGAAACAGGAGGACTTAACACCGACACTTTTTCTGAGCCAGAGCTAGTGCAGTGGCAAAGCTTTGACGAGCGCGTGATTTCGGGCTTTCTCTATCTGCCTCCCGCTCGATTCAGCGGCAAGCGCCCGGTTGTGATCAATATTCATGGTGGACCCGAAGGACAGTCTCGCCCTTCCTTCTTGGGACGCAGCAACTTCTATTTAAATGAACTAGGGGTAGCCTTGCTGTTTCCCAACGTTCGTGGCTCTTCGGGCTATGGCAAGACGTTTTTGAAACTTGACAATGGCTATCTGCGAGAGGATTCCGTTAAAGATATTGGTGCATTGCTGGATTGGATAGCAACTTGTCCTGAATTAGATAGCGATCGCATTTTAGTCACAGGCGGCAGCTACGGAGGCTACATGTCACTGGCGGTAGCCACCCATTACAGCGATCGGATTCGAGCCTCCATTGATATTGTCGGAATCTCCAACTTTGTTACGTTTCTAGAGAAGACCGAAAGCTATCGGCGCGATTTACGGCGAGTGGAGTATGGTGATGAGCGCGATCCAGAGATGCGATCGTTTCTGCTGAGGATTTCTCCGCTCAACAATGCTGCCCAGATCCAAAAGCCACTCTTTGTGATTCATGGAGCCAATGATCCAAGAGTGCCGCTCAATGAAGCTGAGCAAATTGTCACCACTGTGCGGCAGAACCAGGTTCCGGTTTGGTATCTGGTGGCAAAAGATGAGGGGCATGGATTTTCCAAAAAGAAGAACGTAGACTTCCAGTTCTATGCCACAGTCATGTTCCTCCAAACGTTCCTGCTGAATCAATTAGGGCAATGACTTATTTACCGCAACGGAGTACCCGTATCCTTCCTCTGTTGGAGAACCCAATCTGATGATCATCGTCCACCACTTGAACAACTCCCGCTCTCAGCGCGTGCTTTGGCTGCTGGAAGAACTCGGCTTAGAGTACGAGGTGAAGTGCTATGAGCATGACCCAAAAACCATGCTGGCTCCTGCATCGCTCCGTCAGGTTCATCCGCTCGGCAAGTCACCCGTGATTACAGATGGCGATCTGGTTTTGGCAGAGTCGGGTGCCATTGTGGAATATCTGGTCGATCGCTATGGGCAAGGACACCTTGCACCTCCACCCGGAACGCCAGAGCGGCTGCGCTATACCTACTGGCTACATTATGCAGAAGGGTCTGCCATGCCCCCACTGCTGTTGAAGCTGGTGTTCGATCGCCTTGAGCAGGAACCCATGCTATTTTTCGTGCGCCCCATTGCCCGCGCCATATCCGGCAGCGTCAAAAGCTCATTCATTGCCCCTCAGATTACTCAGCATTTAGATTATCTAGAGGCAGAGCTTGGAAAAGCCCTCTGGTTCGTGGGCGATGAGTTTACCGCAGCAGATATTCAGATGAGCTTCCCGCTGGAAGCCGCTGCGATGCGGGCAGGTTTAGATGCCAGCCGACCCAAACTGATGGCGTTTCTCGATCGCATTCACAGCCGTCCAGCCTATCAAAAAGCATTGGAGCGGGGCGGCTTGTATGAGCTTCTGAGTTGAACTTGGCTGGTGTCTGCTGTCGGGAGCGATCGTCAGTTGATCCCGACAGCGGTTCTTAGATCTACACAGTGGCTCTCAGTGCATGTAAGCCCACTTGGTTGCCCTCGGTATCGAGCACAATACCAATGAACCCAGGATCGCCGATATCCGTTTTCGGCATCAAGACTTTGCCCCCCTGAGACTCGACCCGCTCTAATGCTTGCTCTAGGTGAGGAACATCTCCTAGATTCAGATAGATTAAGGTACCCGAAGTAGAAGGTGTAAGTCTTTGGCTCTGGACAATGGCTCCACCCGCGCCTGTCTCACTAGCGGGAAAGAACGCCTGCGGCTCTCCCATGAATTCCCCTTTTTCAATCTCCACCCCCAGCAGAGCGCTGTAAAAACTGACGGCGCGATCGAAGTCAGTCGCCGGGATTTCAAACCAATTGATTGCATTTTGCATACTCATCTCCAGAATGAAGCAACCCAGTTATAGTACATTAGTTCTATTAAAGAGTAATGTATTCTAGCCATCATAGTGATATCGATTTAAACGAATTTGTGGGCACATCGAACCTCAGAAGGGGCTTGGCATTGCCAAGCCCGTACCGGGATCTGTCGTGGTTCCAATTCAAATTGGTATGAGAAATGCGATCGCTCAGTTTTGAACTTCTAAAGTTGTGAATGCGTGAGCAGAATAGCCTTTGCAGCTACTCGGCACTAGGTGCAATCATCCTATGCCTGAACTTGATTCACTTGCCATCTGTGCTGGAGGAAACCCGTTTATCATTCAACGAAACAACGCGATCCAATCGGATAACGGTGCCATCTTCTAATTTCACATAATCAGCGTGATTAGAAGCATACACATCCACAATCCGTCCTTCAATCTCGGCAGTAGCATTGGCTTCAGTCTGATAGACAATCCGGCAAGTCTGGCGCAGCGTGGCGATCGCTTCTAACTCATCGTGAAAGTCGCAGCTAACAGGCGTGTAGTTATCCATTGTTTTCTTGGGTGAAATTGTTATTTAACACTTTAGTGCTATCGATCGCCGCTCCAGTCAAAGCGGTCGTTGAAGTTGCTTCTACCAGGGCAACACTTCGCCATTGCTGTGCCAAAAGGTGCCTGTGTTGTCCAAAGTTAATTCATCGATTCGAGCTAGCAATCCTTTGACTGAGGTTTCTGGTGTGATGCCGCCCCTCGTGAAGTTTGTCATGCGAGTCTGCACCAAACCAGGATGCAGAATGGCGACACTCACGCCACGCGGTTTGAGATCATGAGCCAGGGACTTTCCTGCCATGGACAATGCCACCTTCGACATCCGGTAGCCGTAAGAGCTGCCAGAAGTATTATCGGCGATCGATCCCATGCGGCTGGTCATCAACACGACCTTTGCACCAACTCTGAAGCGAGGCAGCAGCGTATGGGTCACTCTCAATGCGCCCAAGGCATTCACCTCAAATTGTTCTCGAATGCTGTCAAAGTCGAGGTGTTCCAATGTCACCTGCTTGAGGATTCCGGCATTGTTGATCAGAACATCGATCCCCGTCTCTCCCAGGCACTCTGCTAAATCTTCAACAGAAGCATCAGAGGTAATATCAATGCCCTCCTCAACCTGCACGCCCAACGCTTTCAAAGCATCATCCGCTGTCCGACAAACTGCAATGACGGTTTCTCCACGCGCCTGAAGCTGACGGCAGAACTCATAACCAATCCCACGATTTGCGCCTGTGATTAAATAGGTTGCCATCAATCTCAATCCTCCTGTCTGAATGTTATGCGACGCTTGCGGGCACTGGTGATGACTGACGAATTTCCACTTTAGAATGAGTCGGAGTGGACGGCGATCGCACTACAGTAAAAAGGCTACCGCAAGTTTGAGCTATGCAGAGATTAGTCGCGATCGGCAGTGTTTTACTTCTTTCTTCAGCCTGTTCCAATCCTCAAACTATTCCTATGAGCAATGATTTCTTGAATACCTCAGTACCACTTGCCGCATCTGTAATTAACAGTGTGGCAACTTCTACTCAGCCAGACGTGACTTTCAACCTGAGTGACGAGCAGTGGCAGCATCGAATCTTGCTCATTTTTGCCCCATCTGAGCAATCTCCGCTCTACCAGAAACAGCAGCAGGCATGGCAATCTCGCAGCGAGGGTATGCAAGAACGCGACCTTAAACTCGTAGAAGTGTTGGCAACCGGAGCCAGTCAAGTGAATGGACAGCCCATGTCGGCTGCCTCTGCCGATCGCTTGAGGGATCAGTTTGGCGTTGCTCCGCAAGACTTTGCCGTAATTTTAGTGGGCAAAGATGGGACTGAAAAGCAGCGATTTTCTCAGCCAGTTGACCTGAGCGATATTTTCAGCACGATCGACGCAATGCCCATGCGTCAGCAAGAAATGCGATGAGCGTCTGCTGAAATGTGAACTGGAATCAAGCCCGGTGTTGTGCCTATCCCACTACAGAAGCCGCTTAGTTAATTAAGATATAGCCCTGTAATTTCACGCAAACCTTATAGACATAGCAACCGCCAAGGCGGTTAAGACGGGGGCATTTAGGGTGGGGCGCTTCGCGCCCCGCCCTAAATGTCCTGAGCAAATTGGCGATGATTACAGAGAAATGAGCAGCCCCCACCCAAATCCCCTTCCCAAAACGGGAAAGGGATCTGGGCGAGGGCGGATTTTGACGCTCATCCTTTAAGTGAGCAGCGTCGTCTAAACTCCAAAAGATTCAGCCGTTAAGACTTCTTAAACTTCGATCCACCTGCATACTGCGCCTTGCTGCCCAACTCTTCCTCAATCCGCAAGAGCTGGTTGTACTTCGACAGGCGCTCACCTCGGCAGGGCGCACCTGTCTTGATCTGTCCGGCTGCGGTGGCAACTGCCAGATCAGCAATAAAGTCATCCGGGGTTTCCCCAGAGCGATGGCTGATCATATAGGTGTAGCCGTTGTCTCGCGAGATGCTGATGGCTGCCAGCGTTTCGGTAATGGAGCCAATCTGGTTGACCTTGATCAGCGTACTGTTGCCCACCCCAGCCGCGATCGCCTCTTTAATAATCTTAGGATTGGTGACAAAAGCATCGTCCCCCACGAGCTGAATCTTTCCACCCAATTTCTGCGTTAGCAGCTTCCAGCCGTCCCAATCCTGCTCCGACAGCCCATCCTCGATCGAAATAATCGGGTACTGATCCACCCAGCTTGCCCACATCTCCACCATTTCTGCGGCGGTCTTACTGCTGCCGTCCGATTTGGAGAACACATACTTGCCATCTTGGTATAGCTCGGTAGTTGCTGGATCAAGGGCGATCGCCACATCTTCACCCGGCTTCAAGCCGACTTTCTCCACCGCCTGCAAAATCAGCTCCACGGCTTCTACGTTAGATTTGAGGTCAGGCGCAAAGCCACCCTCATCACCAATTCCTGTGCTGTAACCGTTCTTTTTCAGGATGGACTTGAGCGCATGGTAAGTCTCTGCGCCCATCTCTAGAGCCAACCGAAAGGTAGCAGCCCCGATCGGCACCATCATAAATTCCTGGAAGTCCACGCTGCTGTCAGCATGGGCACCGCCATTCAGAACATTGAAGCAAGGGGCGGGTAGCAGAATGGCGCTTTCGCCTCCTAGATATTTGTAGAGCGGTAAGCCCGCCGATTCAGCCGCAGCCCGCGCCACCGCCATTGACACGCCCAAGATCGAGTTTGCCCCCAGGTTGGACTTATACTCTGTGCCGTCTAGCTCCAGCATCTTGCCATCGATCGCCGCCTGATCTGCTGCATCGGCTCCTTTGAGCGCCTGAGCCAGGGTTTCATTCACATGGGCAACGGCCTTCAAAACTCCCTTGCCTCCATAGCGCTTTTCTCCGTCCCGTAGCTCCAGCGCTTCCCGGCTCCCCGTTGAGGCTCCCGAAGGCACTGCGGCTCTGCCTTTGCTACCGTCTTCCAGCGCAACGTCCACTTCTACCGTGGGGTTGCCGCGAGAGTCGAGAATTTCTCTGCCATGAATGGATGCGATCGCCACCATAGAATTAATTCCTTAAATTAGGGTACCTATCCACTAATAGATTGAACCAGAAGAAGCCACTGGTTTCCGATCGCTTCGGACTCTTTTAATCTATGGCGCTTAATTTATCATCATCGGACGAGGCAAACTCAATCAGATCTCTAAAAAATAGAGAATGCACCCAGAAATAGCACTTAGCTTTAGACTGCTAAAACTCGAAGCCGACGATAATCGGCGTTTTAGGAGTCTTTTGCAGTTGATGATTTGCTGAATTTGATGGCACCCATGGCACCTCAACCTGAACCAATCTAGGTAACTGTGGCTGAACTATAAAGACAATCAGGCAGACTTCCTACCGTTCCGAGACTTTAGTTTCTTATTTTCAACCCTAACTTGAGGCAAGTCTTTTCTGTCTTTCTGAAAATAGCAGATTTCAACAAGCGTTGGCCATATTTCCAAAGCAGCATGAAACTGGCTAACTACGTCATCCACAATCCTGGAAACATTCTGCTGGAAAAAATCTGGTTCAAATCCATAAAACACTCTCGATATATTTTCAGCAAATAGCTGAAGAGATTGCTTGCGGTCTTCATCCTGTGTAGCATTTGCTGCTTTCACAACCTGCTGATGGATAGCAGAAATCTTTTGCAGAATTTCTTCCGAATCTTGTAAAGTGACTTCACCCATGTAGCCAAACTGAATTCCCAGATCATCTAAACAGTAGATACTATCCTTAATCTTTCGCTTAAGTAAGTTAGAGATTTCCTCGTTGAAAATCTCGCTCACTAACGGATTCCGCATGTAGTTGTTTCTAACATGATTTTGCACAGCGTCAACATGCGCTGCCGCAATACCCTCTTGCTGAATCCAAAGCCTATAGATGTAGTCCTCAAACCTTAGCCTTGTGGGAAAGAAGGGTGGTAAGCCAAGCTGATTGTCATAGCCAGCTACGCCACAGTCCATCCGCCAGTTTTTGTTAGTCACTACGGGTCGAAAATTGACAAGGACATACACCTCGTTCAGTTCATCTGGACTCAGTTGACTCTCGTTATTGAGGTACATGTGAACAAAGTCTAGCGTGTCAATGTCATTAGTTCCTGTCCGAAAGGTTTGAGCCATTTTCACGACAGCATTCTCTGAAATTTCTCCCTGCTGTAGCAAGAGAGAGTTCTCTCGAAAATAGCCCTGTGTTGTGTTGGTTTCTAAATCCATCGTTGTATCCACAACAAGTTCCCCAATTTCAAAGTTATCGGGGACTTGACTGACCTGTTGACCCAGAACATCCTCAAAGGCGGTCAACAAGTCAAAAGACCGATGGACAAAACCACTCTCACAAGACTTGAACAGCCTACCTCGGCAGACTTCGTCCGATGATAAAGATTCTGGACTCGTTTCAATCAAGGCATCGGGTCGCATATCATCATCTGAACTCACCATTAAATGTCCAAGCGTATACATCAAAGTGAAGTTGCGGTTGCCACCATAGCTAGGACGAAACAGGTTCCTAACGAGCGATTCAAGCTTGCGATCGCGTAATCTTTCATTTAGAAGGGTAATAAATTGCTCTTTCTCGCGCGGTCCCACATAGAACACGTCGTTGACCGTCTTGGTTTGTTCTAGAAGCGGGTAATACTTCTCATGATTGGCAAGGCTTGAATCATCAAAAACCATGATCTTTGGAGCATGTCCATTTGCCCAAAAGTTGTCATCATACTTTTCGATCGTTTCTGCGACATCTCTAAGACGATAGGTCGGGATAACAAAAATTGTCTCTTTAGTCTTCACGTTGCTTTCAACTCTATGGAATTAGATATGGAATTAGATGAATGAGAACCGACTTGCTGAGCTGAGGGCAGCCCAAAAAAATTAAGGAGACTCAGCGTCTGCCCTGTAACGACATCTTTCGTGGTTGGATCTGACTGAGCGATCGTCTGCTTAGTCTCCTGTTCGCTATTATGAGGTGCAGCCCACTGGGAGGTCACAACTTCAACCTTATGGACTCGCAGCAGCCCGCAATATTTGTACTCAATGCCGCGCCATTTACCAATTTTTTGCTTAATTTGAGGAATCAATAAAGTGTGCACTCCCGCATCTAACCAAGCTTTTTGCAGCAAGATAGGCGCATTAATGACCACGATCGATTCAGTTGGAATAAGATGACAAGCTTTGATGGTATTTTCACCACTGAACACAGTCTCAGTGAAAGCAATTTGAGCGCCTTGGCGATGAATATCTTTAACTCCGCCTTTAAAGTGAGCTGTGATTGTGCCATCTAAGTCATCAATCATCTGAGGATCAGGCTCACGACTCGAAAGAAAATAGATCTCAGCTTTACTACTTCGACTGGGTTCTGATTCTAAAGGCATATTTCTAACTTGTAACCCCGTAGCTTGTAATTCTGTACCCTGTAATGCTGCAAGATGAAGTGGGATAAATTGGCATTTGAAGCCACCTAGATTTGGCAGTCTTGTAGCGTGTATCGAACAAGATGAGTCTTCCTTAAAGCCACTTTGAGGGCTGGGATCAGAGTCGGATTAAGCGCGATTGCCAAAACATGATCTCCGCAATGAACTCTAGGTTGAGCACTGGCTAAAATAACCTCACCTCCTCGCACTAAGCCCAATACAACGCAGAACTCAGGAATTGCGATGTCACTTAAGGCGATACCACAAAAATAGCTACTGAAGGTGATTGTAACTTCAACCAAATTTGACTCGTTAAAATTTCGATGCTTGAACATAATTAACCGTTTCCGTCCTTTTGGAAATCATGTTTCTATTATCCAACTTCACAAGCGATAGGGAATATAGATCTTGATATATCAATGCGGTATAGTTTTGAACTAAACGTTTATAAACGCTCCCTAATTTTTATATATTGTGTTTAGCCTTTGTTTATACCTATCTATACCTTGCCATTCTTGAGAGTCTATTAGATTATTAGAAACTGTGAATCCATGAGATGACGCAGGACAATGCTCAAAATTTCCCACAAACATTTCTTGAGAATCCCTGCCCCAAGTAGATTTCAGTTTTTCTAAAGTGAAAAATTCCATCTTGATTGAGATTGAAGATACTAATCAGCAAGAGTCTGGATTGCGCATTCTAATATCTAATCAGTTTCCTTCATCTGAAGATCGTTTAGAGCAGTCTGTTCTAATAGATGCTGAGCGGGTTAGAACAGCAGAAAATTACGCACGATCGCCTGTTGACGCAGCACCTCTCACGGCAATATTACTGGCTTGCCTTTGCTTCACATCTATTTTTGGGGTTGTGGTTCTTACCGCTTCTGCATTTTGTAGGAATGAAGAGAAAGAGGGCAAAATAAGAGTGGCTGATCCCTTTGAACTTCCCTGTCAAACTTGTCGATTCTTCAGTAGAAATCAGCATCTTCGTTGTGCGGTACATCCTTCTATAGTTCTGACTGAACAAGCGCTCAATTGTCCTGACTACTGTCCCCAGTAAAGGCTCTTTTCCGATCGTAGGCATTGTTTAATCTGGGTAAGGATTTTTTTGCAAGGAGCGCTAAAATAGCGAGAATCAGTAGTTCTCCTTTGTAGTGTTTTAAGCCTGAGAATCCAGAAACCATCAGGGCAAGTCCTAATGACTCCGAACCTGCGGCGCTTAGTACGCTGCCTAGTGCTAGGAGGCTTAGGCTCTACAGCAAGACGCAGACGTAAAGCAACTGCTAAATAATTTGAAGGAGAGACATTGCTCAATCAGGGCTGGACTTATCGAGAACAGGTCGATCGCTCTGGTGCAGGGCTAACCCTTCTGGCGTACTATAGCCAGCGATACCCTCACTCTAGTCCCGAAGAGTGGCAGGACAGAATTTCGGCAGGACAGGTTTTGCTCGATGACCGTCCTGCCGCACCTAATACAATTCTGCGTCCCGGACAGCGGCTGACCTATCAGCGTCCGCCCTGGGAAGAGCCAGAGGTGCCCCTCTCCTTCGAGGTGCTTTACGAAGACCTAGATTTGCTGATCGTGGCTAAGCCTTCCGGACTGCCCGTGCTGCCAGGAGGCGGTTTTCTGGAACATACCCTGCTGCGACAGCTACAGCGGCAGTATCCCGCAGACCAATATCCCGCAGACCAGTATCTCGCAGACCAGTATCCCGGCACGCCTGTACCGATTCATCGCTTGGGTCGCGGCACGTCTGGACTGATGCTGATGGCGCGATCGCCCCTTGCCAAGTCTCATCTGAGCCAGCAAATGCGCGATCGTCAGATCCAGAAAACCTACCGGGCGCTGGTAGGCAGAGGCTTTCCCGATCGGCTGATCGTGACGGATGCGATCGGCAAGGTTCCCCATCCGGTTCTGGGCTACATTTATGCTGCAACGCCTGACGGACAATTTGCCCAGAGCGAGTGCCGAGTTTTAAGGCGAAACGGCGACACCACCCTTTTGGAAGTCACCATTCTCACCGGACGACCCCACCAAATTCGGATTCATCTAGCGGCGGCAGGCTATCCGCTCCTGGGCGATCCGCTGTACGGAGTTGGCGGCTTGCCCTATCAGCCGGAAGCCGAAAAAGTTGCGGTTCCGGGAGATTGCGGCTACTACCTTCATGCCTATCATCTGGGTTTTCACCATCCTCGGACAGGTGAGGTGATGAGCGCGATTTGCCCCCCGCCCAGTCAGCTTTGCTGAAGCTTCAACGAATCGACTGCATTCCATCAAAGGCTCGAATCAGCTCATCGGCAACGTAGCTAATGGGGGCACGCGATCGCACCTTGATGTTGGCAACCAAGGTCATACCGGGCGTGAGGGTCAGCGGTTTTGCTCGGCTTGCTAGAAACTGCTGATCAATCTGCACCTCCACAGGAAAGACCGCTTGCCCTGCCGTTTGCTCATTTTTCACTGCCTCGTTACCAATTTGAGAAACGGTGCCCTTGACCGCTCCAAATTCTGTGAAGGGATAGGCATCAATCCGCACATCAACAGGCATCCCCTGGCGAATGTTGGCGATATCGATATTGGCGACCTGGACACGCGCCGTCAAATTCTCGCTAGGCACCACCTGAAGCAAGACCTGTCCAGGTTGGGCAACCATACCGGGCAGCTTAGGCCCCAAGTTAAACACAACGCCATCTGCGGGTGCATGAATATCCTGATCCTTCAAGTTGAGCTGAATCTGATTGAGCTGAGAAGAAACCTGAACCAACTGCCGCTGATTATTTTTGATCGTGGCATCAAATTCAGCATCTAGCGCCGCCAGCTGGCTCTGTAAATTCTGATAGTCTGCACTAATCTGCTGTCTAGTTTGTACCTGTGTCTGAATCTGGTTAAGCTGAAGCTGACTTCTTTGCAGATCGCCCTGGTTAGCTTGACTTTGCAGCGCATTCACCCCAACCACACGCTGCAAAAACTCTGTGCGAGAAATAGCGCCTTGCTCTAGCAGGGGCTGCAATTGACTCACCAATTTTTGCTCTACATCACGCTGAAACTCAGTCTGGGACAATTGCGATTCAGTAGAAGCGACCTGAGCCTGCAAACTTGAACCCTGAAGATCATTGATGGCAAGCCGATCCTGCACCTGCTGCTGAAACAGATTGTATCGCTGAAATTGCTCTGGACTGAGATTGCTAGGATCGCCCGAAATTTGCGCGACTAAGAGCGATCGCGTTTCCACTCGATTGATCAACTCTGGTGAAATATTGGCTCCACTTTGGATCAAGGCGCTAGCAGAAACACCCTGGGTTGCCTGCCGCAAAACCGCCATTTCGGTGAGAAACTGCTCTCGCTGCACAAGTAACGTCTGGAGCTGATTTTGAAGTTCTGCCTTATCGAGTTGCAGCAAGAGCTGTCCCTGCTTGACGCGCTGACCCTCGCGCACCGCCACCACCCTCACCACGCCGCCAATTTTAGACTGAACCGCCTGAGACTGCGACAATGGCTCTAGCTTGCCCTGAGCAGCAACCACCACATCGACCCGTGCCACCACAGACCAAGTTCCGGCAGCGGTGAGACCCAGCAAAATCACAAAAATCAGGCGTTTTGTCCAGGCAGCAGGCTGTGGCAGATTCAGTCCGCCCATATCCATATCTTGCTCTACTTTTTCGATCGCCGTTTGCCAGCTCAAGAGTTGCTTCAGACGCATAATTTCTCCAAAATAGATTGAGTGAGGTAAGCGATAAAATAGATGCGCGGCGTAAACAATTCCGCAAGAATTCTACAGGCGAGACTGCTGTGCATACAAACAGTAGTAAAGCTGACGACGCATCATTAGATCTTGGTGGGTACCCTGCTCTACTAAGATGCCAGACTCCATAAAGAGAATCCAATCTGCACTGGTCAGAGTATTGAGGCGATGCGTAATGAAGAATACCGTGCGATCGCTAAATTGACGCATTAGATTATCAAAAACGCGGCGTTCTGTTTCGTAGTCTAGGGCGCTAGTCGCCTCATCGAAGACCAGCAATCGCGGATCGGTGGCGACGGTACGGGCGATCGCAATTCTTTGGCGCTGTCCTCCAGAAAGGGTGCCGCCCCGTTCACCTACCTTTGTGCTGTAGCCTTGGGGAAGCTGCATGATGAAATCATGGGCATCGGCAATTCGAGCTGCCTCAATCACCGCATCGTCGGTCAAGTCGCCAAACAGGGCAATGTTGTCTCGAATCGTGCCTTCAAACAGCACTGCGTCTTGGGGCACATAGCCGATTTGCTGCCGCAGGGAATCCAGCTTTACCTTATTGACATCAAATCCGTCGATCGAGATACTGCCAGAGTTGGGCACATACAGCCGAGGCAGCAGCTTCATCAGCGTACTTTTCCCAGACCCGCTTTGACCCACGACCCCAACAAACGATCCTGGCGCAATATCGAGGCTGACGTTAGAAAGCTGCTGCTGTCCGGGAGCAAACCCAAAGGTAACCTCGCTATACTGGACGCGCCCCTGAATCTGCGGCATTTGCACATCGGCACCCTCCGGCAATTCCTCAGCCGTTGCGTCGGCAATATCTGCCAATAGCTCCATTGAAAGTGAGGCTTCCTGGAAGCGTTGCCATAGCCCCGCCAGCCGAATCATCGGGCCAGTCACATATCCCGCAAGAATCCGAAAGGCAATTAGCCCACCTAAAGACAGCTTTCCTTCTAGAACCAAACTTGCGCCGACCCACAGCACCAAAAAGCTGCTGGTGGTATTGAGGAATTGATTGAACGAGGCAAAGATTGTGCTGACGGTTGCTGTGGTAAAACCGCTGCCGAGATAGTTGACATAGCGATCGCGCCAAGTCGCCTCCACCAAAGACTCCATGTTCTGAGCCTTGACGGTGAACATACCGCTGAGAACTTCCACTAGATAAGACTGCACCTTAGCCCCATGATCGGCTTTGACCCGAATCAGCCTTTTTTGAATAGCGGCAACCGCCAAGGTTGAGAGAACGATAATAGGAACGGTTAAGAGAACGCAGATGGTCAAAGTCTGGCTGTACAAAAGCATCACGCCAATATACATAATGGAAAATAAAACATCTAAAACGCCCGTTAGTGCTGTCCCCGTTAAAAACTGACGTACGTTCTCTAGCTCAGAGAGACGTGAGGACAATTCTCCAACCGGGCGCTTATCAAAAAAACTAAGAGGAAGATGCAGTAAATGGCGAATGATCTCGATACTTAAACGGAGATCTAGCCGAGTTGTCGTGCTGGCAAATAAATACATGCGCAGAATGGTCAGCACTCCTTCTAAAAACGCAAATAAGATCAGCAGCATTCCAAACATCGGCACCACCCCGATATTGGCGTTGATAATCACCTTATCAATCACCTGCTGTACTAGAAGTGGATTTGCCAGACCCAAGACCTGAATAAACACAGAGGCAATCAAGACCTGAGATAAAATACCGCCCTGTGCCGTCAGCGTCGGGATAAACCAGCTAAATCCAAATCGTTTTGTGGGGGTGCGGGGCAGACGCTCCAGGATGACTGCCTCACAGGTGGCAGTCGGGCTACTCAGCGAGGCAGGGCTATCGGGGATCAAGCGTGAGGCAATCTGGTCAGGCGATAGCTGCAATAGCCCCGTGCGAGGCGACCCGATCACCGCCCCTTTTGCCGTCACCTCATAAACGACCGTCAAAATATCCTGGCAGCGGACGATCGCCGGAAGCTTGAGCCGATTTAATCCGCCGATAGTGGGCGTAAAGTGAACAATCTGAGCATTTAGCCCGACAGCTTGACCCACCCGCACGCACAGATCCAGCGGTTCAAACTGCTCGATCGATCGCTGCTTCAGCAATTTACGTAAGCTATCTGGGCGGTAGGGCACCTGTAAAAACTCACAGACCATGCCAAAACAGGCGATCGCATCTTCTACCCGGTCAGGAGAGGGCGATCGACGAATCGGATAACTTTGCGTCCGCGGCAGCTCTTTAGTGGGGACACGACTCATTGCGCTATGCTTTGCGTCCGCGACCTTCATAGCGCTACTCAATGCACCGCTGAGCGCCGTGGTGGGAGTCAATGCAGAAGTATGGGAGTCTTTAGGGCTATTAGGTCGTGCATCCGGTCGCGTGTCGGTATGGACGACAATTGGAGGCTGGCTTGAGCCTGAATTTGAGCCCGAATTTGAGCCTGAATTTGAGCCTGAATTTGAGCCTGAATCTGAGCCTGGAAGCAGCCGTGACTCATCGATCTCGTCGGTTGGAATCGCGCCGCTCAAGAGTGCCGAAGCCAAAAAGCTGCGCTCAATGCCGAGTAAGCGAACCGGAAAAAGAGAAGGCTGGATTTGTTGGAGCTGATGGGGGCTATTGACAGGTGTGCCGATCGCCATATTGATGGGCGCACCACCGCTCACCAACCAAACTTGGTCAGCAGAAGAAGGGGCAAAAAATCGATCGGGCTGATTGGGATACCAGGACTGCACGATGGCAAGCTGCTCTTGCTCGATATACTGCACCACATCTTTGAGGTTGACGCCTGAGAACCGAGACGGCATCGACGACAAAAAGCAGGACAGCGTATCAAATAATTCCGCAAGGCTAACCCGCTCCATCAAAGTCGGCATCAAGTGCTGGAGTGCCAAAGATTCAAACACGTCCGCAGGCATTGCCACCGTCAAGATTTCCTCTTCTTCTCCCAAGACGGCACGAGCAGAGCCGCCCGCTACCCGTCGCAGCAAGCCATCCCAGCCGACGACAGCGCCTTTGCCAACGATCGCCAAAGTCGGACTTTGATAGGACATTGCCCCCAGAATTCTCACCTGTCCCTGCACGATGCAGTGAACGGCTAGGGGCAGCTCCGTGGGCTGATAGAGAAATTGTCCGGCTCGAAAGGAACAAAGCTGTAGCTTCCGAGCGACCTGCTTGCGCATGGCAGTGGGAACGGCATTGAATGGCCAGGCATCAAAGAAACTGCGAAGAAATAGCGTAATCTGGGCATCAATCTCAGCCATAGTTTTTCACTTCCTTCGAGAAGGGACTATCAATTAGGGAAATATATTTATTGGGATCACGTTTAGGATCACGTTAGGGAAGCCACGGGAGCCGATTGTGCAGTTTCGGCCTGTATGGCGATCGCCCCCGGCGTAGAGGTGACGGCCTGAATCTGAGACTGAAGCCAGCGGGTATATAAACGATTCACCAAGCTGCTACGGGTTGCCTCAGTGAGTCGGGCGCTAATCAAATGCTCTAGCCGCACAATCCAGAAGCGATCGCCGACGGGCATGGGACCATAGATGGCTTTGGGCGCGCCGCTGCGAAACAGCATGGCGACATCGGCAGGTAGGGTAGACATAGCAACTGGGCCAACCCATCCGCCTGCAACGCGCTCGCTGCCTAAGGAATGCGCCTGAGCCAGTTTCTCAAAGCTTGCGCCATCATCTCGAAGCTGAAAATAAATCTCTTGCGCCAGCAGCAAATCAGTCATTTGAATCAGCGAATATTCCACCTGATCGAAGTCCAGCTTGTTGCGCAAGAACTCTGACTCTATCTGATTGGCAAAACCCATCTCCTTAAATTTTTCAATGCGCAAATCCCGCAGCATCACGGCGCTAAAGTATTCGGGCGTCACGCTTTTTTGCTGACACCACTGCGCCAAAAAACCGTGAAAATCTTCGGGTATCGCCACATCTGTAGGCCCAACTAAAGCGTGAAACACCTCCTGCTCAGACAAAGAAATTTCCTCAACCACTTTGTCTAGCACCACCTGACCCACCAGCGTTTCCAGCAGCTTATACTGCACCAAAGCCGAAACCACCTGATCGCTGCTAAATAGGCGATCGCCAATTTTCAGAATACCCATAACTGTGTTCCAAGATTGCGAACTAGCAAGCTTTTGTGAGCAATAGACAACGGATATAGCAACCGCCAAGGCGGTTAGGACGGAGCAAGCTAGCGACAGCTATATAACTTGAGCAGACCTCTCTCAGCAGATACCCTTGAGCAGACACTAAAACCTTCTAAAACCAGTAGGGCACCCAAACCGTTCGGGCTTAACCTATCTATTTATAGCCTATTACATCCGCGTTATCCATTAATTAGAACTCGATCGCGATTTAGAATTCTAATTAATCAGAAAAACTGCTTTTTCCCATTGACGATGGGTGAAGTTTAGATATAATGGGCAGAGTGCCGCGCTCAAAAAGATGCGCAAGTGCCAAACCAAGACTTCATTTAGCTCAGCTATTCTATTTGCTCAATTAGCCAACTCAAAGGCTTGACTGAGTTGAGTTTCACAGAGTCAAATTTCACTGAGTCGATCTGTATCGCTGTCCTCAAATCCATATTTCTTAAAGCGATCGCTCGAATCGATCGCGCCGTGTGAATGCTAACATTCACATGGCACAGATTTGAGTCTAGTTTTGCGATCGGTTCATTCACCCGATTTGAACTCGAAGCTGTCACCTTTTCATGTCAAGTAGCGCGATCGAGCGGATGATGCTTGAGTCATTTCTTCTTGAGTTTGTGACTCGTACTCAGATTTACCTCTGCAATTAAACTAATCACCAGGAGACAACTATGAGCCTTACCACACAAAAAGGGCTGGACGCACTTTTGGCTTTGCTACAGAACAACCAGGTCAGGCGATCTAGCGGCCGCCAAAGATTTGTTGGTTTTGCAGGCAGCGACGTTTTTTCTGGAGATGCAAGAAATAATACAGCTAACGGCGGACGCGGAGACGATGCTCTGCTGGGGGGCAACGGTAACGATCGCCTGTCTGGCGATGTTGGCAACGACATCCTGATGGGGGGCAACGGCAACGATCGCCTGTCTGGCGGCAACGGTAGCGATATGCTGTTTGGTGAAGCTGGAGATGATCAGCTCGATGGCGGCAACGGCAACGACACCCTAGATGGCGGATTGGGAGTTGACACGCTGATTGGCGGCGGCGGCAATGACCTGTTGGCAGGTGGCGCTGGCGCAGATGTCATGACGGGCGGCAGCGGACGCGACCAGTTTGCCTACGACAGCAACGTCTTTGCCAATGGCGTGGCGGCTCCGGCAGGAACCACGGGCATCAGCGTCTTGAATGCACCCGATATTATCAGAGACTTCACGATCGGCGAAGATCAGTTTACGCTAGATGCCCAGGCGCTCGGTATCGATAGCGTGGTCTTTCAGAAAGGGCTTTCTTCCCAGATTGCTGACGGTAATGTGATTGTCCTAACGGATAGCTTTGCTGCTGCCGGGGCTGCGGCGCGGGCGATCGCCAACAACAACAACATCACGGCGGACGCAGGCGTGTTTGTCTACTTCAACACAACCCTACAGCTCAATCGGCTCGTCTACTCCACAGATTTGGGTGGCGGCGGCGATATTAGTGTCCTTGCCAATCTGGACAACCAGCGAGGAACGGCAGGACAGGCAAACTTAGCGCAATTCTCGATCGCCAACTTTAATCTAGTGAATGGCGCTGCGGGCAGACTCACGGACAGCAATAGCGATGTGCTGTTTGGAGATGCTGGCGCTAACCAGCTCAGCGGTGGCAGTGGGGATGACTCGATCGATGGCAGAGTGGGCAACGACACCCTCACAGGCGGCAACGGCAATGATTTTCTGGTGGGTGGTTCTGGTAATGACAACATGACAGGCGGCAGCGGGCGCGATCAGTTTGTCTACCGGGGCAATGTTTTTGCCAATGGCACTCCAGCTCCCGCAGGCACGACGGGCATTAACGCCTTGAACCAGCCGGATATCATCACCGACTTTACGATCGCAGAAGACCAGTTCACCCTAGACGGTGCCGATCTAGGTATCGGCGCCATCAACTTTCAAAAGGCAGCAGCTTCTCAGTTGGCTAACGGCAATGTGATTGTCCTGACCGATGGCTTTGCGGCTGCTGGGGGCGCGGCGCGGGCGATCGCCAACAACAATGCCGTGACCGCCGATGCGGGCGTATTTGCCTACTTCAACACCACGCTAGGTCTGACCCGACTGGTGTATTCCAGAGATTTGGGTGATGGTGGCGATATTAGCGTCTTGGCTAATTTAGACAACCAAAGGGGTGCAGCAGGATTGACTAACATCGCTAGCTTTGCGGCGACTAACTTCAACATCGTTTAAGGATTTTGTTTATTGTTTGAAAGGTGCGCTGCGCACCTTTCAAACAATAAACATCAATAACTGGGGAATTTAGAAGGCAGATGCATAAGTCCTATCTACGTGAGTCCATCAATCTGTTATTTCGGGAGTTTTTATTATGAACCGTTGGCTAGTTGGTAGCGGGGCGATCGTTTCTTCCGCAGTGGCACTCTATAGCTGGACAAATCCATCTATCTCTAATCTCACCCTTCTAGCCGCTCAGTTAGAGCCGGATTCTAAGCCCTTACCCAGAGAGATAGAAGGACTTTACGATCGCCTGTTGACGAAAGCGCGATCGGTTGCAACTCGCGATCAGCTGGCAGAGGCGATTAATACCGTTGCTGGAATTCCTAGGAACAGTATGTCCTATGGAGAAGCTCAGCAGCTTCAGGAAGATTGGACTCAAGAATTGCTTCAGCGTGCTAGCAGTCAGTACAAACGAGCAAATATGAGAATGGCAATATGGATGCTCAAGGCAATTCCATCTACTAGCCAGCGCTACGATCGGGCAACAGAATTACAGCAGCGTTGGGCAAAAGAATGGACGGCTTTGCGTCAAGCCTCTGCTGCCAAAAAGCAAGGCGATTGGAAAGGCGTTATGTCTTCTTTGACCCTGCTAAAAGATTCGATGCTCTACCAAAGTTCTCCTGCACAGGAAATGCTGCAACAGGCTACAGCAAATTTATATAGTACCGACAAGACGCTAGTACAGATTAGCGCTGTACCTCCTAATAATTCTGCTGTAGCTCCTGCTATGCCCTCCACAGCCGATCTGAGTGCAGCATTACCCGTTTCTTCCCAATCTCCGGGTCTGCTGATCGATCGCACTCAGGCTTTGGCTTGGGCAGAGCCTCCTGCTCTATTTGCTGATGGCTCTCCGGTCAGAATGGAGACAATGCCTAGCGGTACGCCAGACAGCGGCATCTCAAACAAGACTGCACCCAGCGCACCCGGAAGCCTTCTTAGCCCCGAATATGTACCTTTAGAGTGGGCACCCCCTGCCCTTGATCCGGCAATACCCACCTCTTCTAGTGTTCCCCAACCATCCGTTGATTCAGGAAGTAACTCTAGCGGTAACGTTGATGGTGCCCCTAGTATCACTCCTGATAGCAGCACGCCAGACTTAATCCCTGAGCCATCCTCTGTTCCATCTATACCTCTGTTTTCTGGCTCGATCGCCCCTGAGAACTGGATGGCGCTACCGCCCATTGATTTGCTATCTCCCCTCAGCAGAACGCCGGGTCTTAAAGGTGGTCTTATCTTGCAATCTGCCCTAAGCGCTTCAACCCAAATGTCTTGGAGTAAGAGCGCTACTGAAAAGCTGGTAAATAAGTTTTAGAGGCAATCTACAATTCAATCCACGCCTGAGCCACACTAGAAAACTTCAGCCTAAAATCAAGTTTTGCCTTCTCAATATCAAGATTGGCGTATCTGTAATTAGATTTCGCTTGAGCACAATCTATACATCAAGAAGCGAAATCAAGTTTTGTGTACTCAACGCCAATATTTGCCTAAGCGAAGTCAAGTTTTGCTTATACCAATTTAATGTGAGGAAACATATAATACGAGTCATAAAGTTAAGCCCTGAAATATGCCATGAGTCGTCCCTTTAACATTGAGATTAGCGAAAGTGAAGCAGAGCTGAAGAAACAACTTCA
>JAESFK010000447.1_pt1 | contig 21333 bp, 14 predicted proteins | sample 9269391 | NCBI WGS metagenome assembly JAESFK01 (sample SAMN14506231, study PRJNA617097) | algae metagenome | isolation source: Drouetiella hepatica UHER 2000/2452 and co-occurring heterotrophs from... | place: Slovakia: Slovak Paradise National Park, Hrabusice, Kosice Region | collected 2000-01-01
GTCGAGCGCCTGGTCTCGCTGGGGGCCACGCGCGTCGACTGGGAGTACCCCGACGACGCCGACTTCGTCGTCCTCGCCGACCCCGGGGGCACGCTCTTCTGCATCGTCGACACGAGCCGCTAGCGAGGAGCGGTGGGCCACCCGCCGGGTGGCGGCACGCCGCCGGCTCAGGCGGGAGCCACGACCTGCCACACGTGGCCGTCCGGGTCCGCGACGAGCGAGCAGTAGCCCCACTCCTCCCGGCGAGCCCCCTTCAGCACGGACCCACCGGCCTCCTCCGCTCGCCGGGTGACCGCGTCCACCTCCGAGTCCGACGTGGCCGGGAGCGAGACCAGGGCGCTCACCGTGCCGCGCCCTGCGACCTCGACGTCCGGGCCGAGCACCCACCCGAACCCGCCGGTCGGGACGAGCACCAGGTGCAGGCCCTCGGTGATGTGGAACTCCAGCGGCTCGGGCACACCGTCGTCCGCGGGCTCCCCGGGCGCCTCCAGGCCGAGGAACGCACGGTAGAAGTCCCGCGAGGTGCGCCGGTCGTCGATGGGCAGGCTGACGGTGACGGGGGTGCTCATGCACGGGTGGACCCTCCGGGAGCCGGCGACTCATCGGTGCTCCCGGCGTGACCGTGCCAGACTCGAGCGGGTGGGTGACGTCGAGCTGACGATGGAGGACCTGCGGGCGGTCGCGGGGTACGCGCTGGCGTGCGCCGAGCCCGTCCTCGTCGTCTTCACGACGCACCACCCGGACGACCCGCGGCCGGCCGCCGCCCTCGACGCGGCACGCGTCTTCGCCGAGGGAGCGCCCCGCTCGAACCTCCAGCGCAGGGCCGCGACCGACGCCCACCGCGCGGCCCGGGAGGCCGCGACCGAGGCCGCCCGGCACGCGGCGACCGCCGCCGGGGACGCCGCCGCCGCTGCCTACCTCCATCCACTGGCGAACGCGACCCAGGTGCGGCACGTCCTCGGAGCCGCCGCGCACGCCGCCCGGGCCGCCGAGCTGTCCCGCGGCGACGACCCCGTCGTCGCCGAGTACGTGCTCGACGCCGCGGCCAAGCGGGCCACCCCGGCCCTCCTCGACGTGCTCTCCCGCTACCCGAGAGCGCCGCATGGGCGGGGCCGGGTCGCGGAGCTCATGCAGCGGCTCGACCGGCTGCTGCGCGATCCCCCTCCGACCCCACGCGTCGTCGACGACCCGGGCCCGTTCTTCCACGGCACGCGCGCCGACGTCCGCCCGGGCGAGCTGCTGTCGCCGGGCTGGCGCTCGAACTACGGCTCGGGGCGCCCCCTCAAGCACATCTACGTCACGGCCTCGGCGACCGGTGCCCCGCTCGCCGCCGAGCTCGCCCGGGGCGACGGCCCGCCGCGGGTCTACCGCGTGGAGCCGCTCGGCCCGCTCGAGGACGACCCCAACGTCACCGACAAGCGCTTCCCCGGCAACCCGACCCGCTCGTACCGCACCACCGAGGCCCTGCGCGTCGTCGAGGAGGTGCTCGACTGGGAGCCGCCGGACGCCGCTCTCGTGCAGCGGATCCGCGACTCGTCGGGGGAGCTCGCGGAGCTCGGCATCGAGGCGATGGACTGACGTGGCCGACCACGACTGGCTCGACGAGGCCCGCGACTCCTACGACGTCGACGCCGACGCGTACGCCGAGGTCGTCACCGGCCTCCTCGACGGCAACCCGGCGCTGCGCGCGAGCCTCGGTCTGTTCGCGGACCTGGTGCGCGAGAGCGGCGCCGGGCCGGTCGCCGACGTCGGATGCGGGCCGGGCTACGTCACCCGGTACCTGCACGACCTCGGGCTGGACGCCTTCGGCATCGACCTCTCGCCCGGGATGGTGGCCGTCGCCCGGCGTGACCACCCCGACCTGCGCTTCGAGGTCGGGACGATGACCGACCTCGACCTCGCCGACGGCTCGATGGGCGGCGTCCCCGCCTTCTGGTCGGTGATCCACGTCCCCGACGACGCGCTCCCCGGCGTCTTCACCGGGTTCCGCCGCGTCCTGCGGCCGGGGTGCCCGCTGCTCGTCGGGTTCCACGTCGGCGACGGCACGCGCCGCACGACCGAGGGTCACAGCGGGCAGGACATCGATGTCGACACGCACCGCCGCACGCCGGAGCAGGTCTCGGGCGCGCTGCGGGACAGCGGGTTCGAGATCGACGCCGAGCTCCTCGTGCGCCCGGACGACGACGTCCCCGGGGCCATCGTCTTCGCTCACCACCCGGCCTGACGCAGCCGTCCGCGCCCCCCGACGTATCAGCAGCGCACGACGCCCCTCCTGCTGACCATTGACAACGGTCGTGGCCGCGGAGGACCGTGGGGCCCTCGACAGTGCAGCCCTGCAGGGAGGGCCACCTGATGACATCGTCGACGCGTCTCGCTCGTCTCGTGGCATCCGCCGCGACCGCGGCGCTGGGGGCCACGCTCCTCGTGGGGACCACCGCGCCCCCGGCCGCCGCCGCGCCCGCGCCCGTCGTGCCGGCCGGCGGCGTGACCGCCGACCGGCTCCCGACGGTGCAGGTCGACGGTGTCGTGTGGTCGCAGGTCGTCGTGGGCAACACCGTGTACGCGGGGGGCAGCTTCAGCAACGCCCGCCCGGCCGGTGCGGCGCCGGGGACCAACCTCACGACCCGCCGCAACCTGCTCGCCTACGACATCACGACGGGCAACCTCGTGACGTCGTTCGCCCCCGACCTCAACGGCCAGGTGCTCTCCGTCGCGGCGTCGCCCGACGGGTCGCGCATCTACGTCGCCGGCGACTTCACCGCCGCGAACGGACAGGCCCGGCGCCGGGTCGCGGCCTACAGCACCGCCACCGGCGCGCTGCTGGGCTGGAACCCGAGCGGCCCGAACTCCCAGGCGCGTGCCGTCATCGCGACGAACGACTCGGTCTACGTCGGCGGTGGCTTCGCGGGCCTCGGCAACGGCACGCTGCGCAACAACCTCGTGGCCTACCGGGCCTCCGACGCCGCGGTCCTGCCGTGGAACCCGAACGCCGACTACACCGTGTGGGCGATGGCCGTCTCCGGCGACGGGGCCTGGGTCTTCGCGGGCGGGTCGTTCCGGAACGTCGGCGGCCAGGCGGCCTACGGCCTCGCGAAGGTCAACGGGTCCTCGGGGGCGCTCGACACCGGCTGGCGGCCCTCCGTGCGCAACGCCGGTCCCGACGCCGGCATCAGCAGCCTGCGGGTGCAGGGGAGCTTCGTCTACGGCACGTCGTGGCACTTCGGGCCCGGTGGCAACCTCGAGGGCACCTTCAAGGTCCCGGTCGGGAACGCCGACGTCGAGTGGGTCACCGACTGCCACGGTGACACCTACTCGAGCTTCATGACGGGCGGCGTCGTCTACGTGGCCGGCCACGCCCACTACTGCGGCAACATGGGCGGCGGCTTCCCGCAGTACTCCCAGTGGCGCTTCCAGCACGCGCAGGCGTGGACCGACACGGTGAACCCCGGCGCGAACGAGATCCTCAACGAGGTCCACGGCTACCCGAACTGGCACGGCGTCGAGCCCGGCCCGTCCCTCGTCAACTGGTTGCCCGACATGGCGATGGGCAGCTACACCGGTCAGTACCAGGCGGGATGGAACGTCACCGGCAACAGCCAGTACGTCGTCTTCGGTGGCGAGTTCCCCTCCGTCAACGGGGTGGGCCAGCAGGGCCTCGTCCGCTTCGCCGTCCGGCCGATCGCCCCGGCCGACGAGGGGCCGCGCTTCGTCGGCGGCTCGATCGTCCCGCGCGTGGTCCCGGTGTCCCCCACCGCCGTCCGGGTCAGCTGGCCGGCCGGCTACGACCGGGACAGCCGCGTGCTCACCTACCGGGTCACGCGCAACGGTGCCACCGTGCACACGACGACCGCCGCCTCCAACTGGTGGACGCTGCCCACGCTGGGGTTCGTCGACTCGGGGCTGCCGAACGGGTCGCACAGCTACCAAGTCGTCGTCAGCGACTCCGACGGCAACCAGGTCTTCGGCGGCAGCGCCGCCGTCACCGTCCCGGCCTCCGCGCAGGGCACCAACGCGTACGCGACGTCGGTGCGCAACGCCGGGGCCCGCATCTACTGGCCGATGAACGAGTCGTCGGGGACGACCATCACCGACCGGGCCGCGTCGGCCTCGAGCGCGGCGAACGTCGGCGTCACCGACGGCCGCGGCGACAGCGGGGTGACGTGGAACCAGCCGGGCGCGATCGTCGGCGGCGACAGTGCCGCGGCGCTCACCGACAACGACTGGAGCCGCGTGTTCGCGGGGAACTGTGCCGCGACGGCGGGCTGCAACTGGGGCACCGAGACCGCCCCCGACACCTTCACCGCCCAGCTCTGGGTGCGGACCTCGGGCGGGCTGGCCGCGAACAAGCGCGGCGGCCGGCTGCTCGGCTTCGGTGACCTCCAGAACGGCAACAGTGGGCACCGCGACCGGCACATCTACATGGACGGCTCGGGCCGGATCTTCTTCGGGGTGCGCGCGCAGAACAACCAGGTGCGCACGGTCAACAGCGCCGCGAGCTACAACAACAACCAGTGGCACCAGGTCACCGCGACGATGGGCTCGGCCGGGATGCGGCTCTACGTCGACGGCGTGCTCGTCGGCTCGCGCACCGACACGACGGCAGGCGAGGCCTACCTCGGGTACTGGCGGCTCGGCGGCGACAACCTCGGCGGCTGGCCGTCGGCTCCCCCGACGCGCAACCTCATCGGGTCCGTCGACGAGGTCGCGATCTACCCGAGCGCGCTGACGGCCGCCCAGGTGCAGGCGCAGTACGTCCTCGGGACGACCGGCGCCGGGGGCGGCGGCAACCAGTCACCGACCGCCGCGTTCACGTCGTCGACCTCGGGGCTCACCGCCTCGGTCAACGGCTCGGGCTCGAGCGACCCCGACGGCTCGATCGCGAGCTGGGCGTGGAGCTTCGGCGACGGCGCCACGGCCACCGGTGCCACCGCCTCCCGCACCTACGCGGCCGCCGGCACCTACACCGTCACCCTCACGGTCACCGACAACGGCGGAGCGAGCGCCAGCACCAGCCGTCAGGTGACGGTCAGCGACCCGCCGCCCGCGGGCGTCCTGGCCTCCGACGCCTTCGGCCGCACCGCCTCCGGCGGCTGGGGCACGGCTGACGTCGGCGGCGCCTGGACGCACACCTCGGCCGGAGCCTTCTCGGTCGGCGGCGGGGCGGGCAACCTCGCGATGGCGGCCGGGTCCGGCCCGTCGGCCTACCTCGCCGGGGTCTCGGCCCGCGATGTCGAGCTCTTGGGCACCCTGCGGTTCGACAAGCCGGCGACGACCACGATCTACACCTCGATGGTGGCCCGGCGGATCGGGACCTCGGACTACCGGGTCAAAATCCGCCCCGGGCCCTCGTCGACCTCGCTCGACCTCGTGCGGACGACCAGCGGTGCCGAGACGGTGCTGGCCTCCCAGGTCGTGCCCGGGTTCGTCATGACCCCGTCGAGTGAGATCAACCTCCGGCTCCAGGTCGTCGGCAACGGGACGACGACCGTGCGGGCCAGGTTCTGGCTCACCGGGTCACCCGAGCCGGCCACGTGGACCCTCACGGCGACCGACACGACCGCCGCCCTCCAGGCCCCGGGCGCCGTCGGGTTCTACAGCTACATGGGCAGCGCGGCGACCAACGCCCCGGTCACCCTCCAAGTGCAGTCATTCGCCGCGACGACCCCCTGAGGGTCAGGGGCAGATCTTCCCGTTCGTGCCGCACTGGTCACCGAGCGGCCACACGAGGCTCCAGGTGAAGGTCGCGGACTCGACGACCGTGCCCGGTGCCACCGGGTCGTAGGCCCGGAAGACGACGCCGTGGTTGCTGCGCCGGAGCATCTCGGTGGCTCGCGAGGAGGTGACCTGGACGCTCGTCGCGTTGCAGGGCACGCTCGTCGGCCCGGTGGTGTTCCCGGTCGTGTAGCCGATGGAGCACACGCCGCTGAAGCCCGCCCACGACGCCGGCGGGGCGAGGGTGAGTGTCGTCGTCCGCTCGTAGTCGAACTCGTCGTCGGCGCCCTCCGAGACCTGCGACGCGACGACGGTGGCTCCGGGCTCCGGCAGCGCGAGCCCGGGGGTCGGGCTGGTGGAGGCCGACGCGGTGCCGGCCGGGCCGGTGCCGACGGCGTTGGTCGCGGTCACCGACACGCTGACCGAGCCGCACGAGGTCGCACCGGCATCGCACGGCAGGGTGACGCTGGCCGAGCGGGTCGAGCCGCTCCACGAGTCCGATCCGTGGGCTCCGCTGGCGGACACCGCGTACCGGGTGACGGCGCTGCCGTTGTCACCGGCTGCGTTCCAGGACACTGCGAGGGTGACCGACGTGCGGCTGCGCGCCGTCTCGCTGAGGGCGACACCGCCCGGGGCGCCGGGCGCACCGGCCGGGGTGACGGCGGCGGGCGCCGAGGTGGTGGTCTTCCCGCCGGCGAAGGTGGCGCGCACCGTGATCTGCACCGTCGAGCCGGTGGACAGGCCGGTGACGGTGGTCGAGGTCGTCGAGCCCGAGACCGTCGTCGCGACCGAGCCACCGACGAGCACGTCGTAGGAGCCGGCGTCGGGGCCGGGCTGGGTCCAGGTGACCGCGGCCGAGCCGGACCCGGTGGCCCGGGCGTCGGTGATGACGGGCGCCTTGAACGCCGGCGCCGGGGCCGTGGGCGGCTCGTCGGACCCGCCGTCGCCGTTCGTCGACGGGCTCGTCGTGCGGGTCGTCGTCTGCGTGGGCCGGGGGCCGTCGGGGCTGTTGGTGGGCAGGCCACCGGTGCCGGGGTCGTAGCGCGGCGGGTCCTTCTTCGGGCGGTCGCGGTCCTCCTCGCGGTCCTTGCGCGCCTTCTCCTCGGCCTCCTCGTCGTCCTTCTTCGGGTCGCGGTCGACGTCGGCCGGCTTGATGGACTCGTCGAAGCGGACGAACGAGGTCGTCGTCCCGTCGGCGGAGACCTTGACGCCCTTCGTCGAGCCCGGGACGTTGACGAGGAGCGCGCCGTCGTCGACGACCAGCTCGGGGGCGCCCTTGCCGGTGAGGATGTCCGGGCCCGCCTTCGAGCCGTTGCCGTCGATCCGGATGACCCGCCCGGTCGTGGGGCACGGGACGTAGACGACGCCACGCAGCTCGACGGGGGCGCCGGGGCGCGGGCAGCCGAGCGCAGCGGTCTGCACCTCGGAGACCTTGGCGCCGTCGCGCACGATGACGACGACGTCACGCCCGGGCACCGAGACCGGCACGAGGGTGCTCGAGGAGGACTGCGCCGGCGAGATGGTGCCGCGCATCTGCGGCGCCGCGCTGACGAGGTCGTGGCCGGTGCCGACCTGGACGATGGCGCCGGTGCTCGGGCTGACCGCCGTGACGCCCGCCTCGTGCGCGACGAGGCGCACGCTCGTCCCGATGCGGGTCAGCGCGTGCGACTCCTCCGACGTGAACGTGAGCGAGGCGTCGGACCAGGTGAGGCGGGTGAGCGCGTCGTCGCCGGAGGCGACCCAGAGCGAGCCCTTGCCGTCGATCGTGGCGTCGCGCAGGCCCTTCGGCGCGAGCCACACGCGACCCTGCGTGGCGAGGGTGACCGGGTCGATGCTCGCGACGAGCCCGACGCCGCGGTCGACGAGGAAGGCGCGGCCCCGGTCGAGGAGGACGGTGACGGCGTCGCCGGGCGTGGCGTCGCGGCGGCCGCTGGCCAGGAGCGTCGCGAGGTCGATGGACGTCAGCGCGCCGGTGGCCTTGTTCGCCACGACGAGCCGGCCGCGGTCCTGGGAGAGGACGAGCTGCTGGCCGGGAAGGCCGACGAGGGCGGCGGACTGGGGCTCGAGGGTGGCCGGGTTGATCTCCACGACCTGGCCCGTCGGGGAGTCGGCGAGCCAGGTGACGCCGTCCGTGACCTCGACCGCCGTGCGCGCGACGCCGGTGCCGACGAGCGAGCCCGCGACGACGGCGGCCGCGACGAGGGCGACACCGATCTCGGCCGAGCCGCGGTCGCCAGCGCGGCGCATCCGCGCGGGCAGCAGTCGCTGGGGCAGCAGGCGCATCGTCAGTCCCTCCGGTCGGCGGCGGCCACCGGGGCCCACCGCTCGTGGTCATCCTCAGGCACGGACGGGGTCTCGCTCAACAGGAGGGAGGGCGGAACCTTCCGCCCGGTGTGCCGGCGCAGCGGCCGCGGGTGCACGCCCCACGTGACCCGCCGGCCGGCGGAGGTCCTCCGGCGGACCGCCCGGGCGACCGCGCGAGCCGCCCGCCACGGGCTGCCGGTGCCCTCGGCGCGGCCCTCGGGCGACCACGCCTCGGCCTCCGCGGCGGCCACGACACCCGCGGCCCGGCTGCCGGTGCCCGACCGTGCGTCGAGGGCGGTGGCGACCTCCCGGGCGTCCTGCCCGGGGTGGGCGCGCAGGCCGGCGAGGTCGGCGACGTCGAGCAGCTCGGCCCACGAGCCCCGCGCCCCGGCCCGCCGGTGCGCGCTGCGCCGCCGGGCGCGCAGCGCCCCGAGGACGACGAGCGGGGCGGCCACGACGAGGAGGACGATCCCCCCGGCGACGACGAGCGGCGCGAGGTCGGGCCCGGCCGCGCCGTCGCCGGGCGCGGTGACCTCGACGGTGACGGCGGTGGACGGCACGGGCGCGGGGGTGGGCGCGACGCTGGGGATGGGACTGTCGTCGGGCACGTCGGGGCCGAGGTCGGCCACGTCGGGCGTCGGGGAGAACGGCACCCAGCCGGCACCCGTGAAGTAGACCTCCGGCCAGGCGAGGGCGTCCTCGCCGCGCACCGTCCGGACGCCGGTCCGGGTGTCCTGGGTGCCCGGCGTGAAGCCGACGACGACCCGGGTGGGCAGCCCGACAGCCCGCGCGAGCACCGCGAACGCCGTGGCGAACTGCTCGGAGCCGCCGGCCCGGGCCCCCGGCGTCCCCTCCTCGCCGAGGAGGAAGGTCTGCAGCCGGCGGTACGACGACCCGCCCGGGGCCGTGGGGTCGAGGGTGCGGGTGCCGCGGACCGCTGCCTCGACGGCCTTGGCCCGGGCGAAGGGTGCGCCGGTCCCCTCGACCGCGGACTCGGCGTACTGGCGCAGCCCGTCGGGGAGGCCGGGGGTCGCGAGCAGGTCGGCGACGCCGGCCGGGTCGGGCAGCCCGGCCGCTGCGGCGGACGCGGGGTCCGGGGCGTCGACGAGACCGAGCACGCTGTACGACGTGCCGCTCGTGACCCGCGGGTCGATGAGCGAGCCGGAGTCGACGTCGACGAGCGCACCCGCCAGGTCGACGCTCGCGGGGGAACCGCTGACCGGCAGCCACGGGGCGGGGAGGTTGACGACGGTGACCCGCGCGTCGACCTCGGCCTGGCGGTCTCCGGGCGGGAGCACCGCCTCGGCCTCCCCGAGCGGCCGGAAGGCCGACGGGGCCGCCCAGGCCGACCCGTCGTACTCGGTGAGGACGGCGAGGTGCAGCGGGAAGACGGCACCCTCGACGGTGAACAGCTCGCGCTCGGGATCGCGGGCCCAGGCGTCGAGCATCGGCATCGGGTTGGCGACGGTGACGTCGGTGACCGGCGGCTCGACGACGCGGCGCGGGTCGAAGGCGTCGTCACGGGCCAGCACGGCCCCGCCGACCACCACCGGCACGGAGACGAGGGCCAGCGCGACGGAGGCGACGACGACGTCGCGTGCCCGGCCGCGGCGCTGCCCGGCACCCGGGACGGGGGTGGCGGCCGGTCGCTCCAGCAGGCCCCAGCCGAGGACGGTGACGACGACGAGCGCGGCGGCGAGCACCCCGTACCGGTCCGCCGTCCCGGCGGTGAGGGCGGCGGCGGCGACCTGGAGCAGCGCGGCACCGACCGGCCCGCTGGCCCGCAGCCGCGAGACGCGGCCGAGCCGCACCCCGGCGAGCACCGCGACCAGCCCCGTGAGGAGCACGCTCGGCGCGAGCAGGTCCGGCGCGGCCGGCGCCGGGCGCGGGCCGGTGACGAGGCGCGGGACGGCGTCGGCGAGGAGGCGCCAGGGCTGCTCGCCGACGCCGGCGTCCCCAGCCCGGAGCAGCAGCGTGGTGCCGAGGACGAGGAGGGCGAGGGCGGCCAGCGTGGTGACCAGGGTCGAGGTGCGCAGGGCCCGTCCCGCGAGGACGACGACCACGCCGGCCACCGCCGTGCCGGACAGCACGACGGGCGGCAGCCAGCCGCGGTAGGCCTGGCCGAGCGTGACCGCGCCGAGGACGAGGACGAGGACCGCCCAGCCGGTCTCGGCGAGCCCGGCGGCGGAGCGGGGTGCGGCGGCGCGAGGGCCGGTGGCGGTCATCCGTGGACCACCTCCCAGGCCGCGGCGAGCAGCCCGGCGCTGGCACCGCGGACCGCCGGCACCGCCCCCACGGCACCGAACGGAGACTCGGGCGCCGGGTCGACCTGGGCCAGCACGGGCACGCTGGAGGTGGCCAGCACGCCCGCGACCTCCCCCGCCGCGACCCCGTCGCCCGTGACGAGCACCGCCACGTCGAGGTCGCGCGAGCTGACCGACGCGACGTGCGGGGTGTCCGCGAGCGCCACCTCGGCGAGCGCGTGCGAGGCGCGCCGGTCGAGCGGGCCGCCGGCGTGGGCGGTGCGCGCCGGCACGTCGACGTCGACCTGCCCGCTGAGGGTCTGGAGCCGGACGTGCCGGCCGTCGCCGACCGCGCGACCCACGAGCCCGGCGGCGAAGTCGACGGCCTCCTCGAAGGACTCCTCGTCGTCGCGGTAGGAGGCCGAGCGGTCGTCGAGGAGGACGAGGACGTGGGGCAGCGCGGGGTCGGCGTCGTCGCGCACCATCAGCGTGCCGGTCCGGGCGCTGCTCGCCCAGTGCAGACGGCGCAGGTCGTCGCCCGGCACGTACTCGTGGAGGCCGACGAGGTCGGTGCCCCCGAGCTCGACGCGCTCGTCCTGCCCGGTGGCGGCCCGCCGCGTGCCGCTGGGCAGGGTGTCGAGGCGCACGGGACGGGGCAGCACCCGCAGCTGACGGACCTGGCCGACCTCGCGCACGACCGTGGCCAGCCCGAGCGGGGCGAGGCTGCGCACCACGAGCGGGCCGACGGTGACCAGCCCGCGCCGGGGGGTCTCGAGGTCGTAGGCCGCCTCGGCCGGGCCGCCGTCCCGCGGGGTGTCCAGCGGCACCGGCCGCGGGTGCCCGTCGACGCGGTCGACCGCCTCGCGCCGCAGCGGCAGCCGGGCCGGGGGGACGTGGGCGGTGACGACGCAGCGGGCCGGGGTGCCGCGCGGGACGACGAGCGGCTCGACGGTGCGCGTGGCGACGAGCCGGCGGTCCCCGCGGACGGCCGCCACCTCGACGAGGACGAGGACGACGAGCGCCGCCCCGGCGCCGAGCAGCGCCCACCAGCGGGTGGTCACGGCGAGCGCGACGAGGGCCGCCCCCGTGAGCAGCGCGACGGCGCCGCGGCCGGTCAGGGACGACCGGCGCAGCACCCTCGCGAGCCCGGAGCCTCGGGCCATCGGGGCGTCCTCACCCCGCCGTGGGCTGAGGGGCCGGCACCTGCTCGAGCGCGGCGCCGAGGACGTCGGCTGTGGTGTGCCCGGCGAGTGCGGCGTCACGGGTGAGCATCATCCGGTGTGCGAGAACCGGTTCGGCGAGGCGCTGGACGTCGCTCGGGACGACGTAGTGGCGCCCCTGGGCCGCCGCGTGCACCTGGAGGGCCCGGACCAGGGAGCGCAGGCCGCGGGTGCTGGCCCCGAGCCGGACGCGGTCGTCGGCACGGGTGGCTGCCCCGAGCTCGCGGACGTACCGGAGGATCGGCTCGGCGACGTGCAACCGGGTCAGGGCGGCGGACCAGCGCACGACCTCCTCCGGGCCGGTGACGGTGGGGACGTCGGCGACGTCGCCCGCGGTGCTGCCGGGGCGCAGGACGTCGAGCTCGTGCTCGGAGTCGGGGTAGCCGAGCGCGGTGCGGACGAGGAAGCGGTCGAGCTGGGCCTCGGGGAGGCGGTAGGTGCCGTCGAGGTCGACCGGGTTCTGGGTCGCGACGACGAGGAAGGGCCGGGGCACGGGGTGCGCGGTGCCGTCGACGGTGACGGTGCGCTCCTCCATCACCTCGAGCAGCGCGGCCTGGGTCTTGGCGGCGGCGCGGTTGATCTCGTCGGCGAGCAGGACGTTGGCGAAGACCGGGCCGGGGCGGAACCGGATGGAGCCGTCGGCCGGGTGGAAGACGGTCGTGCCGGTGACGTCCGAGGGGAGCAGGTCGGGGGTGAACTGCACGCGCCGGGCCGTGCCGCCGAGCGACTGGGCGACGGCCCGCGCGAGGGTCGTCTTGCCCGTGCCGGGGACGTCCTCGAGGAGCACGTGGCCACCGGCGAACACCGCGAGGAGGCAGAGGTCGACGACGTGCCGCTTGCCGTGCACGGCGAGCTCGACGGCGTCGGCGACGCGCTCGCGGACCGCGCGGAAGTCCGCGACCTCGCTCTCGGTCGCCCAGGGGGTCGTGGCGGCGGCGGTCATCGCGGTGCTCCTTCGACGTCGGTGACGGCGTGGACGAGGGTGACGACGCCGTCGGCGCACCAGGTCCCCCGCCCGGGGCCGGCCATCGGCTCCACCGACTGCGCGGGGACCGTGACCGCCAGAACGCTACCGTCGAGGCCGTCCGGCTGCAGCAGGACGCCGCGACGTGACCGCCGGACGACCTGGACGACCCCGGGTGCGGGCGTCGTCGGCGTCGGCGGCCACGACGACCGCGACCCGGTGCTGCGCGGCGCGCTCGACGAGGGCGACGAGCGCGGCGAACTCCGGGCGGTGCTCGAGGTCGCGGTCCAGGCGGTGCGCGTCGTCGACGAGGAGCAGGTCCCACCCGGCGTCGGGACGCGGCGCCGCGAGGCGCTCCTCCAGCCAGGTGGTGAGGGCGGCGGGGTCGGCGAGGTGCCGCGCGCCCTGCGGTGCGTGGACCCCGAACCAGGCTGTGGCCGTGGGCGGCTCGCTGCTGCGGGCCGTGAGGGAGGCGAGGCCGGCCAGCACCGAGGTGCGCCCGGAGCGCGAGCGTCCGGCGACGAGCACCGGCCCCGCGAGCAGGTCGACGACCAGCGGCGAGACGTCGTCGGCGAGCACCCCGACCGCGACGCGCGACCCCTCCGGCGCCGGGAGGGCGTGCGCCGGCACGAGGGTCGGCATCGGGGGGACGGCCCCGGAGGCGCGACCGTCGACGGCGGTCCGCAGCAGGGCGGCGACCCCCTCGAGCTGGGCCGGCTCGACCGTCCCCGCTCCCCCGGCGACGGTGGCGACCTGCGCGCGTCGCCCCGACCAGATGGCGGCTCCGGCGAGCGACTCGGCGTCGAGGAGCCGGTACGGCACCCCGAGCATCAGGTAGTCGTCCTCGGTCGGCATCCGCAGCGCGACGCGGCTGCCGAAGGCGGCGGCCATCGCGGTCGAGACGCCGCCGCGCCCCGGGGCCGTCGCCGTGACGTGGATGCCCACCCGCCGGCCGTTCTGGAGCACGGTCTGCAGCATCTCCGTGTGCGCCCGGCGCACCGAGCCTCCGCCCTCGAGGAGGTCGAGCAGCGCGGGCAGGTTGTCGACGAGGAGGTGGACGCGCGGCAGCGGCCGCCCGGCCCGGGCCAGCGCGGCGAGGTCGGCGGCGCCGGCGGCCGCCAGGGCGGCCGAGCGGTCCTCGACCGTCGCGCGCAGCACCCGCAGGAGGCGCATGATGCGCCCGACGTGCTGCTCCCCGACGACGCTCGCCACGGTCGGCAGCGCCTCGAGGACTCCGAGCCCGCCACCGGCCATGTCGATCGCGTAGACGTACGGCGCGACGCCCCCCGGGGCGTGGGCGTCGACGAGCGAGGCCGCGGCGGCGACGCTGCGCAGCAGCTCGGTCTTGCCGCTGCCAGATGCGCCGTGGACGAGGAGGTGGCCGGTGGCGGCGTAGTCGACGACGAGCCCGGGCTGGGTCTGGCGCTGGGGGTCGTCGGCACGGCCGAGGGGCACCCGGCCCGAGCCCGTGCTCGCGGCGGACGCGACGACCTCGGCCGGGTCGAGGAGCAGCTCGGTCGGCAGGGCGGGCAGCCACGGCCGCCGCGGCGCCGGCGCCCCGATGCGCTCGTGGGCCGCGCGGATGGTGCGCACGCAGCGGTCGAGGTCGGTACGGGGGTCGAGGCGCTCGGAACCCGCGCCCGCGCCCTCCGCCGGGCGCGACGCCGTGAACGGCCGGACGAGGGCCGCGGCACTCTCGGCACGCAGCGGTTCGCGGGCCCCCACCCACGCCGCCTGGACCATCTCGGCCGTGCCGTGCCCGGTGCGCCGCACCCAGGCCCGCCCCGGCGTGCGCCGGGAGATGTGCGCGGCGTCCGGGGTGTCGATGACGTCGCGGCTGTCGTCGTCGGAGGCGATGCGCAGCGCGATCCGCAGGTCGGTGTTCGCGCGGATGGCCGGGGTGACGACACCGGCCGGGCGCTGCGTGGCCAGCAGGAGGTGCATCCCGAGCGAGCGGCCGCGCTGGGCGAGGTTGACCATCCCCTCGACGAAGTCCGGCACCTCGGCCGTGAGCGCGGCGAACTCGTCGATGCAGATGAGCAGGGCCGGCGGGGCGAGCTCGGGGTGCTCGCGCTCGAGGTGGACGAGGTCCTTGGCGCCGTGCTCGGCGAGCAGCTCCTCGCGGTGGGCGATCTCGGCGCCGAGCGAGGTGAGGGCGCGCTGCACGAGGGCCGGCGTGAGGTCGGTGATGTAGCCGACGGTGTGCGGCAGGTCGGCGCACTCGCGGAAGGCCGCGCCGCCCTTGTAGTCGACGAGGAGGAAGGTGATGCGGCTCGGCGGGGTGTTGGCGGCGAGCGAGCAGAGGAGGGTCTGGAGCAGCTCGGACTTGCCCGAGCCGGTCGTGCCGGCGACGAGCCCGTGCGGGCCGTCCTCGCGCAGGTCGAGGGTGACGACGCCGTCCACCCCCGCGCCCACCTGGGCGCGCAGGCCGGTGCTCGAGCCCCAGCGGCCGATGACCGCCTCGACGTCGTCGAGGTCGGCGAGGTCGGCCATGAGGTCGGGCAGGCGGACGCGCGCCGGCAGGGCGGAGTCGGCGGGGAGGACCGCGGCCTCGTCGACCCGTCCGGTGACGAGCCGCGCTGCGCGCCAGGCATCCCCGAGGGCCAGGGCGTCCGTGGTGTCGAGCGTGCTGCGTCCGCCGCGGTCGCGCACCGACAGGTGGCGCTCGCTGAGGTCGAGGAGCAGGTCGGTGCTCGACGGGACGGTCGAGGGGTCGTCCCCCAGGAAGACGAGGTGCAGCCGGCGCTCGGCGGCCACGGCCGCTGCCGCTTCGATGCTGCGGCGCTGGAGACCGGCCCCCGCGTCGACGAGCAGCACGGTGTGACCGTGGCCGCCGTCCTCGGCGAGCAGCCGGTCGAGGAGGCGCTGGCCGTCGGGGGCGCCGACCGCGATGGACGGCTCGCCGCCGACGCGCGGGCGGGCGTGGGGCATCCAGCGCAGCCACGTCTCGTGGTGCGCGCGGCCCGGCGAGAGGGCGGCGGCGACCGAGACGTCGACCGGCGAGTGGTCGAGGCAGACCCTGGTGACCATCGCCCGCACGGCGGCGTCGACCTCGGCGGCCGGGCCGACGACGGCGACGAGCCCGTCCGCAGCCAGGGGCGCGAGCACCGGGGTGTCGGGGATGGTGCGGCGGCGCTCGAGCTCGCCCTGCACCTCCTCGGTCACCTCCTCGTCACCGCCCTCGCGCAGGGTGGCCGTGAGCAGGGCGGGCACCGGGCCGCGGCCGACGCGGACCGCGAGGAAGTCGGGGCCGTCCTCGCGGCGGACCCAGAGCGTGCCGTCGCGGTTGCCGGCGCGGCGCAGCAGGACGGGCGGGTCCGGGTGGTCGGTGACGGCCCGGTGGTGCTGCTCGGCGGCCTGGGCGTCGAGCCGGTCGGTGACGAGGGCGACCCGGCGGCGCCACGAGGCGAGGGCGGCCTCGTGCTCCTTGCGGGCGCTGCGTCGCTGTTGCCACCACCCGGCGAACATCACGAGCGGCCAGGCGAACACGTACGTCAGCGCGAACGGGCTGCGGGACTGCAGGTACAGGCCCACCCCCATGACGACGGGCAGGGCGACCATCGCCCACTGGAGGGGGGTCGGCCGCGGCTTGGTGGGGGGCGAGGGCACCTCGACGTCGTCGACCTCGAGGGCCGGCCCGAACCGCGGGCTGCGGTAGACCGAGACCGATGCCGGGTCGGCGGCGGAGTCGCGGTCGAGGACGAAGGTCGTGCCGCCGACGACGACGGGCGTGCCGACGGGCACGGGGGTGGCCCGGGTGACCCGGACACCGTCCACGAGCGTGCCGTTGGCCGAGCCCTCGTCGACGACGGTCGGCTCCCCCGTGAGGTCGAGGCGCGCGTGCCGGGCGGAGACGAGGGGGTCGGTGAGCCGGACGGTGGCGTCCGCGGCGCGGCCGACGACGACCGACGGGGTGGTGATGCCGATGGTGCGCCCGGCGTCCGGGCCGTCGACGACGCGCAGCACGGCACGGACCTCGCGGGCCGGGGCCGGGCGCTTGAGCCATCCGGACGGGACGGTGACGACGTCGACGAGGTCACCGGTGCGCATCGCGCACTCGCTGAGCCGGGTCTGCGCGGGCCAGGGGCGGCCGGCGCTGACCGGGACGACGAGGAGGTCGCGGCGGTCCGGCGCGAGGTGGCCGCCGAGGGCACGGGCCAGGTCGGCGACCGTCGCGTGCGGCTGGGCCTCGACCGTCACGTCGACGGCCGGGAGGGCGGTCTCCGCGGCGGGGCTGACCGAGAGCGTCCACGTCGGCATCTGGGGGTCCTCTCGGGTGGTGGGTGGCTGACGGGTTGGGGCGCGGACCGGTGGTGCGGAGGGCGGGACGCCGGCCCCCTGACCGGCGTCCCGCCCCGTGGGCGCGGGTCAGGCCGCGGAGACCTTCTCCTGCTCCTGGGCCTGGGTCCTGATGACCGTCGAGAAGGCGCGCAGCGCCTGCACGACGCTGGTCAGCGAGCGCACCTGCTCGGAGTCCCAGTTCTCCCGCGTGCGGTCGGCGTCGGGGCCGCGCCAGTCGAAGCCGCGGATCGCCTGGGTCAGCAGGGTGATGGTCTGCTCGAGCTCACCGGCCTTGGTGTCGATGATGCCGGCCGCCTTGAGACCCTCTTCGGTCTCCATTCCCTTGAACATGTCGTTCTCCTTCGTGGTGGTGGGGTCGCCCCCGGGTGTGGGTGGTGCGGTGGTCGTGCGGGTGGGTCAGGTCGTGCGGTGGGTCGGGTGGTGCGGGTCAGCGCACCGGGAGGATGCGGTCGCGCACCTTGGCGGCCGCCTCCCCCGCCGTGACGAGGCCGTCGCGGTCGATGTCGACGCCGCGGTTGGCCCGGTAGGCGCGCGTGCCCTCGCGGAACAGCACCCCGTCCGGGTCGTTGACGGCGTGGCCGGCGAGGACCTTGGAGTACAGCCCCTCGACGGTCGTGTAGCGGCCGTTGCCGAAGTACTTCTCGACGTAGTCGAGCTGCTGCACGGGCGTCATCCGGGTCAGGGCCTCGGACGTCGTGCCGAGCCCGCGGGCGGTGTCGGGCATGAACTGGATGAGCCCGCGGGCGCTGCCGCCGGCCATGTTCCGCTGGGCCGGGTCGAAGGAGCCACCGGTCTCGAAGCTCATGACCGCCATGAGGTCCTCGGGCTTGCAGCCCAGCTTCGTCGCGATCTGCTCGGTGCGGCGCAGGAACTCCGGGGTGACCCGCTCGTTGCCCTCGACGCCGCGGATCCGGTGGTAGTCGAAGCCGTCCGGCGAGGTGTGCCCGGCGCCCTGCCCGAGGCCGCGCCCCGCGAGCGCCGCCGCGCCGCCGACACCGAGCGCCCCGGCCGTGCCGGCCGCCGCATAGGTACCGGTCGACGAGCCGTCGCCGGTCGTGGACCCGGCCGGGGCGACATCGCCCGTGCCGAGGGTCGAGCCGGGTGAGACCTGCCCGCCCTCGTACGAGCTCGTGTCGGTGGCCGAACCGCCGGCCGTGCCCGCGGCGGTGCCGCTCCCCGGGCCCAGGGCGCCGCCGGCCGAGGTGCCCGGCTCGAGCGTCGAGCCACCGCCCCCGCCGGTCGTGCCGCCGCTGCTCCCGCCGGAGCCGGCACCCAGAACACCCCCCGCACCGCCGCCGGAGAACGCACCCCCGGTGGTCCCCGCCCCCGTCGTGGCACCCGTCCCGCCCGCGGTCGAGCCGACCGGGCCCGTCGTGGAGCCGTCGTAGGTCGAGCCGGGGGTCGTGGGCGCGGTCGCGCCGTCGGTGGTGGTGCCGCCGGGGACCGCGACGCCGGCGCCCGTTCCGCCGTTCGCGGGGAACGTCATCGCCGGCGGGCAGTCGGCGCAGCTCGTCTGCGGCAGCTCGGGCGAGGTGTAGCGGGGCAGGGTCGAGAGGTCGACGGCCTGGCCGGCGCTCACCTCGTCCTGCGCCTGGGCGTTGGCCCCGAGGACCTGGGCGAACGTCTTCAGGGCCATCGAGATCTTCTTCAGCCACGGGATGACGGTGCCCTCGAGGTAGGCCGCGTACGCGGCGCTCGAGCCCCCCGTCCAGAACGACGCGGCCTTGAGGACGATGACGAGCGCGGTGAGGAACATCGTCACCTGGTCGGCGACCTTGGCCGCCTCGAGGCAGTCCTTCTGGACCTCTCGCATCTCGTCGGTGTCGGCTCCGAGGATCATCGTGCACCTCCTTCGTGGTGTAGATCTGGTTGACGCCGAGGACGCTAGGTGTGGTCCATCCGGTTCGACAAGGGGTGTGGGGGAGGAACATTCCGGATGGTCCGCTCCGGAGAGCCTGTGCGACAGCCGAATCCGCCGGACGCACGGAGGGGCCCGTCCTCCGGTGTGGAGGCGGGCCCCTCGGGCGGTCGGGTCAGGCGCTCGCGGCGTCCTGGGCGTCGGCCTGGCGGCGCATCGCGTGCGCGTTCTCCTCGATGGACGCGGTCGCCGCGTGCACCTGCGGCGCGCACGTCTCCAGGTCGGCGCAGAAGCTCTTGTAGTCGCTTCCCTCCCAGCCGAGCCCCTGCACGCGCGTCACGAGCGTGCCGAACATCTGGGCGACCCCCTGCGCGTGGCTGTCCATGCCGCGCGCGTAGTCGCGGGCCTCGTCGGTGTCCATGCCCTGGGTGCGTGACGTCATGTCGTCCCTCCTCGTCGGGATGGGTCGCCGGTCGACCCGTTGCCCGGGACGGTAGGCGCCGCACCCCCTCGGGGGCGAGGGTCAGGAGGGCGGAACGTTCCGGCTCCTCGCGGCCGCCTCGACCCGTTCGAGGTCCTCGACGGTGACGAGGCGGACCTCCGCGGCCCGCCGGCCGATGGCGAAGCGGACGTTCTGGGCGCGCCCGCCGCCGAGGAGGAACGGGTCGTCGGGACCGAAGGCGAGCCGGCTGATCGAGCGGATGCTGTCGTCGACCCGCTGGCTGCGGTCGAGGTTCCAGGCGTAGCCGTGCCAGCCGAGCACCCGCTCGTAGATCTCGCGGTTCGACGGTGGCCTCGGGTAGTCGTCGGTGCCGGTGAGCCAGGGCTCGGCGAGCGCGAGGGCGACGAACCACTCGCGGGTCTGCGCCTCGAGCCGGGGCGCGGGCGCGGTGGCTCCGTCCTCCCCCGCGAGGGCCCGCTCGGGCGGGGCGCCCACGGGCTCGGGGTCCTGCGAGGCGACGTCGAGCACCACCTGGAGGTCGTCGAAGACGCCGGCCTCGCGCTCGCGTCCGCGGAGCACGACGAGCGCGTTCTCGCCCTCGTCGAGCAGTGCCGACATCCCGTCGGTGACGGTGACCCGGCGGGCGCCGCCCGGGGCGTCGAAGAGGCTCGAGAGCTGGGCCTCGGTGGAGCCGCGCCAGCGCAGCCGGACGATCTCCTCCCCCACCTCGAGCGCACCGAGGACGCGGGACACGTGCGGGGCGCAGCGCGGCAGGGCGAGGGCGGTGGCGCGCAGCTGGTGGTCGGCGTCGAGGTCGTCGAGGGCGCGGTGCGGGGCGCGCCCGAACCACAGCGTCTCGCCGGTGCCCAGCACGACCGTCGGCAGCCCTCCGCCGCGCAGCGTCACCCGCAGCACGCCGCACCCCACCCGTTCGTCGCGCCCGCCATACGGCCATCCTGTCAGCCCGCCCCCGTCCCCTCATCCCGTCGAGTGAACAGAACACGCCGCACGGTCGTCCGCGCAGACGGCGTGTTCTACTCACTCGACGGGGTCAGGCCGGGCGACGGGGGGATCGATGGGCGGGGCGCGGGAGCTGCGGGGCCTGCGGGGGCTGCGCTCGCCGCGGACGGGGTGGGCGCTGGTGGCCCTCGGCGTCCTCCTCATGCTCGGCGCGAGCCTCTGGGCGCCGGCCCAGCCCGAGTTCCTCCACGACGGCGCCGCCTGCGAGATCGCCCCCTGCGGCACCCTCGAGGACCCGTCGCGCTGGGCGGCGGCGTGGTGGCCCTGGACCGCCGGGGCCCTCGCCGCCGTCCTCGGCGCCGTGGTCGCCGCCCCACCGAGGCCCCGGCCGCGCTGGTGGGCGGCCGTCCTCGGGGTCCTCGTCCTCCCGGTCCTCCTCGTCGTCCTCCTCTTCGCCGGCATCGTCCTCTCGTGGTGGACCTCCGTCCACGGCGGCGTCACCGTGCTGGTCCTGGGGCTCGCCCTCCCGCTCGTCCTGCTGCTGGCCGGGGTCGCCAAGGGCCTCGTCCGGCGCCGCGACCAGCGTGATTCCCGGGTTCGCAGCCCCGTCGCGTAGCGTCGTCGGGTGCCTTCCCGTCCCACCCCCGCCCGTCCCCGCACCGCCGCCCTGGCCCTCACCGGGGCCCTGGCCGTGGCCCTCGCCGGCTGCTCCGGCGGCACCCCGAGCGCCGCCCCGAGCACGAGCGCCACCACCGCGTCGGCCACCCCGACCACCGCGAGCCCGACGCCGACCCCCACCCCGACGTGCGTCGACACCACGCTGGAGTCCCTCGACGAGGACCAGCGCCTCGGCCAGCTGCTCATGGTCGGCTTCGACACCAACGCCGACCTGTCCTCCCTGGACGACGAGATCGGCGAGGACCACGTCGGCAACGTCATCTACCTCGGCGGCTGGGAGGGTGCCTCGAAGGTGGAGCGCACCTCGACGCACCTCCAGGGGCTGGTGTCCGAGAAGGCCACGGGCGACGTCGGCCTGATGATCGCCGCCGACCAGGAGGGCGGCGAGGTGCACCAGCTGCGCGGTGAGGGCTTCACCCGCCCGCCGACCGCCCGCGACCAGGCGCAGATGTCGTCGGCCGCCCTGACGAAGGCGGCCACCGGGTGGGCCGAGGAGCTGCGCGCCGTCGGCGTCAACGTCAACCTCGCACCGGTCACCGACACCGTGCCGGAGAGCCTGGGCCGCGACAACGAGCCCATCGGCAAGTACGGCCGGCAGTACGGGTCGGACCCGAAGACCGTCGAGAAGGCCTCGGCCGCGTTCATCGAGG